>TARA_R110000851_G_scaffold307407_2_pt1 | contig 45932 bp, 39 predicted proteins | sample TARA_R110000851 | Tara Oceans TARA_R110000851 (sample SAMEA4397627) | marine metagenome | biome: Polar Biome; feature: [DCM] deep chlorophyll maximum layer (ENVO:01000326); material: water (ENVO:00002006), including particulate matter (ENVO:01000060) such as... | depth 17 m
AGTGCTTGACACTCAAACAGCTTAAGGAGAATCCTATGTTTACTTCTCTAAAAATTGCACTTGGTTTAGCAAAACCAGCTCGTAAGAAAGTAAAATTACCTGAAGGTCTAAACCACCTCGAAGTGATCCAAGCTAAAGCGTGGTGGAAGTAGTCGGTATAGTACTGACGGATGGTTCACCATCAGCCACAAAAAAGGAGCATTAGCTCCTTTTTTGTTGAGTTTCTGACGCAGACTACATAGGCTTAGCCGTCCATTCTATATCGACCATGTCGACATACTTTCATATCAGCCAAGCGTTAGTGCCTGCTAAACATAGGTGAGTGGCCCTAGAATACAGCCTATGCATCACCAATACTTTATTTATATTCCATATTGATAAGCAGCAAACTAAATAAAAAAACCACGACTAATACTCGATAAAACTAGTATGAATAACTAAACTGCATTATCACTGAACCTAAATAACTCAGTTAATCTAATCCCTGCCTATACACCATTTCGACGCTTATTTAACTTGTAGGTGATGATATTAACATCACATTACCCGTGCGATGACAGCTTAATGGCGGCATCTGATCCCATAATCAAATAACGTTATCATACTTAAGAATGTGTACTATACCGAAAAGAAGTAACGTATCGATTAAAAAACAGGCAAAAGTATGCCTTTAACAAATAAAAAAGCGGCAAGTTATTGCCGCTTTTTTATTACAATGCGATAACTAACAAGCTATCTATACAACAAAGAATTTACTTTGTGTAGAACAGACTTCCCTCCCTGGCCATTTTGACTAACGTATCACACGGTGAGAAACGCTCACCGTAGAGTGATTGATAACCTTGTAATGTCGCCACTAAGTTACTTGCACCTAATGTGTCAATGTAACGGAACGGGCCACCTAAGAATGGCGGAAAACCAATACCAAATATCGCACCGATATCACCGTCTCGAGCAGAAGCAATGATCCCCTCTTCAAGACAACGAACGGCCTCATTGAGCATTTGAATAGTACAACGCTCAGCCACATTTTTTGCTTCTTTATCTGAAGCAATTGAAATATCGAGCACTTTGTAAACTGACTCATCAACTGATTTAGCTTTTTTCGCTTTAGGTCCGTATTGATAGAAACCTTTGCCATTTTTACGACCCTTACGGTCATCGGCTAATAACTTATCAAATGCTGCAGGCGCTTTAAAACGTGAACCTAACTCTTTTTCTAAAATAGGCGAAATTTTGCCACCAACATCTATACCTACTTCATCAAGTAATGTCATCGGCCCAACAGGGAAACCAAACTTCACTAATGCGCGATCTAGATGCTCAACACGCTGACCTTCTAGTAATAATTGCGCCGCTTCGTTCATATACAGGGCAAGAATACGGTTAACATAAAAACCAGCACCATCTTGTACCACAATAGGCGTTTTACCTTGCTTACGAGCAAAAGCCACGGTCGTTGCAATGGTTTCAGGTGACGTTGTTTTATGCGCAATAACTTCAACCAACGGCATTTTTTCTACTGGAGAGAAGTAATGTAGACCAATGACATTTTCAGGGCGGCTTGCTGCTTCGGCAATTTGTCCAATCGGCAGAGATGAAGTGTTAGATGCGAAAATGGTGTTTTCACCGCACTCACGTTCAACATCTTTCACCATCTGATGTTTCAATGCGAGGTCTTCAAATACTGCTTCAACAACGATATCAGCATCTTTAATGCCTTTATACTCAGTCGTTGTGGTCATTAACGCCATTAACTTCTCGCGGGCCGCAGGCGTCATATGGCGACGCTTAACCCCTTTATCTAATAGCTTGTAAGCATAAGCTAAGGCATTACTCAAACCTTGTTCAGAGATATCTTTCACTCGAGCGGGGATTTTAGCCTTCGTGGTGGTCACAGACGCAATACCGCCGCCCATTAAGCCACCACCTAATACCATCACTTTTTTGACTTTACGAGGTACAGCGCCTTCAGCGCCAGTCTCTTTTTTCATCTCGGTAGTAGCAAAAAAGAGTCCTCTCAGTGCGGCTGATTCTTTAGACATGACCAAATTAGCAAAATGAGTCGCTTCAACCTCAAGACCTTTCACCATGCCTTTACTCATACCTTGGCGAACACTGTCTATGATCTTAGTCGGAGCAGGATAATTACCTTGAGTCTTCTTTAACACTTGCTTACGCGCTTGATCAAAAATGATGTCGCGCGTAAATGATGTTGATTCTAAAAACTGATTAATTTTAGATTGCACCACTGGCTTAATGGCTTTTTTGCCTTTTTTAGCCAGCTCGATTGCGGTTTCTAATAAAATTGAATTAGGTACGACATCATTCACTAAGCCCATTTTTAACGCTTGTTTAGGGCGAATTTGCTTACCGGTTAACATCATATCAAGTGCTGTAGTAATACCGACTAAACGAGGCAAACGCTGGGTACCACCAGTGCCAGGCAGCAAACCCAGTTGTACTTCGGGCAAACCTAGCATGGTTTTTTTATCATCACTGCATACACGTAAATGACATGCTAGCGCTAACTCTAAGCCACCGCCTAAACAAGCACCATTTATCGCAGCAACAACCGGAATAGATAATCCTTCAAGTTCAGAAAATAGCACATGACCTTGTTGTGATAATGCCTTAGCATCTTGCTCACTCTTACATGCCGCGAGCATGCTAATGTCAGCACCAGCAACAAATGAATCCGCTTTACCAGAGATAATGACTAAACCTGTAATGCTTGGATCAGCTTTAACTTCAGCTAAAATTTCTGTAATTTCAGGCCCAAATTCCGCCCTTAAGGTGTTCATGGTTTCGCCAGGAACATCCATGGTTAAAATCGCAATACCATCATCACGACGAGCTAAATTAAATGTCTTTTCCATGCTCATTACTCCACCTCTAAAATCATTGCTACACCTAAACCACCCGCTGCACAAGCCGTTGTCAAACCTGTACCACCACCACGACGCTTAAGCTCACGACAGACTTGGGTGATTAATCGAGTACCGGTTGCCGCAAAAGGATGGCCATAAGCCAATGAACCACCTAATACGTTAAATTTACTCATGTCGATTTCACCAATGGCACGATCTCGACCTAATTTTTCTTGGGCAAACTTTTTAGAAGCAAACATTTGCATGTTCGCTAATGTCTGCGCTGCAAACGCTTCATGCATTTCAATCAGGGTTAAATCCTCTAATTCCATACCAGCACGTTTTAATGCTAATGGTGTGGCATACGATGGACCCATCAACATATCTTGCCAAACATCAATAGCAGTAAACGCGTAACTCTTAATGTAACCCATTGGCTGATAGCCTAAGGCTTTGGCACGACCTTCGCTCATTAAAATGATTGCAGAGGCACCATCAGTTAATGGCGTACTGTTCGCCGCTGTTACCGTGCCGTGTTGACGGTCAAAGGCTGGGCGCAATTTGGCATAAGACTCTAATACTGAGTCTTCACGAATATTATTATCGCGATCAATAAATTGTTTGTACGGAGGAATATGAGCGGTCATGACTTCATCGCGCAGATAACCTGAATTCCACGCTTCTGTCGCCAATGTATGCGAGCGGTGCGCTAATGCATCTTGATCAGCACGGCTAATATGATAGGTTTTAGCCATTTGCTCTGCAGTTTGTCCCATCGATAAACCAGTTGAATACTCAGCAACAGCTGGCGGTACTGGCATAAGATCTTTCAGGCCTAAACGACGTGCAATAGCAAACTTTTGCTTGAAAGTACGCGCTTTATTTAAGTCGACAAAAGCATGTGCCAGCTTTTTTGACACACCAATCGGTAATACTGAAGACGAATCAGAACCACCCGCTAAACCGATTTCAATGTTACCCGTCATAATTGACTCAGCCACATTGACGGCAGATTGAAAACTAGTAGCACAAGCTCGGGTCACCGAATAGGCATCAGTTGACACATTCATTCCCGTACCGAGTACAATTTCACGGGCTATGTTTGGCGCTGCGGGCATTTGTACCACTTGGCCATAAACAAGTTGTTCAATTAATTGAGGGTCGATTTCAGAGCGAGACAGCAACTCATTTACCACCATTTTGCCCATATCCAGCGCAGATACGCCATGAAAAGCGGTTGCTTGTTTCGCAAATGGTGTTCTTAAACCGGCAACAATCGCAATGCGTTCACCCCGGGAATTCGTTACCTGTTGTCTATCACTCATGTGCCACCCTCTATTATTGTTAGTTCATCTCGGCTCGGCCGGTAAGTTTCTATTTTGTTAGATAGTCTGGTCAGACCATCAAAGCGTGATCTAAGTCTAACTTTTTATTGCATGGTTTTAAACAGGCGTTTATAACTATCTGCTTCATTAATAGTTAAAATGTGTTAATCCTACTAGCCAAAAACCAATAGAATTCATAACATAGGTTTTAATAACCCCAATGCCAACTAAATAAATTGAGTACCGCTATGTCGTTAAGTCGTTTCCACTCACTACGAACCTATTTAGATACTGTAGTGTTAGGCCAACCCGTATTAACTGAAAACTTGCTGATCGCACTTATCGCCAACGGACATTTATTAGTTGAAGGACCGCCAGGTTTAGCTAAAACCCGTGCAGTAAAAGCATTATGCGATGGCGTAGAAGGCGAGTTTCACCGTATTCAGTTCACTCCAGATTTACTGCCAGCTGATTTAACCGGTACCGATATTTATCGTCAGCAAACGGGTACATTTGAATTTGAAGCGGGGCCAATCTTCCATAATCTTATTTTAGCGGATGAAATTAACCGTGCCCCAGCTAAAGTACAATCTGCTTTATTAGAAGCCATGGCCGAAGGTCAAGTTACCGTCGGTAAACACAGCTATCCTTTACCGCCGCTATTTTTAGTCATGGCGACACAAAACCCACTTGAAAACGAAGGCACTTACCCGCTACCAGAGGCACAATTAGATCGTTTTTTAATGCATCTTAATCTTGATTATCCTAGCGCTGAAACAGAATGCGAAATCTTACGCCAATCGCGTAAAGAGGCCAAAACACATCAATTGCCGACCATTGAGCCTGTCGCTCAAGCCGACGTATTTGCCGCCCGGGATCAGGCATTAGAGATTTATTTAGCTGAACCGTTAGAGAAATACATTGTTGAAATTGTTATGGCCACTCGCCAACCAGCAAGGTACAGCACTGATTTAGCCAAATGGCTTGAATATGGTGTCAGCCCTCGAGCCACGATTTCATTAGAACGTTGTGCAAGAGCACGTGCTTGGTTGCATGAACGCGACTTTGTCTCGCCAGAAGATATTCAAGCGGTTGCACCCAATGTTTTACGTCATCGTTTATTGCTCAGTTATCAAGCACAAGCGGAAGGTGTCACTGCAGATCAGGTGATTGATCACATTCTTAGCCAAGTTGCCGTACCGTAAATATTACAATACGGACACCAACGATTAAACATGATTAGATTATGATGAACCAAACTAATTCATTACCACTTTACAGTGATGGTATGAGCTTAAACGAGCAGGAACTTATTGCTTGTCAAAGCTTATCGCGCGCGATACCCGATCGCCCATCGCGGGCTAAAGCAACATTATCGGGTCACAGAAACAGCCAGATAAAAGGCCGCGGGATGGAGTTTGCCGAAGTACGTCATTACCAAAATGGTGATGATGTTCGTACTATCGACTGGCGAGTAACGGCTCGTACAGGCGTCGCACACACCAAGCTTTTTGTTGAAGAACGTGAACGCCCTATTCTGTTGTTAATTGACTTAAGCCACAGTGCATATTTTGGCTCCCAGCTACTATTACAATCAGTTCAAGTGGCCCATTTAGCCACAACCTTAGGTTGGAATGCCATTAACCATGGCGATAGACTCGGGGCATTAATTGCTAGTGAAAGTACTCATTTAGAACTCAAACCGCGAAGCCGTCGCCAAGGGATTTTACAGTTAACCTCAGGACTTATTAATGTTCATCAACAGCAATTAAGCCAAATTAATCAATTGTCATCGGATCCAGGTCACATGTTTAAAGCCTGCCAACGGTTGCAACGTATTGCCAAACCGGGATCACTTATTTGGATCATCACCGACGGCCAAAATATTAACCAACAATGTTTAGCGCCCTTAACTGAATTATCGCGTCACTGTGATATCGGCGCGTTTGTGGTCACCGACCCATTAAGACAAGGGACCTTAGCGTTACCCAAACAATTTGCCTTACCTGTTCGTGATGGCCAACAACAACTAACCTTAACACGGCAAAGTTATGAGGCTTGGTTAGCGGATCAACAAGCACAGCAGCAACAATTTCTTGCCTTAATGAATTTGATCAAAGTACAACCCAAATTCATTGATGCTGCCAAACCTCTCAGTGCACAATTGGATATTTTACGTTAAATGACCACTCAGAATTTACCAACACAACCAATGCCAATCGATACTAAAGCATCCGCTTTAGGGCAATTGCAAGATATTGCGTTACCAGATCCTATTAGCGCTATGCCTATTGCACTAGGATATTGGATAATCGCGGTAGTATTTGTCGCCTTAGCGAGTTGGCTGAGTTACCGTTTTTACAAGCAAAATCAATATCATGCACCACGAAAAATAGCGCTGGCGCTGCTAGAAAATTATAATATTGACGATGATACCTTTGCCGCACAAGTCAATAGCTTACTCAAACGCACTGCACTAACCTATTTACCACGCGAGCACCTCGCCAAACTCAATGGTCAACCTTGGTTTGATTGGTTAGATACTCGTCTCGCGCCTGGGCAACAACATAAAATCGGTCCATTATTAGTTAAGCGTCATCAAGCGAGTGGCTTAGATCAAACCGAAAATGCACAATTACACTGTTTAGCAAAAGCCTGGCTAAGCAATAAACGTCTTTTTAGTGATGCGACCTTAACATCCAACCATACCCATCAGGAGGCCTAATGTTAGCATTTTACTGGCCATGGTTATTAATCTTACTGCCGTTGCCGTTGTTAATTAAGCGCATCAATTTAACCAATGTCGGCGGACATTTACAATTACCCGGCATCACCACTACGGTTACAAAAACAAATTCAATAAGCCATAAAGGCGGCCGTAAACGTTATTGGTTAATGTGGATATGTCTATTGTTAGCGGTAGCTAGGCCACAATGGCTAGGCGATCCAATTGAATTACCTTCAAAAGGTCGTGACTTAATGATAGCGGTCGATTTATCAGGCAGCATGCAAATTGAAGACATGGTAATAAACAATCAAACAGTGGACCGATTTACCCTGATACAACATGTCCTAAGTGACTTTATCGAACGCCGTAAAGGTGATCGACTCGGACTGATTTTATTTGCTGACCATGCTTATTTACAAGCACCACTGACCCTAGACCGTCGCTCTGTGGCCACATTTCTAGACGATGCACAAATAGGTTTAGTCGGTAAGCAAACCGCTATCGGTGAAGCTATCGCGCTGGCGGTTAAACGCTTTGATAAAGTAGATGAAAGTAACCGTGTACTGATTTTACTCACGGACGGTTCTAATAATGCCGGCAATATTGAACCCGATATTGCCGCCCAAATTGCCGCTAAACGTAATATCACCATTTACACTATTGGTGTTGGCGCAGAAATCTTAGAACGGCGAACTATTTTTGGCAAAGAGCGCATTAACCCATCAATGGACTTAGACGAAGTCCAACTCAAAAAATTAGCCAACATGACCAAAGGTCGTTACTTTAGAGCCCGAAACAGTGAAGAACTAGAAAGCATTTATCAAGAAATAGACAAGTTAGAACCTGTGAGTCGAGATCAATTGAGCTACCGCCCCAAAAGTGAATTATTTTATTGGCCGTTATTAATGTCATTATTAATCAGTTTTTTAATCAGCTTGCAACAGCAATGGCCTGCTCAGTTAGTGCCTAAAACAAACGCTAATAAAGAGGCGAAAAAGTAATGGTTCATTTTATTCGCCCAGAGTGGCTAATCGGGTTTATTCCGGTGGTGATATTAAGTGCATTATTTTGGCGTAAACATAGCCAGCAATCTGCATGGAAGCAGTATATTGCTCCGCATTTAAGTCAGTTGCTGATCACTCAAACAGTCGATAAAACTCATCAACCTAAATGGCTATTAATTGCCTGTTGGATGATTGCAGTGATCGCGCTTGCAGGACCGGCATTGAATAAACAAAGCCTGCCAGTATTTGCTACCGAGCAAGGACGAGTGCTCATTATGGATATGTCCCAGTCCATGTATGCCACTGACTTAAGCCCGAACCGCTTGTCCTATGCTAAATTTAGAGCGACCGATTTACTCAACGAATTAAAAGAAGGCGAAACCGGGCTGATTGCCTATGCAGGTGATGCTTACACTATTAGTCCGTTAACCCGAGACAGTGGCACCATTTTAAATTTACTGCCTACATTATCACCCGATATTATGCCGACCAAAGGCTCAAACTTAACGGCAGCATTATCACTAGCAGAAAAGCTGCTGGCTCAAGGGGGCCATGTCAGTGGTGATATCATTGTTATGACCGATGGCATTTCTGCACAACAATATGATCAAGCCACAAATGCACTCAACGGCCGTTATCGTTTATCAATCATGGCTTTTGGCAGTAAGCAAGGCGCACCCATTCGTTTAGCTGACGGCCAATTACTGCGTGATAATAGTAACGAAGTGGTAGTGACTAAAACCGATTATGTTTTGTTGCAACAACTTGTGCAACAACATCAAGGGATCCTTGTGCCAGCCCAAACCGATGGCAGCGATGTCACAACGTTAACCCACTGGCTAACGTCAGAAGGCGATGCAACCGAAACTGAACTTGTTGGTGAAACCTGGCAAGATCTGGGGCCATATCTTGCCATGTTATTAATTATTCCGATGTTAATGAGTTTTAGACAAGGATTGCTCACTCTAATATTGAATCCATTACTATTACTTGGCACCTTAATGAGCTTAAGTGCCGTCAATAGCCAACCTGCACAAGCCTCAATCTGGCAAGACTTATGGAAAACCCAAGATCAACAAGCACAATCAGCGTTTGAGCAAGGTGAATTTACCCAAGCCGCTGAAACATTCGAGAACCCACAATGGCAAGCCTCTGCGCAATACAAAGCCGGTAATTATCAACAAGCACTAGCAGGATTTGAGCAAGATAACAGTGCAAACGGATTGTATAATCAAGGTAATGCACTGATGCAGCTTAACAATTATCAAGAAGCGATTAACCGTTATCAACAAGCCCTAGAGGTACGTTCTCCATTTGCTGAAGCACAGCAAAACCTTGAGCTGGCTAAAAAAAGACGAGAGCAACAAAAACAATCTGATCAGTCAAATCAAGACCCATCAGGTGATGGCCAACAGTCAGATGACTCAAAGTCTGACCCATCAAATTCAGACAAATCTAAGCAAGACTCTAATTCGTCGTCCTCTGAACAGTCACGATCAAATCAGCAAAACGATGAGCAAAATAATCAGCAAAGCGATGAGCAGAAACAGAACCCGTCACAAAACGAGACTGGAAGCGATCAAGCAGAACCATCGCAAGGCAAGTCAGAGGAAAGTACAGATCAACCGTCTGATCCTCAGCAGCAACAAAGTGATAAACAAGACAACAGCGACAATAGCCAAGCAGCTGGTGAGCAAGCTAATTCAGAACCTTCACAGAGTAATAGCCAATCTCAGCAAAGTGATAAAAAACCGAGCGATGACAAATCACTGAGTAACGAAGCCAGCATGCAAGCAGAGTCAGGCCAAGCACAAAATCAGCCTACCGAAAAACAACCATTGAGTGCATCATCTACAGAGGAAAGTACAACAGATAAGCCAGCAAGTGATTCTGCTGAAGTGGTATCGGCTTCGCAAATGAACCAAGATGATTTACCTGCTGACATGCAGCGTGCATTACGTGCCATTAATGAAGACCCACAAGTGTTGATCCGCAACAAAATGCAACTTGAATACCAAAAACGTCGTCAAAATAGCCAACCTACCAAGGATAATGAACAGTGGTAATTAGAACCTTTTTTAGCCTATTGCTATTCATCATTGCAGCCCCCGTCTTTGCACTTAGCCAAGTGCAAGCAACCGTAGACCGTAACCCGGTTGTTGCTGGTGAATACCTAGTACTCGATGTTATTGCCGATGATGATCTCAATGCCGGCGCATTAGATACCTCGGTATTGCTCAATGACTTTATTGTCGGCAGAACCAGTGTTGGCCGTAGCACCAAAATGATTAATTTTGACACCAGCAAAGAAACCCGCTGGCAGATATTATTGTCACCTAAATCATTAGGTAATGTCACCATACCTGCTTTCAATATCACTGGCGTTAGCTCTCAACCCATCACTCTAAAAGTGATACCACAAGGTGCTCAGCCAAGTGAAGTACAAAATGTGTTTATTAATGTTGACACTCCTGCATCCGACGCCTATGTCGGGCAATTAATCACTTATAAAGTAAAATTATATCTTGCAGTAGAATTACAGCGCGGAGTGTTAAGTGCCCCCGTGATTGAAGGGGCGCAAGTCAAGCAAATCGGTGATGACAAAGACGGCAGCGAAATTGTCGAGGGTCGTCGCTTTAGAGTGATTGAGCGCACCTACGGTATTATTGCCGATCTTCCTGGCGAGTTGGTGATTAATGGCGCGAGTTTTTCAGGCGATGTGTTAGTGGAAGCAGCAAGACGTGATGGTATGTTTGGTTTTAACGAAAGTCGTCCAATACAAACTGAAGCACAAAGGCAAGTCATTCAAATCAACCCAACGCCACCAAGCTATCAAGGAAAATGGTTGGTCAGTGATATTGCGGTGTTAAAAGAAACCTGGCCAGATGATATCAGCGAATTTGAAGTGGGCAGCCCGATAACTCGCACTATCAGTTTAATCGCTTCCAATACCGATAACACCAGCTTACCTGATATCGACATTCCGCTTGCTGAGGGATTAAAGGCGTACCCAGAAAAGCCGTTACGACAAACTTTTGTACGTGATAATCAAGTGGTATCTCAATACAGTTTAACCACTGCCATTGTGCCAACAAAACCAGGCACCTATACCCTACCCGAGATACGTGTTCCTTGGTGGAATCCGCATCTTAAAAAACAACAATTTGCCACGCTTCCTGCTCGCAGCATTAATGTGATTGGCAGCACTGTTACCCCGACAAATATTCCATCAACAGCTCGTTTTACCGAGAATGAACCCGCAGGTTATTGGCCTTATATAAGCGCAATATTAGCAGTACTTTGGATAATCACCCTCATATTATGGCGTAAAGCCGTGATAGCAAACGTTGCCATTAGTGATGAAACACCCAAACGCAAAAAAATACCTACAACAAATGCGACAACGGGATTAAATGCCATTATTCATGCCTGTGATCGTAATGACAGCAGTGGTGCAATAAAGGCCGTACAACAATATTTTAGTCAGCTCTTAGGTCAACCTATGAGTTTGACCCAAATAAGCAGACTATCAACACAGCTCGCGTTTGCCATTCATAAATTACAAGCTGATAGATACAGTAGCCAACCACAAGCAATGGACAAAAAAACGCTAATGGATGCGATTTTAGCGTATCAGCAACCATCCATTGCCTATAAAAAATCGTTAATTGCAGAGCTTAACCCCTAGTATCAAAAGGCTAGGTAGCAGGTGAATTCTGCTATTTAGCTTGCTATTAAGCCATCCCCTTTTTAAGCTGTTACATATTATTAACTCAAAAAAGTTAAAAAATGTTTGATTACCTGCGAAAGAAAAAGTCCGAACCCGCGGTCTTATCTGAGATGCTAACAAAACAACGACGATACGATAGCCTTGTCAGGGCCCTTCATACCGACATTTTTCGCTACGCCTTTTGGTTATGTGGTGATAAACATGTCGCCGAAGATATTACTCAAGAAACGTTCTTAAGAGCGTGGCGAGCGTTGGACTCTTTAAATGACGATAAAGCCGCTAAAGCATGGTTAATTACCATTTTAAGACGGGAAAATGCCAGACGTTTTGAGCGTAAACAATTTAACTACAGCGACGTGGAACAAGAATTACTTGAAGATGTTCGCTCAACAAGTCATGAAGAAGATACTGAACAGTATTGGTTACGTCGTCAAATAGGTAAACTCGATATCGAATACCGAGAGCCTCTGTTATTGCAGCTGATCGGCGGGTTTAGTGGTGATGAAATTGCCACCATGCTCGAGCTCAATCGAAATACGGTAATGACACGTTTATTTAGAGCCAGAAACCAGTTAAAAGACGCTCTCGAAGCACCTGAGGTAAGAGGTCAATCAAATGGATGATCTACAGTTTCGTCGCCAAGCATATGGTGACCCCAATAATCAGTCCGATGAATTTTTAGCTCATTTAGCTGAAAATAAAGACGATGCTAAATTTGTCAAAGACCTAAAAGCTTTTGACCATAAACTCATCCAAGCACTCAATATTAGCGTGCCTAATGATTTGGCTGATAAATTGATTTTACGACAGCAATTGAGTCAACATCAAAAGAGTAAAAAACACTCTCGTTATTTGATGGCAATGGCTGCATCGGTCGCATTTATTGTGGGTGTCAGCTTTAGTTTATTGCGCTTTACGCCCGTAAACTTAGGCGAAAACTCGTTGGCTCATGTTCACCATGAAACCAAAGCATTAATCATGGAACAAGATATTGGTTTTAATGACGTAAACTTTAAACTAGCCAGTTTAGATGGATTACGTGATTCGAAGTTTATCCAACAACCTGGGCGCGTTTTTTACACCTCATATTGTGACTTCCAAGGTGTCAAATCATTGCACTTGGTGATGGCCGACGAGCACGGAAACAAGGTCACCTTGTTCATTGTTCCCATAGAAAGCCGTATTGTGTTAGAAGAAGCTTTTGCTGATAACCAATATAAAGGTAAAAGTTTTCAAACAGCTGATGCCTATATGGTCTTGGTTGGAGAACCCGCTTCGGATCTTGATTTTATCAAAAAAGAAGTTGAAAGCACCTTTATTTAAATGATATTGATGACAATCTAAAATCCGCTACTTCATTGAATAGCGGATTTTTTTACACTTGAATAATTCAAGGTGTGAACTATATTTAACTTCTACAAGCATGTTGGCCATAAAAATAATTAATTGGAAGCCATATGGAAATTCAAACACCGATCCTCATTACCTTTATCGGATACTTGGCTTTAATGATGGGCATTGGTTACTGGGCCTACCGTAAAACCGATACTGTCGATGATTACATTCTCGGTGGTCGAAAAATGGGCCCCGCGGTAACCGCTCTGAGTGTGGGTGCATCAGATATGTCAGGTTGGTTATTACTTGGTTTACCCGGTGCCGTATATTTAAGCGGATTAGGCGAAGCATGGATTGGTTTTGGATTAGTGTTTGGCGCTTGGCTTAATTGGCTATTTGTCGCCAAACGTTTGCGTATTTATACCCAAGTTGCCAATAATTCTTTAACGTTACCCGATTTTTTTGAAAACCGTTTTAATGACTCTCATGGGCTATTAAAATCGATCTCAGCGTTAACTATCATCATATTCTTCACCTTCTACGCATCTTCAGGCATGGTGGGCGGCGCGATATTATTTGAACAGGTATTTGGTCTCGATTATACCGTCGCCTTAATAATCGGCTCATTTATTATTGTTTCATATACCTTTGTGGGGGGATTCTTTGCCGTTAGTTGGACAGACTTCTTTCAAGGTTGCTTAATGTTAATAGCATTAATCATCGTGCCAATATCTATCTTTAGTCAACCAGATACACAAGCAGGTCTTGAAAAAATTGATCCAGCCATGTTGTCATTTATTAATGAAAACACCACGGTTATTGGACTTGTCTCTCTACTGGCCTGGGGATTAGGTTATTCCGGTCAACCGCATATTTTGTCTCGTTTTATGGCTATCGGCAACCCGAATGATTTAGTGCTTTCCCGACGTATCGCGATGACTTGGATGATATTATCGCTAATGGGTGCCTTAGCCACAGGTATTGCTGGCAGTCTTTACTTTGCTGCCGATCCACTTGAGAACTCAGAAACGGTATTTATTTATTTAGCTCATGTGGCCTTTAATCCTTGGATTGGCGGTTTACTCATTGCGGCTATTTTATCTGCCATCATGAGCACGATTGATTCACAACTATTAGTCTGTTCCAGTGTGATCACAGAAGATTTTTATCTTAAATGGTTGCGTCCCCAAGCCAGCAGTAAAGAATTAATGCTAGTAGGAAGAATTGGCGTTATCGCTATCGCATTAGTGGCTGGAGTGGTTGCATTCAATCCTGAAAGCAGTGTTTTAGGGCTCGTCAGTTATGCATGGGCGGGGTTTGGAGCTGCATTTGGCCCCGTGGTGTTATTATCGCTTTTTTGGCAGAACTATAGTCGGAATGGTGCGATTTCAACCATTTTGGTGGGTGCGATAACGGTAGTGATATGGAAACAAATGACTGGCGGTATTTTTGATTTATATGAAATCGTACCTGGATTTATTTTTGCAATGTTAATTGGCGTCATCGTCAGTAAAGTATCACCACCAACACAAAAAACTATCGCCGACTTTACGGCTTTTCGTGAATCATTAAAATCATAGTACTTTTATGTCGTTCACTGATCTTGATAACTCAGCGTCTCTCCCTCAGAGGTTGAGTTATTCACTACCGTAATGGCGTTAAGTTACCAAAAAATTCAAAAAAAGATGACGTTACGTCATATTAAGCCGATTATGGTTAATCGTTATTTGTTTGATTTAACATCATTCAGTATAAATAAACGTTAATTGACATCTCCCCGCCTATTAATTGTCGTATTAATACTGACGATAATTTACCTATACTGTCATGCTATCAAACACCTACTTCACCATTAAAAATAACAATTAACATAACATTAACAACAACTAACATCTGGTCGGAGTTGTCACATTGTTCACATTTACCTAAAATGCCCTAATTTTTAACCGTCAAATATCTGAAATGAATAAACTTTGTACCAAAACGGTAATAATAAATGGGAAATCATAATGAATAAGTTCCACAAAACCCTTATTGCTCTGGCTGTAGGCTTAATTAGTACCCAAGCATCCGCAGCCGGTTTCCAGTTAAATAGCCAATCAGCTACCGGTATCGGTCGTGCTATGGCTGGAGATGCGGTTATTGCTGACAATGCATCTGTCTTATCTCGTAACCCTGCAGCAATGGCTCTTTTTGATGAAACAGCGTTATCTTTGGGCATTATTTATGCTGATATCGATGTATCGGTATCGGATGCTGAAGGAAATTTTAACGGAAAAGATGTTGATTTTGGTAGTGAACATCATGCTGCAGAAGCAAAAGTCATCCCCAATTTTTACTACATCAACCCAATTAACGATAAAATGGCTTTCGGTGTTGCCGTATTCAGTAACTATGGCACCGGCACCGATTTAGGCGACTTGGCAAACAGAACCCCTACTATTAACGGCAATGCTGTACCGCTGCCCCCGCCGGTAGATTTATTGGGTAACACCGAAGTGGTTACCATTAACTTCAACACCAGTATGTCTTATCGTGTGAATGATGAATTTAGTTTTGGTTTTGGTATTGATGCGGTTTATGGCAGCGGAACCCTGACACGTACAAGCGAAAACCCACAGGTTGGTAACTTAGTTGATGTTGATGCTGATGGCTGGGCTTTGGGTGGGATTGTGGGCGTGGTTTATGAAGTTAACCCGGATAACCGCTTTGGTCTAAGCTATCGTATTAGCCCAAAACTGACCGCCAAAGGTGATGTAAACTACGTTTACTCTCAATACAATGAAATAGATATTCCTATCGCTGATATTGCTCAGTTTGCCGGTTTCCACCAGCTAACGGATAAATTTGCCGTGCATTATACTGCTCAATGGACTAATTGGAGTGCATTCGACAAAATCGTGGTTAAAGACGGTTCAAATGGTGTCGACCAAGCAGACTTAAAAGAATATCACTGGAAAGACTCGTGGTTCCTAAGTTTAGGTGCAACCTATAACCTCACTCAAGATTGGACTCTACGGGCTGGTATAGCAACAGATCAAGGCGTAGTTAATCAGCATTCATCTTTATCTATCCCTGATTCTGATCGTACTTGGTATACCGCGGGTGTCAGTTACGATTTAAATCAAAAATCGAGCGTTGATTTAGGCATTGCTTTTGTCCGAGGAGAAGATGTTACTGTATTAGAAAATAGCAATCTTCTTGCTCAAGTGCCTGGCTACAACAGTGAGATTTCAGCACAAACCCGATCTAATGCTATTTATTACTCAGTACAATATAACTACAGTTTTTAATTAGCAGTACTCAATTATTACTATTTAATCATTAGTCTTTACTGTTTTTTTCGTCCACTCACCACAGACTAAAGAACAGCATCACCCTTTTAAACTAAGTCGCCTTCATCTTAAATTGGCGGCTTTTTTTATAGCTGTTATATCACTGAGTTCTAATTTATAAAGTTTTATAATATATCGGTTGCGTAACAGGCGAAAGTCCATTAGAATTTCCTTATAGACTTCCGAATAGGCTATCAATATGTCTCGCTTATCCAATTATTTATTCCTTGGTGCCATACTCACCACAATAGTTTTACCCAGCGCAGCCCAAGCCTCTGATGTTGATACATTAAAGCTGGTGTATTCCGAACAATATCAACCGCGATTATACGATGCGAAAATTGAAGCCATTAAAGCTGCAACTGTGTCTGCGCAAACCTCGGGACGGATCATGAATATCCATTTTGATGTTAATGACCTAGTTCCACAAGGCGCGGCTTTATTGGAAATTACCAATAAAGAACAAGGGGCTGGATTAGCAGGGGCTGAAGCTGAACTCGCCAAAGCAGAAGCGTTAAACACTGAAGCTCAAGCACAGTATATTCGTTATAAAGCATTATTCCCCAAAGGGGCGATATCAAAAGGTGCAATGGATGAAGCCACTGCCAAAGCCAAATCCAGCAAACAAGCTATCAGCGCAGCTCAAGCACAATTAGTAAAAGCTAAAGAAGGCTTGAATTACACCGTAGTGAGCGCACCTTTCAGTGGCCGAATGACCCAACGCTTCGTTGAACAAGGTGAAACGATATCCTACGGCCAAGCCTTATTCTCCGGTTATGATACCGAGCACCTTAGAGTGGTATTTCAAATTCCCCAACAAGATGTTGCTCAGGTGCAACAACAAGATCAAGTTACTATTCAATTATTAAACGGTGATGAAATCACTTCGAATGATATCCAAGTGTATCAATTTGCCGATCCTTTGACACACCAACATCAAGTTAGAGTCAATCTTGATGTCAGTAATACGCAAGATGTCATCGTGGGTCAATGGACCAAAGTAATAGTAAACTTTCCAAGCAGAACGAGTTTGACGATCCCATTATCGGCCATACACCAAGTCAGTGACTTAACCTCTGTGTATCGCAAAAATGCGGGGGAAATAGTGCTTAACCAAGTACGTATAGGCCGAATAGATCGTCAACATAATACTGCTGAAGTATTATCAGGGCTACTGGAAGGCGATGAAATTGTTATCGATGCTGGACGATATTTAATTATGTCCTCAGCAGCGAAAGGTCAGGAGTAAACCTGATGACAACACCAAATGAATCAATGAAACTCGGCATTTCAGGCTCCATAGCAAAGGCATTTCAACACAGTGCTATTACTCCATTACTGGCTATTTTAGGTTTATTACTCGGCCTTTTTGCAGTGATTATTACCCCCAAAGAAGAAGAGCCGCAAATTGATGTCACTTTTGCCGATGTGTTTATCCCCTACCCAGGTGCTACACCAACGGAAGTTGAAAACCAGGTCACCTTGCCTGCAGAACGGATCATTTCTCAAATAAAAGGCATTGATACCCTTTACTCATTTTCTCAGCCCGATGGCGCGCTCATTATCGCTATTTTTGACGTCGGCGTTCCACGAGATGAAGCCGTGGTTAATTTATACAATCAACTGTATTCAAACCGCGATAAATTTAATCATGCGGCGGGAATTGGTGAGCCGTTAATCAAACCTAGAGGTATTGACGATGTACCTATCGTAGGATTAACACTTTGGTCTCAAGACCCTAACATAACCGCAGAACAGCTTACCTTAGTTGCATTAGGCCTAGAAACCGAACTAAAACGAATACCGGGTACTCGAGAGATTTATAGCCAAGGTGGCCACGAAATGGTGTTAAATGTGCGTATCGATCCTGTCAAGATGAACAGTTTCGGCGTGACGTTCAATGATATTAGTGCGGCTTTGCAAGATAATAACCAACTGTCTACGATCGGCTCAATGACGCAGTTTAATCAAGAAATAAAACTGCAAACTGGGCAGTTTTTACAGACGCCTGATGATGTCGATAATCTGCTGATTAAAGTTAATCAGAGTGATACAACAACGGATAATAGTCCATTTCCCCGCGCAGTATATTTATCCGATATCGCCGATGTGAGTCTTAAAAGTGATATCCCAAAACAACACGTTTGGCATGTAACCGATAAGGGAACTTACCCTGCTGTAACTATCGCCATTGGCAAACAGGCCGGGCAAAACGCTGTCGACATTGCTGATGCCGTGTTAGCTAAAATCGATGCCGTCGATAACGTATTAATTCCCGATAATGTCAATGTCGCTATCTCCCGTAACTACGGTAAAACCGCCGGAGATAAATCGAATACCCTTCTGTTTAAATTGATTTTTGCCACTTCGGCAGTGGTACTCTTAGTATTGTTCACCATGGGGTTACGTGAATCCGCCGTCGTCGGCGTTGCCATTATCATTACCCTAGCCATTACCTTGTTTGCCTCTTGGGCATGGGGGTTTACCTTAAACCGTATTTCATTATTTGCACTTATTTTCTCCATCGGTATCTTGGTCGATGATGCCATCGTGGTGGTAGAGAATATTCATCGGCATATGGCAATGAGTGATAAACCCATTAGCGAACTTATCCCTATTGCCGTTGATGAAGTCGGTGGGCCAACCATATTAGCTACCTTTACTGTTATCGCCGCCCTATTACCAATGGCATTCGTATCAGGACTCATGGGCCCATACATGAGCCCTATCCCGATTAATGCCAGTATGGGAATGATTATTTCGTTATTAATCGCGTTTATTATGACCCCATGGCTAAGCAGTAAGTTGTTAAAACCTCACAAAAAATCACATAGCTCAAATAATGCACCGACTGATACTGGCGTACCAGTAGAAGAAGACAATCGATTAACACGTCTATTTACGCGAATAATGAGTCCTTTTTTACTCGGCGAGCATGCTCCAAAAGCACGTAAAGGTCTGGCTTTAGGGATCATTTTATTGATTGGCTTCGCTATTGCCTTGCCCGCTATGCAAGCTGTAGTGTTAAAAATGCTGCCTTTTGATAATAAGTCAGAGTTTCAGGTAATGGTCGACATGCCTGAAGGCACACCAGTAGAACAAACTCAAAGAGTACTGCAAGATCTCAGTCAATATCTTACCTCTGTTGAAGAAATCAAGCATTTACAGTTATACGCAGGCACCCATGCCCCGATGAATTTTAATGGCTTAGTACGTCATTACTTTTTACGCAGCAGCCAAGAGCTCGGTGAAATTCAGGTCAATCTGGTTGATAAAAAACATCGAGACCGCGACAGCCATACCATTGCATCATCAGTACGCGAGCCGCTACAACAAATTGGTCTACGCTATCAAGCCAATATCAAAATTGTTGAAGTACCACCTGGACCACCCGTTTGGTCACCCATCGTTGCTGAGGTCTATGCGCCCAACACTGAGTTACGCGAGCAAGCAGCCAATGACTTATTACAGCGTTTTAGAGACACCGAACACGTTGTTGATATGGATATCTATTTGCCTGCGCAACAACAAAAGTGGCAAGTGGTTATTGACCGTAATAAAGCCCGTTTATTGGGAGTGTCTTACGCCAGTATCGTCGACACCATTAGCACCGCCGTTGATGGCAAGGATGTCAGTTATTTGCACCAAGCACAGTTAACACATCCCACACCAATTAGATTACAACTTGATGAAGCCGCTAAAATTGACCTAAAGCAAGTACTGTTATTACGTTTACCGAGTCAGTCAGGTGCCAGCGTACCTCTGACAGAGTTGGTTGAGGTGCAACAACAAGTGATTAATGCACCTATTGTTCATAAAAATATGGTGCCAATGATCATGGTCATTGCCGATATGGCTGGACCAACAGATAGTCCACTTTACGGCATGTTTGATATGGTCAGTCAAATTAATCAACAAAATGAACAAGGTGACTCAAGTTATCCTATTAAACAAAATCTGGTGAATCAGCCAGACGGATTAACCGACGTTTCCATTTTGTGGGACGGTGAATGGAAAATCACCTATGAAACGTTCCGTGATATGGGCATTGCATACGCCGTCGGTATGATTGCGATTTACTTACTCGTTGTGGGTCAATTTAAATCTTATATCGTGCCGTTAATCATCATGGCGCCAATTCCATTAACCATTATCGGGGTTATGCCTGGACACGCTTTGTTAGGCGCACAATTTACTGCACCGTCAATGATAGGCATGATTGCATTAGCAGGCATTATTGTTCGAAACTCTATTTTACTGGTTGATTTCATTAATCAACAAACGGCTGCGGGAGTGCCCTTAGAGCGAGCCGTGATCCACTCAGGTGCGGTAAGGGCAAAGCCGATTATGTTGACTGCATTAGCGGCAATAATTGGCGCATTATTCATTATTGATGACCCTATTTTTAACGGTTTAGCCATCAGTTTAATTTTTGGAATTTTTATCTCAACCATTTTAACGTTAGTGGTGATCCCAGTATTGTATTTTTCGGTGATGAAAAATAAACTCGTTATCAAAGCTAAGTAACAAGATTATGTTGTTAACTGGGCAACGCCCAATAAGGAGCTCGATATGTCAGTAGAGAGAAGTGTTATGGCCTTTGCAGGCTTCATGGTTTTATTATCCATTGTGTTAACCGCAACCGTCAGTCCACATTTTGTATGGCTAACCGTGTTTGTAGGCGCTAATCTATTCCAGAGTGCCTTCACAGGCTTTTGTCCTGCGGCAATGGTCATGAAAAAATTTGGGATCAAAACCGCGGCAGAAATAGCCTTAAATAAATAACAAGGAAATTATTGTGTTTAAAAAATCTATGCTGCTGTCTGTTAAAATCATATCGGCGCTATTAGTCATGTTATCGGCAGCAATAATGCCAACTTGGGCAACAGAGCAAGATCCTAGCGTTGCATGGGAAAAAATAGATCGCGGTGTCACGTTAATTGATGTTCGCACTGTTGAAGAGTTTGCTGCGGGGCATATTGACGGTGCGATTAACATTCCATTTGATCAAATAGTGCCAGAACTTGCAAAACTTAACTTGGCCAAAGATACAGACCTTGTATTGTATTGCCGTAGCGGTCGCCGTAGTGGTATTGCACAGGAATCATTAGTAAAACAAGGTTACAGCAACACCTATAACGCTGGCGGTTTCGACACTTTGATGTCATCACGATAATCTTAGCAACCAGCTAAATCAACCAAGTCTAAAACCACAGGTTTATTACTGTGGTTTTAAGTTCAAGAATCTAATGGCTTGCCTTGCTAACCCCCTAGTATCAATACACTCTGTTTTATCAGTATCGTTCCATATTCATCATTCCGCAAAGTATTGTTTACACTTAGTATTAGTTAATTATTTATTAGCATATACAGCTTTATCTATTCACTTTTAAGTTAAACGGATTATAACATTAACTCTATTATAATTAGATAGATAACTTTATATTTTAGGGCGGCAATATGATTTTCAATTCAAATATAACAAATAAATATTCACATAGTAGAGTTTAAGATACTCGTTTACTAATGACACCAATTAACATCTTGTTTACATGTACCGAAAAAGTGATTACCTTTTATACAGATAGGCAGAATAAGCTTATCAATAAAACATAATTATAAAAGACATTACGTCACCCTCGTAACATGGAAGATAATATGAAAAAGCATAAAAACCCAGCTGTCGTGCTTAGCATGACAGCACTCGCGTTAGCCATTTCAACTCAAGTCAATGCTGCTCCGACCCCCTTGCAACTCTCTGCAACTAACCAACAAATTGAACAACAATCTCCGTTACCAAAACGTTATATTGTTAAGTTTAGAAATGACAACGCAGCGCAAACATTCAGCAACAGTTCTGCAGTACAAAATGTGGACGTGCAATCAGAAACAAATAGCATGTCTTATGAGCCTCGCTCAAATGAAGTCTTCAGTCAATTTCGTGCCTTGAACAGCGTAAAAGCGCGAGAAATGAAACGCGTTGGTCGTAGCAATAGTTATTCGGTCAAACTCGACTCGCCTTCTATTAATGCATTGCGTTTACGCCAAGATGTTGAATATGTTGAAGAGGATTCACCACGTAGACTACTCGCAGAAACAACACCTTGGGGACAAACCTTTGTTGGCGCGACAGTACTCAGTGACAGCCAAGCAGGTAATCGCACTATTTGTATTATCGACTCTGGCTACGATCGTAGCCACAACGATTTAAATGCAAACAACGTTACGGGAACCAATAACTCAGGTACAGGGAACTGGTATCAACCAGGTAACAATAATGCCCATGGAACCCATGTGGCAGGTACTATTGCGGCAATTGCAAATAACGAAGGTGTGGTCGGGGTTATGCCTAACCAAAATGCCAATATTCATGTGGTAAAAGTGTTTAACGAAGCAGGCTGGGGTTACTCATCATCACTCGTGGCCGCTATCGATACGTGTGTCAATTCAGGTGGCGCCAATGTAGTCACAATGAGTTTAGGTGGCAGCGGTTCAACTACTACTGAGCGTAATTCATTGAATACTCATTATAATAATGGGGTATTATTAATTGCAGCAGCAGGCAACGCAGGAGACAGTAGTTACAGCTATCCAGCATCTTACGACGGTGTGATGTCGGTGGCAGCGGTTGATAGCAATCTGGATCATGCCGCGTTTTCACAATATACAGATCAAGTTGAAATATCCGGCCCCGGTGAAGCGATTCTTTCAACCGTAACGGTTGGTGAAGGACGTTTGGCCGATATCACCATTGGTGCTCAGTCGTATTTTAGTAATGGCGTAGTGCCGCATAACCGTCTGACACCATCTGGAAGCAGTTACACTGCTGCACCTATTAACGCAAGTGCAACGGCCACACTGGCAGAATGTACCGTGAGTGGTACTAGTGTTAACTGCGGTAATATGAGTAACAAAATCTGTTTAGTCGAGCGAGTCGGCAATCAAGGCTCAAGCTATCCAGAAATAAACTCAACCAAAGCCTGTAAAGATGCTGGGGCAGCTGGGATCATTGTTTACAGTAATAGTGCGTTACCTGGCTTACAAAATCCATTTCTGGTTGATGCAAATAGTGACATTACAGTGCCTTCAGTTTCTATCGATCGGACAACAGGGCTTGCTCTTAAAACCAAGTTGGGGCAATCAACCACGGTGAGCAACCAAGGGAACCGAGATTATGCATATTATAATGGTACTTCAATGGCAACGCCGCATGTTTCAGGTGTCGCCACATTAGTGTGGAGTTATCATCCAGAATGTAGCGCTAGCCAAGTGCGTGCTGCACTCAATGCAACCGCAGATGACTTAAGCGTTGCGGGTCGTGATAACCAAACAGGTTACGGGATGATTAATGCCGTTGCAGCAAAAGCTTATCTAGACGAATCATGTAATGGTCCAACCGATCCGGGAACCGGATCTGGAGACAGTGTACTTGAAAAAGGCGCTGTTAAAACCGGTTTAGCTGGTGCAAAAAGTGATGAACTATATTTCTCGTTAGATGTGCCAACAGGTGCAAAAGACTTAAGCTTTACCATGAGTGGTGGTACAGGCGATGCTGACTTGTATGTGCAGTATGGCGCATCACCTACCAGCAGCAGTTACGACTGTCGTCCTTGGAAAAGTGGTAATGCAGAGTCTTGCCCAATTGCGACGCCTCAATCTGGTACTTATTATGTGATGGTACAAGGTTACAGTGCATTTAGCGGTGTCAGTTTAGTCGCTAATTACACTGCTGGTAATACGAGTGGTGGTAACACTGGAGGTCCAGCAAGCTACACTAATACGGGTAATTATACTATTCCAGATAATAATACTACTGGCATAGTCAGCCCTATTAATGTTAACCGCACTGGCGATTCAGGAACGGTATCGGTGTCTATCGGGATTATTCATACTTATATCGGTGATTTAAAAATCCAGTTAGTTAGCCCTACAGGTCAAACGGTTGTTCTTCATAACAACACAGGTGGCGGAACCGATAACCTAACCCAGACTTACACAGCTAATATGGCAGGTGTTGAATCAAGTGGTATATGGACATTAAAAGCCGTTGATAATGCAAACCAAGACAGCGGATATATCGACACTTGGAGCCTAAGCTTTCAATAATATATTCAATTGAACGCAAAAATAGCCACGTGATGTGGCTATTTTTATTATTTATAGATTAAACATGAGGCTGCGGTGATTGCAACACTGATGGCTGCTGACTATTCGAAATAACTTCAAATATTGAAGCAAATGAATTGGGCGTACTCACATCGACAGCAAGTTTTAATCGCCGAGCAATATCATTAGCAGACAACACACCACAGATAGCATGGTTTACACGGTCTAATACTAAACAATGTTGCTGTCCCGCAGATTTTAATGTTTCTATCACATCGCCAATTCTTGCATAACTTAAATCTTCATAATCAATCGCTTTAAGGTCTTCTTTAGGGATCATAAAATCCGCTACACTTAATTGCTCACGTTGATGCCCGGCTGCAACACGTTTTAATATCTCTTGATTATGTAAAGACTCAAAACTGATTAAACCTATAAATCGATCTGCATTATCAATCACTAATTTAAGACGAACATGAGATTTCTGCATTAAATGTTCAACGTTAACAGCGGATGTATTTGATTCAATAACCAGCGGAGTCACTTTCTTAAAGTCAGTGAACACATTTAGCGCTGAAGATAGTACTGATATATCTTCATGAACATCAGGAGAGGTTAATTCATCAATTTTTTCTACTGGGTATAGGGCTAACTTCTTCACAATAACATCCTTAATCAACAATCATCAAGAAACAAAAAACAATATATATTAATCAGTTATATATTTTCATGATGTCCACTACATGAATTAATTATCTGCCTGTGTTTTTATTAGTACAAGACCCTTTTGATTAAATTTAATTAACTTTTGCTAAATTAAGGTTAAATTCACTTTTTTGTGGTCGTAAATATGATAACGACCACCATGTGCAATCTCGATCATTTTAAGGTTTCAGGCTCGATTAATACGCTATTGTTTGCATCCGACAACCATATTTGTCCCTCACTAATGCTCACTTGCAATGTCATATTTCGATTAACAAATACATCCATTTGTTTCACTGCATCTTCTGGAAGATTAATTACAGCTAAATTATCGTAACGGGTAAACGCTTGTTGGTTCTGTTGCCACCAAATCGGTACACTTCTGCCACCGTAAGTATAAAGAATGACTTGTTTTGAGCGACCACAGGCTTTTCTGAGCCACTTCTCATCAGCTTGGCCAAACTCAACCCAAAGATCGATTTCACCCGTTAGATTTTTATCCCAAAGTTCTGCTTCATCATCAACACTTAACCCTTTGCTGAACACTAATGACTCAGAGGCATTTAAGGCGAACGCCAATAAACGAACCATCATACGGGTATCCGTTTCAGAGGGATGTTGCGCTAAGGTAAATTGATGATCGGCATAATAATGACGATCCATATCTGCTATCTGCAGTAATACTTTAAAAACGGTAGCTTTAGCGGCCATAAAGGGTTCCAACTAACATAAAAAAACCGAGTCTACTACAAAGTAGACTCGGCATAATAGGACATCGTACTTATCGGGTTAAATAGCGCCAGGGCGTAAATGTTTAGCCATGGGAAAATGCGCACTTAACTGGGCAACTTTTGCAACAGAAGACACTATTAACATACGACTTCCATGTTCATATTGATAGGTAATATCACTTAATAATGGTAGCGTTTCTCTGCTTGCATCACGCCTTAATAACTCATTAAACTCGCTGTCAAGCGGGTTATCACTGAAGACAACGTCTAACGTCTGTAGCAAGGGCATTGCTGCGATAGGCAATAAATGTGCTGGCGTATCCTCAGTTAATAGAATAATGTCACCTTTAACGCTAAAATCTTGAAAAGCGTTATGGAAACGCTGCTCGGTTAACGTATCAAATTTATCTTGGTTAGTGGTAAAAAATCGTTCCCAAAACAAACGTCTATCTTTACCTGCAAGTAATTTATCTTGAACTTCCTCTCGCTTGCTGGCAACAAAATCAAATAAAGGCGTTAACGATGACGGTAACATCGTTTCGAGTCGTGAACGGATAGTTCGAGCAAAAACTGGCGCGGCGCCAGCGGTACTGATGGCAACGACTAACCGGCCTCTATCCACTATTGAAGGTGTAATAAATCTGCAAAACTTAGGATTATCGACTACATTGACCCAAATGCCACGCTCAGTCGCTAATTCTGCGTACTCCATATTCAACTGCTCATCGGCAGTGGCGAGGTAAATGATATCGACGTTGGCAATATCATCACGGCACACTTCACGACGAGACAACTGGATCCGAGCTTGGGTATGATAGTTTTCAATGTCATTAGCGACCACAGGCGCTATTACATGAATATGAGCATCAGTACGAGACAGCAAATCCAATTTACGCGTGGCGACCTCACCAGCGCCAACGACTAAAACCTGTAGACCTTGAGTATCCACAAACAATGGGAAATATTGCATTAATCTACTCAGTCTTCAACAATAGGAAATTGATGTTGGATCCAAGCGCGGTACCCACCAATCATTGAAGCGACTTGTGTATAGCCCATAAGTTGTAGATTATAGGCCGATAACGCTGCACGTTGACCCGCGCCGCAATAAAGCAATAACGGGGTGTTTTTGTCAGGAAAACGATGCTCTATATCGCGTTCAATAATGCCGCGGCTCAAGTGTTTGGCATTGGGTAAATGTCCTTGCAGCCACTCGTTATCTTCTCGTACATCAATTAATAGCCATTGATCTTGTTGTTGATATTGTTCAATGGTTAACAAGGTGACATGAGGCATAACAGAATCGACCAAACTGGCGAATGCTGGGGTTGCTTGCATAAGGTTTCCTTAAATTAAGTAAAGTCACTCATTAGCGACAAATTAGCACTACATACGTCATAAACCTAAAAGTGGTTTACTCACTAGTTTAAGAAAAAAATAATCTTATACAAGCGCTTATTCGTTATGCATTTCACTTTGTTGCGAACTACATTGCCAGCACAATTCAAAACTTCCTTCGTTTATTTCGTGGCATTGAACACATTGCCATTGAGGCTGTTCGATATCATGTGCATCCAGTAACGTTTGTGCCGCGACAAGTTGACTGTCTGCTACCCATAACTCAACCGTCTGCATTTCAATCGGCAAACCTCCTACACCACCAATGAGAGCTTCACCTTTAAGATCAACGTCTATTCCGCTGGTTTCCAGTAGCCCTTTCCATGTGTGAGCCTGTAATAAATTACCACCGGCCAATAATACTTTTCGTTGTTCCATGCGTTATCCACCGTAATTGCTCTTGCTGGCAAATTAATTTCATCCTACTGCCTCAATCAAAATCTGTCGAGTACTGTTTATAAATTGGACATTTATCATAAACAATGATTATCTTAACGCTGTATGAGTCATTCGCACTCAATAACATCATTAATGGGATGCTAGATGACAAAAATAGTCTTAAAAGGTATCTTTCAAATCACTGCTTGGAATGAATCTGCTTATGCAGAACATGACGATAGCAGCAAACAAACCATTGCAGAAATTGCCCAAACTTACTCTGGTGATATCAGTGGTGCTGCACAGAACCGCTTTGTGATGTCGTATCAAAAAGATGGCTCTGCGGTATTTGTAGGGATAGAGCACTTAACCATAAATACCCCCGAGATAGCGGGTACATTAGTATTACAACATGATGGATTATTTTCACAAGGCGTTGCACAAAGCCAATTTAGCGTAATAGCGGACTCGGGGACCCATAACCTGCAACACTATCTTGGCCACGGAGAGTTTACCTCAACCGAAAATGGTCAAGCTGATTACACCATCACCCTATATCATGACTAAGGTAACCATTTCTCGTTTAGACACTGATGTCGGCACGTTTAGAACCACGGTCAAGCTCACGCCATCAGGATTGCTTTTTAGCACCGTTGACATACTAGGCTGTGATGGGTGGGAAGCATTGATAATCGATCCACACACGCTGTGGTACAAAACGTTAGTCGCTGCCTGTGAAGTTCATTTAAGCCAACAAAGAAATAACCTGGTCATAAAAAAATAAACCCCAGCAAAGCCAGGGTTTATTTTTAGTGATTGATATTAATCATGCCTATTAAGGCATCATTGCAGGTTGATCTGCACCTTCTTTTTCAATCTCTACAGGTAACATATGCTCACGATTGATACCCAATTTAACGGCTAAATAACTGGCCACGAAAATCGATGAGTATGTACCAACAAAAATACCTAATAACAATGCCGTCGCAAAGCCATGGATCATTGTGCCGCCTTTTAAGAACAGCGCAATAACGGTAACTAATGTAGTACCTGTGGTTATCACTGTACGACTCATGGTCTGAGTGATTGAGGTATTCACAACCTCTATAGGGCTACCTTTACGCATTTTAAGGAAGTTTTCACGGATACGGTCATACACCACGATAGTATCGTTAAGTGAGTAACCCACAACGGTCAATAAACCTGCCAATACAGTCAAGTCAAACTCAAGCTGTAATACCGAAAACACCCCTAAAGTCACAATAACGTCATGGGCTAACGCCGCAACAGAACCTGCGGCTAAACGCCATTCAAAACGAAATGATACGTAGATAAGAATACAAATAAGCGCAACAATAACAGCTAAGCCACCCTGCTCTGCTAATTGCTTACCCACTTGTGGTCCAACAAACTCAACTCGCTTTTGAATTACAGCAGAATCAATAGTTTGAGCAGCTGCTAATACTGCTGCTACTTGCACATCACTTTTTAAGGTCTCTCTTACCGGTAAACGAACCAATATATCGCGGCTTGAACCAAAGTTCTGTACTACCGCCCCTTCAGCTTCCGCTGAAGTCATCTTCGCGCGTAAAGCACTCAAGTCAACAGGAGCTGAAAACTCCATTTCAACAACAGTACCACCGGTAAAGTCTAATCCCCAGTTAATGCCTTGGACACCCAGCGACACAAAGGAGGCTATCACTAAGATCATCGACATCACACTGATAGGCATTGCATGACGAAGGAAGTCGACGGTGTTCTTTACTGAAAATATCTTAAACATATTCAACTTCTCCTTTAGATAGACAATGACTTAACGCGTTTACCACCCCAAACCGCATTCACGATTGAGCGTGTGCCAATAATGGCTGTAAACATCGAAGTCGCGATACCTATCATTAAGGTAACAGCAAAGCCTTTAACCGCACCGGTACCAACAGCAAATAAAATTAACGCTGTCATAAAGGTAGTAATGTTGGCATCGGCAATGGTTGAAAACGCATTACCATAACCTTCATGGATGGCTTGTTGTACACTGCGGCCGTTTAGGAGTTCTTCACGGATACGTTCAAAAATAAGTACGTTGCCGTCTACTGCCATCCCCACCGTTAATACCATGCCAGCAATACCAGGTAAGGTTAACACCGCACCAGGGATCATCGACATCACACCAACAACCATGATTAAGTTAGCCATCAATGCCAAGTTGGCAATAAAGCCAAACGCACGGTAGTAAATCATCATGAATATAAGCACAACAACCATGCCCCAAACCATTGCTTGAACACCGTTTTGGATGTTTTCAGCGCCTAAGCTTGGACCAATCGTTCTTTCTTCTACGATAGTAATAGGAGCAATAAGCGCTCCGGCACGTAACAGTAACGCTAAGCTCTGTGATTCAGAGTGCTCAAGACCCGTAATCACAAAATTACGACCTAAACGAGCCTGGATCGTGGCAACCGAAATGACCTCTTCAATCCTAGTCATTTTCACTGTGCCATCAGGATTACGTGTACCACTATCTTTATATTCGATAAACAATGTAGCCATTGGCTTACCGATATTGTCTTTGGTGACGTTCGAGAAAATCGAGCCGCCTTCGGCGTCAAGATTAATCGCAACCTGTGGACGGCTGTATTGGTCAAAAGTCGGTTGCGCGCCAGTGATATGATCGCCAGTGAGCATGACTTCTTTCTTCAATACGGCAATCCCGCCTTCACGACGTTTGTACACTTCTGCTCCGGCAGGTACACGACCATTTGCCGCGGCACTTACATCCGCCTTGTCGTCAACCATACGAAATTCAATCGATGCTGTAGCACCTAAAATTTCTTTTGCACGAGCAGTGTCTTGTACACCTGGCAGTTCAACAATAATGCGCTCTGCGCCTTGACGTTGTACGACAGGCTCAGCGACACCAAGCTCGTTGACACGGTTACGAAGGATGGTCATGTTTTGCTTCAGTGCTTCTTCCTTAATTTGCGTAAGGTAGGCATCACTCATGGTAGCAAGAAGCATAAACTCATCGCCGCTACTCGCATCGGTATAGGTCATGTCATTGCTGCGGATTTTTAAAAAATCCTCAGCTTCGACAACCGTTTCAGCATCACGAAACTTAATCGCAATCCCTTTCGGGGTTTTACGAATACCGGCGTAACGAATTTTCTCTTCACGAAGCTGACTGCGAAAATCAGCTATTTTAGCCGCTTCCATTTTGCGGACCGCCTCGCCCATGTCCACTTCCATTAAGAAATGAACACCACCGCGCAAGTCTAAACCTAGCTTCATTGGCGACCCACCAACAGCTTCAAGCCATGCTGGGGTTGCCGGTGCTAAGTTTAACGCAACGGTATATTTCTGACCAAGTAGTTCAGCGATAGCCTCTTTCGCCACCAACTGCTGCTCAGGATTTTGTACGCGAACTAATAACTGACCATTTTCAAGCTCGGCGCGCTTTACGGCAATATCCTGACTCTCTAATAGATCAACGACAGTCGTTTGTGTCGATACAGTGACTTCAGCGCCGCGAGTCGCGACGATCTGTACTGCATGATCTTCACCAAACAAATTTGGAATTGCATAAAAACTACCAACGGCGATGATAAGCATCACCATGATGTTTTTCCACATTGGGTATTTATTTAACACACCATAGCCCTCTTGGCTTATAACGACTGAATAGAACCTTTAGGCAATACCGCTGCGATGTAATCCTTTTTAATCGTGATTTGGTTATTATCATTAATAGCTAATAACACATAATCACTTTCATCAGCGATTTTGGTCACTTTACCGAGAATGCCACCACTGGTTAACACTTCATCACCTTTTGAAATCGACGCCATTAGGTTTTTGTGTTCTTTAACACGCTTTGACTGTGGACGGAAAATCATAAAGTAAAAAATTAATCCAAACATGACGAGCATGAAAATTAATTGCATGGTTTCGCCACCGGCTATTCCACTTATTGGACTTGCATATGCATTTGAAATAAACATAGTTCTCTCTTCTTATTAGCTAAAATTAATCGATTAACTCAGGTACTTCACGACCTAGACTGGTGTAGAACTCCTTAACAAAGGCGTCTAATGTACCTGTCTCAATTGCGCCGCGCAAACCTTCCATCAAAATTTGATAATAACGTAAATTGTGAATGGTGTTTAAACGCGCACCTAAAATTTCATTACAACGATCTAAATGGTACAAATAAGCACGTGAATAGTTTTTACAAGTGTAACAATCGCACTTAGTGTCTAATGTTGCTGTATCATCACGATGGCGTGCATTGCGAATTTTAATCACACCTTCACTGGTAAATAAATGGCCATTACGGGCATTACGCGTTGGCATCACACAGTCAAACATATCGACGCCACGACGAACACCTTCCACTAAGTCTTCAGGTTTACCTACACCCATTAGATAACGTGGTTTGTCAGCTGGAATTTGCGGGCAAACATGCTCTAAAATACGGTGCATATCAGCTTTAGGCTCGCCCACAGCCAAGCCACCAACGGCATAGCCATCAAAACCTATGTCTAAAAGACCCTTTACACTCTCATCACGTAAATCTTCGAATACCCCACCTTGAATAATGCCAAACAAAGAGTTTGGATTTTCTAAGCGGTCAAACTCATCACGCGAGCGTTTTGCCCAACGCAGTGACATTTGCATCGACTTACGCGCTTCGTCGTGTGTTGCAGGATATGGGGTACATTCATCAAAAATCATTACCACGTCAGAACCTAAAGAATTCTGAATTTGCATTGATTTTTCTGGATCTAAAAAAATCTTTTCACCATTAATTGGTGAGCGGAAATGGACACCTTCTTCAGTGATTTTACGGATGTCGCCCAAACTAAACACTTGGAATCCACCTGAGTCCGTTAGAATAGGACGCTGCCAATTCATAAAGTCGTGCAAGTCACCGTGCTTACGCATGATCTCTTCACCAGGACGTAACCATAAATGGAAGGTGTTACCCAATAAAATATCGGCACCGGTAGCACGCACTTCTTCAGGCGTCATCCCTTTTACCGTACCGTAAGTTCCCACTGGCATAAATGCAGGCGTTTCAACAGTGCCACGATCAAAAATAAGACGTCCGCGACGAGCACGACCATCTGTTGTATCTAATTCAAATTTCATAAATCACCTTGCCAGATAAACAGTCTGACTCGTTTAGTTTCTATAGTAATGAGGGCGAATTTTACTGCTTCAAGGTTACTGACACATTAAATCAAAAAAACGCCCACTACTGTGGGCGAGTATTTTAAATCAAATTCGTTGCTTAGGGGGCTTTTTTCGTCACAAACATTGCATCACCGTAGCTAAAAAAGCGATATTTTTGCGTAATCGCATGCTGATAGGCGTTCATCACTTCATCAAAACCGGCAAAAGCGCTTAATAGCATGATTAATGTCGACTCAGGCAAATGAAAATTGGTCACCATGGCATCGACTATTTTAAATTGAAAGCCAGGGTAAATAAAAATATCGGTATCACCACTGAAGGCTTTTAGTGGACCATCGCCACTGGCACGAGCTGCACTTTCAAGTGAACGAACAGACGTCGTGCCAACGGCAACGACGCGATAGCCGTTGGCTTTAGTTTGCGCAATGAGGTCAACGACATCCTGAGGAACGTTTGCCCATTCTGAATGCATCTTGTGTTCCAGAATATTATCGACCCGTACTGGTTGAAAGGTACCCGCGCCAACATGTAATGTCACAAAAGCAATATTGACGCCTTTAGCTTTTAGTTCAGCCAGCATAGCGTCGTCAAAGTGTAAACCTGCGGTCGGTGCTGCAACAGCGCCTGGTGTTTGGTTATATACCGTTTGATAACGCTCTTTATCAGCATCTTCATCTGGACGATCAATATAAGGCGGCAGAGGCATATGACCGACGTCTTCAAGCACTTCTAATACGGTTTTATCAGAAAGTAACTCAAGTTCAAATAAGGCATCGTGACGCGCCAACATTTTCATCTGGTATCCGCCGTCTAAATCGATAAGTGTATCAACTTTAGGGGATTTAGAGCTGCGAACATGGGCTAAAATACGTTTATCGTCCAGCATACGTTCAACGAGGATCTCAAGCTTACCGCCAGTGGACTTTTGGCCAAATAAACGCGCTGGTATGACTCGAGTGTTATTAAACACCATCAAGTCACCAGGATTGATCATATTGAGTAAATCAGTAAATTTTTTGTCAACAAGCTCACCGTTTTCGCCACTTAGCGTGAGTAAACGCGAGGCATTGCGTTGTGCTGTCGGATAGCGAGCAATCAGCTCATCTGGTAGGTCGAATGAAAAATCTGCAACACGCATAGTATTATCTCAACAGTAAAAACGGCCGCTAGTCTATGGCGAGCAAAGGTTAAGATCAAGTTTACTGATTATGTTGTCGGCTTTTGCTCTATGATCTCAGTGTCGAGATCATCGCGAGTAATCGGATTAGGCTTAGCAGCGTAAAAGATTTCATTCGATTTATATGAATGCACTTCATAACGCATGTCGATGTATACTTTATTTCTTTTGGTCGCTGTAGACCTGCCCAATAATTTTTTAATCCAATCTTTCATCATCCTTGATCCCTATAATTAATCCTATACCCTTTAAAAGCACTGACCTCTAGCCGTCACAACGAGAGATGCTCAATACTCAATGACATTTTTCGATAAAGCGTTATCATTAGGTCTACACACTCGCCACTTCGTAACGCTTTGTTACAATCGGTTAGTATCATACTGTAAAATAATAAAATTAGAAGTACAATTTATGAACTTTTTAGCTCACTTACATTTAGCCGACATCAGCAACACTCACCTAGTCGCTAATTTGTCGGGCGATTTCGCAAAAGGTAATATACAGCAACATCCAAAACATCTGCAACAAGGGATATGGCTTCACCGTCAGATAGACCAAGTTACTGACAGCCATGAAATTATTATCGACTTACTCAAGTTATTCCCTAAAACCTCACGCCGCGTTGCACCGATACTGGTTGATTTAGTCTTTGATCATTACTTAGCGTTTTATTGGGAAGAGTATCATCACCAGCCATTGGATGAATTTTGCCAAAAAGCATACCATCAACTTAGCACGACACCTGAATTACCCCCGACATTACAGGCAATTGCGCCACAAATTATTGAGCAAGATTGGTTAAGTAGTTACCAAACAAGGCAAGGATTAGATCAAGCGATTAAAGGTGTGAGTCGTCGCTTATCAAAACCGGAACTGTTTGATCATGCCATTAACGATATTGATAAGATTTATATTGATATTGAAATTGCATTTAGAACCTTTTATCCGCAATTAATGGCCTATAGCAAAGTTTATAGTCGTAAAACTCCGGCTGAATATTTACCTTAACACTGAGCAATAATGGAGTTAATTAAGTATGACATCATGGTTAACTAACCTAAAATCCACACTCACATCCGGGCGGTTTTGGCTAACTAGCCTTCGCGATATAATACTCATCGCAGTGGTATTGTTCACGCTTGCCAGTTATTTACAACGAGATATGCGAACAGGTATCGCCACGCCAATTCAAGCCCACACGATAGCCAACAAACCCATATCATTGTTTACCTCAACCTCTGCTAACACGCAAATAAATATCAGACCGATGAATACCAACAATAAACCCACCTTGATCTATTTTTGGGGTACTTGGTGTCCGGTGTGCAAAGTGACCTCTCCTATGGTCAACTCGGTTAATCTTAATCAAGATTATCAGGTCATTTCCATTGCTGTAGCTTCAGGATCTGATGTTGAAATTAGTCGCTTTATGCAACAACATCATTATGATTTTGAAGTGATCAATCAACAATACCAACCTCAGGCTGCGTTATTAAGCCAACAATGGGGTGCAATGGCTTTACCCGCTATTTATATCATTGATACCAACAATAATATCCGTTTTGTTACCTCAGGCGTGACCAGCGGTTGGGGAATGTCATTGCGCTTGTGGTTAGCGACTTGGTCACCCGCCTTTAGTTAAACGCCTCTGTTCAACTGGACAATTGATTTTTTGTTATGAGTAAAACTTTGTTAGTATTCGCGGCGGTAGTATTGGCGACGTTAATTTTTCGTAATACGAATACCTGAATCTGACTCAATTAAAGAGAATAACCCATAATGCACATCTTTACATATCAACCTCCTTCGATCCCATGGTTGGACATACGCTATAAAGACCGTGACATTATCGTCATCAATAAACCTTCAGGCCTATTATCAAATCCAGGACGTTCACCTGACACACACGATACGGCAATCACTCGCTTGCAACAAAGCTATCCTGAAGCCATTCTTATCCATCGCTTAGATTGTGACACTTCTGGGATCATGATTTTTGCTCGAACTAAAAAAGCAGAATCGCATTTAAAAATTCAATTTCAAAATCGCCAAGCTAAAAAAGTGTATATTGCCGAAGTCATGGGCTACGTCAATGAACAACAAGGCAAAGTAAACGTCTCCATTGGGCCTAATCCTGATTCGCCACCATTCCAAATGCTCACCGACTCTGGCAAAGCTGCGTTGACCTACTTCCAAGTGCTTGAACATAGGCCACAGTCAACCTTGATGGAACTGAAACCGCACACAGGTCGCACTCACCAACTTAGGGTTCATATGCTGTCGCTTGGTCATGCCATTTTAGGTGATGAGTTTTATGGCGATATGGAGACAATTAATGCCAGTACGCGCTTAAATTTACATGCGCAATTGCTAACGATTACCCACCCTTACAGCCAAGTCGAGATGACTTTCTTTAGTCAGCATCCATTTTAATTCGCAGCTAATTAAATAAAAAAAATGCCGACACAATCGCGTCGGCATTTCTTCAATCAATATATCTTTACAATATTAGCCGGCTTGAGAGGCCTCTTTTGCTTCAGCAGCTTCACACGCTGCAGCAGTAAAGATCACATCAGTAGAACTATTTAATGCGGTTTCTGCAGAATCTTGGATCACACCAATGATAAATCCGACAGCCACAACTTGCATCGCAACATCATTAGAAATACCAAACAAGCTACACGCCAGTGGGATTAATAATAGCGAACCGCCCGCAACACCTGAAGCACCGCAAGCTGAAACAGAAGCCATCAAACTCAATAACAATGCCGTCATAAAATCAACTTCGATACCTAAAGTATGAGCTGCAGCTAAGGTTAATACCGTAATGGTGATAGCAGCGCCGCCCATATTGATGGTGGCACCTAATGGAATCGATACCGAATAAGTGTCTTTATGCAGTTTTAGCTCTTCACACAAGGCCATATTGACCGGGATATTGGCAGCACTTGAACGAGTAAAAAATGCCGTAACACCACTGCCACGTAAACACTTAAACACTAAGGGATAAGGGTTACGTTTGATTTTGGCATAAACGATAATGGGGTTAACAACCAAGGCAATAAATAACATAGAGCCCACGAGTACCATGAGTAACTGGCCGTAACCTGCTAGTGCTTCAAAACCTGTTTCGGCAAACGTAGCAGCCACTAAGCCAAAAATACCTATCGGCGCTAACCGGATCACAAAGCGGACAATATTTGATACAGCGTCACTGACATCTGAAAGCATTTGCTTGGTGCTGTCACTGGCATGATGCATGGTTATCCCTAAGCCTGCTCCCCATACTAAAATACCAATATAATTACCCGTTACTAATGCGTTAACTGGATTATCGACAATTTTAAATAATAAGGTATTAATAACTTCGCCAATCCCTTGAGGAGGATTTGAGCCTTCAATGCCTGCTGTTAACAGTAAGGTGGTTGGAAACGCAAAACTGAATAATACCGCCGTTAATGCGGCAGCAAAGGTACCCAGAAGATATAACATAATAATCGGGCGCATATTGGTTTGACTATTTTTCTTTTGATTGGCAATCGATGATGCAACCAGAACAAAAACCAGAATCGGCGCAATGGCTTTCAGTGCCCCCACAAAGAGTGAGCCCAGAAAAGCCACATTATTGGCACCCGTTGTTGAAATACTTGCCAGAATCACGCCCAAAATGATCCCGCTGATAATTTGTAGCACAAGGCTACCGCTAGCGATACGAGCTAACAGTGATTTTTTTTGATTCATTGTTTAACCTATGATTATTATATTTATGGCTTTTTATGATCAAGATTTTGCTTATCTTTAAAAAGGAAACATCACAATACTGGTAACATCCACATTAACCACCTTACAACATATAGTGATATAACACGTATGCTACGATACTCATGACATTATCGATAATAACAATGCTATTACTGAAAACACCCTGCTCATTTTACTTATTGATGTGAAATTAACTCACACTCAATAAATACACTTCAATCAATTCGTTTTCAGGGATAGCACTCCCTCATTAACGTTAAGCATTACCTTGTGAACATCGAATATACTGACACTGTAAAAGCCTTATAGCTGTATATCAGGATGGTGTGTAATAAGTCTAGTCTTGATGCCAAATGAGTAAAAAAACTCAACCATCGTTCGCAAAGTAAACGTTAATTTAATGGTTGCACTTTTTTTGATGCTAAATTGTTATCAATGTTAAAAGCCATGAAAGACTAACAGTGAAACAACTATTAAATATTAAGCAGACTGCAATGCATGAGCGCCTCTAAGCATCGCTTCAATTAACTCTTGAGCATCAAACTTAGTTAATGCCTCATTGGCTCCGACCTGTTTAGCTTGGCTGACACTAATTTCGCTGGATAATGATGTATGTAAAATTATGTACGCGTGTTCAATTTCGGGATTATTTTTAACCTCAAAGGCTAATTCATAACCATCAAGACCAGGCATTTCAATATCACTCACCAGTAAATCAATTGGTTTTCGGTCTGTAGCGGCTTGTTGCATAATATCTAGTGCGTCGCGACCATCTGCCGTCACTTGATAGGCAATGTTAATCGAGTCTAGTGCATCAGACAGCTGTTTACGGGCCACTTTTGAGTCATCCACCAGTAAAATTTGTAATGGTGTTAATTTTTCACGTTGAACATCGGTTAATATGGCTCGATTACGAAGAGGATCATCAGGAAAGATTTTTGATAGTAACAATTCGACATCCAGTAATTGAACTAACTGATCATCAAAACGAGTTACACCAGTTAGAAAGGCATTTTTACCTAAGTTGCTGGAAGGCGCCTCGATATTACGCCAGTTACACTCAATAATTTTATCGATTGAACGCACAAGAAAACCTATCACCATTCGCTGGCAATCAGTAATAATGATGTGGCAATCTTTACGCTCTTGTTCGGTCACAGGTTTATAACCAATGGCAGCAGCCATATCGATAACCGGAATAGTTATCCCCCGAATAGTGGCTGCACCCATAATGGAAGAGTGGGAGTGCAGAATTTTATTTAAAGGAGTAAACGGCACAAGTTCACGAATTTTTAAAGTACCTAAAGCAAACAGTTGTGTTTGATTTAACTTAAAAAGTAATAGACCCTGCGATTGATTCGCTTTGCTCGTTTTCGGACTCATCACTACTCCTTCATCTGAAGACTGAAATAAGCTTCACTATAGCATTTATCGTCAGAATATAGACTAACTTTAGCCAGCTATTTTATCTGCAAATATCATTATAAATCACAAAATTAGCAATTCATCCGATAATCAATGCAGCTATTACTAGACGATATTCGATTTACACTCAATCAAGCCCCACTGTTGGTAAAAGAGATATCGCTTACTCGCAATATAAAACAGGCTTGTAGTATTTAATGCTCTTTTCTCGGCAAACAGCCAGTGTAACGGGCATAGTCGATAATGGTTGAGATGTTCCGCCGCCTACAATGTAAATCATCACGGCCACTGTAATAAGCTTAACTGCCGATGAATATCGGATAGAAGGCTGAATATAACATTCGGGAATGTGGAGATGTTCGGTAAAAACAACAAAGGGAGTCAATTGATTTAATCAGTTACAGATCCAATCAATTGTCTCCCTAATAATATGAGATCTAAAACTATGAGATCTAAAACTATGAGGCTAAAACTCAAATAAATCAGTTCGAAGCGGCTTGCAGTTCGTAAAGCACGTCATAAACAAATTGATCCCAGCCTTCAGCATCAAACGCTAACCCGCAGGCATTTCTGACTTGGCTAACAGCATGCAAAGGGGCGGCACCGTTTTCCATCAAATAATAAGCCATCACCATTTGAGTACGATTAATTCCCGAACTGCAGTGCAATAATATTGGCTTTTGCTCACTTTCACATTCACGAATGAATGCTAATACCTGAGGTAATACCTCAGCACAAATGGCTAAATCTTGTGGTTTAGGTGGCATATTATCAGGTAAATTAAACACTTTATGACGCAAGCCTAATTCTGCCATAGCATCGACATCACAACCTTCACCATTATTTAATGATGCGATAGCAGCAAAACCAGCTTGCTTTAATTCAGCTAAGTCCCATGCATCTTTGTTTGGACCACTACGGCCTGCGACTTGCTTATCAACTAACCAAAAAATATCTTTCATATTACCTACTACTAATCAGATTTCTTAGCCCAAATACCAATATTAACGGAGGCTACTTTTTTGCGCTTTTTTTTACCACTACCTTCTGGCTTAGCCATTGGTTTAGGTTGTTCGAGTACGGTTTCAGGCACAACATCATCAGCCTCAAATCCGTTAACTTGTTCACGTTCAAGGCGAATTTTGTTTTTCTTCTCGATTACACAGAAGTGATGATACTCGTCATGAGACAATAAGGTCAACGCTAAACCAATTTCTCCCGCACGTCCACTGCGACCAATTCGATGCATATAATCTGCTGGGCTGCGCGGTAAGTCAAAATTAATTACCACAGGTAATTTTTCAATATCGAGACCCCGGGCAGCAATGTCTGTCGCAATGAGTACTTGGATCTCACCCGCTTTAAAACCGTCTAATACCCGACTTCGCGCGCCTTGGGCTTTATCACCATGAAAGACTTCTGCAGTGATACCACGTTTAGCTAATTTTTCAGCTAAATGATTACAACTATTTTTGGCACTAACAAAGATCAATACTTGGCGCCATTGATGTTGTTGTAGCAAGTGTGCAAGTAATGCCGTCTTTTTTTCACGGTTAACCGTCATTACACGCTGCACTAAGGTACTCGTCTCAGCGCTTTGTAATTGTATCTCAAGTGGGTCCACTAACAACGCTTGCGTTAATTGACGAACTTCATCAGGAAAAGTCGCTGAAAACAATAACGTTTGTTTTTGCTTAGGGAGGAAGTTGAGTACTTGAGTCAGTTCTTCAGTAAAACCAAGGCTTAGCATACGGTCAGCTTCATCAAGCACCAACGTTGACACTTGAGACAACCTGAGTGCATTAGAAGAGACTAAATCGAGTAAACGGCCTGGGGTTGCCACTACCACATCCGCGCCGCCACGCAATGCTAACATTTGAGTGTTGACCGATACGCCACCAAATGCAGCAACCACTTTAATGTCACCATTTAAATGAACCGCATAGGATTTAAAGCTGTCAGCAACTTGCTTGGCTAATTCCCGTGTGGGTACCAAGACTAATGCACTCACAAAATTACCTTTAGCAGATGATGTTGCCCGACGATTCATTAATTGATGTAAAATCGGCAGGGCAAAAGCCGCTGTTTTACCTGAGCCTGTATTCGCACCCGCCAGTAAGTCTTTACCGGTTAGCGTACTGGGAATGGTTTCAGCTTGGATTGGTGTAGGCTGAATATAATTAAGCTCAGCTAATCTTGCCAACAATGGGGTATGCAGGCCAAATTCAGCAAAAGTCGTGACTAAAGAAGCTTGGGTCATGTATCAAATGCGCTCAAAAAAAGGTTATCAATCGGTCATTTTAACGTACTTTGGCGCAGCAGTCAGATAAATCAGTTAATTTCGTCAATCCCTTCTAGGTCGAGTAGCCATTGCTTCATGTCGAGCCCATAAGCATAACCTGTGAGCTTACCACCTTTGCCTATCACCCGATGACATGGGACGATAATGGCAATTGGATTAGCACCATTTGCGGCCCCCACAGCTCTAACGGCTTTAGGTCGCCCAATAGTATTAGCGATATCACTGTAACTGCAACGCTGACCGAATGTTAATTGACTCAATGCTTGCCAAACCTCTTGTTGAAACACTGTCCCTTTCGGCGCTAAGGTCACATCAAATTGTTGCCTTTGCTTAGCGAAATACTCAGCTAACTGGAACACAGTTTCATCAATGTGTCGCTGAGCCTGTAACAGTAAAGTTTGAGCATGCACTATGTCACTTTGCTGCAATGTAACTTGAGTTTGAATTTCTACTGTTGAACTTATTTGAACGAGATCCTCAACCTGTAAATGCGTTAACCCATGCTCAGAGGCTTTAAGCGAGAGTAAACCAACAGGACTTGTCACTAAAGCGTGACGCTTAGGTAAGGCAAATTGGGGCATAATATTATCCTTTTTTTGCAATAACAGGATCGTTATCCCAAAGCTGAAATGTTAAGTAACTGCCCCACGGTGATGCTTGTTTTGCGATCTCAGCGGCAATATTTAGGTATGATTTAGGTGTTTCAATGGCTTTACCCGATTGCTCATGTAACGCATGCAGGCGATTTTTAATGACTAAGTCAGAGCTCAAAAAAACATCAGGATCGCTCAAGCCTCGCATGTTAGCGTAAGCAACTGTCCACGGGCCAATACCTTTTACCGCAAGCCAATCATCAGGCATAGAATCTGGGTGTTGATGCACAAATTCCCCCAAGGCATTTAAGGCTAATTTTCGCGCACCAGGCATGTTAAGTTCATCTAATAATGCCGTAGCAATAGTTTCTGGCGTCGGAAATAATCGCCAAGTTTTACCATCAATTACCAGTGAGGTACCATAATGCTCGACCAGCAAATTTAATAATTTAGTCGCTTGCAGTACACTCACTTGTTGCCCTAAAACGGCTCGACAAGCAGCTTCAAACACACTGCCCGCGGCAGGAATACGCAAACCACTATCAATTTTGGCACCTAATTCGATGATGGGTAATAATGCCTGCTGGATTATATCCATGTCGGCATTTAAATCGAACATGCGACGAAGTTGCAACACTATATCGTGTAAAAACTTAATATCATTGGCATCAACTAGGTAAATACTCACATCAAGTTGGGGTTTATCTTTATGAGGTGAAATGTAAAAAAAACCCTCCACGCCATCAAATGAAAACGTTCGACCATAACGGCCAGTAATATCATCAATGACTTCCATATTGTCGACTTGGCGAAAGGCATAAAAAGCCAACATCTTCGCCCAATTGAGGGGTGGTTTGTAGGCTAATGCTAATGTTATTGGTTTAATATAAGTACTCACTTGGTTATCTTTGTGAGGGTGAATAACATTCGTTGAGGACCGACTTTTCTGGCGTAAATCACTTGGGGTTAATCGTAATTCTTGTTTAAATATTTCATTAAACCGCCTGATGCTATTAAAACCCGCAGCCATGGCAACTTCAGTCATCGATAATGGTGTTTGGTGCAATAACTGTTTGGCAAACATCAACTGTTGGTACAACGCAAAGCGTTTAGGGGATGTACCCAATCCTTGGCTAAAGAGTTTATTCAAATACCGACTGCTAATACCTAGTTTCTCTGCCAGCTTGACCACAGTTCCTGGATTGTCGCCTTTTAAAAAGCCTTGCTCAATCAACTTTATTGCCCGCATTAACGTTGTTTGAGTCCCTAACCACGCAAATGAGCTTGGTGCACTATCTGGTCGACATCGAAGGCAAGGCCTCAGTCCAGCATTAGCTGCTTTTACAGCAGAATCAAAGTAACGCACATTTTTCTCATAAGGCGCAGGCGCGGGACAAATTGATCGACAATAGATACCTGTAGTTAGCACCCCAGTAAAAAATTGACCATCAAAGCGAGCGTCACGACTTAATCTAGCCTGCCGGCAAATCTGTGCTGCAACATTACAATCGCTGTGGATCTGTACCATTAGTCTCGCTAGCCTCTTTACGTTAATCAGGTTCAATCGAAAACTGAACCATTTTCCCTGCACTGCGTACTTAAGTGATTACTTTACCGAAACACAACCACCACGACTAGCGGAAAACGGAACTCAATCGTTTCGTATCATGTAACAATTTAACCGATTACATTTGGCCATTTTACGTTATCCTAGTCAGCAGAACTATCACCATGAAGTTAGAGCATTAGATGTTTAAATTTTTTGAATCATTGACCCAAGCATTACCACAAGAAGAACCGAGTCAGCCACCCAATACCTTATATGCATTTTGCCGCCATTATACCCGCGGATTTGGTAGGCCATTAATTATCATGTCGGTGCTTACGGCGGTGCTGGCGATGTTGGAGGTATCACTGTTTGGCTTTATGGGCAAATTAGTCGATTGGTTAGTGACCAAAAACCCGCAAACTTTGTGGCAAGATGAAAGCACGACGTTAATTACCATGTCGGTGGTTGTCTTAGTGGTCATTCCTGTGATTGTTTGGCTACATTCGTCTATCGTGCACCAGACACTTTTGGGTAACTTCCCCATGGCCATTCGCTGGCAAGCGCATCGTTATTTACTCAAACAGAGTATTTCTTTCTATCAAGATGACTTTGCTGGACGAATAGCCACAAAGGTCATGCAAACCTCGCTTGCGGTACGTGAAACGGTAATGAAATTGCTGGACGTACTGATGTATATTTTAGTGTATTTCACGTCTATGCTCGTGATGATTGCCGCTGCTGATGTGCGCTTAGTGTTACCCATGCTCCTATGGTTGGCTGCTTATATCTTGATTCAATGGAAATTAGTGCCAAAGCTAAAAGCAATATCCACAGAACAAGCCGATGCTCGTTCAACGATGACAGGGCGCATTGTTGACAGTTATACCAACATTTCAACCGTAAAACTGTTCTCACATACCACCCAAGAAGCCGACTATGCCCAAGATAGTATGACGCGTTTCTTAAAAACCGTTTATGGCCAAATGCGTTTGGTGACGATAATTAATGTTTTGGTACAAATCATCAATTACCTTTTAGCATTTACCATCACCGCAGTGTCTATTTGGTTATGGGCTGACAGTGCTATTACGGTTGGCGCCATTGCCATAGCCGTGAGTTTAGCGTTGCGTTTAAATGGCATGTCACAATGGATCATGTGGGAGATCAGCTCACTTTTTGAAAATATTGGCACGGCGACCGATGGTATGAACACGCTATCTAAACCCATTGCTATCCAAGATAAACCCGACGCCAAAGACATTGTTGTTAATCAAGGTAAAATAGACTTTAATCAAGTTTGTTTTCATTATGGCGAGAAAACGGGCGTTATTGAGCAGCTAAACCTGAACATTAAAGCGGGTGAAAAAGTCGGTCTGGTTGGACGTTCAGGCGCAGGAAAGTCGACCTTAGTGAACTTACTAATGCGTTTCCATGATGTGGAAAAAGGTGAAATACTCATTGATAATCAACCAATAACGGATATTCGCCAAGATTCATTACGTGCCAATATTGGTATGGTGACTCAGGATACGTCGTTATTGCACCGTTCAATTCGTGAAAACATCTTGTACGGCGATCCCCATGCAAGTGATGAACAATTAATGGCGGCAATCACTCAAGCACAAGCGGCAGAGTTTATTGAAAATTTAACTGACCCATTTGGTAATAAAGGTCTTGACGCTCAAGTTGGCGAACGTGGAGTAAAACTCTCAGGTGGTCAACGTCAACGAATTGCCATTGCACGTGTATTATTAAAAAACGCGCCGATTTTATTGCTTGATGAAGCAACCTCAGCACTCGATTCTGAAGTTGAAGCAGCGATTCAAGAATCCTTTTATGAATTAATGGAAGGCAAAACCGTGATAGCAATAGCGCATCGACTGTCAACGATTGCGGCTATGGATAGACTCATTGTATTGGATCAAGGCTGTGTTGTTGAACAAGGAACCCATCAAGAGCTCATTAATGCCAGTGGCATCTATGCGCAACTCTGGGCCCATCAAACTGGAGGGTTTTTAGGGTTAGATTAATTAAGTACTTAAATTATTAAAATAAAACTAATAAGAGCCACTCAACTTTGAGTGGTTTTTTATTGCGGTTTGCCGAGATAACCCAATCCAACAAAAACATCTACATTAGAGACTTAGCAATTAACAAAAATAATTGATGTACAAAAAAATGGTAAAGCTTAGGGGGTTTAATAGATGCAGCGAGATAATTTGATGAGATTAACAGTAAAGCTATATGGTGGTCGCTACTGGGCTCGAACCAGTGACCCCCTCCTTG
>TARA_R110000851_G_scaffold317339_1_pt1 | contig 45835 bp, 47 predicted proteins | sample TARA_R110000851 | Tara Oceans TARA_R110000851 (sample SAMEA4397627) | marine metagenome | biome: Polar Biome; feature: [DCM] deep chlorophyll maximum layer (ENVO:01000326); material: water (ENVO:00002006), including particulate matter (ENVO:01000060) such as... | depth 17 m
TACTTTTTCAGGGCCGACATCAGTATCGGCAGCCATTGGAACTAGCGGTTCAGTCTCACCACGCTTATTAAGCGCTTACGTAAAATTCAAATAAGGCAAGAAAATGTACATAATATTAAATGAAGTAAAAGAAGTCATAGGACTTACTGGGTCAGAAAATATAGTAAATATTACTGATAGTGAGATAGTAGAAATTGATATAGTTCCTGATAATTTAGTTGGTAATTACAGTTATATTGATGGAGAGTTTATTGAGGTAGTTAAAGAAGAGATAGTTAAAGAAGAGATAGTAGGTAACAAAGGTATCTAAAGTAAGTAAGTAGCGGTACATTTCGTGCCGCTAATAACGGAGAATAGAGTATGTTAAAGAAGATAATGGTTTTAGGATTGATGGTAGCAAGCTTGTCAATCAGTGTAAGCGCAGTAGATATAGCGGAGAACTCAGCACAGTTAACTCCAACTATTCTTCAGACAGATGTACAACAGTATACTCACCAGACTGAAGGGCAGTGGGTTAAGTATTCAGGAGCATTAGGTTTTGGTTACCCTTATAAAGTTGGTACTCAAGCCGTAAAGTATAATGGTGTTGTTTATTACACATACAGTAAGTGTATAACAACCACAAGTACTAACTACATGATTGTCTTTGTGGCTGATAGCTTAGGAAATAAAACAGTTGTCAGGCGAATATACTCAACTAAATGCGACCCACATGAGAACGCATCATTGCATATAGATGAGTACGGATTCATAACAGTAGCGCAATCTGCTCGTGGAAAGTGGCGTAAAGGTTACGTTTATAAGTCAGCAAGACCTGAGGATATATCATCTTTTGAACAGATTGACTCTGGTTATTACTCTTATATAAAACTGCATGATAATGGAATGGTGTACACAGACTATAATGGTTCATTGCGTGAGACTTGGATAAAGACAAACTCAGGTAAACAGCAATTAGTTGTTGGTGGTGGTTATGCTATTACTACGGAAGTAAATGGTCAGATACACATGCTTTACAATTATCATTTCGCTGGTAACTTAGATGCAAGAGTTAACTTATATTATATGTGGTCATCAAGTGGCTTGTACTGGTTTAATAGACATGGTGAATTTTTAGTATTACCTGTTGCAGAGAATAGCCAAGAGACTGCAATCAGTTTTGATTATCACAAGTTTAATTATCTAAAAGACATAGCCTTTGTAAATGGGGAGATACAAGCTCTAGTAGTTCAGTCTACATCTTCAAGTCCTATAAAGGGTCAACGTGAGTTACTTAAGTTCACTATGGATGGGGAAAGCTCAGTAATAACTAATATGGGTCATAACTATGATGGTGCTAAGTTCTGGAAAGATGGGATAATTGCTATCAAGAGTGATGACTACGGTTATGCTGGTGGTGACTTATTATTCTACTCAATGGATGGTGAGTATATCAGCACGCTAAAAGGTGAAGGTATTAATTATCCTGTAAGAGTAGAGAACAGTGATGCTATTATGTTTGCGGATAAAGAATCGAACTTATTTATTGTTGAGTAACTAGGAGAGTTGTATGGGTTGGTTTGGTAAAAAAGAGATAGTGGAAGCAGTAAAAGGTGTAGGGACTTGGGTGGATGAGTTGAACCTAACTGCTGAAGAAGAAGTTAAACTTAAGATGGAGCTGTTCAGGGCAATGGAACCATTCAAGATTATTCAGAGAATCATGGTTACAATAATCATGCGACACTGGATGGTCTGGGGGGTTAGTACATTACTTTCATTATATCTAGGTTACTTCCTAGGTGACGTACCCGACTATGAATTGTTCTATAAGCATGTGGAGTACGCTAAATTAGAAATGGTATGGATACCTACAGCATCAGCGGTTGCTCTCTACCTAGGGGGAGGCTTGCCAATGTATCGCAAGAAAACTGATGGATAAACCTATAATGATAAGAAGCAGTGATATGCCAGAATCAAGTAATGAAATAAAGATATTAAGAAGAAGGTTCGAGAAGCATCTAGATAGTCACAGACAGGATGACAGGGAGGATATGGAGAAGAGACTTAATCAAGAAGCTAATCAAGAGACTATGGTTAAGTCAATAGCTGAATTAACTAAAGCTGTACAACCGCTAGTAGATGGAGTGACAGTACTTGTAGTAGTACAGAAATTGGTTAAGTGGTTAAGTGGATTTGCGTTCATAGGTGTTGTCATTGCAACGGTAACAGGTAACAACCCTTTTAAATAGGAGAGCAGTATGTCTGAAGATATACAGAACAAGAATGCCGCATCGGAGGATGACCTAGGTACTATACATAGGTTAGTCACTGAAGGTATTAAGATGAGAGTAGGCGCTTCAGTAAAGAAAGCTAAGAAGACTGGTAAGGTCGATAAGCTGAGTATGGCTGAGTTACTACAGGCTGGAAGTTGGTGTCGCTATAACAAGGTGATAGGGAAGGCTTCAGTTAATGAGGACTTGGGTGCTGTAGTAGATGAGTTAGCAGCTATACGTTCTAGACAGCGTAGAAATAAGATTACTGCTGTAGGTGAAGACTAGTAATCAACATGACCAAGGATGGTCTAATAAAATAGACTGAGAGTATTATGGCTAAAGACTTAAGTGCTAAGAAACAAATAGAGATGTGGAAGAAGCTTGAAAATATTCAAGAGACTTTCCCATTCACCCTTAAGGGCTTCCTGTACTTTGCAACATACTTAATCAAGTTGCTTATAAAAGGGAACCCTGATATTACCATGACACAGAAAGACTTATGTAAGTTCCTGTTCATGGGGCAACGATTGAGAATGATACAAGCTAATCGTGGTCTTGGTAAAACAACCTTATGTGCCATCTATGCAGTATTCAGAATAATACATGACCCTACAACTAGGGTACTTATATTCTCTGCTGGTGGTAAGTTATCTAAAGAGATTGCTAATTGGTGTATACAGATAATTGAGTATACGCCTATCCTTCACATACTAATGCCTGACACTAACAATGGGGATAGAGCATCAGTAGAAGCTTACGATATCCACTGGGTATTTAAAGGAGCTGAGAAGAGTCCTTCCATAAAGTGCCTAGGAGTCGATTCTCACAGTGCTGGTAGCCGAGCTGACGTATTGATAGCCGATGACATCGAAAGCCCCAAGAATGCTCGTACAGTGACGATGAGGGAACTAATAGTAGATTTAACTAAAGAGTTTGAGTCTATCTGTCAAGCTGGTGATATTATCTACCTTGGTACTCCCCACTTCTTCGAGTCTATTTATAATGACTTACCTAGTCGTGGTTTCGATGTAAGAGTATGGACAGCAAGATATCCTACACTTGCACAGATGGAATCTTATGAGGGCTTCCTCGCTCCTAAGTTATTAAAGAAGATTAAGAAGAATCCTAACTTACAAACAGGTCATGGTATAGATGGCTTGCAAGGTGCGCCTACAACTCCTGAGATGTTCCCTGATGCACTATTGATAGAGAAAGAGGTATCACAAGGTAAGTCTAAGTTTCAGCTACAGTACATGCTGAACACTAAACTTGCTGATGCTGATAGATACCCTCTTAAGTTGAAAGACTTGATAGTAGCACCCTTCAATAATGAACAAGGTACTGTATCACCTATATGGACTTCAGATGATAGGTATCGTGTACATAAGAAATTATTTAGTAATCAATCTACTGATAGACTCTTTTCACCTATGCAAGCGGAGTATGAGCTAAGACCTTTCGAGAGAAGTCTTATGTACCTTGACCCTGCTGGTGGTGGTAAGAATGGAGATGAAACAGGTTACGCTATCATACGTACCTTAGGCTCTTATGTTTATATACACAAGATAGGTGGTGTTAAAGGTGGTTATGAACCTGCATCAATGAATAGAATAGTAGCAATAGCTAAGCAGTACAACATCAAGGAAGTATGGTTCGAGCAGAACTACGGTAATGGTGCATTAGCCGCGATACTTAAACCTATCTTTCAGAAGGAACACCCAGTAACTTTAGAAGACCATTGGGCTACTGGACAGAAAGAGTTACGTATCATTGATACTATTGAGCCATTACTAAGTAGCCATAGGTTAGTTATACACCCTGATGCTATCGACCATGACTTAGCGTCAGTTAGTATCTACGCAACTAATCACCAGAAAACTTACTCAGGCTTATTTCAGATGAGTATGATTACTAGAGATAAGGATTGCCTAGTTCATGATGACAGGTTAGATGCACTGCAAGGAGCCTTATATCAAGTTACTCTACAGATTGACTTCGATAATGAGACAGAGATGCAACGTAGAAGAATGAAGGAGCAACAGGCGTGGCTAGAACAGCTACGTCACCCACAGCTACATAGAGAAGATGTATCAATTAACTCTGGTAGTAGAACACTTGGTTCACAATTTTCAGCAAGAGGTTGGTAGTCTAATTTAGTAGACTAGCATCAACCTCCCTATAGGATAAACATCGACCACTCGGAGAACAACGATGAAGAAACGAATTGAAAGACCAGTAAACCTTTTTGAATTGAAAGATGTAAGAGATTACAACGCACATACAACTATCAACGCGATACGTAATAACTGTGTAAGAGCTAAAGAGCTTGATGACCGTCAAGGTACTAAGCAGAAAGGTACTTACTTCTTAGCTATGCTGATGCTAGCTGATGCTATTCGCAAAGAGTTAGGCGCTAAGGAATCGGCTACAGTTAGTAAAGAAGAATCGGCTACAGTAGTAATAGAAGAGTCAGAAGAGTATAAGAAGTTAGAAACTCTTCTTACTGATACTCAAGAGCGCAGTGTAGAGCAAGAGGGTGAGCTTGAAGAATTAGATAAAGAAATTGAGTCTCTTAATACTGACTGCACAGACATGGCTGTTAAGATTAAAGCCTTAGAAGATAGTGTCACTGCTCAAATTGAAGAGAACAAGAAACTGATAGCTGAGAACAAGAAGCTATCTACTGCTAACAAGAAGTTAACAAAGGGAGCTAAGTAATGGCTAACTTATCTGATGTAAAGAATACCCCTCGTAGACTGAGATTGTCAGCGCTAGCTATAGGAACAGCACAAGCATTCGCTAACTTCGCTGAAGCTGGTCATAAGCTTAATGTCGATAGACGTAGTGCTGATGGTGGCAAGTTAATTGGAAGAGTACAAGTAGGTGAAGCTGCGGCAGATACCTTCAGCATGATGATTGCTACTGGTAAAGACCCTGAAGCTTTATGGTCTAATACTAATGGTGCAGATATCACCCCTGCATATACCGTAACTTACCCTGCTCCGACTGTAGGTGTTGGCTCCGACTTGAAGCCTATCTTTAATAACGGTACTGCTGGTATTGCAAGCGTCCCCTTCCCTATTGTGCCTGAAGCTGAGTTAGTTGACTTAGGTAGCACTGTTAACTACTTTGAATACTCAGGTAAGAAGAAAGGTACTGTAGTATTAGTCTACGTAGGTATTGTACTTACTTATGCTATTGCCTCTGGTCGTCTACCTGCGGATACTTGGAGACTTGCTGATGGTACTATAATCACACCAGTAGGCACCTTACGCACTGCGACTAGTACTGAGAATTCAGACTATAAGCCAACTATGGCTAATACTGAGTGGATTAACTCTATTGACTTCCCTGTCTTCTATGCAGGTGATATAGCCTCTTTAGATTATAATGCCCTATACAATGATGAGCAGAAGGTCAGCTCTCATGATAATAGACAAGTACTTGCTATATCTGGGGGTTTACTACATCTACTTCACGGCAATAGAGATACAGGTGTTCTTACTTGGCATGACTTAGGTGGCATCTTAGCTGATGTGACAGTAGCGGCAAGCTCACCTGCTGGAAGCATCATTACTGCGGCTGGTGATACTAATGACCCTGCTGTAGCTAGAGTACTTACTTATAACCCTAGTGGAACAGATGTAGTATTAGATATTACAGGTAATGTATCTGGTCTTCAGCAATTAGCTTTCACTACTACCGTTGACTTGACAGTAGCGGAGATGGCTATTGAGATAGCGGCACAGGCTCAAGTATTCACTGATGCTATTATTACCTCTTTAGGTGAAGATGTTCTTATCTTAGCTGGTGGTACTGATGCTTCACTTACTATAGATGTGTTCACACTAACTTAGTAGTAGCGACTATAGCGCCTCGTCAGAATAGTGGGCGCTATTTTTAGGAGTAGTTATGTCTAATTTAACAGATAGTAAACCAGTAGCTTGTGGTGGATGGGTGCTCAGAAGAACTGACAGCCATATCATAGGTAATAGTAAAGTAAGTGTTAGTAACAGTGGGGATAGTTTTCAGCCACCTCCTATACGTAACTCAGTACTCACTACGACACCCGACTCAGATGTCAGATGGGGTACTACTCCTTGTGCCATTGAGTTATAATTAGGAGAAGGAAGATGACTAGAAGAAGTCAGGCATACCAGATTTACCTTTATCTCCAGTTCAACTCCTTAACCTTTTCTCTTAGTGCTTAGCCATGAGCATGTTGCAGGGAGTCTATTATATTAGACTCGTTCTACCTTCGGGTAGTACCTGCTTTTTTCTTAAGACTTCCCATAGGTATAAACAATTCAATCAAGAAGGCAAGATGAACCTACATACTGAACTAAACGATTTTACTGAGAGAGCTAAGTTGCTACAAGACTACTTAGACTCAGACTGCATCCTTGAGCTTAGCTGTGAAGAGCTGAGCATACTAGAGGGTATGAAGAAAGGATTAGATGTGTACTGCATCATCCTCAAGAGGAAGCTTAAGCAACAAGCTTCTACAATTAGACTAAAAGATGAGAGAGTAATTCATGGCTGAACCATTAGTAGATAGACTTAAGAAAGAAGGTAAAGAGCTAAGAGCTAAGATGTATGCCTTAGCTGGTTTCCTTCAGAGTACCGCAGGACAGAACCTACCAACTGAGAAGCGTATGCTCATGGAAAAGAAACTAAAGTTCATGGGTAAGTATAGCGATATACAGGACGAGCTGGTATCCCTAGAAGAATCATAGTAGTAAGTAGCCCTAATAGCCCCTTGGAGTCAATCCTTGGGGCTGTTTTTCGTTAGTGATAGAATGCCTATAGATAAACACAAAGTCCTCTTATATCGCTTATGAGGAGTTCATGGCTATAGTTAGCTAGTGAAACTCCAGAGCATAAGAGAAAGATTCCTCTCTGTTAGATGTTAGATTCATCCTAAGGCTAAGGTCAAGAAGGTGTATTCTTTACAGAAAACTATAAGCATTTTACATGTAACTGTTTAAGGTAAGGAGAGGAGTTTATTATTCTTTATGAGTTAAGAACTGTATGAGCTTATAAAGGCTAGTAAGTTTTATAGAAACTGTAATGTAATGATAGCAGTCTTGTTATAGCTCTTAGAGTCTAACATAGTAGACTAAGAATCAGAGAGAGCTTCTGTGTAAGCTTCTGTTTGAGCCTATAGAACTCTATCAATAACTCTGTGAGCTTAAGCACCTTAAAAATTGGTGTAGGGTTGTGCGATACCATTTGCGCTTCAACCTTCTCTGCTATGTCCCCGTGTGGGGGGTCTTGATGAGCTTATAATTAATCCTGTGTGCTTCTGTGTGTGCTATTGCTTAAGCTCACAAGGATATCATTGCTATGCTGTGCTTAAGCTCACAAGCTCGAAGCCATCTGTCTCTTTGTTCTTCCTAAGCTTATCAATAGGTTACGTACAGTTTATGTATTACTTAAGCACACAAAGAACATAGGTAGTACAAGCTTGTATAAGCTAACAGGGGTACAGACTGTTATAAACTAGGTGTAAGCTGTAAGGCTCTTACTATCACTATTCTATAAAGATAAACACAATCATTACGCTTTACAGCTAATAGACTTAAGCACAGACAGAGCATAGTTATTATGTAGATTGTATAGTCTAAGAGAATAGACTCATAAAAGAGGATAAAAGAGCTGTAAGCCTTATAAATAGACTACATTGAAGCACACAAGGATACTCTGTAAGCCTTATAAACTCGGTGAGCTTAAAACTACCTATAGTAACGCCTCCTCTAGCTTACTCTAAGCTTACTCTAAGCCTACTCTATTAATTTTATTATGATTGTATATTACTAGAGTATTAATAGAGTAAGCCTTATGTAGCCTACTTATAAAAGAAACAACAAATAATCATACAGTCTATTTTATTAGACTACACAAGAATTATCTACTTAAATAGTTTGCACTATTCAGAGAAGTGTTTATACTTCACTGCATCAACCAAGCAAACAAACTTAAAAACAATCAATCAAAAAGGTAGCAATAATGTCTATTAACTATAAAATAAAATCAAAAGCTATTAAACTCTTTAACATGATGACTAATTACCAAGGTGAGTTAATACATGAGGAGTTCATCATCACTAGCGGCACATATACCCATTCTATGTACACAGAAGACCACGTTTTCACTTTATCTATTGACTCTCGCAATAATCAGTTAATAGAGCGTTGCTACAATAAACACACAGGTGAGGATAGAGGTGCATATCATAACACTAGGGCAAACGTAACAAGGCACATTATAGAAATGTACAATAATCTTAAAATTGAGAGATTAGGTTATTAGAGCCATTCTAATAGTACTTAGAACTTAAGTGCTACTATGAAGTGTTTTAACTTCAATCATTCAAACAACAAGCGCTCACAGAGCCTAAGGTATACAAAATGTCATATACAACTGAATTAATGAACCGTTTCAATGTTCAACGTCATCAAGTAGAGCAGGAAGGAAGTAAGCAATGCGCTGTAGTGTATCTTGATAGTGGTGCTGTCTTTGTTAGCTATACTAGCATTGTTGGTTTCTCTGAAGGTGGTCAATGGTACTTTACAGAAGAGAAGCACAGCGTAACTACATCTTGTCAGGTGTCAGCTTTTCACGCTAGCCGTGAGTACTTGCCAGAGTTGGTATTTGATGACGCTAGGGCAGGTGATGCAACTAACGTTATAGCGGCTTATAACAAGGCAGTGCAACAGAGGTGTAATCTGATAAGAAACTTTGAAGACTCTTATTATGCAGGTATGAAGACAGATGCTACACCTCCTCACTTAGTTAGTCAAGCGGCTGAAATGTTAGAACTTAACAAAAGTTTATTTAATCGTATCACTAGAGAAACAAAACAAAACTTAATATCTAACATAACTAGTGAAGAAGCACACAGTGGCAACTTAGAGAAGAGATATTACAACTTAGAGAAGAGATATAACAAGTTCAAAGCTAAACTTACTAAAGTAATGAAAGCTTAAACTTCCCATAGATAATAAACCCTAGTCTAACAAACTAGACTATGAGAGAAATGCTAGAAGGAGCTGTATAGTTCCTTTTATGAATGGCTTTCATTCAATCAAATTAATTATAATTACAGGATACAAATATCATGGCTAAGAACAAATCAAAGAAAGCGAACAAAGAATCTAAAGCTCCTATCATTGAAGAAAGCAAAGTGGTAGACATCAAAGCAGGTAAGAAAGACAAGCCAGCTAAAGAAGCGGCTAAGCCATCAGCTAAGGAAGTGAAAGCGGCTAAAGCTATTGCAACGAAAGAAGCCTTTGAGTCTAAGTTCAGTAAGCCAGCTAAAAGCAAAGCGGCTATTGTAAAGGCTATTGAAACAAAAGAAGTGCAAGGCGTTAAGTCTTCGATTGAAATTGGTGGGTTACTACAGGATGCAAAATTCTACTTTCCTAATGGTAAAGGGGACATCGATGGAAAGGCTTGGCTTGAATGGGCTGAAGAGTCTTTCGATTATAAGAAAGCCCAAGCTCATAACCTTGTTAAGATTCATGATGTATTCGCAGACAATGAAGTCATGATTGACCTTAAGCCTACTGTGTTGATTGCGTTAACTCGTGATGTAGACATGCTTGAAGCGGCTACTGAAGCAGTAACTAAAGGCGTTGATGTAGATACCGCTTGGGTTAAAGCTTGGCGCATTGCTAACTTACCAGCTCCAGTAAGTAAAGAAGCCTCTGAAGGCGGTGAAGGTGAAGACGAAACTGAAGGCGGTGAAAGTTCATCAGCTAAGCAACGCGAGAAGGATGACAAATTTATCCAATCGTTAGAAGACCGCATTGAAGAGCTTGAAGCAACTAACAAGCAGTTAGCGGCAGACTTGAAGAAAGCCACTAAAGGTGGCAAAGAAGCAAACTCAGCCGCTATTGAGCAAGCAGTAGAAGAAGCTGTAGCTAAAGCGCTAAGTACTGAACACAGCGCTGTGCTGGCGCGTATGAGTAAGTTAGCTCCTAACCTAGTATTGGGCGTTAAAGATGACGCATCAGCTAGACAGATTAATCAAGCGGTAACTTCACTTGATAAAATCTATGGTACTAAATCAGATACACCTAACAGCGCGATTATGGAAGTAATCAAAGCGGCTCAAGGTGCAATGAAGAAATAGTAAGAAAACCAGTAAGGCAGTAGTTAATTCTACTGTCTTTTTCTAGTTTAACGCAATCACTCAATAGGTATTATTATGAAAATAGGCAAGTACTCAAGACATGCAATTATGGTTTTATGCTACGGAGCAAGCCCAGCTAAGACAGCTAGAGATAGCAAGTTAGGATTAAGAAGAGCAAAGGTAATACTAAAGCAACTGAAGAAAGGCAACCTTCCTTGCTACGCAGACTTCAGAGGAAGAAATTACAGAGGGTACAAGAAGGCAAGAGCTCCTAATATTGTTCATGCTATGCCATCTATAGACGTAAGGGGAGGTTCTCTATCTCGCAGTGAAGAGGATTATTTTATATGTTAAAGCTAAATACTAAAGAATTAGAAGAGGTGACAGCTAGGTTAAAAACTACATGTCATATTAATAGCAGTCTTATAACAGGGGATAGGGTTATGCCATTTGATGACACAAAGAACGCGCTGTCTCTTACTTACATGATAGGCAATCTAGAAGGTGAACATAAAGAGCTAGCACAGATTAAAGCTGAAGCAATGTGCATCAGGCTAGAAATGCAAAGAGAAGAGATAGCAGAGCTAAAGAGACAGCTTTATTTAATGACCTCGTAAACAAATTAAAGCCTATTCAATGAGTAGGTTTTGAAGTGTCTACTAGATACTAACTCAGTCTAAGAAATTAGACTCAATCAATAAATAAGGAATTATCCAATGATTAACAGAGATGATACATTAAGAGCGATGCTAGCTGTCAGAACAAACGATGCTTCACACTTTCATGGTGACTTGAATAATTACGTATTACAGGTGCTAGAGTCTCTAGATATGCCTCCTATAGCCTCAGAGCTTAAGCTACTTCATAAAGAGGTTTCATGGGTTGTTAACTGTGTACCACTTGCTGAAATTCAACAAGCCATTGATGAAGTCTTTGAAGACTGTATTGATACACCTGTAACTGAAGAGGATGAACCACTATATCAACCTAACAATCTAGTAACCAATATCAAGCTTAAGGATTGGCACTTAAATGCACTTTCTATTTGTGCATTGATTAGTTTTATTGTCGTATTCATAAAGGTGTCTTAATATGACTGATATAGTTTACAGCACAGACAGCGAAGAACACCTAATTAACATAGGTGAGTTATCACAACCTGACTGGGATATATTCACTCAAGCAGAGCTACAAGAGGATATTGAAGCTATGAATAATTATCTAGACCAACAGCATTTAGATTATGATTGGGATGGTGAATAAGATGGATTACTTGTTAGAAGAGCAGAAAAGGCTAGAACAACAAATGTATGACGGTGGTGTCAATCGTTGGCATTCACTTAATCAAAGAGCTGTTGATTCTGGAGAGGCTTCTAGTACTGACTGGAACGTTAAGCTTACTAAGAACTTTATCAATCCTTTGTCACAAGCTATAGACGCTTATGTCAATGAGCATGAAGGTAAGAGTGGTAGATTTTCAGACACACTTAATTACATGGGCTGTGTTGATTCGAGAGAAGCGGCTTTTATAACTATACGCCAAGTCTTTAATGCTATAGCTATTCACAAGTCAACTAGTGTTCAGGTTCTTAGTGTAGACATAGCAAGTAAGATAGAAGACCAAGTAAGATTTAGTGAGTTAAAGAAGACTCCTAAGTCTAGGGCTTATATCGCTAAGATTAAGAAGACTCTAGACCAAGCGGCTAGCAGACAATACAAGCACAAGAAAAATGTCTGGGTGAATGCTGAACGTAAGGTAGGTAAAGATAGATGGACTGCGTGGACTAAAGCAAAGAAGATTCACTTTGGTTCTTCACTTGTTAAGTTAGCTTGTCAAGTATTGTTTGTTGATGATGAACCTATTTTGTACCTAGATGAAGTTGATATCTCTAGAGGTAAATTACGTAAATCTTCAAAGGTAGTAGGGATAACTGGTAAGTATGCAGATTATGTATCTCAGTTCATTACTAACACTGAAGCTTTTCATCCTGAAGTGGCTCCTTGTGTTGTCCCTCCTAGAGATTGGACTAGCCCAAGCAAAGGAGGTTTTCATTCAGCTAAGATAGCAGTGCGTAACCCTCTTATTAAAACTAAGGATAAATCCATAGCGGCTCAAATGACTACAGGTCAAATGCCTAAAGTCTACAAGGCTGTGAACGCCCTTCAGAACACTCAATGGAAGGTTAACGATGAAGTACTAGCCGTAGTACAGGAAGTGGTCACAAGAGGCTTAGATTTAGCCGTACCTAGTGCTGAATGCAGTGCTATACCTTGTAATCCCTTTGAAGGTCGTGAAGACCTAGCTGAGCTAAAAGGTGAAGACCTTAAGAATGCAGTTACCAGAGAGGAATATGATGCTTTCATTACTTGGAAACGAGATAAGAGAGAATGGCATGATGCAGAAAGAAGCAGAGTATCAAACGTAATAGACTTAGCTCGTACTATGAAGTTAGCTATGAATTATGCTAAGTATGATGCTATGTACTTTGTTTACTCTCTAGACTTCAGAGGAAGAGTATATGCTAGAGCTTCTGGCTTATCACCTCAAGGTAGAGATTTACAGAAAGGCTTACTACGATTCTCAAGAGTTAAGAAGCTAGGCAAGAATGGTCACTACTGGTTAAAGATTCACGGTGCTAACTTATATGGTCATGACAAGCTACCTTTCAATGAAAGAGTAGAGAAAGTTGGAGACCCAGAGTTTATAGAGATGGTGCATTCTATTGCAGATGCACCACTAGCTAACCGTGAATGGGTAGGCGCGGATAAGCCTTGGCAATTCCTTAGCTGGTGCATGGAATATTCAGACTTCTTACGTTTTGTAGAAGATGGTGGTAAGGCTAAAGATTATGAAAGCTTTATAGCTTGCGCTCAAGATGGAAGTTGTTCAGGTATTCAACATTACTCAGCTATGCTACGTGATGAAGTAGGTGGCAAGGCTGTTAACTTAATTGATAGTGATGAACCTCAAGATATTTATAATGATGTTTGTAAGGAGGTCATGAAGTGGTTAGAAGTTGTAGCTAAAGGTGAACACCCTAAGCCCTTACATGAAGATACAGAGGAGCAAGCACTATCGACAGAGAAGTGGGAGGATGAAGTATTGTATGCTCAGCAATGGCTTCTCATGGGCTTTGACAGGGAATTATGTAAGAAGCCTGTTATGACCTTACCTTATGGTAGTAGCCGCTTAACTTGTCGTGATGCAGTAGGTATATATATTGATGATTGTCAGAAGAAGGAAAATGGGAAGGCTAAAGCTGAAGAGCGTGAACCACAATTAGTTCATAACTTTGGTGATAGACGCTGGGAAGCTGAAGGATTTATGTCTAGTGTTGTATGGGATTCTATTGGCTTAGTAGTTATAGCCGCTAGAGAAGGGATGGCATTCATTCGTAGAGTAGCTAGAGATGTAGCTCGTAAGGGCTTCCCTTTAGTCTGGACTACACCAACTGGGTTTATCATTAAACAAGAAGTATTCAAGACAACAGAGCATACAATTAATACTTGTCTCTTTGGAAGAATACAGTTTAAGGTTTATGAAGACAGTGATGTACTTGATACGCGTAAGCAACAATCTGGTGCGGCTCCTAATTTTATTCATGGCAATGATGCGGCTCATTTAGTACTTAGTATTTGTGAAGGTGTTGATGCAGGGATAAAAGACTTCTGGGTAGTGCATGATGACTTTGGTACTCATGCCGCTAAGACAGGTCATTTACAAATTGCCTTAAGAGGTTCTATGTGTGATATGTATCAAGAGGACATATTAAGAGAATTCTTATGGGAGCAAGAAGATAGAAATGACACTAACTTCAAGCTTGATAAAGAAGTTCCTGATATGGGTGAGTTAGACCTACAAGAGATAAAGAATAGTAAGTATATATTTAGCTAGTCTAATAAATTAGACCCACATAGCCCTAGCCTAATAAGCTGGGGCTTTTTATTGTCTGTAATTAGATGGAACTCCCCATAGGATATAACACTCAATCAATAGAGGTGGCATTATGCTACATAATTTTATAGTAACGTATTTAGATACTCGCGGAGTCCTTAAGAAGGATTTTGTGGAGAATAAAGAAAATGAAAGACAGGCTATAGCTTTCATTAAGCAAAATAGGAAAGTCAAAGAGGTTCTTAGCTCAATTCTAGAAACATAAATTAACACTCAATCAATCGGAAAGGAATTATTATGAAATACAGAGAGACATATAAAAGAGCCTACAGTCTTATCATCAACAGACTTATGTCCTTCCCTACTATAAGCAATGAGGACTGGATATCTGACTTTTATAGCAGAGGAAAAGTAGGTGACTTCATCTCCATGCAATCTGCCCCTCCATCAGATTGGCAATTATCTTGGATTAGTGAGATAAATGGAGGTAAGTACTTGTTGAGGAGTGCAATGACAGGTGAGATGTGTTGGTGGGACAATATAGGGGTGACAGTACTTAAACCTGATAAAGTTGCTACAGGCTTTGATTGGACAGATAGACAGTTTAAATTCAGAGACAAATGGCATCTAGCTATTAAGAGAAATTATGACTACTTACTTGTAGCGAGCCATACTACATTCTCAGACTTCTCTGTCACTTGTCGTTTAAGAAAACGTCATGACACTAGCGAAAATCCTTTTCTTGAAGAGATAACCTTCAAGGACTTCAGAAAAGTAAGTGCATCTCAATTAAATGAGTACTACTTATCTCATTCAAAAGCATAATCAATCGGAGGACAAAGATGGAATTAAATTCAACAGTAATATTTTCAATATTCGTAGGCAGCATAATACTAAACCTAATCTTTAGAATAATTGCATTGAAAGATGATGTCAAAGTTAAAGCCTGTAAGTTAGATAAAGCATATCAAGATGTAGCTAAACTTTCTGCGGATAACCAATACCTAATGAAGAAAGTTGAGGGCATGAGAGGAGAGCTTAATGAAATTGACAACGGTGAAGAGCAAATCCAAGAAAGCTAAGGCAATCATGAAGGCTGGCTTCAGTGAGCAAGATGTAGTAGATGCGGCTGATGCTATCCTTGAGCAAGAACCTAATCCTTATGTAAATGGTGTGTACAATGGCAAAAGTAGCAAAGTGGTTAAAGAAAGCCCAAAAGAAAGCAAAGCAAGAAAAGCTAGCTATGAAAAAGGTAGAGAGCAAGTCAAAGCCAAAAGTAAAAAAGGTAAAAAAGCCTAAGAAGTATATTCAAGGTGAAATTACTTTTCCTATCTATGTCTTCAACGACAAAAGAGAACGAACAGTAAAGATAAAGACTAAAGACTCTGTTACGTATATGGGGCTTCACCTTGGTACTGTCCTAACTTGTGTAAGAGATGGCACTTTATACAAGGGACATTACTTTTCATACAATAAATCAACCTAAGAGTAAACCATTATGAAGAGCAAAGCTTATAGGAAGGAATTAGACCATCTTCAGCGTGAGTTAGTTCAGATGCAACAATGGGTGATACGTGAAAGTAAAAAGGTAGTTATCTTATTTGAGGGGAGAGATGCCGCAGGTAAAGGTTCTACTATTAAGCGTATCATTGAAAGGCTTAACCCTAATCATTACAGAGTAGTGGCTAAGGGTAAGCCTACACCTGAAGAGACTAAACAAAAGTACTTCACTCGCTGGAGAAGAGAGCTACCTGATGAGGGTGAAATAGCTATCTTTGATAGGAGTTGGTATACAAGAGCTGGTGTAGAGTCTGTCATGGGCTTTGCGACTCAAGAAGAAATAACTAAATATTATTCTGATGTTAAGAAGTTTGAGAAGAAACTAACTGATGAAGGTTACATAGTTCTCAAGTACTGGCTGTCTATTACTCAAGAAGTTCAAGAGAAGAGATTCCAGAACAGACTAGAGGATGACCATAAGCGGTGGAAGTTATCTGAGATGGACTTAGCTAGCAGAGTACGCTTTGATGAGTACACTAAAGCTAAAGACCGTATGTTCAAGAAGACCAATTTTAAATCTAGCCCGTGGACGATAGTTAATGCCAATAAAAAGAAAGAGTGCAGACTAGATGTCATCGAGAGCATAATCAATAGCATCCCTTATACCTTTAAGTGGATACCCCCTTCAGCATTAGAGCCTGTTACCTTATCTGCACCAACTATACAGCCCTCTAATATTACCCAAATAGGATTCAATAATGAGCCATGTATTACTGACACAGCTTAGTAACGATAACCAAGAACAAAAGATAATAGTCAGAATCGATAGCATAAATTACTCTAATCACCCTGCTGATAGTACCATTGGAACTTACCTAAACTTAACTTCTGGTGGTGCCATTAAAGTAATAGAAAGTGCAGAGGAGATTCACGGAAGAATAAAAGCTATTCTATATGGGGAAAGCTAATGGCTATTAATAAATCTAAAGCCTGTCCTCAATGTAGAGAGATGGGTCATGATAAGGATGGTAGCCACCTTCTTATCTTCCCAGATGGTAATGGTTATTGTAGCCATAGCCACTGGCATAAATCAGGTCAACCTTACTTCGAGAAGAAGGGGAAAGGTAAGACTGTCTTTCAGGATGACATCAATGGTATGACTCGCTATTCTCAAGAAGAGTTTAGTGAACTACTAGAGGCTGGAAAACTTAAAGACCCATTCACTAGAGAGCTAGCACTAGGTGGCATGAAAGAGCAAGACAAGTATGCTGTCATGTTTGAAGAAGAGCGCCTTGAGATGGAAACTAAGTGGGGCTTAGAGGTAGCCCACTTTGGTAGCTTACCTGTTAAGAACTTAGTTAGCAGAGGCATCAAGGGTGAGATAGCTAAACTATACAATGTACGTGTAGGAGTTAATGATAACAAGAAGGTAGCTAGACATTACTATCCTGTTTACTCTGTAGAAGATGACAAATTACAAGGAGCTAAGTGTCGTAACTTACCTAAGGATTTTATCACTGGTAGATTAGGTCGAGTCTGGGGTAAGACTAAGCTCTTCGGTCAGAACACTATGAAAGAGGTATCAGCGAGTAAGCAACGTAAAGATATACTTATGATAGTTGGTGGTGAGTGTGATGCTATGGCGGCACAACAGATGCTACATGAGTCTAGAGCTGGTACTCAATGGGAGAACCAACTTTTCCATATCTGGTCTGTAATGAAGGGGGAGTCTGGTATCAATGAGATAGTAGATAACATCAAAGCCATCAAGAAGTTTAAGAAGATTATATTCTGCTTCGATAATGACAAGGCAGGTATGGAGCTTAACCGTAGGGCTTGCCGACTGTTAAGAGAGAAGGCTGTGGTTCTTACACTACCTGATGGTTGCGGAGACCCTAATGAATGTCTAATGGAAGGCAGAGATGCTGAATTTGTAGATGCTTGGTGGAAAGCTGAGAAGCCACAAGTCTCCCAGATAAAAGGCGTGAGTGACTTATACAAAGAGGCTACTGCTGAAGTTGAGATGGGTCTCTCTTTTCCTTGGAATGGTTTAACTGAATTAACTTTTGGGATACGTCCTCACAATATGTATACCATAGGTGGTGGCTCTGGTACTGGTAAGACTGAGAATGCTAAAGAGATAATCTCGCACTTAGTTGACTATCATAAAAAACTTACTGGTCTCATCTTTATGGAAGAGAGAGCTTCTTTCACATTAAGAGTACTTGCTGGTAAGTGGATTAATAAAAAGATTCACCTACCTAAGAACCATCATCCTAAAGGTCATGAAGATTGGGACAAGGGAAGGGACTACACAACTGAGCAAGCTAACCTAGCTATAAAAAGCCTTGAGAGCAAAGGTAAGCTACTTATAGCAGAATGTGATGGCGATACCAGCATAGATAATATAATAGCCTTAATGGAAGAGCTACGAGCTATGGGGTGCAACTATATATTCATAGATAACCTTACTACTATTACTCATGATGAAAACCTTAGTGATGTAAAGGGTATTGATAAATCTATGAAGCGTTTAGGTACTTACATCCAAGAAGAGCCAGTTAGTATTTTCTTACTGTCTCACTTAGCTAAGCCTGATAGTAACCGTACACCTTTTGAAGCTGGTGGGCAGGTAAGACAGTCTGACTTTCGTGGCTCACAATCGATAGCATTCTGGTCTACGTTCATGATAGCAGTAGAGCGTAACACTGAAGGCAATGATGAAGAGAAGACTATTACTACTGTTCGTTGTGTTAAAGATAGATTAACTGGTATGTCAACTGGTAAGACTGTTACTCTTTTTGGTAACACTAAGACTGGTAGACTACTAGAAGCAGGTTCTCACTATCGTACAGAGAAAGAGATTAACCCTAAGAAGAAAGGTAAAGCTTTCAAAAAACCAAAGAAGTCAAAATTCACTGAGGATTACTAATGAGAGTTAAGTTAACAACAGGGGAAGAAATGCACGTATCTTATAATAAGACTGCTCTATTAAAGAGAGGGACTGTAGCAAGTGTAGCCTTCTCAGTATATGACATAGATAAGCTTCTTGAGTGTGACCCTACAGCAATGAAAGAAAAACTAAACGTATTATCCACTAAATATAAAAGACTAGTCTAATTTAATAGACTGAGGAATTAACATGAACAAAACAACCGACCACAAAGAAACTTTAATGACAGATAATAAATGTGACACCTGCACAAATTATTTCCCTACATGTGACACCTGCACAAATTATTTTCCTACATGCAACCCTGCTGCTATTAGTTTTTCTAGTGAAACTGATGCAGTATTAAGTTGTTCAGGTTATTCACCTGACCTAAGAGGGACAGCACCAGATGTTATGATAAGTGATGACTTAGCTTCCCCTATTACTGCCGTTGATATAGTAGAACTAGTAAGAGGCTATCTACTTGAAGAGTTTAGAGGCTGTGCAATAGGGAGCCTAACCCATAAGGTAGCTAAAGCTATTAACTCCTATGACAAATGTGTAACTGATAATGCTATAGATGTAGATAATCTTACTCAAGAGAAGGCTAGCGATAAAGAACTACAGAAGGTAGCTCATGACTACGGCATGACTATGAACCAAGTAGTAGCCTTCATGGATATGTGTGAGCAGGTTAACTCTAACATGGGAGGCACAGGTGTTATTGCTGTACCTTTCTGGTTCCATGCGCAGTACGTTAACTTACAGAACCAGAACCAAGCTCTTATACAACAGACTGATAACTTGATGGCTACCCTCTCAGTAGTAGAGAAGAAGATAGCCAGTGGTCAGAGTACCATTGAAGACCTAGGCTTACAGATGCCTCAACGTAAGAACATTATCACTGGTGTTACTACTCCTTATATTGCTGGGGTTACTGGTGCTAGATTAGGTGATGAGCATTTAGATGCTGAGCATATCTATGTACCTCCCCATAGTGGGAGAAGATAATGGCTAGCTTTGACAACACACCTAGAGATGAGAAGTGTATGAAGCACTTGCAACCTAGCGCAATCTGCCCTTGTAATAAGTCAGTAGATGAGTTGCTTACGGAAAGATACCACAAGGATGATGAAGTCGAGTCTATGGGTTCTAAGTTATTCAATATGGCTGTAGATGAAGCAGAAGGTGAAGACCAGACTGTAATGGCAGTGATGGTTAACACTACAACTCTATCTGGAGACCAAGACCAGCACAAGTATGAGTACTTAGCTGAAGAGATAATGAGTAGCTTATTCCATCTTATAGACTTTGCAGATTCTTTTGAGATAGAGCGCTTTGTTATTGCCTTGAATAACTCAGCTAGAAGCAATGGCTCTAAGGCTAGTATCAAACTTGATAATAGATAGAACTCCCCATAGATAAAAGAACAAGTCTTTTATTTATAGTAGTATTTTAATCTTAGCATCCTCCGCTATTGAGGTTGCTAACCTGAACATACTAACAACCAATAAGGATACAATATGTCTCAACTAAATGAACAACCTAGAATCTGGCAACTGAGATGCTTCAGTCATCATGGCTTTATGGCACTACTTAAAATGGTAAGTAATGTAGATGAGGTTCAGCTAAAGGCCTCTTCTGACAACATACGTCAAGAAGCTAAAGCAGATGGTGTCAACATGACTAGAACAGAATCTAAGCAAATAGCTATGAGTCGTCTTAGTGGTAACTTAGGTATGCGGTTCTATCAGTACATACCTCATCATGTTAAGGAGCGTCTAGCCTATTTCCCTGATATTAACAAGGCACTTATGGATGCTCGTAGTTACCTTGAGATGATACACGCTAGTGAATGCTTGATAGTACACTAGTCTAATTTAATAGACCGAGGTAATTGCATGAGCAGACCTAGAGGTAATGGTAGAGTTATCACCATTGATACTGAGAACATTGGTCTAATCCCTGTCTTGCGAGAAGGGGATAGTACCTCTTCTCATTGTATCGTTTGTAAAGATAAAGAAACTGAAGAGTACTTTGTCTTCTTCGATAAGTTTAAAAAGCGAGAAAAGAAAACTAGGGTATGGTTAGATGAATGGGAAGGCAGACAAGATGGTAGCTTATCTGAAGGTGTTAAGTTCCTCAATGAGTCTGATGTGATTATCTCCCAGAATTGGCTAGGCTATGATGAGCTAGCCCTAAAGAAAGTGCATGGGGATAAACTTAAGGTTAACTTTAAGGCTCCCCCTAGAGGTGGTAAAAAGAGAAGGAATGAATACCCTTTCAGAGTAATGGACACTATGGTTATGTCACAGTTACTCCATCCAGATAGAAGACCACCACCTCAAGCCTATGCAATGGAGAGAGGTAATGTAAGTCCTCATTCAATAGAAGCTCATGGCATACGTATCGGAAGATATAAACCTGAGAATAATGATTGGACTAGGCTTACTGACCACATGATACTTCGTTGCTGGGAAGATGTAGCTATAGGTGCAAGCTTCTTTGATTACCTGATGGAAGAATGGGAAGAGCAATCTGCCACCCATCCTAAGACAGGACTAAGTATCATTGATGCCTATCGTATGGAAGCTGTCATGTACAACCAGATGGCACTAAAGGCACAGCGAGGCTTCAGGTTAGACATCAATTATGCCTTCAAACTTGTTAAGACATTGGATAAAGAGATAGAGCGAATACTTGAACATGCGCTACCTCATCTACCTTTGCGTATCAAGATGAAGAAGCTCGACCATGTAGCCATGAAGACTGCGGCTAATAAGCGTGGTCATAAATATAGAGTGAGGTGTGAGCATGGGAGTTCTAGAAGTACTAATTGGGGTTTTACTAATCTTAACGGTAATTACTCTAATCCAAGTAAGAAAGATTATCCCGACTATGCTGTGGGTAATATTAATGACCACAAGTCTCCTACCTTGGTGGGGGCTTATACACCTGTTGTATGGGAGATAGTCAGCTTAGGTAATAGGGATGTAGTAAGACAGACCTTGTACAAGCTTGGATGGAGAGGAGTTAACCTTACTGATGGGGAAGAGAAGTACCTTGAAGAGAATGGTAAGCTTCCTTACAAGTTTGCAGGTAAGTTGAACTCTGAGTCTATTGCTAGGTGGGAGAAACGTAAGAAGCATAAGCCTCCTCAATGGGCTAAGGATATACTAGCTTACTACGTATTAACCCATAGACGCTCTCAGGTCTTTAATAAGAAGGACTTCGACTACTTTGTAGAGAATGGTGAGTTCCCTAAAGAAAGTGGTAAGACACGCTGTAGAGGGCTTGTGCCTAAAGCAAGGTGTCAAGCAAGTGACCTAACATTCCAAGAGTTAATTGAGATGTATGGTGCTAAGTTCTGGACTAAGAAAGGATGGGATAAAGATGGGGAGTACCGAGTACCCTCTGAAGCATTCTCTATTGGTACTAATACTTTTCGTATGCGACACAAGGTAGTAGTAAATATACCTAGCCGTGGACTCTTTGGTAAAGAGATGCGTAGGTTGTTCATTGCAGGTAAAGGCTTTAAAGTTATGGGAGCTGATGCGGCTGGTATACAAATGCGTATGCTAGCTCACTTTATGAATGACAAGAAGTACATGCAAGTTATCCTGAGTGGAGATATACACAAACATAATCAAGAGTTAGGTGGAATGGATAGGCGTGATTTAGCTAAGACATTCATCTATGCTTTCCTCTTTGGTTCAGGTGTTAAAGCCTTAGCAATGCTATGTGGTGTCACACAGAAGGTTATGTCTGCAATCATAAGTAGGTTCTTAGCTGAGCTACCTGAGTTAGATTCCTTAATTGAGAACGTGAAGGCTATTGCTAGAGAACGTGGATACTTTGTAGCTGTCGATGGCAGATGGGGTCGAGTCCGTAAGACAGGTCGTAAGGTTAAAGAGCATACTGCCCTTAACGTACTACTACAAATGACTGACTCATTGTGTGTCAAGTGGGCTATGTACTTTGCATTTGAGGAGATGGAGAGGCAAGGCTTACCTAATCGTTTGTTAACTATACAGCACGATGAAGGTCAGTGGGAAGTACCAGATGACAGTCCTACCTTTACTTACAATATTCATAAAGATGATTGGAAGGCAGAGGAAGGCAAGGTCATGAAGAAGGAAGGTGTTATATGTTCCGCCCCTACTATAATTAAGGAGAAGGGAGATAAGCTAACCATAAAAAGATGTTACGACCCTTACGGAGACATAGTAGTTAAGGCATTTGCCAAAGCTGGTAAGTATTTGAAAATAAGAACTCCTCTTACAGGAGAGTATAAGGTAGGTGATTCATGGTTAGATACACATTAACGACAGGTGAAGTAACGGGAGCTATGGCAATTAATTATCCATCCGTTCCTATTGATGAAGTTATTACAAATCTATTAAAAGCTAAAGGCATGAAGTTCGCAGGTATTATGAGTCTTACTCCATTAGGTACTGTACGTACTTGGAAAGATAACATAACTCTTGAACATCATTATGAACAAAAAATTCAACAGTCTAATAAAATAGACCACTAGGAAAGAACATGGCTAAGAAAGGTAAGAAAGTAAAAGAACCTGAGTTAACTAAGAAAGAACTCAAGGCACAAGCTAAGGCTCTTGCATTGGCAGAACAAGAAAAGCTAGAAGCCAAGACCAAGAAGAAGGGCAAAGGCAAAGAGCCAGCTAAAGAACCTAAGAAGTCTAAGGTATCTAAAGCAGTAGCTAAAGAAGTTGAAGGTGATGACTGGGATGAGTCTACAGGTTCAGGTGGTGACTTCTTTAAACTTAAATCAGGTAAGCACATAGGACGTATCCGTTCTGTTGTATCTCTTGGTCAAGTACAGTTCACCTTCAACAAGGTATTAGATGACAAGGCTACTTCAGCTCTTGGTCTTGTAATAGAAGTCTGGTCTTACGAGATTAAGAAAGGGAAGGTCAAGATTACTTGTGACCAACCAGCTATTGTCTATCATGTAATGAAGGCATTGAATGGTAATCCTAAAGCTAACTACACTAAGACCAAGAAGGCATTAGGTATTAAATCACCTGACCAATTCAAAGGTATGGCTGTAGGTGTTGAGCTGTTCACTTCTGATAAAGGTTATATGTATGTACATGGTGCTATAACTGGATTAGGGCTAGCAGAAGCTAAGGCAACTCCTAAGCTTACAGCTAAAGGTCATTGTGTACCTAACCTAGACAAGATGACTAAGGAAGCTTTGCTTGACCTTAACCCTATTACTCAGGTTAAGGATTATGTATTGCAAGCTGTCAACTTAGAAGGTACTGAAGCAGAACGTATAGTGGCTAAGATTCGTAAGGATAAGCCTGAGTACGCTATGCTCCGTGGTAAGCCTGAAGATAAATCAAAAGGTAAAGGCAAGAAGTCTAAGAAGAAGTTGAGTGAAGACGATGAGTATTAGAAACTGCGTTAAGAAAGCTAGCCTTGTAATTAATGTAGTAGAGAATGGTGTTGCTATTGATGCCATACCATTTGAGCAAGGTGTAATAGGTAGGAAGTATGTGTTCACTGACCAAGTAGCTTTCCAAAAGTTCATGGGTGAGTGGTACGATACTTGTGTACCTAAGTATCCACCAATTATCTCTTCTGAAGAACGTCCTGAACTTTGCAGGACTCATGGAAATAAGGACAACTAATGGCTAAAGACTTGTCCCTTGAATGGGACGTTAATAACACTTCCCCTGCCTTATGGTGTGAGGGACAAGCTCCTTGCTTTAAGCTATGGAAGACTACAGGTGAGATGACAGCTTTGCTTGATGCAGATATGCTACCTTACATTGTAGGCTTCACTTCTAAAGTGGATGAATGGATAGCCGTTGTAAGACGCGCTAGTGAACTTAAAAGGGCTAGTGGTAAGAAGCTAAAGCCCTTCAGTAGAAAGTGGTTTAAATGGTTGTACAGACAGCCTGAGTGTCAAGACCCTATTAACCATTGTGACTCATTAATCAATGGATGGACAGTAGGCGCACAGGCTGACTCATGTATACCTTATATAACTGTAGGTACTGGTAACTTCAGATACGACATAGCTTTCAGTCGAGAGTACAAAGGAACAAGGAAAGCAGATAAGCCACCTTTCTTTGAACTCTTGAAGTGGCACTTAATAGTAAATCATAATGCTGTACAATCCTTAACTGAAGAGGCTGATGACCTCATGGCTATTGAGCAGTACAGTCGTAATGAATTACTAGTAGCTGATGGAGCGCAGCAAGGTTCTAAAGAAGCTAAGTTATTTAGTAACACTATCATAGTAACTAAGGATAAAGATTTGCGTATGATAGCAGGTTGGCATTCTAATCCTGACATTAATAAAGGCGAACCTTTCTGGGTAGATTATCTTGGATACCTAGAACCTGTCTACTACCCTGATGACCACCAGAATGAAAAGCTGTGTGGTAAGATGAAGAAGTTAGGTGGTGGGGGTATGAGATTCTTTTATGCTCAACTATTAATGGGTGACTCTGTAGATAACTATCAAGGCATTCCTTTGATGGGACAACAGAAAACCTATGACGCTTTAAAAGATTGCACTTCAGTTAAACAGCTTCACAAGAGAGTCGTTCTTCTATACAGGAGAAAGTATCGTGAACACAAGTTCATGTTCGAGTCTTGGACTAAGAAGAAGCTGAAGGTGGGTTGGAAGGATATGCTTGTTCAGCAAGGACGTTTGGCGTGGATGCAAACGTGTCCTAAAGAACTCTGGATGAGCGAGCATGTCCTTCCTATTACTAAGAATTGGAAACTTAAAACTGATAATAGAGGACAAGATGGCAAGGTATAGAAGCCCTAAGCATACTGTAACTACTAAAGCCTTAACTGTTATTAAGAAGCGTATCAAGACTGTAGATATACCTCTTGTCAGGGCTAAGCTTCAGAAGAAACAGAATAACAGGTGTCTTATTTGTCAGAGAGATTTGAGAAGACTACGAGCTGTACTAGACCATTGCCATACCACAGGATTCATTCGTGGAGTCTTGTGTAATAACTGCAATGGAATAGAGGGTAAGATTAGTGGTCTTCTCAATCGACTTGATGTAGGTAAGATAGGTTTTGACCAAGTAATAATTAACATGGCGAGTCTTCGTCATCCCGATAACTTAAAAAAGAAATGGGTTCATCCTCATGCCGAGACATTGGTGGAGCAGAAAACCCGTAGACTTAAACGAGCTAAAAAGCTCAGGAGCAAATAATCATGGCTAAGATTAAAAAAGATAAACTTAAAAATAAAGAAGTATTCTCAGATGACAAGACTAAAAAGAATAAGTCTTCATCCAATAACAAAGATAAGAAAGTTAGAGCAGAGAAAGCACCAGCAATCTTAAGCAAGAAAGAACTTAAGGCAATGAAGAAAGCTGACCTAGCTAAGCAGTCTAATAAAGTAGACTCAGGTAAGCCTTCAAAGAAAGATAAGAAGGTAAAGCCTGAAGCTAACGAACCTAAAGCAGATGGGGTAGTTAATGTATTTACTTCCCTTGGTCTTGAACCAAAACACAGAGCAGTGCCTTTCCAGTTGGTACGACACTATGACGAGGTTACTGTTATTAAGAACAGAGAACAGTTTCCTTATGAAGCAGAAGTCATGCTCGACTCAACCTTCTGTGCTGTTGTACGCAATAAAGGTGTCAATACTTTCTGGTCAAGAACAGGTGCAGAGTTCCAGCATCTTGAAGTACTTGGTGAGTCTTTCAAGGTCAAAGCCGATGGCGTTTACTTGTGTGAGATATACATGGATAACGCAACTATGCCTTGTGCAAAGCTTGCTACCTTATTCTCTCCATTTAGAAAGAATGCCCTTACAGCTCCACAGCAAGCAATACTTGATGACAAAGTTACTCTAGTGGTTAATGACTTCATTACCATTGAAGAGTTCACTGAAGGTAAGGCAGAGCTTCCTTACAGTAATCGTAAGAAACTTATCAAGAAGTCATTCAAAGGTTTTGATAAGAATCTTACTAAAGGTAAGAGCGCTAGATTCTTTACACCTGTAACTGAGACCTGTAATGATGAAACAGCCTTACGTAACTTTGCCTTGACTAGTGTAGAAAAAGGTAACAAAGGTATTAATGTACGTGGGGAAGATAGCCCTTACGTTTGTGGTCATCAGAACTTTCACTACTTACAAATAGTAGAAGGTGCAACTCATAACCTTACTTGTGTTGGCTTTGAAGAAGGTACTGGTACTAATGAAGGAAAGGTAGCTAACTTACTGTTCACCTACAAGGATGGCACTGAAATTAAAGCACCATTAGGTAGCGCTTACACTGATGAAGATTCAGCTAGCATGTTACAGGTTCTTAAGTCTGAAGGCAAAGGCAAGAAGGAAGGCAAGAAAGCTAAGAAGGGAAAGAAGGCTAAGACAGCTAGCTCTCCACTTGGTTATGTCTGGGAAGTAAACGCACTAGAAGAAAACGCTAAGGGTGTTATGAAGAATCCTACTGTTGGTCACTTCACCAAGAGCAAGTCTGACTTCTAGTCTAATAAAGTAGACCGAGAAAATTATGAAGAAGCGAGAAGTAATCAGTGAGCATATAGCCGAGAAGGTTAAACTCACTGAGAACCTCTTGCTCTGTTATGGAACAGGAGTAGACCCTACACCTGAAGAGATAGCAAGAGCAAGGGAACTAGGCATTGATGTCGATGGGTTAGCAGGAGTAAAGGGTGATGACGAGGCAAGTACATATTAGCAACAGACCACCAGTTATAACTAAAGATGTATTAGATTACTTAAAGGCTGTATGTGATGTACCAGCTAAGCAATCTGATAATGATAAAACAATAAGGTGGAAAGCGGCTCAAAGAGATATATATCTTAAGGCTGAGTATCAGTATGAACGTAGTATGGAGAGACCTAACACTGCTTCTAATAAGGCAGAGAACTTAGGGATTAACATAAGAAGTGAGGACTAGTTATGACTATCAAGATAAGGATAGCTGAACAAGAAGACCTCATTACCGTAGTAGATATGCAAGAAGCTCATAGGTTAGAAGTAGATGCCTATGAGTCTCTTTCCTTTAATAGGGAACTATGTATGGAGAATATGAAGCTAATTATTGACCATCCTTTGCACTTGATACTGGTAGCTTATGAAGAAGGTTCTGAAGATATACTAGCATATTGTTGGCTAGTTTCTTTCCAGCCACACTACAGTACAGACTTTTATTATTCAGAAGCTTATACATACATCATACCCAAGAGGAGAAAGTCCTCTATCCTTGCAAGGTTTATTGATAAAGCTAAATTAATCTCACGTTACAGTGGAGCTAAATATCTACACTTTGGTAGTTTCTCTGGCAACAAACAACTTAGTGAAGCTTACCACACTCGTTATGCGAGGGTCGGTGAAGTTTTTAATGTACAATTATGAGGATAAGACGATGGGTGATTTAGTAAAGACTGTAGCTAGTGCTTTCAATAATAGTATTATTGGTACACTTCTTGGAACCAACGATAAACCAAAGATGAGTAAGCAAACTATCAAAGCCCCAAGCTCTGCAATAGATGAGAGAGAGGATGAAGATAAGGTAAACCTTGGTTCTGATAGAGCTGATAAGAAAGGTAGAAGAACTGGTCGTAGAAAGCTGATGGCTAGTAAGTCATCTCCTTCTGCAAGTTCTCCTTCTGAGTCTACTGGTCTACAATTATAGGAGAGTGTCATGCAACTTGACCCTAAAATTAAAAGTACCTTAGATGTTAGATACACTGAGCTGATTGGAGATAGAGCTGCATTCATTAGCAGAGCTGAGCAGTATAGTAAGATGTCTCTACCTTACATTCTTCCTGCTAGTAAGACATCAGGCGCACAGAACAAGCATGGTTATCAAGGCATAGGTGCTGAAGCAGTCAATCACTTAGCTAATAAAATAGTAATGACAATGTACCCTATCAGCATACCTTTCTATACTCTAAAGTTTGATGCAGAGATTGAAGAGGAAATGGAGAAGAACAAGACTGATAGAGTGGATACTACTGCTGGTCTTAATAAGATAGTTGACTTATCTCTAATAGAGATGCAGAAGCTTAAGCTTAGACCTGACCTAGTTACCGCTACTAAACATCTTATAATTACAGGTAATGATTTACTTGTCTTTACTAAGAAGGGTACTAAAGTATTAGGCTTAGATAAGTGGGCTATCAAAAGAGACCCACAAGGTAATATGTTACGTTTGATTACCTGTGAAGATGTAGTCTATTTGACATTACCTAACCCTATAAAGCTAGCCATAAGAACTAAGCAGGCTAACCCTGCTAAGAAAGATGAGTTTGAGAAGCTTAAATTGTACACAGGGTACACACTTCAGGAAGATGGTACATTTACTATCGAGCAATCAGTAGATGACGTAATAGCCATCGAACCACTTACAGGTATAAGACCTGAACTTGTACCTGCTATACCTAATACTTGGAACCTTACTTCAGGTGAAGACTATGGGAGAGGGCTAATGGAAGACCATAGTGGTGACTTCCATGTACTTGAATTCTTGTCAGAGGCAAGAGCTAGAGGCGCGGCTACTATGATGGACGTTAAGTACTTAGTGAGAGCTGGTGCTATGACTGACGTTGAGACTCTTAACAAAGCACCTACTGGTGAGTATGTTATAGGTAACTCAGATGATATTCATGTACTACAACTTGATAAGTTTGCTGATGGTAAGTTAATTCAAGATGTGATGACTGAGTATCAAGCAAGAATCTCAAGAGCGTTCCTTATGATTCAGAACTCTATACGTGACTCTGAACGTACTACAGCCTTTGAGATACAGAAGGTGGCTAATGAACTGGATGGCTCTCTTGGTGGTATATACTCTACCTTAAGCGTTGACCAACAATTGCCAATAGCCTATCAGCTACTAGATATAGTAGATAGTGAGTTACTAAAAGGCTCCTTCCAGCCTATTATAACTGCTGGTGTAGATGCCTTAGGTAGGAATAGGGAATTAGAAAAGATTCAACAGTACTCAGAGATGATGGCTATACCACAATCATGGGCTGAGCCAGTACAGAAGAGAATGGACTGGGATAAGTATTCAACATTAGTAGCCTCACAGCTTTCTTTAGACACTAGCTTCTTATTACCTGTAGGTGATGTTAAAGATGCAGAAGGTCAAGAAGGTGATAACCAAACTCAACAAGTCTTAGCTGATAGTCTAGCTTCTGCTACAGGAGCTTCTATGGGTAAGGAATTAATAGAAGGTAAGAAGTAATGTTTAATTTTAATAAAGTAACAAGAGTACTACGTAACGTAGAGCAAGCAGGTGAAGCTCCTGCAAGTGTAGCAGGTAGTCATTTAGACTTTAACCCTAGTACAGTTTCACAAGGTGTTGGTGTCTTTGATGATATGAAGGCAGATGCTCAAGCTAAGCAAGCTAGAGAAGAAGAGACTGGTAGTGTATCACCAGTGTCCACTGATGAGCCTGTGTTGGACGTTCCCTCAAAAGATGAGCCAGTAGCCATTGATGGAGTTAAAGACTCTGAGGTTGCCGCTGAGGAATCCGCAGAGACCATTGCTAAAGATGAAGATGGTGGGTTATCTTACAAGGGAGTGCCTGTAACTGTAACCAATACACCTGAGATGGTAGAGAGCTTCAAAGAGAAAGGCTTAGATATTGATGCTGTCAATGCAGAGCTTTATTCAAAAGATGGAATAACCGAGGAGACTCGTAATAGCTTGAATGAAGCCTTCGGTAAAGTTTCTGTTGATATGTATCTTGAAGGTCTTACTTCTAAGAACGATGCAATGGTTACTGCTCATAATGATAGTCAGGCTAAAGCTGATGCCTCTATGGATGCTATTACTTTAGAAGCTACTGGTGGTAAGTTTGATGAAGTAATGAAGTGGGCTAACGATAACTTAGATGACAAGCAGTATGCTTCTTATGCTGAGATTATTAATGGCACAAATGAATTCCAAGTAAAGTTAGCTCTTAAAGACTTAACAGCTCAATCTGGTATACAGTCTAATACATTAGACCAACCTGCCGTTGCACCTAGAGTAGTGGACTCAGTACTTAGTGCTGATGTAGTTACTAAGAGTAAAGCCTCTGGTGAAATATCTTCTGTTGAGTATCGTGCGGCTCATACTTCTGGCGAGTACAAGAAGAATATGAACGACTGGGACAGAAGAAGACAAGCTGGCATTGATGCTGGCATAGCTTAGCTACCTACCTATAGGTAAACTATAGTCATTTAAAAACTAATTAATTAGATAAAGGAAAACATTATGTCGGGTACTCAAGCTAATAACCTTACTAACCCTGCTGTATCGGCTTCAGGTCAAGTCAGCAACTTACTTATCGAACGCTTCACTGGTATTGTTCATGAACAGATGATGCGTAAAGAACAAATTGTTTCTCACTTCATGGTACAAGATGTTGTAGGAACTAACCAAGTAACTAATAAATCTATTGGTGAGACAGAAATTCAAGTACTAGTAGCAGGTCAAGAATCTGAGTCTAAAGGTACTGAATTAGATAACCATTCATTAGTAGTTGATACTGTAATCTTGGCTCGTAACACTATTGCCTTATTACACATGATTCAATCTGATATTCAAGTTCAGAACAAAATCGCCACTAACCATGTTAAGAAGTTAGTACAACTTCAAGATGAAACATTGTTAACTAACATAATGAAAGGTGCGCGAGTAGCTGATGGTCGTGTCGCAGGTCATTACGGTGGTAACTCTGTAGACTTATTAGCCAATGGTGATGAAGCAGACCCTATCAAATATCTTCGTGCCGTAGAGTCATTAGTTCTACAGATGAACGAAAAAGAAATTGATAATGAAGAGATGATCTTCTCTTGTCCTTGGGCGCAATTCTATGTGCTTATGGATAACGACAAGTTAATGAATGGTGATTATGTCCCTAACGGTACAGGCGCTAACGGTTCAACAGTTAGTGGCTTTGTAGTGAAGGCTTATAATTTCCCTATTGTGCCTACTAACCGTATTCGCCAGATACCTACTGTAGCTGGTACTCATCATCAGTTATCAAATGCTGGTAATGGCTACCGCTACGATACATCAGATGCTATCAAGCATTGTGTTGGTATCTTATTCGGTACTGATGCGTTATTAGTTGGTCGTACTATGGGTATTGATTCTGATATGTACTTCAACAAACGCTTGAAGACTAACTTCATTGATTCATGGTTCAGCTTCGGTGCTATTGCAGACCGTTATGAGTATTGTGGTGCAATCTTCGCACATGCCGACTTCAATCCTAGCCAGATTTCAGAAGCGAACAATCCATTAATCATGGAGTAGAACAATAATCAGATAGCCTAGTAATAGGTTCCCTAGCCTTTTAATAGAGGTTAGGGCTTTTTTCGTAGAACCAGTCTAATAAAGTAGACTAGGAGGAATATCATGTATACAAAACTTGACCTCGTTAAAGCTTGCATGAGGGCTATAGGTAATGACCAAGCAGTAGATTTAGATAACCCAGATGTAGATGAAGATATAGCAATCAGTACAGTAGATGAAGCAATCATAGATGTTCTATCTTTTGGCTGGTGGTTTAATACAGAGACTAACTGGAAGTTAACACCTAATGCCAGTGGGTATATTGATGTACCAGCTACTATCATCGACCTGAGAACTTACAGATGTTCAAGAGGTGTAGACCTTATTAAGCGTGGTGGTAGAATGTATGACAAGACTAACCATACTTTCGATATGACATCTAATGTTCAGAATGATGGGACTATAGATTTTGACTTTCTTATGGCACTAGATATAACTGATTGCCCTGTAGTAGCTCAGCAATTTATCAGAGAGTCTGCTGTTAATAAGTTTCTTGTAGATATGGAAGCTGAAGCTAATAAGATAAATAAATCAAATGAACGTCTTACTAACTTTCAGTACTTGTTAGAAAAACAGCACTACCGTAATTCTCAATTCAATGTATATCAGCACCAAGGTGTACAGAGAGTACTTAGCGGTATGCAATCAGTTAATAGCTTTGCTGGTAATAGTGGGAATCCTTTAGGTGGGAGTAGTGACTCATGAGTTTAGTTCAAGGTGATTATGGGAACCTCATTCATGGGGTAAGTCAACAACCAGATGAGCGGATGGCTAAGGGTCAAGTGAGAGAACAGATTAATTGTCGCTCTCATCTAACTAAAGGATTAGCATCAAGAGCTGGCTTTGAGTTCATTGGTATATTAACTCCTGATGTAGATAACGGTGGCTCACTTGAGAATGCTAAGTGGACTGTACAAGAGAGAGGTGATGGTAAGGTATCCATAATAGCTTATGACATAACAAGACCTGCACCATTTGATTTATTAGCAACACTTAAGCCCTTCTCATTTTTAGGTGCGTCTGAGGCTTATTACAACTCAGGAATAACTGACCCTTCACAACAGTTAAGTATTGACTCTGTGCTGGATACAACATTCCTTACTAACAGAACAGTGGTTCCTACTGGAGAGAACGCTCTTGATATAATAACAGAGCCTTCAAGAGTTACTTGGATAGAGTTCAAGACACTTCAAACTGGTACTGAGATAGAGATTACTTTTGCTACCATAGCTGGTGGTGACTACACTACTCAAGTATTTGATGGGTTTGTTACCATCGACCCTTCTGATGGAGTACCTGACCCTATTCAGTCTGCGAGGACTAGAGAGTATGAAGGCTCTTATCATGCTGAACAGTTTGTTATACAAGCGGCTTCTGTGAATGTCACTAGTTATAATAACTGGGTTAGGATTGGAGAACCTGATGCTAATGGAATTACTATAGTAAAAGGTGGCGAATCTATATTACTCTATGAGAACAGAAGTATTGAGTCTATAGAGAAGTTGCCATCATTCGCAATAGCTGGTGACATAGCAGTTGTTGAGTCAGCTAAAGATGAGGAGAAAGACTTAGGTTACTTCTTGGCTACTAAGAGAAATGACAACGTAGGCTTCGGAGAGGTCGCTTGGAATGAGACTGTAGGTACGGGTACTGTTGGTGAGTTTACTGATACAACTATGCCACATCGTCTACTAAGGGACTTGAGTGATAACTTTACATTAGAGGTCATACCTTGGGTGGAAAGACAGGTTGGCGATAAGGAGACTAACCCTTACCCTAGCTTCATCGAGTCATCTACTCCTATATCTAATGTCGGTATCTTTCAGAATAGATTGTTCCTAGCAAGTAATGAGACAGTCTTCCTTAGTGCTTCAGATTCATTCTTCGATTTATGGAGAGAGTCTGCATTCTATAAGACTGATGCTGACCCATTTGAAGTATTCGCAGATACAGATAAGCTTAATATAATTAAGTATGCTGAAGCCTTTGATGGTGATTTAATATTCTTCTCTGATAATGGTCAGTTTATATTATCAGGAGATATCAATCAGACCTATGCTACTGCTTCTATTGGTGCTGTATCACAGTTCAAAGCTAACCTATTGGCTACTCCTGTCCTATCAGGGGATAATATATTCTTTGCTACAGACTACGGTAATTTTGTAGGTGTACGTGAATTGTACATTGATGGTACGGATGCAACTAAACGAGCATTGCCTATTACTGAGCATGTAGATGAATACATATCTGGTAACTTTGTACACATGGCTACTAGTACTAATCTAAATGCTCTATGCTCTTTAACTAATGATAAGTTAGATGAAGTGTATGTATATGAGTGGAAGAGAAACGTTAACCGTGAATTACAGCAACAGGCTTGGCACAAGTGGAAGATGCAATCTGGTGTAGAAGTTGAATGGTTAGGTTTTATTGCTTCTAGATTATATGCAGTAATGAAAGTTATCACCCCTTCAGGTACAGAACACCACCTATGGGATTTAGCATGGGATGACCCTGCTAAGACTCATGGATTATCCTTCGCTTTAATCATGGATGGGAGATTCGAGATTGATGGAGGGGACATAGCTTATGATGCTGGTACTATGACATCTTCTTGGAGTACACCTTATGACCGTGAAGACCTTGTATTCGTAGAGGGAGTGGAGTCACCTGATGCAGGATTTGAGGTAGACGCTGTACGTACTGGAGTTAATACTTGGGAAGCTGTCAATGCAGACTTGAGAGGGATTAAGCTAATAGCAGGTCTTAAGTTTGATAGAGTTGTAGAGTTGCCAACACCTCAGGTGAGAGACCAGAACGGAGTAGCTAAGACTGTAGATAGATTACAGCTGAGTAAGATGTTCATGCACTTCTCTAAAGTAGGGCAAATGGTAATGACTATCACTGATGCTCACGGCAGAGACAAGAGGATAACCTACAATAACAGAAGAGTAGGTCTTCCAACTAACCAGCCTTCATACATAAACACTGACTCTGATACTTGGAATTTTGGTGTCCGTAAGAAGACTAAAGGTTTAACGATGACACTATCATCTAATGATATTACCCCATTCGAGTTAAGAGCTATTGAATGGAGAGGTGACTTCAAACAGAAAGGTAGAAGAGTCTAATTTAGTAGACTAAGGAATTATTATGGGTGACCCAGTAACAACAGGCTTGGCTGTTTCGGCAGTACAAGGTATCGCATCCTATCAAGAGGCCAAAGACCAAGCAGAGATGGATAATGCAATACAAGCAATTAATAACAAGCAAGTGTATGAGAGTATGCTTTCTTCTTATAAATCTCTTGAGATACAAGCTGACCAAGTGGAGGAAGCTTTCATAGCGGAGAGCATAGACCAACAGAAAGCAGAGGCTAGAGCGAGAGGTTCGGCTGAAGCGGCAAGTGGAGCTTCTGGTACAGGAGGCTCAGGGTTAGAGATGCAAGTCCAAGAGGCTAGTGTAGAAGGTGCAATGAACACAGCTAGAATGAAGATGAATAGAGACAGACAGCTAGCTAGTATATCCTCTCAGGGTGAGGATGCTGTCAATGTAGCTAATCAAAGACTAGACAGGATGCCAAAGAAAGAAGCTCCTAGTCTTATATCTACAGCACTAAATATAGGCATGAATGGTTTCAGGAATACAACAGCCTTACAAGGTGCGTCTAACTCTTGGGATAGTAACTTCGGTGGTGATGATGGCTCAGGATTTAGTGTAGATTCCTTAGTAGATTCACCAGTATCAAACAGTGGACTAAGAACAGCGTAGGAGTACTTTATGGCTGACAAGCCCGTAACACAACCTATACCATTAGCAAGACCAGTACAGCTACAACAAGCTGTTATTAAGTCTGAGACTTTTGGTAAGATGAGTAATGTAAAATTACCTAAGAGTAAGATGTCTCAAGCATTTGATACATTAAATCGTATCATACCTGAAGCCGCTAAACTTGCCTCTTCTCAACTTAATGCTAGAGCGCAAGAAGATGAGACTCGTCAAACTGCTAGAGCGTTGAATGGAATGGAGCCAACTGAAGACGCAACTAAAGCAGGTCGAACAGCTCATAGAATGGTAGATGTTCGTAACAAGACTAATGAGATGATGGTCAAGATTAATGAAGACGCATCCAGTTTTGTAGGTTCACCTGATGAGTGGGAGGAGCATGTAGTAGAAAGACAGAATGAATTGTTTGCTCTTACTGGTACAGGGGAGGATGCCTTAAAGGTTACTGGCTCCATATTCAGAGAGCAATTACCTAAGGCTCAATTAGTAAAGTATAGAGCTGACCAGATAAGAGACCAGAAGGCTAAGTACTTATCTACTAAAACTTCTTTTCGTGGAGCTGTTGGCACTGCATTTAAGCCAGAGGAGCAAGCTCAGAACTTTGGTCAAGTCATGCGAGAGGCTAAGTCCTTAGGCATGACGCAAGTTGCGGTTCAAGAGGCGCTAATTGATGCGTCAGTAGAGCAAGCGGCTATGGGTGATTTGTCACTTATAGATATGACTAAGGCGATAGGCTTGTATGAAGAGTCACCAGCTCTACAGACAGCCTTCAAGAAAGCCGCTACTAATATCAGGAAAGAAGAACAGGCTATGATAGCTGTACAGAAGGAAGGGCTGAATACTGAACTTAGTAACAGTCCACTTATGTCTTTCGAGGACTTTGCAACAAGAGCGAATAATCAGCGTGATGGAGCTGATGAAACTATATGGACTGCTGAACAAATAAAGAGTTCATACGAAAAGCAGTCTAAGCGTCATGACAAGAAGTTCAATGTAGACAGAACCTTTCTAGCCTCATTGCAAACACAACCTGTTGGTGATGGTTCAGTTATTGATATTGACTCATTCACTGGAGCTGAAAAGCAACAGATGGTTGATAGCTACAATGCCCTTTATCATCGTAATCTTCTTGAAGCAGAGCGTGATATACAAGACCCCAGTACAAAGAGTGAGACTGTTAGACAATTGCTAGTGGAGAAGGGTACTTGGTTACAAGGTATGGGTCTAGAAGATAAGACATGGACAAAGGATTTTAAACATCTTAATGACCTACCTGCTTCAGCGATAAGAGAGATGCCTGAAGAGCTAGTGCCTAGCCTACTGGCTACGATAGGTCGTGGTGATGATTTAGAGAGTGTACCTGATGTTCTTAGTAGCCATGCTTCAACAGAAGAGCAAGCACTTATGCTAGCGTATAAAGATAACAATCGTTTGGGGATGACCCCTAGACAGTCTTTGTTACTAGCTAAAGAGCAGATTGCGGCTACTCCTATTCCGTTAACTGGAGATGCTTACACTAAGTTCTACGGTAAGATTAAATCTACAGTGGATAGCTCTTACTCTAACTGGTTTGATGGAAAGGAAGATATTAGCGACACTGAGATAGCTAACGCCTCCTCTACTATAGAGAAGAGAGCTAAGGTTTGGTATAACGTATTAAAGGATGAGGACAAAGCTATATCAAGAGCCACTGCTGAGTTCCAAGCCACTAACCACCAACTATCAGATGGCACACTAGTTAATGGTAATCTTAACCTATTAGCCGCTAAGATGAATGTACCTAACAATCATCAGACAGTAGATAGGATACTTGTTACTTTGCCTATGAAGATGTCAGCACTATCTGGCCAAGAAGGTTTCGAGGAATACACTACTAATACTGCTACACCACCTGAGGAGTGGACTAAGCACATAACTAAAGACTATATGATTATCTTTAAAGATGAGTATGGTTCTGAAGTAGCTAAGCCATTAGCCTTACATGAAGCGGCTGGCTTCTCCATAGAGCAAATGGTTAAACAGCGTAATGAAAATATATCAACCCTGAACCTGCAACGAAAGAAAGCCCAAGCATTACAAGCTAAGCCTACTGGAAGTATGCTAGGTAATTGGTTAACTACTAATGCTAAAAAGCAAGTCGATGAGAAAGTCATAGACTAGTCTAATATGTTAGACCAAAGGAGGTCACATGATAAAGCAACCTAACGAGACCCTAATAGGTAAAAGACCTGTAGGCATAGTACCGCAAGAAGAAGAAGACTTAGCCTCTGTATTAGCTCCTGAGGAGTCCACAGAGCAACCTGATAACTCTAAATTGGAAGCCTCCTTTGGGACACAAGGTAATCCTGACCTATCTGCTGTAGTAGCACAGCCTAAGACATTGAAAGATGTAATAGGTAAAAGAGAATCATCTAACGATTATAAAGCTGTTAATCAGTTAGGTTATGCAGGTAAGTATCAGTTCGGTAAGTTAGCTCTTATTGATGCTGGTTACAAAGACATGGAAGGTAACTGGACAGGAAAGAATGATGTAAAGTCACAAGATGATTGGTTGAATAATTCCATAGCTCAAGAAGATGGTATGGATACCTTGATGTCTCGTAACCTTCAGTCTCTTACTAACAGAGGTCTTTCAGAGTTTTTAGGGCAGACAATCAATGGTGTCTTAATAACTGAACAAGGTGCGGCTATGTCAGCGCATCTTATCGGTGCTAAGGGTACTATGGATATGATTAAGTCTGGTATCTCTGCTACGGATGCTAATGGTGTATCAGGCTTTGATTACATAAAGACTGCTAATGAGCAACTAGGACTGACCAACCAAGGTACTACTAACTTCGGTGTTCCGCTAAAGAAAGTAAGTAGTGGCATATATGACAGTAAGCTCCCTGAGGGAGGAGCTACTGGCTTAACTACTTACAACAACCCTCTTTACATGAGCTACAGAGAGCAAGCCTTATTAGAAGGTAAGAACAAGGAAGAGTACGATAAGGTCAGTGACTCAGCTAGATTCATGAATGCCGCTAAGAATGAGTTTGTGTTCTACTCTGCTGAACGCTGGTTGGAACGTCAAGGCAGAGGCGTAGTACCTACTAAAGACTTTGCTATTGATGATGCAACACAAGAGGAACTAATTCGTAATTATAAAGATGATGAGCGTGTCTACCTTAATGAAGCAGTTAGTGAGCAAGACCTTAAGTTTAAGATGGCTGATATTGAAGAGGATAGAAAGCGTAATCAATTAGCGGCTGAAGGTGGATTCGGATGGACACTCTCTGCGGCTATCCTTGACCCTGCGGCTATAGTCCTTAGTTTTGCTACTGCTCCCCTTACTGCTACTGTTAAAGCTTCTAGATTAGTTAATGCTATGCGTACTGCTGGTGTGGTATCTGCTGAGTCTATGGCTATTGAGTATGCCTTAATACAAGGTGACACTCAGAAAGACTGGAAGGACATGTACATAGCTGGTATGGCTGGTGGTGTTTTTGGTAGTGTCTTTGGTGCGGCTCGTAGAACTGCTATCTCTCATGCTGGTGGGGATGAGCTTAATGAAATTATTAAAAAGGAGTCATCTCGTAAGCAGTACAATATAGAGAAGGAAAAGCTAACAGCTATTGAGGTAGAGTCAGGAAGCTTCAAGGCAGTACTTAATGATGTACAAAGAAGCTTAACTGATTTAGCACAGAAAGCAGAAGGCGTAGTATTCGTACCTAGAGTTATCCATAAGATTAACAAGACTATTGATAAGACTAAGTTACGTATGGAGAAGCTTAAGGTATCTAGGCAGGAAGAGTTAGAAGCTATTACAGATAGTGTTAACAATGCTAACCCTAAGAACATACTTAATCGTTCTCAGAAGAAAGCTATTGATAAAGACTTCAAGATTCTTGAGAAAGAGAAGGCTGTGTTAATAGAGGCGCGTGACACTGAAGTAAGAGACTTCTGGGCTAAGCGAGGTGTTGCTCCTAATGAAATGCTAGATGGTGTGACTAGAGACCAAGCTAGGCGTATAACTAAGAAGTATGATGACCAGATAGTTAAGCTAGATGAGCAGTTAGAAGTACACACTAAGGCTCGTAGAAAGTCCTCTGTTGCGTCTAAAGCCTCTAAAGCTAATAGTACTAAGAACCCTGAGCTTATAGCTAAGAGAGCTTCTGAGGCAATGGAGGAGGTTACTGCTCGTTATGATGCAGATATAACTAGCCTTGATAGCCAAGTTAATAGATACCAGTCTAAGCTAAATGACAATGACACGCTTATCACTGACAAGGCAGAGCTTGATAAAGTTAAGAAGATGTCAGAGGAGGAACAGGTATCACACTTCTCCAACATGAGTGTAGAGAAAGCGGCTGATGCCCTTACTATAGTCAAGCGTCTAAAGGAGACATTCAAAGAGTTGCTTCCTGAAGATTCTGTTATATACAATAAGTATAAGCCTGCGGAACCTGAAGCAGAAGGTGGTGCTAAGTCTGGTGGTGCGGCTGTTAACATAGACCAAGTATCAAGACTGTTCCCTGAAGCTGAGTTAGCTGATATGGATGAGGCTATTATGGATGCGGCTATTGCTCGTTATGTAGCCTTTGAAGATAGGCATGGTAAGAACTGGACTAAGTTCATACCTACTATAATGCAGTCTACTTATTCAATAGTTAATAAGAGTGATGACATGGGTATCTTATCCTTGAACCACTTGCTACTAGATAACCCACAACTAGGTGATGCACATACTGTAGCTACTCTTGCACAGCTTAATGACTTGCGTATACGTAGAGCAGGGCATAATGCTATTGATAGAGGTTTTGAGCAGTACTTATCAGAACAAGGTATTAACTCTGTTAAAGGTCATGTTGATGTAACTCATAGACGTAAGTTTGAGAAGTCAGTTTCATTAGCTGTTAAGGGTATCGGGGATGAGTCTAATATATCAGACTCGATTAAGTTGGCTAGAGATGGTGTACGTAATCAACTCAAGCAAGCTGGTGAGCTACGTAAGCTTAACAGAGAGCGCGGCTTTGAAGACTTAACTAGTAACGCTAACTACCTTCCAGATGTTATGGACTCTAGCGCTGTAAGTAGACTTAATGACCAAGGCTGGACTAAGGATAACATTATAGACCTAATCTCTAAGGGTTATGAAAATGGTGGAGCTGAGTTAACTAAGCGACAATCCAGAGCAATAGCTTACATTAAGTATGATTCTATATCACAGCAATGGTTATCATCAGAGGATGCCTTTAATGTATTTAGAGCAGATAGAGTAACAGATGCTCAGAAGATACTTAAGGATGCTAACGTACCTCAAGACTTAGTGGATGACTTCTTCAAAGATGTCTTTGCTAAAGAGGACTGGGCTTCTATATCCAAGAGAGCAAGAAAGTCTTTGTTCATTGATTGGGATTCTTCTATTACTGTAAAAGGTAAGAAGACTAAAGTTGCTGACATTATGAATACCAATGTCTCTCAACTTACAGAAGCATACACTATTGATTCATCCTTCGGTTCTGCATTAGCTGAACTAGGTATTAAGTCTGAAGGACAGCTTAATAGAATTATGGATACGGTAGAGAAGCAAGCTGTTAAGACTGGTGTAGATAAAGGGCAGATAAAAGCTCACATGAAGTTATTGAAAGACTCTATAACCTTACTCAAGGGAAGACCTCTAATTGATTACTCGAAAGATGTTAATAAAGCTGGTCGTGTAGCGTTGGATATAACAGCTCAACTTAGATTACAACAAGTAGGCTTTGCTTCTATCCCTGAGTTCGCTCGTATAATGTCAGAGATAGGGATAGCAGAAACATTCAAAGCAGTGAAAGCTAGTGGTATGCTTCGTATGCCTACGTTCGGTAAAGCAGGTAAAGGTGCTGTAGCTGGTCGTGATGCTGACATGAAATTATTCCAAGAAGAGATGGAGTCTATCGAGGAGATGATTGGATTTGTAGGTGAGGCTGAGTTCAATAGGACTTGGAATGTGAGAGAGGATGACTTAGGTTCTGAGATGTCTGGTTCATTTATGCAAGGGTTAGATTCAGTATTAGAAGGTGGAAGACGAATAGGCTCTTATGTCAGTGGTCATCAGACGATACAGGGAGGACTTGCTAAGGTTTCAGCGCTTGGGACTAGTCGTAAGCTACTTAAAGCATTGAATGGCACTACAGAGCTTCCCAAGAGCTTGAAGAACCAATTACGTATGACAGGAATGTCAGATGAAAGGTTCGATGAGATAGCTGACTTCATTAAAGCTAATGGCAAAACAACATCATTCAAGGGTAGAGCTATCCCTGTATGGAATAGTGACGCTATGCGTAAAATTGATAATGAAGCAATAGCAGTCAGAGAGAGCTTGATACTTACTTCGGCTGACTTAGCGGATGAGGTTAAGGTATTACGTGCTACTCGTAATAAGGTGCAAGCTCGTAAGGCTCCTGATGCTGAAGAGCTGAATGCGGCTGAAGATGCTTTGTTCTTCAAGAAGCAAAAGCTTACGGATATGCAGATTGATATTGATAAGCCTGTCCCTTCTATTGAGAGAGATATTCAAGTCACACTACAACGATTACTGAACAGAAGTGTCCTTAAAGGTGGAGTAGGTGAAATGAATAATGCTTGGCTTGGAAGCTTCGGTAGATTCTTAACTCAGTTCAGAACATTCTCGCTTAACTCTTTAGAGAAACAACTAGTAGCAGATGTACGTGGCGATGTGGCTAGTATGCCTTCTAAGTTCATGCTTGGTACTGGATTAGCTGGTGCTGCCTATATGGCACAGATGAACCTAAGAGCATTAGGTATGCCTGAAGAGGAAAGGAGCGCCTACCTAGAGAAGACTACAAGTGGTGCTAACATGGCTTGGGGTGTGTTCAATAAGCATTCTCAACTAGCCGCGGCTGGTGTAGTGTCTGATGCAATGGTGTTATCTGGTATGATGCCTAAAGAGTTTTATGATGGTACTCGTTATGGATATATGAACTCTAACATAGATTCTTTTGTACCTGCGTTAGGTATGGCTAATGATGCACTGCAAGCGGTTAGTGCTATGACTGGGCTAGTTGGCTCAATAACCCCTATTGGTGACAAAGACACTGATGAGGCACTTAAGAAATTCAAGAAAGATATATTAGATGTAACTCCATTCGCCAATACTATAGGCTTCGGTGAGTATTTCAAAAACCTTTAACAGTCTAATAAAATAGACTAAGGAAATAAAATGGTAGATTTCCATGATTTATTGCATGGTGCATTATCTCGTAATGCAGAAGGCAGGTACTCTGCCAGCTCAGCCGCAGGGGATGGAGTAGAAGTTACCTTCATCTTCTCCTTTGTGGGAACAGGAAAGGCGTATATCAGAGAGGCAGATATTCATGTCTTCTTACGTGACTCTGACCCTGCCAGTGCTACTTACCAACAGTACACTGAAATATTAGATGAGTTATTATTCCCTACTGATAACTCGGTAACTTTAACAACAGTAGTTGATGCGCCTACAGATGGTGAAAATAACATATTGATAAGACGTATAATGCCTAAGGGTGCAACCTACGCTAATACGGAGACTGATGCTATATTCAGAAAAGAAGTGCTTAATAACTCCTTCTTGCAATCATTGTATGTAGTTCATGAAGCCTTAGATGGGTTCTTAGGAGATAACGTTAATCTATTAACAGAAGTAGATAACTTAAACTCAAGAGTTGATAACTGCTTAAGAGTATCTAATCTAGATGAAGTATCACCTGAAGGATTGATACTCCCAGTAAATAGAGCTAACAAGTTCATAACATTTGACATATCTGGTAATGCAGTTATGACTGACATTGTAGGTGCTGTAGGCTCTTCTATTTATGTGGAGGATTCTTTACGTACTGCCATTGCCTCACTCACTTTAGTAGATGGGGACACTGTTACAGTGAGAGGAAGAGATACTAAGTATAGTAATGGTTACGCTACTTATAATGTTGTCAACCTTACTGACTACTTAGCTAATAGTGTATTAACAGCTCCAGATGGAGAAGAGTTAAATGGTGTGCTAGTAGGTGCTGATTTTGTATTAACGAGAGATGCTAATATAGTTCTCACTTTGGTACAGAATATGTTTAGCATAGATGTTTATCAATTTGGATACCGTGGTATAGGTGTTATAGATAACGGGGCTGATGTTACGGCTACGCCTGATGCTTCACAGCATGAGTCGGATGTATTAGATAAAATCTATGCGTATATTGAGCGTGGTGCGTCACAAGATATAGGTGCGTCAAGTGCTGGCATAGAAGAGTTTATACAGAAAGGAAGATACAACGTAACCTTTCCCTCTCGTAGTATTTGTAATGTAATACGTCCTTTCCCTTACTTTGCTAACAGATGCAACATTGACTTTAACAATACAGAGATAAGACCTACTGCTCCATTTGTAGTGTTATCTGAGTTTTCTTTTAATGCTAGATTCAGTCAAATAACAATTAACTATGAAAAGTTTAATACTGATGAAGAAGTATATGAAGCACATCTAGCAGGTACAGATGCTAATGGTATAGAGATTATGCAGTTTGAAACAGCCGCTATCGCATTTCCCTTAGAGTCATTTACACATTATGACCAATGTTATATTGTTGGAGGCTGGGAACCTTTCAAAGGGGCAAGAGAAGGTATTTTGTTTGGTATAAAGTTCAGTGGGTGTAAAGCTGTAAATCCACTTAGCTACGGATTCAATATAGGTGATACTACAAACATATCAACAACCTGTGTATTAGAACAACCTTTTGTTCGGCTAACTAAGCGTGATACAACTCAACATAACGGTTACGTATGGAGAGCGTTACAACACATGGGAGCTGGGGAACCTCAAACACCACCTGCTGTTCCTGTCTCAAGTGAGTATTGGCAGATAGGTCTTAACGGAGATGGAACCCCACAAGTACCTAGTACACAGGCTGCGTGGGTCACTGCTAAGTTCTACAGGGCATTTGGTAAACACTATCGCTTAATAAATATGTCTACCCAGTCACTAATTAGTCCTAGCGCTGATGGTGGAACAGACCAATCTCCTACTATTGTATTATCAGGCATTGATTTTAGTATAAATCATTTTCACTTAGAGAAGCATCAAAAGGTATTTTCTGACAGACCTACAATTAGTATAATATCAGGCGCAGTAACCTTTGGTACTTTGTACCTTGCAGAGTGTCAGATAACTAATGAAGGTAATAGCGTAGTTAGGCGTGGTGGCTTGCTATTCTCTTGTCGTGTAGGTCATTTAAGTGATGCTAATAATGAAGCGCTTAATGGTGCTGACTGGTTTGATTACTGGGATAAGCTTGGAGTAGCGGTCGGTACTGAAACAGAGTGGGCTATAGGTGTCAATTATACAACAGGTGATGCTACATTTATTAAAGCGGCTAATGCTGGAGGTAGGGGAATAACCTTTGATAACTTAGAACAGAAAGGTTCTATTGTTAAGAGTGGTAGGATTAAGGCTGTAGATGGTGAGAACACAAATGAAGGAAGATTAATACTTGGTAAGGGTATACCTCGTGGATTAATGAAGAACATGAGAGGGCAACAATCATTACGTGGGATAGTCACACCACCAACTTACGTAGAGCCTCTTATTTCAATATTAAGTACTTTCACAACTAGACCAAGACCAGAGCAGAATGGGACACTCTTTACCACATCACTTGAGACTACAGGAGTGTTAACCGTTCAGATTAATGGAGATGCACCTGTAGGTACAAAGTATGGTTTTCAAGTAAGCAATGCGGCTACAGGGACTACATTACCCTCTGGTAGTATACAGCTAGCGAGTCTTAATAACTCCTTCTTCCTTAACATGACTACTGTAACTAATGGAACTATATGGGTAGAGAAGACTGGTTCTAATGAAGATGGAACAGCGCCTAATAGCTGGAGGAGCTGGACGGAAGGTGGGGCTGATGCTGATGGTTGGGTAGAGTTTGTACCTATTGGCTCTTACAGTAGCGGCACATTTACTTTACCACTAAGTAAGACTTTAGCA
>TARA_R110000851_G_scaffold275824_1_pt1 | contig 44468 bp, 63 predicted proteins | sample TARA_R110000851 | Tara Oceans TARA_R110000851 (sample SAMEA4397627) | marine metagenome | biome: Polar Biome; feature: [DCM] deep chlorophyll maximum layer (ENVO:01000326); material: water (ENVO:00002006), including particulate matter (ENVO:01000060) such as... | depth 17 m
GAACTTGCTGGTGGTCGACGAAGATAAATGCTGTATGAACTTTCTGCACTTCTGGGTACAGCATAAATACTACTGCAGCGTACAGCTTCAACTGATCTGGCTTGTCGCGCACCTTGCCTGTCTTCCAGTCGTAGATGATCGCTTCTGTACCATTCACAGCCAACACATCTAACTCAGCCCGAAACATCGTACGCCTGGCGTCGAACCAGTCCGAGGCGATCTTGTCTTTATCCCAGCACACTTGGCGCTCAGGCTGCACGTCTTTAAACTTCGCAAGGATCTTATCTACAATCGGCTTAACATGTTTTAGATCTTCTGGTAACTCCTCCCCTCCTAGGGCACGCTCTAAATCTTTGTGGACGCGCTTACCGCGCTTGGTAACATCATTCTCAACAAAAGCAAAATTGCTCGGCTTGATGATATTGTTTAGTTCGAACTTGCGTGGGCATTGCTCGAACATTTCTATTCGGCTCCAACTCCACGCGCCTATAAACTTAGCAGCCATATGCCTACTCCTATCGCGATTATTATCCACTGCACGATTATTATCCCGCCTAGTATTAGTGCGTCTTTGTCGTGATCTATCATTATATTTCCTTAAAGTAATTTCAGTGTGTATGGTATTAGTCCGTTCGGTGAGTCCCACACTCCTGAATGTGGAAACCACAATTTGATCTCGGTGAAATTCGCGCCTTCTGATACTTGGTAGTAGAGCTTGGTATCATCTGGTAGCTTCGCAAAGTGCGTCGCGCCGTACATCTTCATCAATTGTTTTTGTGTCATAACTCTCTCATCTCTCCCCAGTTAGGACCAACTTGGCAATCCCATGGAAGACTAATAGGTAATTTGATGCCCCATACTTTCTCATACGGGAGTGTGTTTAAAATTTCTCGCATCTCCAACAAACGTGAGTCTGGCATATCGAGGTCTACATAACCGAAGAGAGCGTCGTGTAGGTCGAAGGCGTATTCAAAATCAGGGCATTTTCTGGTCAGTACTGCAACCGCCAACTCCTTCATGTCGGCACCTGTGCCTTGGATCGGGTGATTGATCGAACTACTCTCAGTGGACCAGCGACTATCACCAGACCAATTCGTTAAGTAGAAGCGACGCCCGCCCAGTGTCTCTGCGTATCCTAATTCTTGAGCACGGCGAATAGCGTCTTTCCAGTACTGCTTCACACCTGGATACAGCTTGTGCCACGCGTCCTGCCAGTCTTTTACCTTCATGAAGTCTACGTTCATGCCGTACTGCACACGAGCCACGACACGCTGCGTCTTCACACCAGCGCGGTACTGGTTCGATAAGTTGTTGAACTTGCCCTGATAGCGGAAACCATGACCGCCAGTAACCGCTTCGTTACCTGCTGCCTTCAGCTCCATGAACTTCTCATAACTAATACCAGCCAAGTCAGCGCCAGTATATGAGTGAATGTCCATGCCGTTCTTGAAAATATTAAGCATCGTCTCGTCTTGAGACATGATCGCCATGATTCTATTCTCTTGGCCTGCCGCATCAAATTCGACTAACTTCTTACCTGGTGGTGGCTCGACTAAACTCCGTATGGGTTTCGGTCTAGGCCATTGGTGTAATGCACACCCTGTTTTGTACTTCTGTTTTGTCTTGCCAGTGTACGTCATTCGTCCTGTGTATGTCGAGAATATTTTTGGTGAAGGATGAAGATAGTTACTGCCCAAATATTTAGCAGCATCTTGAGGTGTTGTGATGAACTTTGTGAATTGTGTGTTCAGCTCAGACCAGCGCAGCAACTCTAAGAATCTATCGTCTTCGTCGGCCAGATACGTGAGCGCTGCCTTGTCCGTCGACGCGCCGCCCTTCGGTGTGAATCGCTTGCAGGTGAATCCCCAAGTCTCGTATAGAAGTTCTGCTTTTTGCTTTGGTGATCGTAGGATCTTGCTGGCTGACCATACTGGTGCTGGGTTGCGCACGCCAAGTCTGACCTCGATCGCCTCCATCTCTTCTGTAATGCCAGCACTCATCGACTTGCACCGGGCGACGTTCACTCGCACGCCTTTTACCCAAGATACAGCGTTCGCCCACATGCAAGCGCCTTCGATCTTGGCTGACCGTTGTTGTTTATCCGTCAGCTTTTTGAATGCTCGGTCGCCAATCAGTACCGTCGCGAACGCATCCATCGCCGCACGCTCTGTCCAGTACGCTGCATCTTCACCTGCTACTATGTCATGACCACGCTTCTTCATCGCGACGAACGCGTCGCACCACGGCAGATCTTTTAGCCAGTATGCAGCAGCGGCTCCGAGACTCCAAGAAAAGGCTCCCATCTCTGTTCGCTGAGAGTTCTTGACCCATTTGTATAGGTGCATCCCGTCGATCGTGTTGACTCCAGATAGATCATGTCCTGCTGCATATAAAAATGCGAGGTCAAATACCCCGCCCCATAGCACGAGTGTTGGTCCTCTTGATTTGAGGTCCAGTAATAATTCATCCATTGCCGCCTTCGAATAAGGAATCGTTTTCGACTTCCCTTCTAGTGTAGCAACTGACACGTCTGTAATACAAGCCTCACCTGACAGCACACGCCACGGCTGAAGTGCGTAGGCGTCGTGGCCCTCGACCAGCGACTTGGTTTCGATGTCTAGCCCTATAAACATAATAAATCCCATGATCGTTTGGTTAATGCTTCTTTGACTCGAATATCATCAGTTAGTTCGCGCGCTGCTTCGATTATTTTTGCCTTGGCATCTCTCCATGCTCTGTGTGCTGTTCCCTCAGAGATGAATACCCCAAGGTGGGCTGTCTTTGTGTTCGTCCCTATCGTAGCTCTGAATTTAGCACCGAGCTTTGTGACTCCTGGCATTAAGTTGGCGCTAGATCGTTTGTCATACGTCAGTAAAGTGTTTATATTGTTGTGAATAAATACACATGTACGAGGTCCGTACTCTTTATTTCCTGCCACAAGTAGATCTTTATCTAATGCTCTGCCGCTCCAATCTTGTACCTCCATCCAAGTTTTGAATGTAGAGAACAGTAGCCAATCTTTCGTAACGTAGCACTTCTCATACGTCGGTTTAGTCTCTTGGTACGTTTGTGAGTAGCAACGCTCTATCATGTTTTTCCATCTTCTGTAGAACGGGCACCACTGTGTCTTCCCGTTTACTTTTGGGCATACTGGGTAATCAGCGTCGTTAATTGCTACACCGCGAATCTTCTGCTTCATAACTCTATGACCTCGCTGCAGTAGAACTTTCTCTTATTGCCATCGCTATCGACTGCCGTGAACGTGCCGCCTTTATTGCAGGTAGCCATCACGTGCCGCTTGATCCCCTTGATCCCTTCGGACAAAGCACCGACGACTGCCTTGCATTGCTCAAGTACGACTTCTTGGGTTGGTTCTTCTGCACGCAGGCTTTGGATTGTCGATGCTGTAATTACTACGACCCACAGAAAACCTAGTAAAAATACTGTTGTTCTCATAAAAAGTATCCTTCTGCTAGAATTTTAACATTGCGGCGCGCCCGGTTAGGTACGTCGATACGAGCATAATCGCTGTCGAGTATGTTCTCACCAGCTGCCTTATAATCTTTGACACACAGCGATACCATAAGTTCCTTGAATTTTAGCAGTCCATCGATCCCGATGTTGTACGCCATGTCGATCATTACGATCTGGCCTTTCAGTGGTAGGCGTTTATAACAGTTGTATCGTAGCTTCAGCCTGTTGTTGATCCTGATCACGTCCTGCTCTAATTGGTAGAACGCGTCGGCCTTGGACCATAACAGGCACTTGTACTTGGCACACGGTGGGTTCGGCGTCCTTGCCTCCAAGTTGTAGCCGTATCCAATATGCCACACGTCTCGGATCTGGTACGGCTCCGCACGGAAGCCTTCGTTTGCCATGAGCATCTGCATCACGGCGTAGAATAATAAGCTGTTCATGATAAGTGACCTTTCCTATACTAGACCATTGAGCGTTATTACTGCGGTGGTTACATTCCCTTCTTCGTAGCACTCTTCGACTACTTCTTTCGCAGCGCGTCGCAGCTCGGCCAGCTCCTCTTCGATCTCACGCTGGCGAGTCTTCAGAGTGTTGAACGCATTTACTACCTTATCACGTTCGTGCTTTACCTTAGCGTACTGCTCGGCCAGTACACTGTGATTTATCTCTCTTACTTCTTCTGGTGTTAGAATTTTTCCGTTTCGATCCATAGGCATGGCTGTTGCTGTATCATCATACTGTCGCTTTTTCATAATTAATTCCCAAGGTAAGGTGAGAGTTTTTCTATTCTTGCTTTAGACTTTATGAGCACCGCACGCATTAGCACCAGTCCATCACCCATATCATCTGGGTGCAGATCACGAGTGCTCTTCGCCACGTCGATCCCCATCTCTACATACTCGATTGCATTATTGATATTCTCTACAAGGTGCTGGTCAAACTCTGCAAGCGTCGCACGCCTCGCGGTTAGACTGGTTACGTTATCGGTCATTACTATTTACCTCTGGTTAGTCTTCCATATCTACGTCGTTCCAGCCTGCCATCCACCATCCGTGCAGATTTAATTCGGCTGTACCATAAGGGCAGGTCGACTGCCCCGTCTGGTCTTTACGTGCTTTCTTTCCCTGCTGGTACGCTTGGTCCATCTCGGCGTTGGTCGCGCTCATACCAGACCTCGCAGGGTTTCGATCAGAGACTCCATCATCTCTTCCGTGTGGAAGCGTGCGGCGATGATCTCCGCCACGTCGCTCTCGTCCATGCCTTGCAGCATCGTAGCACCATCAATACGCGCCAGCACTGCGGCCTCGCCTAACTTCTCAACGAAGATCGCGTCCTGCTCGACTGTGGTAAACATCTTGCCACGGATCTTTACTGTGAAGTAGTCGCCAGTGTTTGGCACAATTTGATTGTCGACTTCGATCTGACCAGCGACATCAAAAGATATTAAGTTACTCATTAGGTAGTACTCCTACTTTCTTGGCGTGATCTAATGCGGCCTTGAACACAGGCATCTGCGCGCCTGTATCTTCGACCCACTCATCATAGAACTCTTCTACAGCTTCAAAAAACAATTTACTGAACTCTTTCGGTGGAATATCTTTCACATCACGCATTAGGTGTTACTCCCTGCAGTGCGTCGTTAAGTTCTATGAGCGACGCGTTCATAAGTGACTTGATTTTCAGCATGGCTGCGAATTTGTTTGGTGCCTCGTATATCTCTCCTTCAATTGCCCACTGCAGTTTTGCTAGCTTATGTACTCGCTCGATATTGCCTACTGAATTTAGTAGTGCTTCTACTTCATTGGCTTTCAGCTCATCCAGTTGGCGATCAGTCATCGCCATGAGTTCGTCGATTGGTGGTAGCATGTTATTTTTTCACCTCTTCAACTGAGTCTTTCAGTACGTCGCGCACATCATCGATTGATTCTTTCAGGTTATCGCGGATCGCTTGGGCTGCTTCTTTCGCTGCCTGGGCTATGGCTGCCTGTTCTTCGATCTTCGCAGTGGCATCGGCCTGCGCCGCGTCGATCTGTGCGTTGATCCGTGCTGTCTCTTCCTGGATCTCTTCAGGCGTCACAGCACAGCTCATCAGTAGGCCAGCGCACACGATGGACAGTACCAACATGCCTAGCGCGATACTGGCCGTTGGTGTTATGTTACGGGCGACGCTCTCTTCGATTTTACGGATGCTTTTAAATTTCATCTTCTTCACCTTTGGGTTCTGTTATTACTTGGACAAGTTAAGTTTCATTTAGTTCATCGTTATTTACTGCTTCTAAGTTAGCGCCGGGCTGCTGCCCAAGGCTTGTGCGCCAAGCGCGCTCCATCTCATCGCTGAGTGCTTTCGGTTCGGCTCCTGTCCATTGTGAAAAGTTACGAACGATCACTGGGTACTTCTTCCCTTTGTCGTTCCCATACAGCACGCGGATTCTTTTTTCAGGTCCTTCGCGCTCCATACATTTATTCATACGAAACATTTTGATCTGGTGCTTCTCAGAAGATGAGAGCTTGTCTGCGCCCAAGGCATTCGCCACGAAGATCTCCATGATCTCTCTTGGGATCACTGCCGCGACGAACGGACCAGTACGGTCTTCGATCGCATCACTTAGAATGACTTCGATCTCTGTCTTGAATGAGTTGATCATCTCACGCTTCGCAGCTGTCATCGTTGGCGCTGCGGTAATACAGAGCGTGCCGACGTCATAGTTTTTCAGCCATTGGTACAGGTGAGCAGGTCCGTCGGTCTTCAACCATTTAAACAGCTCGACATAATAATCTGGTGCTTTCGCCTCGGCCATCACACGGTACACCCAGAAGCGTCGATCGCCTTCTTCTACTGGTAGTGCGTTGGTGTGGTTCGAAAAGCAGAGAATGTTTACGTACGTTGGGTACGTGCCCTTAGCGCCGAACTTAATGTTAATACTAATGTCTGGCTCTGTGATCATAGGCTTCAGCGCCTCGACAATATCGTACTGCTCTTTGCCGTTGGTCTTCAGCTCATCGATGACGCATACAGTCTTCTCGAACATGAATTCGTTGAACCCGTCCTTGATATTTTTCGGTCCGATAGTAGAAAAATTGTGGCGACCCACTAGGTGCTTCAACAGCTCGGCCAACCAACCTTTACCGACACCTGGCACGGATATAATAAACGGCGACCATGGAATTCTCTTCTCAGGGCTGCTTATAGTAAAGGCCATCCAAGATAAGAAAACGTGTGCCTCCTCTTGGTTCGGGAACATATAGTTTATATGGTCTAGGAAGATCTGGATCTGAGCAACGTGCGGCGTCTCGATGACCTTCAAGCCTGGACCCTTATAGCTATTGATCATAGTGTCTTCGCCGTTCTGATATACGAGCGGTGCGTTCGGTAGGTACATGACATCGCGTACGGTTTTGCGCTCGTCGCACTCCAACCAGCTCTTGGTCAGCACAGTCTTGCCGCGCTTTTTATTTCCATAGGTGGTCTTAAATTCTTCCAGCTTATAGTCGTTGCCGATCTTGTCGCCGCGTAGCGATATGATACGAGAGCCGATTTCTACGTGATAGAATTTTGCTAAAAAATCTTCGAGGGTTGATAGTTCGTCTGGGTTGTGCACGCCATCGTCGCCTGCCCATCCAGCTGTCGGCATCGGCATCACGTCGTCAGGCATCGGTAGCGTGCCGTCGATAGGTGAGCTGGCTTTGTTTCTCTGCTCAGTCACAGCATGTACTGGTCCTGACTCGACGTCGCGTGCGTCGCGTTGAATAAAATTCTCAATGGCTGGGTACACTTCTATTTCTAAAGTCTCGTCAGCTATTGGGTTCTGGCCTGCAGGTAGTAGATCCAGCATAGTCTCTTTGATACGCTTCTTTACTTCGTCTGCGCCGAACCCTTCATTGACTAATTTACCCGCAAGGCTGACAAGATAATGAGTGCGATTACCTTCTGGCAGTGTGTCGGGCATCTCGAAACCATCACCACAAGTGACCATAGCCTCTTCCATAGAGACGGCCTTGCCTTTTGCTGGTGGTAGTGCTACTGGTGCAGGCGCACACTTCAACAGGTCCTTGGCGCTGTATAGTTTATCTTCACCTAGGTTGATACCTACAGGGTACGGGTTGTTTATGTCTTTTAGGTGCCAGGTACCTGGAATACGTACCACACGGTCTAGGTTTACCATGGCTGCGTCGCAGTCGAATGCCTGTGCTAGTGTCTTCTGTGTCATCTTAAATGACTGCAGCGCGTCCGTCGTTCTCCAGTAGATGTGGAAGTTACCTTTGCTCGATGATACAACCATCAGTGGCTTAGGCATCGCCTTAATAATAGGACCAATCGGCGCGCCGTCGGTATCCAAAAAGTATGATGATAGCTGCGTTACGTTGTCCTTGCCGCGTGCTGTGCTCACGTTCATCTGTACGAATATGCCCGCGCCTTTATTCTGCAATACTTGCAGGCGTGGCAGTGCTTCTTCTGCCGTTGCGGTGAATGTGCATGCTAGTGGATCACGCTTCTTGTCTGCTTTTAATTGCTTGGTTACTTCTTTGCTGTCGGTAAAAGTTTGATATACGAACTTGGTCGACGCTGGCTGAATCGTACGCAGATACAGCATGTATTTCTTCGCATCTATCTGGTATTTGTCCATGCGCTGTCTCTCTCGTTTATTATTGGCGGGAACCGCTAATGGTGGTGCATCGGGCACCACCTTGTCAATGAGTATGCAATTTTATTCTAAGTAGAGTCGCTTAAACTCCGTCGCTGTGATGTTTAGTCGGAGTGGCTTGTCTATCTCTATGATAGTTAATAGGCTGTATTTATTCTCATCTACGTCAAACGACGTCACTGATATTATATGATCCGTATTTACTACCTGCTCCAGGCTGGTCGATGGGTTTTGAACGTGCTTACTTTGGATTGTGATAAAATTACTCATGATTTTTCTCCGTTTCATATTCGCCATCAAAATAGTACTGGCTGAAGTAGTGCATCGCCTCGCCAAGCACTATTACTGGGTCTTTACCTTCTACACTCCAAAGCATTTTCTTGCATTTTATATTGAGTGTCCCGTCTTCTGTTAGGTGGTCTACGTTCGCGTAGAACGCATTTACAAATCTGGCGTTCGCCGTTCTACCACCGCGACTTATTCTGCTAAAACTCATACGTCACCCCAGCGCTAACGATAGGACCGATGGCGGTGATCCGTGCGAACTCATAGTCGAAGTACACTACAGGTATGAATAACAGACCGTCATAGTGCGTCTCGACTGGTGTGTTTGCGTATCCTTTTACAGCTGCGATGAACACGCCGACCTTCGCGGTGTTCTGGATCAGTGAGAACTCGCGGCCGCCACCAATAAAGAAAGACTCTTTATAGTGACTGTTAAGGAAGCGGCCTGTGGTGGTAAAGTACCGGGTCAGGTTCTCGCCTTTTTTGTCTGCGTCCCACTCTTCGAACTTAGTTACCTGAATAAGTTCATTCTTTTCGTTTAGGTCTGGTCCATCGTTCACTGTGTGCTCAGTCCACACGCCCACGTGTACGCCAACTTCTGCAGCGGCGTACAGTGCTGTCATAGTAAGAACAATTGCCAGTACCATCTCGGTTAGTAGTTTCATATTATAGTGCTCCTGAAATATCAAAAATGTGTGCTTTCTTTGGTACTGGGCGTTCTACCTCGATGACATTCGGCCATAACCAAAATGTTTTAAGGTCCAACTCTGCACGCATGGCGACATAGCGGCCTAGCTGTTCGTAGGACATACGAACGCCTGTTTTGTAGTCACTCCCACCAAACTTTCTACTTTCGATATCACACATTATTTTATATACTTGGCTGTGGTCTATACCAAGCGTCTCTCGAAGTAGTTGTGTCGCTTCATTCGTACCCATGTGGTTCCGACCTGAAGTTTTGATTCCAATGATCACATGTACTTTATCTTTGGTAGTCATAGTCTTATCCTTGCGCTTGAATGATCATAGTTATTACTGCTATTAGAGCAGTGAAAAAACACGTCGCGGCTGTGCTATACATTACTAGCACCTGTTGCGATAGTTCAGGTTGTTGTACTGCCTTCGCGTTCTGGTAGCGCACTTCTGCCCAAGTAAAGCACGCGATACCGAAAAGGATGATGCACGCCACGAGAATTATTTTAGCTGTTAGCATCTTACTTGCTCCCATTTTAAAAATACTTTCTTTAGTTCTTCTTTTTGGTACTCTCTTTCAGCATCACGAGCAGCATAAGCAGCATAAGCAGCATCACGAGCAGCATAATCAGCATAATCAGCAGCAGCAACATAAGCAGCATAATCAGCAGCAGCAGCATAAGCAGCATAAGCAGCAGCATCAGCATCACGAGCAGCATCACGAGCAGCATCACGAGCAGCATCAGCAGCCTTTTGCAGTTCTTCTTTTGTAGCGTCGCTGTTTATATATAGTCGGGCGGTTTCTATCGCCTCTCTTGGTCGTTTGTCGTCAGGGTGTCTGCCCTCAAATATATGAAGTGTGTGCTCGGCGTAGTCACACGCCAATAATCTAATATCTTTTTCTTGTTTAGGTGTTAGCTCGTTGTTTTGAATCCACCAAAATGCTTCCTGCAGACCATTGCTTTCTAAAGCTTCTGATAGTAAGACTGTCTTTTGTCCGTGTGCTTTTCTGAAGGTGGTAGCTGCTTCATCACACGCTTCTTTTTCAGCCATCATTTTTAAATTAATCGTTGTTTTCATCTTACTTGCTCCCCTTACATACTTGTTTTAGTGCGCGTTCTAGGCAGTTTTCATAGCACCATAGACCACTGAACTGTGTGTTATAGATCTCGGCTGCCCTCGCCTGGACCTCGTGCCAGCGTCCACCAGCACGCTTCTTTACTTCATTAGCTACACACATAGTAGACAACCTCAGCTGATTTAAGTTCATTATGTATGCGTCGAACTTCGGTCATACAGTACGCCGCGTTAGTTTGGTCGTGTACTTTGTTAAAGTTACCCACGGCGATTACCTTGCGCACATAATCGCGGCGCGCTCGCATGATCTTGTTGCCTGCTAAGATCTTCGGTGTTAGTGCTTTCATAGTAAGGCCTCGACTGTCTTATTTAACCAGTGCTCACTTGCTTCATACCAGTCGTCTTGGGCCCAATCAATATCGGCTGTAAATTCGCAAAATTCAACGGCCTGCTCTACCAGTACGGTCAGCCACTCGACTTGGCCTTCTTTAAAATTTTCTGGCCTATCAGGTACAAGCGAGGTAAAAAGTGCTACTTGCATTAATAGTTCGTGGTCAATATGTGTCATAGTAAGGCCTCGCGTGAGTCTGTAAATTCTTTCGTCTGTGATAGTAGGCGTACCAACTGCGCGCGGTCGTCGCGTATTTCCTGTGATGGTGTTGCGCCCACGGTGGCTAGCATCGCATTCGATTTGTCTATGAGTTCTAACAGTTGTAGAAGTTTAACGCGTCGCTGGCGTAGGTCGGCGTCTCTCATAGTAAGGTCGATACATACCTGCAATTTTGGGTTGTTGATTTTCATATTAAAACCCTGCCTCATTATCTTGGCTCTCTTTTAAGCCGTCGATATAATCGATTAGCTCACGAGCGAACGTCGCATCATGTTTAAAACTATGTGATGATCTTATAAACGTGTTTATGGCTATGCCTATATAGTAATCGTTTAAGGCCTCAATGGCTGCATCCATCTTATTAAGTACTATCTCAGATTGACTGCGGCTTATTACAACCAAATTTACAAAATCTTTTAGCTCTTGATAGTTCATATTAAAACCCTGCCTTGGCGCGTGCGTCGGTTTGGAAAGTGTTGCCTACCTGCTGCTTTATTACTCGGTCGAGTCTATCCTGATCTATCTCTTCCAATAGCTTGATAGATCCCGCGCGCGTCGCATGCTGTGTGATGCTGGCCGTACTCAATCCGCTGCCTACATGATGGATCGCGAAAGAACTAAAAACGCCGTCGTCTAATATCTTGGCCGTTACTAGACCGTCATAGTTAGGCACTGGCATCACGTCGACCAATAGTAAGTTCGGGTTACCTGTCGTGCCTATCCCAAACGTCGGCACGCGATTGTATACGCGCAGATAGTTAAGGGCGTTATCCATACGCTGACCTTCTGACAGGTGGCGGTCTGTCAGCATATCTTTAACGATGGACCATGAAAACGCCGCACGCTTGTTCGCTGTCTTGGGCGTGGCTAACTTCTCACGTATCGCTATTGCTTTCATACTTTCTTTCCAAACCGACGTACCGCCAATGGCTACACTGTAGGCAGCTTCTAACTTGCGGGCGCGTGCTACAACGTCGGGTTGTGATGGATAGCAACGGATAGTTAACGTCGCATTGACTAGCTTGGCTTTGTATTCAATGTTGCCAGCTGCGCAGCGTGGGGCGCTAATCATAGCAGTACGCTTAAAATGTGCAGCTAGCGCTTTGATAGTAGTGAATTGTTTCATGGTGTTGCCTCAATCGTTAAATGGTAGTACCCAAAAAGCCAGCGTGATAGCTGGCGGTGTTACTTAGCGTCTTTAAAGCATTGTCTTGTCCTCAGGTCAGTTGGTGCCGAATTAGGCGGGTCTGGTACTGACTACGCCCCAGTGAAGGGGCTTGTTTTAGAATTCTTGATCGTCTGCGTTTTCTATCTCTTCGACTAATTGGCCTTCATTCATTATGCTATCGTCCGCGTACATTGTATATTCATCTATTACACGTTCTAAGTTCACGCCGTCGCTCAGTGGTAGCAGTGTGTAGTTTATATTCTTGCTGTCTTCGATTGCGTACCACTTGCCTCCGCAGTCGTCTATGTCATGACATACGAACACGTCGCACTCTTTCTGGTTATCTTTTCCATAAAAGCCTGTGATTGTTTCAGTATTCATTTCGTTTCTGCCTTTGAACTAATCTTCATAACAAATTTATTTGCCACGCCTGGCTGGCCAAGGCCTAGCAATTCATTTTGCACAGCGAAGCAACGGCTGGCGAATTCGAACGGCTTAGACTTGCAGCCGCGCTGTATTAGTTTTAGCGCGTCGTCGTGGTTTCCATTGATCAATTTCTTGCAGATTGTGTCTAGCATTGCGTAGTTCATATTAATAGCCTGCCCATTCTCTAAGTTCTGTAAATGACGTGAACGTCTCGATGACATACGTCGTCGTGTCCGTGTGCTCGTTATAAACTTGTTCTGATACTACTACCGCGCCGTCCTTCGTATGTGAGAACCAGTCGTGTTCGGCTGCCCACTTTATTTGTGACTGTGTCATAATAACCTCAATACTTTTAAAATTGTAACCAGAACGATAACCGCGAATATAAATAACATTACAACCACCCCTTCTGAGCAAACGAAGTGAATTCACCACCGCCGATAATTATATGATCAAGGCACTTTATATCAACCGTCTTTAGTGCCGCTACTAAGCGTGTAGTGATGGACTTGTCCGCGCCGCTTGCCTCAGGCACACCACTTGGGTGATTGTGTGCAAAGACAACGGCGGCCGCGTTCGCTGCAAGTGCTGCCTTTACTACTTCACGAGGATAGACCGCGCTACCATCTATCGTACCTTTGAATAAAACTTCTGACTTAATCAGCTTGTGCTGGCTATCCAAAAACAATACATGGAACTGTTCACTCTCTAAGTGTTCAAGGCTGGCGCGTAAATAGCGAACCACTGATTGAGGGCTTGTGAAGTTTACGCTTGGCGCATAGCGTGCTTTTAATATGTCGCTTGCACGTTCACATATATCGGCCTCGCTTATACCCTGAAATTGGTCACGTGGCTTGCGTAGCGCTAGCTCTAAAGTCGTTGGATTCTTGTTTACCCAAGCTTCTAAGGTCGCAGAGTATAGTGGTGATTGACCAAATCTATTCGCACGACTAGTTATTGGCCCACGGTCTGTGTCTTCTAAACTTGCCTTCATATTTGTCACACCAGCGCTAAAGCCTAATGGCTCAGATACAGAAGGGCGTACGGTTACTGTATTTGGTTCAGCTGTCCAGTCGATACGCTTCATACCCTGTTTGCCGTCAACACGTGCTTGGGTTTCTGGCTTGGCAAAACACTCTTCGAGTGCCTCCTGAAACGACCATCCAATCGCCTGTCTTTTCATCATAACAATACCAACACTTACACCATCATGGCGGGCGTATATGACGCTTACGCCGTGCTTGTTTGCCAGTGCTTTGGCGCTTGCGATTGTCTTGCAGTTACCAGTGGGTGCTGAGTCTACATTGGAGTGAATGAAGTATGTGATCTTTGTAGTGTTCATAATTTGCGGCCTTTTTGGTGTTCGGTGTGTGTGTCTTTTCTTAATTTCTGTATTGATTATGGTCCTAAGTGGTGAAACAGTCAAACAATGTGGTGAATGTTTTTAGACGGGTTAGTTATAAGGGCGTGGTGTTCGTCGCTCACTAGGAATATACGTTTGGGCGGTATTTTAGTAATTATCGTTAGTCTTATATACCTAAGTAGCTTGTCTATACCTAAGTATCAGTATTAAACCTATGTATATTGATTAAAAGGCGTTAAATAGCGTGGCAAGCGTAAAAACACTGTTTGGCTATGTATACTAGGTGATTTGGCCAGTTTTTAATTCTGGTGAAGGTGGCCAAGCTCAATCGCACGGCTGGCGTGGCTCTCAGACGACCCAAAAAAATATACATACCTACTTTTCTAACTTCTTGGGATATTATTTGGGTTTAGTAGTAGTAATTGGTAATACATATATATTATGATAGAGGTGGCCGTATAGGAAAAGTACCTATGTATAGGTGTGTATGAATCGCTGTGACCCTAGTCTAACTAAGGCTGGAACTTGGCCACTTCACCACTCTAAAAACTGGCCAAAAACTGGCCAAACACTACTAAACAAGCAAAAAGGCGGAAAATATGAATAGAATCAAACACTTAGACCACTTAGGAAATGAAGTGCTAAATTATCAAGGTGAAGAGTGGCGCGCCGTCCCTGAGTTTATTATGTATGAGGCGAGTACTGCTGGACGTATACGCAAAATTATGCTGCACAATACGAAGTTGGTTAAACAAACAATAAACCCTCAAGGGTTCCCAATTGTACGGATGACACAGCGAGGCAGTCAAAAGACTAAGGCAGTAAAACATATCATTGCGATGACATGGCCGTCGAATACTTCACTAGGTGATAATGTAAAGAACAAGGACGGTGATAAACTCAATTGCAAAGCGAGCAATTTAGAGCGTTACAGCTACTTTGAAGAGCGTACGATAAAATCAGCGTCGAAGGCAGAAATAACTAAATACGTCAAAACCGCCACAAAAGAGCAGTTAGCTGATTTATGTAGTTTTATCTTCAAATCACAGCAACGCTAGACAACAAAAAGCCAGCAAGGAAGCTGGCAATACCTTTAAAACCTTCTAAAACCCACTTCTAAGGCGTTTTCACACGCCCTAGAATATCTATGCGTAGAATAAGCCGCTATTGGTCTGAGAATCGCTTACAGGTGCTATGTGAGCCAAGGCATATAAGCGCGATTCAGCAGCACAAGCCAACTTAACGATGAATAGAAGTTTGTGGAAATGGTCGTGATCTTCCATCATGTGGTACTCAGCCAAGACGGCCAATGCGCGTGGCTCAATGTGCAAATCAAGTGAATCGAGATAATCAATTTCAGCGTCAAGAATGGCCTGTCCTAATAGCATTGGAATGTGCTTATTAGATGCCGCGTTTATGTCATTTAAAGTGACTGTGGTGAATACGTGAGTTGGTACGATATGATGATTCATGATAGCTACCTTTTACGAGTGAGGGCGAAAGCCAAGTGATACAAGTTTAACGATACAAACAACGAGAGCCGCGCCAGTCAAAAGGACTGAGCCGCCAACGATCAAACCAAGTGCTAAAATGCTAAGTAATGAAGTGATGAATATCATGGCTGCGCTCTCTTTGTTTGGTCTAGGCATTTACTATCTCATACCTACCTCTATACGTCTATTAAATAGGTGAAAGTTTTAGCAACGAGTAGTTATTGAAACATGCCAGCCTTATAACTAAATAACTGAGCGTATATCATATGAAACCTCATTTTGAGCCGTGCGACGCACGCCCCGCGCAGCGTGTTCTAGTCCATATTCACTGTGATGATGCGCCCCATTCACGCCATGAATAGTACTAGCGACGAGCCACGCCAGCGACGCCACAGAATAGGCTACCATTTAGGTGCAACAACACGCACCAGAACGAGGCCGCCGCACCATCCAGGCGCACCACAAAACGAACTGTTATAACATAACATTTAGCAGGGCCAGCGACGCCGCGCAGCCTGCCAGATATGAGGATTCGACGCGCGCGTGGCGGTCCCCCCCGCCCCGAACGAAGAGGGGAGGGGTCCCAGCTCTATCCGCGCTGAAATTTTGGGAAAAAATGCAACCACGCGTGCTGAGTAATCTATCAATACTTGAAAAAGCCCAGAACGCGGGGCGTGCGGAGCATTCGGCACCAGATAATTGACCGTGAATACCGCAATCAGATCTGGCAAAGCACTTCTTGAAAATAAAAAATTAGAATTCTTGAAAAAATGTAACCCCTACGATACAATTGTAACCCTCGGCGGGGCCTTGAAAAGCTAGAATTGGTCAAATACCTGAAACACGGTAGGAAAATCATGGTCCCGCCACTTTTGCACGAAATCATGGAGCAAGAAAATGACTAAAAAATCCGACGAAATCTTACCAGAAATCACCCCCGAAACTACAGCCAAAAAAGCACCAGAAAAAGCACCAGAAATCACCTCTGAAGTTGCACCAGAAACCACCCCTGAAGTTGCACCAGAAAAAGCACCAGAAATCACCTCTGAAGTTGCACCAGAAACCACCCCTGAAGTTGCACCAGAAATTGGTCTAGCAGCGACTCTTGAAAAGGCAGCCAAAAAAGAAAGTTCTGTGTCAAGTTTTGGTAGTGACCCGTTCCAAACATTGTTCTCGAAATTCAACTCTGAAACAGATAGCGGCCATGCAGTTTTTGCGATGCAAATTGACCGTGCTGGGTGTTTGGTGAAGACATCTGTACTACTCGATGATAGTGTAGTACAGACGACGACATTCGTACCGGGTGTTCGCGTGCAGGATATTCGCGAGAACGACGTAATCGTCGGTCGCAAATTAGTCCACATTTAGGAGATCTACCATGATCATCAAAAAAGGTGCCTCACTTGAAGGCGTGACAGAACAAACGAAAGCAGCGATCGAAAAGGTCGACGATATCTATCGAGCCAATGGCACACAGTTTTTCGTGACGTCAGGCACTGAAGGTCATGTTGGTGATGGCGTCCATAAGAAGACGTCGAAGCACTACACAGGCGACGCGTTTGATTGTCGTATTCGAAATATTGCCGGCGGGCACCAAGCAGTCGTAAATATTTACAATACGATCCGACGTGTGCTGGGTGATGACTTTGATGTGGTCCTAGAGAAAGATCACATTCATGTCGAGTACGATCCAAAGACGAAAATCAAGGCAGTGGTGCGAACCATCAAGCGTGCGATCACGATGCAGCACGATGCAGTGACGGTTATCAATTTGATCGGAAAGGCTGTCACCGCGACAATTCCTTTCTACAAGCAGATCCTGTCTCTATTCCGCAGATGGTTTAAGAAATGAGTGATCAGCCAGCGTTAGAAGACATATTACTACCAGCGGCGCAGCAAGAGGCATGTGAGATGCTTGGCTCGGGCAAGACGCAGATAGAGATGGCGCTGGCGCTTGGTGTCTCTCGTCAGGCGCTGGTCAAGAGATTTTCCTCTGCGCTGGCGACGTTGGGTGCCGATGAGATGAAGCGTCGGTACACCAGTATCCACGTTCATGAGTTTGTTGATAAGCTGGTGAAGAAGCAGCCGAAGTATAACCGGGCGTATGAAAAAAGTCAGGTGAACGAGGCGAAGCGTGCGGCGCGATCGCAGGAAGCGCTCATAGTAAGACATAAAGCGCTCGAACTAGCAGCGAAGGAAGCAGGCGGGATTTATCAGGTAGCTGAAGATCTTGACGCGACCGAAGCGATGCAGAAGTTAATGCTGGCGGCGAAGGCTGGTGGTCTGCCCGGTGCGGTTATCGATGCGCTGGCAGGTCGAGTGCTGCGAGGTATGGGCGACATTCAGATGATGCCTGAGAAGTATGACGACTCGGATCTGCGCGATGAGCTGTCGGGAAAAGTTAGGATGGTGCTGGGCCACATTGATGAAGTTACGATGGGCGGCGCGAAGATATCAGAATTAGCGACGACACTGAGAGTGCTACAAGAACAAGTGCTCTTGCTGGATGGAAGACCAACCGCGATACTGGCAGTTGCAGACAAAGAGGGTATGATGGAAATATCCCAGCGCTTGCAAGCAGAGTTAGCCCGTAGAGCGATCAAAAATGTAGATGGAGTATGTGAAGATGCCGAAGAAGACTGAAGTTGTTCAAGCACCACAGAAAGCGATACGAATTGATATCCCAATTTACCGTCAGGAGATAATTGCGTCGACGTGCCCTGATGGGATAATGAAATACATTAAGCGAGTGTTCAAGGGCGATCACGCGCTGTACGATCATGTCGATGAGATACTGCACACGACTCATGGCTGCTATATCGAGCTGAACGATATGACAGGGCAATCGATAGTCCTCCTAATGGCACCGAACATTCCTACGCTGTGCCATGAGGCGATTCATGCTGCCTGGGGCATTTTAGACAAGGCAGGTGTGAAGTGTGAAGTTGAGAACCACGAACAGCTTGCGTATTTAGCAGGCCACATAGTGGAAGTGTTCCTTAAGAAGATAAAACTGTAATGGCTACGTTCAATGACTACTCAGAAGCTGATCTGGCAGGTATGTCCGATGAAGACTTTAACAAGTTGTTCATTGAATTTACGACGGCCACAGAGCTAGATCGAAAAGAGAACCAGATCGAATACTACAAGCCAGTATCTGAAGATGGCATGCGTATCCACATGACGCCTGCGGATCTTGTTGGTATTGGCGGTGGTAACGGATCTGGGAAATCTGAGTCGGTGCTGGCTGAGATGATTATGTGTGCGACGGGTATATTCCCGCAGCACCTGAAGGACAAATTATCGAAGCAGTATGGTCCGAACTGGTGGAAGGCGAAGTCGCCCGGTCCTATGAATTGTCGTGTGATCATTGCATCACTGACGGCCATGCTGGAAATGACCTTTCTCCCAAAGTTGCGCTGGGATGAGTGGACAGGTGTTCTACCTGAAGGTGGTGACAAGGGCCACTGGGGATGGATACCGAAGCGCTGCCTGATTGATGGCAAGTGGGACCACAGCTGGAAAGGGAAGAACAACCTCCTGCACTTCAAAAGTTTTCATCCAATTACAGGCGAAGAACGCGGCATAAGCCATATTCAATTTATGTCTAACGATCAAGATGCTAAGAACATGGTAGGTAACGATCTACAGTTCGTGATGCTCGATGAGCCGTCGACGTACCCAGTGTTCTTGGAGAACCAGGCACGTACGATGCGTGGCAACGGCCGCATATTCCTGTCAATGACATGGCCTGATGACCCAACGATCCCAGTGGACTGGATCTTTGATGAGATCTACGAGCCAGGTAAGAAACAAGCGATGGATCTGAAGCTCACTGGCACAGAGCCAGAAATCGAGTGGATCGAGCTGAAAACTCGCGACAATAACCACCTGAACCAAGAAAAGGTCGAAAGGCAGGCAGCACGTTGGGATGACAAGATGAAGTCGGTACGCCTCGAAGGTCAGCCGATACGATTTAGTAATTTGGTTCATCCGCTCTATACAGGACCGAACAATTCTAAGATCTGGTGCTTCGACGACAACAAAGAAGTGTATCGGGACTCGGAAGGCAGCTGTATGACGTGCGGAGGCAAAAACACAGAAGAGTTCTGCCACACATACGATTTTGAGATTCGCCAAGACTGGCCTGTGATCTTTATTCTTGACCCACACCCACGCAAGCCACACATGATGCAGTGGGTAGCAGTAGACCCGAACGATAACTTCTGGCAGATAGCCGAGCTGATGGTTGACGATACACCTGACGAGTTAGCGAAGCAGTGCCGCCAGATTGAGAACGACTTTCGCCTCGTCGTGCAGCGTAGACTGATCGATCCGAATATGGGCAGATCGCCATCGTCAGCGAAAGAACGTGAAATAACATGGCAAGACGAATTCTCAAGATGTGGTATAGTGTGTGAATTGGCTAGCGATAGTTCAGTGGGAAGGGCCAAGCTCGATGAGTGGCTGAAGCCAGACCCTAGCACACGTGAGCCAAGAATTTATATCCATGAGCGGTGCGTAAATACCATCTTCCAGATGAAGCGGTTCCGTTGGGATGAGTTCAAGATCACACAAGAGAAAGACCAGAAGCAGGACACCAAGAAGAAAGACGATGACTTCCCAACGAATTTGAAATACTTGGCGAACAACGATCCGACCTTCCAAGAGTTCGGCAATACTGGTAAAGTAATTAACACACGATTTAAGAAATAGGGTGAATTGACATGGCTGATGCAATCAGTGTACAAGAAGAGTCAGGCATAAAACGCACGCGTAAACGCCCAAAATTAGTAAATATCGATAATGATGAGATCGTCAAGCGCGTCAAAGAGTTCGCAGCTAACGACATCTCGAATCGCGGCAACTTTATGGATGACCGCCTGCAACGCTACGCGAAATACCGTGGCTGGACAGAACGCCAGTCAGGTCCTTGGGAAGATTCGAGCGATATTACGCATACTGACATGATGACTCACTCGATGAAGCTGCAGGACGTACTATTCAACGCGCTGCTATCGACTGAGCCGCCAGTTACAGCCATGGCACACAACAAAGCCGACGTGAAGAAAGAAAAGACGATCGACGACCTAATTCAGCACCAGCTGTTCGTCGATATGCGCGGTACTGAGCTGTATGGCGAAGTCGTAGAGAATTTTGTAAATGATGGCGTATTCACAGCGTTCGTACCTTGGATACGCGAAAAACGCGACGTGATCGACCTACGCATATTCCCAGAGCTGCCAGAAGAGACAACACCAACAGAATACTTTATGGAGCTGATCCGCAGTGAGTTTCCAACGGCACTCGTACGCAAGCTCGATAGTGGATGGGACTTCATAGTAAACGACAATGATGAAACCTTCACAGCTCAGTTCTATACGAACAAAGATGATAAGATCGAGATGGTCATGGAGCGCGAAGTCAGTGTATTTGATGGGCCACGCCCCATAGTGAAAGATATCGATGAAGTGCTTCACCCTTGGCGTGCTGCCAACCTTCAGCCACCAAGCCCTTCGAATCCTCACGGCTCAGGCCATGTTGTTTTGGTAGACTACCCGACCGTCGACGAGATCAAGCGCCTGAAGAAGTCAGGATTTTATGATCTAGTAAAAGACAAAGACATCGACGCGATGGAAAACGCGGGCATAGTGAGAACCGATCAAGAAATGAAAGACCAGAAGGACGAGCTGCAAGGCACGAACGAAGGTCACGAAGCCCAGGACAAGAGTCACAAAACGCTGACACGATACACTTGCTTCGATGTTTATGAAGGCAAGGACATGATCTGGTGGATCATTTTAGAAACCAGTACCATGCTGAAAGCGTCACACATGACAGAGATGTATCCAGCACACCCACCACGTAGACCGTTTGCGGAAGCGTCGTTCTTGCCAGTGAAAAACCGCCGTCTTGGTGTGTCGTATTTAGAAATGATGGAAGGACTGCACGATGTTGGGAAAGAGATCCTAGATCAGACGATCGACGCTGGTACTATCTCGAACAGCCCGTTCTTCTTCTACAAGAATAGCGCCAACAACCCAGACATGATCCGATTAGGACCTGGCGACGGCTATCCTATGGCCGATCCAAAGAATGACATTCATTTCCCACAGATCCAGAGCAACCAGACGTTTGGTATCAACACGTTCAACATTATCGAGCAGATGCAGAGCCGACTAACGCTGACGAACGATCTAAACTTCGGTGGTGTACCTCAAGGTGCGTCATCGGCGCTCAGAACAGAAGGCAACATGCAGATGGTACTTGGGCAGTCAGAATCCCGACCTGAGCGAGTTATGCGCCGTCTATTCGAAGGCCTGGCGGAGATGTACAACCAGATCCATGAGCTGAACCAGCGATTCTTGCCTGACGAAAAGAAAATCCTAAAGACCGGGATCATCGACCCTGACGCAGATCCATACCTATCTGTGAAGGACACACGAGAGATTCAAGGGCGTATGGAATTCACGTTTAGCGCGAATATGCTGAACACGAGCAAAGCTGGGATGCAGCAAGCGCTCAATCAGCTCAGTGGGACACTTGTATCAGAATTGATGATGAATGCAGGCATAGTGACCAAAGAAGAGATTTACAACCTCGCGGAAGACACTGTAAAAGCACTTGGTCAGGACCCTCGTCGATATATCCGTAAGCCATCACCAGACAGCGGCGCGTTTAAGATCTTCGCAGAAGAAGCACTGACGTCGATATTACAGAACAACGCACCTATCGGGAATGCTGCAGAAGCAGGCGGCGCAGCAGAGCACCTGCAGAAGATCATAGCGTTTACTGAAACAGACCAGTTCGGCAACTTCAAACCACAGCAGGTAGAAGCACTGAAGCAGTATATTGGTAAGGTACAAGCAGAAGCCCAGCAGCAGCAGCAGATGCAGCAACAAGCAGCAGCAGCAGGCCAGTTTGGTGGAAATCAGCAGCCTACCAACGCACGATCCGCACCTAACGCAGATGCCGCAACAGCACTCCAACCACAGCAACTCAGCGAAGGCGAGACGTTCGCTTCACAGCCAGGAGAGAACTAATGTCGATGGATAAAGCAGATTGGGAAGAGCTTCAGGACCGCATGCTAAAGGCGAAAGTAACAGCCGCACCTCAAGAGGGCAACAGCGAAAAGAGTGTTGCCCGCATGCTGGCTGGAAGATTAGGCAGCAGTAAAGAATGGAACAAGCTCACAGAGTACGTCGCGAGAAACGTACTCAAGTGTGATGGGATCATCCTAGCATACCAAGAGGTACTTCTCAGCCCTGAGCGCGTAAATCAAGAGGACATCATGAAAGCGAAAATCGGCTATCATGCTCACCTTGCAGCAAGAGACGCGTACCAAGACATTCTCAACTATCCAGAAAAGTTCAAAAAAGTTGAAGAATAAATTTAATAATGTTATAAGTGACACTGGTTGTTTGGGAGATTCACCACTCCCGGCGTCGCGAACCTAACCCGCAGGAATGAAAAGTATGTACAATAAAGACGATGTAAATATCGATAACAATGACGATATCGAGTTCGACATGACCACGATTCCCGAATCAGTTCGGAAATCAATCGAGAAAGAAGCGAGACACGGTTATATCCCGCAAGAGCGCTATGATAACTCGGTAGGCAAGCTGAAGGACCGACTGACCGAAGTAGAATCGAAGGTAACTGCACCAGCTGCAGCGCCCGCGAAAACTTACTCCCGCAAAGAGCTGCAGGATTACGTTGACGCAGGAAGTATTACCGAAGATCAACGAGATCAGCAGTTAGATTTTCAAGCACAACAACAGGCAGAAGCTCGGATGGACAGCAAGTTAGCTGCACAGCAAGAGATCTCCAAAGCTGACAGCGTGATCGAAGGATACCAAGCAGTCGTAGACGACTTGGATGATCCAAACAGCGATAACCGTCAGAAAGCAGAAGATGCTTACAAGGACATCGTAGATCTTCATGGCAAGCCGAAAGATGCTCTTGCAGCGCGAAAGTTAAACGCTCTAGCACTACAACAGGCGTTTGGGCCCTTGAAGAATTTGCAGAAGCGTCACCGTGACATTAGCAACAAAGCGCGTGAGACTCATCAAGAGACAGGCGGTTATGGCTCAGAAGGTAACGGTGGTAGCGACCCAGAAACCAAAGGCATGTCGAAGCGAGTTGTCGACTATTACAAGCCTCAGGTAGACAAGGGCCAGATGTCATGGGCAGCAGTGAAGGACGAGCTAAAATACGTCAAGAGCCCTGCAGTTCGTGAACGACTTGGCCTAAAACAACTTAAATAAATTTTCAGTCAATCGCGACGGAAACAAAAGGTGAAGAAAGTATGGAATATAGTTATACACTAAGTGGTGCAACTCCACGCCTCAAGAAGGTAATTCTTGGGGTGCAGAGCGATGTTAAGGGCGTCCCCCTAATCGCAGGTACAGGCGGCCTAGCAGGTGTTATTAAAGCATCTACAGTAGCGGCCGTGGACTTTATCGGAGTTCAAACCAACGTACCAGCCGTCTCGTACGGTACTGCCCAAAAGACAGATGGTTCAGACAATGCCTCTATTGCAGAAGTAATTATCAACCCAGATGCTGTTTACAAAGCCAAGTTGTGCGGTGGTGCCACGTCTGGTACTGACCTATCAGCGATCGCAGCCACAGCCGCAACGACTACGGGCCTAACAGTCACGTTTACCACGTTGGCAGGCACGTTTGATGAAGGTTCGCTTTACTGCGTGACTGGTGCAAACAAAGGCAAAATCCGTCGTATCGCGTCAATCACTACTAACGTAGCGACATTGACAGTAGCGTTCCCTCGTGACATCGCCATTGGTGATACATTCGTGGCGTTACCTTTTGCACCTGATACAGCGCTGCAGTATGTTCAGCTAACGTCTGACCTAACTGAAGTCAATGCAACGGTAGCAGTAGACACGGACAATGCGAACTTTCGAGTTCTTGAATTGAAACTAAACGAAGTCGGTGATAGCTACGCGTATTTAATCGCGGTAGATCACATGTACGGCCAAGGTTAATAGGGGAAACTAACTATGACTATGACAGCTCAAAATTTCGGGGATCTATTAGATCCGAGATTCCAAAAGATCTTTACAGATCGCTACGAGCAGCTTCCTGACATGATCAGCAAGTTGTATGGTGTCGAAAGCCACAACGGCCGAGATACGCAGAAGTGGGGCCAAGTAGGCACCATCGCTGATTTTGAAGAGTTCGCAGGTAATGTGAATTATCAGACTCAGAATGAAGGTTACGACACGATCGCGACGTTCAAGACGTTCACCAATGGCATTCAGGTAGAACGCCAGCTTTTTGATGATGATCAGTACAGCATCATGAATCAGCGTCCGAAGGCATTGGCTACGTCAGCGTCTCGCACTCGTCAGCTCCATGCCGCGCAGATGTTCAATAACGCGTTCTCTGTAGACAACACGTTCGCGAATAACTCTGAAGGTGTAGCACTGTGTTCAGACTCACACACCACAACGTCAGGTGCTTCTACAACGTCAGGCTTTGACAACGCAGGCACAGCCGCACTATCTGCAACAGCAGTAGCCGCAGCTCGAATCGCGATGGTCAACTTCCGTGGTGATCAAGCTGAGAAGATCCAGGTAATGCCTAGTGAGATTCTCATCCCTAACGCCCTGTATGAGCAGGCTCACGAGATCGTTACATCTCTTGGTAAGTTGGACGTTGCGACAAACAACACCAACGTACACAAGGATCAGTACGAGATCATCGAGTGGAACTACCTAACGGACGCGAACAACTGGTTCATGACCGATGGGACCATGCGCGAAGACTCTACTCATTGGGTAGATCGTACGCCGCTAGAGTTCGCGATGTCGGAAGACTTCGATACGTTCATTGCAAAATGGCGTGCTTATATGCGATATACAGCCGCATATTCAGATTGGCGCTGGATTTATGGGTCACAAGTGGCTTAGAATAGAGACAGCGAAGTAACCTAAAAGGCGCTCAGTGAGCGCCTTTATTTTAGCGGAGAGTAACATGCCGAACAAAAGACACAACGATATGACGGTAGATGGCGGCGTACCAACAAACGTCAAGCCAGGCAAGACACCTGAAATATCAGAAAAGAAAATCAACTGGCCGGGCCTACCAGGCAAAGCAGGACCTAACCGTTCTGGCGGCACCAAAAAACCAAAAACTTCAAACGTATCGAACGGCGTTTAGCCACTAGATAAAGCGTATTAATCGCATAGGAGCGAGAACGACGATGAGTAAAGCAACTGAGTCAATCCCAAGAAATCCGCTACGTCCTAACCAGACAGCAGAATTAAAGTTAGAGCAGAGTCGTCTTCGTGAGATCGCGAAGCGTCCTGACGTCGACAAAGGCGAAACCCGCAAGCAGCTCAATAGTATTGGCAGTATGATCGACAATCAGTCAGCGAAGCAGCTCACTGGTCAGGATCTTGACCTTGCCAACTCTCGTATCGAGACGCTGAAGGCAGATATCGCCAAAGGCATGCCAACGGATGAAGAGATGCGAAAGTGTCCTCCCGGTGCTGTTGGCCGCCACATGGAGTGGGAAAAACGTACGAAAGAGTCAGTATCTGAGTACAAGCGTCTAATGATCGCTACGAATATGGGCAGTGATGACCCAGAGTTAGCGAGTATCGAGCGTTTGCGCCCAACGAAAAACACACTGAATATGCACAACGCTGTAGTTAGCACAGCCGACCATCACGGCATCAATACGGCAGCACCTGCGAAAGTTCTGAACGACGAGCAGCTAGCGCTGATCAAAGAACGCGCACCGTTCGAAATTCACAGCAAGTTGTGTTTTATGGACGCCGAAGGTCGAAGCATGGTCCTCGCGGATTATGTGACAAATTATGTAGAGCCGAAAGACTCTAAAACATTAAGCACACGAAAGTAGGTAATTAGATATGGCATTTCCCCATGATTTTGAAGGCAATTTTGAAGTAGGATCAGCTAGCGAATGGACGGCTACTGTTGGTACGCAAGCGACAGTAAAGCACTACAAGGATCTAGCACGCCAACGAGCTTGGGGAATGCCTTACCAAGGCGCATACGCACTCCATGCAGAGTTCGGCGTCGACACAGATTCTTATGTTCGCAGTACCTCGATATCAGCACTGACAGGCACTACGGAAGATGACAAGTTCATGCTGTATGTCGGCAAGGACGTGACAGCATCAGTAACAACTGAAGTAGCGATCATGCAGCACCTACCAGTGGTAGCAGCAGTAGGCCTACGAATTGAGTCAGGCGGTGAGATCTTCTTTGGTATACGATCCACATCAGCAGCGCTCACCACATCACCGATCGCACTAGAACGCGGCAAATACTACACAGTCGAATTAGAAATCGATACTACAGGCGGAAACACATGCACAGCACGTATCGCAGAGCTAGGCATTGAAGTCACCACAACCAACGCAGCAGTGACAGGCGCAACGACTGAAGGCTGGTTAGGCATTCTTGGTATCGGCGCTGGCAGCCTAGCAAACGTGACAGGATCACTGACGCTCGATGCTTACGTACATGATACGGCTCGAATCTATGGCGACTTAGCGCGATTCCCTCAACGTCGACTAATAACCAAAACAGAACACGTGTTCGTAGGCGCTGGCGAGATATGTGACATTCAACTATTAGCTGGCGGCGGCACAGACTGCCTGGCAGAAGTTTACGATACTGACGTTGCAGATACAGCACGGTCGACGCTGGTAGCGATGGTTACGAACTCAGTGTCTGACGAAGCTAAAGACTATAACGGACGAGGACCAATTTACGTCTATAACGGCGCGTATGTAGTGCTAGCAGGCACAGAGCCACAGGCGATCATCACGATAGGCGCAACAGCATCCTACGGCAATGAAGCCGCACTTCGCAGCACATCGAGATAGCCTATGGCACTCAATGAGCAGTTCAGTCGGGCCATCACACCCGACTTCTTTTTGGAGTCAGCCAAAGAGGCCGTAAAGAATCACACCCAATACATCATAACGATGCAGAACAAGGACATCGACGCAGGTGCTGAAGAGACAGTATGGCAGTATGGTGGTATTTACACGTACCTAACCGCACCTACGGGCACTGAACTATTCGTATCATGCTCGAACGTGGCAGACACCGGGCAGGTCATGCAGATAACTGGCCTGAAGTCGTCGACATCACCTAACGTAGACACAGACCTCTCGTACTCTACTAATGGAAGAACAGCAGTATCTATCGGGACTTGGTATAGAATTTTCGGCATTCGGGTACTACTACCAACAGACTTACAAGGCGATCTGTATTGCGCGACAGCAGACACTCTTGTTGCAGGCGTGCCAAGTACACCATCAAAAGTCAAGCTGGCGATCATGTTTGATACAGCATTAGGCCGATCAGAAAACACAGCCAATCATGCTGGATTCACACCACCAGTAGGATTCTTCGCACTTATCAGAAAGATACGTTTCTCAGGTATTCGAGGAAAGAGTATTACGTACAACACACTAATCAGACCGAACCAAGGCACGACGATCGTACCCTGGCAGGACGCCGCGCCATGGCAGGTATTTGAAAATAACGCAAACCTTGAGTTTTCTGGTATCATCGTAGATGAGTTATGGGACATAGAAATCAGAGCGCATACAGACTCAGCGAATACTGAAGTGACTGTCATCATGGACATACTATTAATTAGGAAGGACTAAGGCATGAGCACAACATCTCAATTTACCACGTTCTCAGATCTGTACTTAGGCCTGCTAAAAGCGCTTCGTACAGACGCGGGCGACACAGCGACGGTCGAACAGGCCAAGCGCTACATAAACACAGCACACCTCGACATACACTTGGGGTTCGCAGAGAATGTCCCTTGGGCGATTCGTGACCATAGCGCTGGCACAGGTACCACATTTACCGCCACAGTAGCGACAGCAACAGGCACGGCGATCGACTCTAATACTGGTGTTATCAGTCATCTCTACACAGTCGACAACCCCAATTTAGGACTAGCGGGCGCAGACAGTCGAATCAGTGTGACGACATCGGCTGACGGCACCACACTAGGAATCGAAGGTGTGATCGGTGGAGTAGCCGCAACTGACCCATCAAATATGACTATGTACGGACCTGAGATAGGCGTAGGCGATACGATCCGCGTATTCAAAGATGATCTAGTAATGCCCACAGACTTCCTACGACTTGCAGGAAACCAGATAAAAGTCGGATCACGATCGCTGGATCTTATTGGTCGTGTAGAATTCCGCCACAGATTCGCAGGCGAGATAAATATCGGACGCCCACAGTACGCCACTCTTGTCGACTCAGTATCGATCGACGGTGGTATGGATGAGCGAAAAATCAGGCTGCACCCAATTCCAAATACAGTCGAGCGAGTATTCATCTCGTACGTTACGAAAAACATCGTAACGACGTCGACGCTCAATAAAGCAGAAGGATTCTCAGACGACGCAGACGTGTCGATCATGCCTCTACGCTACCGCCATGCTATTCTATTCCATGCGCTATACCACTGGTATCGCGACCGCAAGGACGATCAGCGCTCACAAGAAGCGAAGGCTGAGTATTCAGAAATTATGGGCCGTATCGTAAATGATACAGAAGCAGGGCAGAGTGGCATGTCCATCCGCCCAAACACCAACGCATATAGAAGAAAGTCATCACGTCCATACCGCTCAGGTGGCTCACGCTCTCGGTATGATCATGGTAGATTTGATAGGTTAGAATAATGGCTGCAATTAATTTTGACGTACAATTCATCTTCGCTGGTGGCATAGACTACGAGCAGAAAGGTGGCATCATGATCGGTACGGACGTGCCTGTGATCCCGGTCCCGTACCTAACAGAAGCTAGTAACGTACTATTTGAAGGCCAGCAGACTATCCGATCGATTGGCGGCGCGCTGGTAGCATCTCAAACGTCGACATTTTCTACTGTAGGCACACTCACGAATTCACCATCCGCACTACTACCTGTAAACTCAGCGTACGCAGGCGTCGACTTCTATACCCTGCACCCACTAGACAACACACTCTCATCTTGGGCGATCTTAGATAATAACGACGTATCAGGCGATACGATAGAGCTGAAAGCCAACACAGCCGTACTCGCGTTCTCAGCTGACTCAGAGTGGACGGTCGTACAGTTCGAAGGCAAGGACCTCCTCATGTCCGATGGTGTTGGTGAGCTGCCTATTCTATGGGACCCAGCGACCACATCAGCAGCAACATGGGACCCGGCAGAGCCAGATCTCTCACTTGGTGTCGTTTATAACAATAGAGTATTCGCAGCAGGCGACCCACTGCGCCCATCAAGACTCTACTATTCCGACCTCAACGACCCAGCAGCAGGATACGCGGCGAACTTTATCAGCATCGACCCTTACGGCGGCAGCAAGATCACAGCGCTGAAGCAGTACCGTGGCCGACTAATGATCTTCAAAGAAGACAAAATATACGTTCTGTCTGGAAGAACACCAGGCACGTTCGCACTCGACATCTTCACCACTGAAGTAGGCGCAGCAAATCAGAAAGCTGTTGTCGACATGGGCAACGATATAGCGTTCGTAGATAACGACGGCCAGATACGCACACTAGCGACCACAGAGCAGTTTGGTGACTTTAAAAACGCGCTCGTGACCACACCAATACAGACATGGATCAGCGACAACCTGTACCGCAGCAACTTACATCGAGCCACACTGTACGCAGACACTGCGAACAATCGTATATGGATGAATCTACCGACTGGACCTAACGCGCTTGATCGCCAAGCCATCGTCATGGATTTTGTCAGCGCACGGAAATTCTCGTTTATCGACTATGTGAGAGCACAGCACCTAGTACCCGTAAAGGGCGGATCTACTAACGCAGCGATTACGAGAATCATAGCTTCTGAGGCGAACGAGTTCTTACTTGACCTAGATATTCGTGGCAGCGAGCGAAAAGAAGATTTTACTGGTGGCGTACTTACATCGACCACATACAAGGCACGCGCACTCACGCCAGATATTAAGATCGCGCCGATGTTCGGCCACAATAATATCCAGAAGGCCAGTGTATCAATCACAGCTGAGTCAGAATCACCAACGTCAGTAGTAAGCAGCAGCTGCTCACTATTCGATCCAAATACATCATTCGACCTAATCTGGCAGCGAGATATTCGCCTGTTCGAGACGCGCACCATAGATCAGATGTTTGGATCGCGATTAGGCACGTTCTGTATTACTGGGAACACAGGCGCGTTCTTGCCTGACGACGGTTCTGTGTTTATACTAGGAGCATCAAGACTGGGCGGGCCACGTACGATCGAGACGTACGTCGAGCTAGAGTCCTACGAATTCAGACGCGTCGCGATTGGGTTCGAAAAAGAGTCACTAAATACAGGCGTCCAGCTTCATTCAATAACAGTGAAGTTCGGGACATCAGCAAATGACAGTACGGAGAATATCCTAATATGACTATTTCAGTAAAGACCTACAGCAACGGCGAAGTATTTGATGCTGGCGACCTCAACGCACACCTAGCCACGATGGTTAATGAGATCAACCGATTGGCGGCGATACACACCGAAAACCAGAAGGCTCGTAATTTAATTATCAACGGTGACTTTTCTGTATGGCAGCGCGGCATATCACAAACTTCTAGCGGGTATGGCTCGGATGATCGCGGGTTCAACATAAACTCTGGATCTACTAAAGTACATACTCAGCAGACATTCACTCTCGGTCAGACTGACGTACCGAACAACCCAAAGTACTACTCTCGGACAGTAGTTACATCAGTAGCAAACGTAGCAAATTTTGTGATTAAAAATCACCTCATAGAAGGCGTTCATAAAACTGCTGGTAAGACAGTAACCATATCATTTTGGGCGAAAGCAGACGCAGCCAAAAACATCGCTGTAGAACTGACGCAGAATTTCGGCTCAGGTGGATCACCATCATCAGCAGTGAATGGGATCGGAGTATCTACGATCGCACTGACGACATCGTGGGCGCTACAGACAATCTCAGTAGCCATGCCATCGATCACAGGAAAGACGTTAGGAACAAACGGAGATGACTCTCAGGGCTTACTATTTTGGATGGACGCTGGGTCGAATGCCGATGCTCGGACAAACTCACTTGGGCAGCAGAGCGGCACGTTCGACATCTCAAACCTGCAGCTAGAAATCGCAGCAGCAGCGACGGACTTCGAGTACATAAACGAGGCTGATCAGCTTGCGAGGTGCCAGAGGTACTTCCGACGTATTGACCTAGTATCAGGTGCCGTCCTCCTTGTAGGACAAGCCGTACTAACAACAAGATCACAAGGGCCGCTACTATTTTCACCTATGAGAGGCATTCCTGCGATAACATTCTCAGGTGCTGGGACGCTATCAGCAGCCATTGCAACCGCTGGATCAGCAGGTGGTTCACCATCAGCACTACTAATATCCGTAGATAGTGCTTTTATTCGAGTAGACGGCGCAGCAGGTCTAGTAGCTGGCGAAGCATCCTCGATATTTGCAGTGGGCGGCGCTGTAGAAGTTAATCTGAACGCGGAGCTATAACCATGGATATTAGAATCGCGCAGGACAGCGAAGGCAAGGATATCCTAGAACTATTCCCTAAATCAGAGCTAATGAACCCAGCTGATTGGGATCGAGTATTTCCTTATTGGGCAGTCGCTGTGATCGATGGTGAGATTGTGGGCGCACTCCAAATGTGCCCAAGCCTGCCGATCGGCAGAATCGAGCACCTGAACTTGAAGCCAGATCTAAACAAGATAACCGCGACGAAGGCGGCGTATGCTTTGATAAAATACACAGAGCTTGCTATGATGCGTATGGGCTGCAGCGTAATCGCAGGCTACGTAGAATTTAGAAACAAACCAATTAAAAAGTTGGTCCAAAAACAATTTAAAGCGCAGGTCATAGGCAGCGGATCGATGCTAGCGTGGAGGTTATAAAATGCAAGGTTCATTAAACAATGTAGATGCAGGCACTAGCGCAGAAGAGATCGCAGCTATATCGAGCGCAAACGCATCCAGCGCACCTGCACCAGAAGTAAAGCCGAACCCATTCGCAGGCACGGACTTCAGCGCAGCAGCAGACGTGAATTTAAGTGACGTGGATCTAGCAGCCATTCAATCAGACCCTAACGCGGTTAGACTCGCAGGCGAAGCGCCTGTTACTGGCGCACAGCGACGTGAGCGTATGCAGCAGGCCATCGCGACTGGTGTAGTAGGCACGGACGGCCGCGACGCACTCGGCCTACCGATCCAACTCAGTGAGGATCGAAGCAATCCTGGAGTAGCAGCCAACATCGCACTCGGCAACGAGGAGGCACTTGGCGAATTAGTATATAACGAAGCAACGAATTCTTGGGTTCACTCGAACCGACCTCTAGGTGTTACGCCGAGAGATGGTGTCAACGTAGGTGCATCACCAGGTTCGTCAGGGCCTACCGCTGCAGAGTTCGCGAATAACGCAGCTCGTGCAGGCGGCATAGATCTAGGAGGATTCAGCGCGACGGGGCCGACTTCAGGTCAAGACTTAGTTGGATTTAATCCTGGTGAGAATGTCAACGATCTCAGCGAACAAGGTCTTATGAACTTAGAAGACGCTGCGCGTGCCAACGACCTTCGAGATCTAGCCGACCTTCGAGAAGCGAACCTTGGTGATCTAGCGTCAGACAGAGCAGGCGAAGAGGCTCGAAGATTAGAATCAGAGGCCACAGCAGGCGGCTTGGCGGGGACGTTAGCTGACAGACTTAACAGTGATGGTCAGGCGACACCAGAGCAATTAGCCATGATCAAGGCCGTTGCAGATCGTCAGATCGAGCAGTCAGGATCTGATATCAACGCACAGCTACAGAGCACACTCAGCCAGCTACGAGAAGAGTCTGGTGGCAGTCGTGGTCTGCGTTTTACAGATACACCAGTATTTAACCAAGCGCAAGAGCTAGGAAACGAAGCTGGGCGCTTGCAAGCACAGAGCATCAGCCAAGCACGCGGCGCACAGTCAGCAGCAGAGCTGAACTTACCTATGCAGCAGCAGCAGATAGACCTACAGGCGGGCGGTTTAGCGCTGCAAGGCCAGACACTTGAGCAGCAGCTAGCACAGCAGGCGTTCAACAATCGCTCGATGTTATTTGGTCAGTCTACTGGGTTCGGACTGGATCTACTCAACGCCAGCCCATCAGCTAAGAATTTCAGTCTTGGGCAGCAAGGACTCGACAACCAGAGCGATCAAGCTCGTAGAGCACGTCAGGACGGTATCAAGGCACAGCAGCAGCAGAACATACTCGGCATAATCACTGGTGGTGCTAGTATCTTCGGTGGCAAAAAATAGAAGTCAACGCCCAAACACACAAAATATCAGTAAGGAGCCATACGATGGCCGAATTAGATTTAAGTTCAAAAGGTGATGGTAACCTAACGTTAGGCGCGAACCAGCCTGTGAACCCATCACAGGTAAACCCTATATCTGCGCCGCTACCAGACGATGTTATCGACTTCGAGAACAGCCCTTGGAAGTCTGGGCTGCTAGCACTTGGGTCGATCGCTGCTACTGTGGGCGGATTTGATAACCCGTTGGAAGCAGCGCGTGCAGATCTTCAGAAGAAGAAGCAGAACCAACTCCAAGAACAGCAGCTTAAACGACAGAACACAGTGCAGGCCATGACGCTCGGCACGAGTTTAGCGAAGAGTGCGGCGTCCATGAAAGGCCCACAGCGTGCGAAGTTCATCACAGCTGGGAAGGCGCAGCTTGCCGAGTTAGGCAGCCCTGAAGCGACGGCACTGTTCGAATCAATCGCAGACAGCCCAGAGCGCTCAGAAGTTGTTCTTTCTGGCCTAATGGAGAAGTCACCTACAGCGCAGATGCTGACGAAGCAGGACCCAACAGGCGAATCTACGATGAAGTGGCTTGCGTCGGCACAAGGCGCGAAAGAGATGGATTCTCTCACAGACCAGCATATCAAACCAACTGCGATGAAGAAGATTTCCAGCCTCACTACGTCCCTTGAAAAGATGGTACGTGATGGTAACATCGATAAGGTGCTTTTAGATCGTGTACAGAAAGACGGCAAGATCACCATCGCAGAAATTCAAGAGCTGAACGACTCTATCCCAGAAGGCCACGCGCTGAAGTTGACCGCAGGTGAAGTTGGTGCAGTATCAGCAGAGCGTAACATACCCGGCCTACGCGCCGTTGGTATTTCACTAGCAGAAGATTTCAAACCAGAAGAACTCTCAGCATCAGGCAAGACTGTAGTAAACGCAGATGGTGATGTCGTTGGATCATTAGTGACGTCGAAGACAGGTGGCAATATGGTACAGCCTCCCGGCGGCGGCGCACCTGTTCCACTTAAAGAGGGTGAGTACGTTACTACTATCGGTGATGACTCAGACGCTGTCGGCCTATCGAAGAAGGCCATTGGTGACTTGCAGAAGTCAGCAGTTGGTACACGAGCCATCTTAGATAATTTAAGCTCATCGATCAGCAAGTTCGACAAAGAGTTCTTGACATTCGGCGGCCAGCTAAAATTCGAGGCTATGCGATTAGCAGAGAAGTCTGGTGTGGATCTATCACCAGAAAACAAGGAATTCCAGTCGAATTTCTCGGCGTTCCGATCGATTGTTACGACCACACTTAGTGAAGAACTTCACAGATTATCTGGTGCCGCAGCATCGGACATGGAGGTTAAGAACCGACTCATGCCTGCGATGCCAAACGCAGACGATAGCCCAGCAGAGTTCTTAGCGAAGACCAACGTAGTGCGTGAGCGTCTGCAGGTCATCAGTATTCGAACTGAGATGGCGCTATCTCAAGGACTGAAGAAAGCGACCGAGATCCCTTGGCAGGAAGTTGTAAATCGAATCGAAGATGGTTCACTGCCTCTAGAGCGTATGAATGCGTTAGTAGAGAAAGGCATGAGCGAAAAAGACGCTATGCTGCAAGTTGATTCAGAGTTCCCGAAGAGTATGCTAGATAAAGCGCAGGGGGGTACGTAATGGTAGATACAGCGAAAAAGCCAAACAGATTTTTAGAGTTGCGGATGAATCACCTAATTAGTGGTGATCCATCTACACCACAAGAAGCTGCAGAAGTAGTGCAGCAAGAGCAACCAAATCGCTTCTTAGAGATGAGAAAGCAGTCCCAGCAAGCTGCTCAAGCACCTGCGCCACAAGCAGCACCCGTAGAGAGCCAAGGCGTGGTGGGCGACACGCTCGACACCATGGCATCTACTATGGGCACACTTGGTGCGAACGCACTCGAAGCACAGCGCCGTTTTGTTGGTGGTGTGGCTGAGATCCCAGCAGGTATCGTCCAAGCAGGTATCGACGTTGTTGATAATATGTGGCCTGTCGAACCTGGTGAGCAGAGCCGTTCTGGTAAGTTCGCCGACCAATTTAACGCACTACGCGACGCGACGAAGTTCTCAGATCGTGCAGAGTTCAACGATTCGATGGCGTTCGATCTTATGGAGAAGGCTGGTGAGTTCATCCCATCTTTCTTCTTGCCAGCGACAAAGACTATCAAGGGTGCGGCAGCTATCGGCGGTGCGCTTGGTGCTACACAGTTCAACGAAGATCCAGCACAGGCTGATCGATTAATGGGTGCCACTACAGGTGCATTGGCTGGCGGCGTGATGCAGGGCGTACTATCAACCATAAACTTCTTCAGGCCTTCTTCGTTTGCACAGCGCTCGATTACCGCGGCGACTGATAAAGCTGACGAGGCTGCGATGCTTACTGAGCGTACAGGTGTACCATTTAAAGTGAGTCAGATCACAGAGGATCTTGGTGTCGAGGATATTGAGAACCTAGCGAAGACATCACTCGAAGGCGCACGCATGGCGAAGGCGTTCGAGAGTAAGCAGGTGTTGGCTGCGTTCAAGCACTTCAAAAAGTTAGAGCGATCTCTTGACCCAAGCAAGACGGATTTTGGTACTCGCCTGACCAACGTATTTGATGCTACGACTGAGAAGGTCCTAAAGCAACGATCGACTCAAGCCAACAAAGACTTTGACTTGGCACGGAAGATCGTAGGTGATCTTGATATCATCCCAAGTAACAACACGACTGCAGCGCTGGCAGACATTACCGACAAGTTCAAAGGTGATAAGTCTATGTCGATAGGCGAAGTGCGTGCGTTCATGAATAAGATCGAAAAGTTCAAAGGTGCGTTCGAAGAGAAGCCATCGATGAATGTCAAGGACCTACAGCAGCTGCTTGAATCTATGGGGCGTGCGAGTGATGGTAAAGCTGGTCTGTTCTCAAAGGCACCAGGATTCGATAAGTATTCGACGACCAAACTTCACAAAGCATTGCAGCAAGATTTAGCAGAGGCAGCAGAGGCAGGTGTCCCAGGTGCGACGCAGTTAAAGGCAGCACGAGATAACTACGCGGCGAACTCTCAGGTGATCGACGAGCTGAAGAGTACGACGCTTGCCAGTTTGTTTGGTACTAAGACAATGCCCGCACCAGAAAAAGTAGAAGAGTTATTCGCTACTATGCACCCAAGCCAGATCCGAGCATCTATGAAGTTATTAGGTGATGTAGATCCTGGACTGCATCAAGGCTTGCAGCGCTTCAAATTGGCACGCTCAATAGGCGACGCACGCAAGGCAGCGGCAGGTCTTCCAGCTGGTGAGGCACGTATTGACATGAGTACACTTATGAAGAAGTTGGATAACGACCCACAGTTCAAGGCGATCTTTGACGACTCCAAGACACGTCAGAATGTTATGGACGGCGTACGTGCGCTACGAAAGTTAGGTATTGGTCAGGGCGCACCAGGCACACAGTTAGGTCCTAAGATGGTAGCAGCAGCAGGTTCTGTCGTTAGCCGTAGCCCAATCTTCTTAACTCGTGCCGCCGCGTCGACATTCGTACCAACAGAGTTAGCCAAAATTTTATTCTCGAAAGAGGGTGTGGCAAGTTTACGTACGCTGACACGTCAGAGTGCGAAGCCAGGCGAGGTCGCAGCAGCGGCAGTTGAGTTACAACAATTCTTAGAATCAGGGAAGTAATTTTATGGTAGAGAAAGGTGTCATCAGTTTGGTCGTAGCAGCGCTGTCAGGTACAGGCGTGGTAGCGACATGGGTAGATCTCAATACAGACGTAGCGGTAAACGCGAATGCTATTGAGAGCGTCGAGAAGGTCCATAGTGTGGAGATGGGATACATAAAGAATGAGCTGCAAGAGATCAAGCAGCTCATCAAAGATGGTTAGTAGATCACACCAATGATAGAAGACTCCGACAGCAAGTGGAGTTCTTCACCATTGACTTCCATAGTAAGTGGCAGCGAGATGTTATGTACGACCGTGTCACCTACCTTAACGAGAGGCGTGGCGAACGTATCACCGTCACGCAGGCCGACACCAACATACATAACCTCAGCATACTGCACGCCTTCTGGTACAGCATCACCTGTCAGTACGATGCCGCCATCGGTTACTGTCTCACGTTCTTGTGGTCGCAGTAGGACCTTATCACCTAATAGATCAATCTTCATTTTTTATGTCCAGCCCTGAGTAAGTTTGTTTTAGATCGAACGATCGACCGTTCCAAGTCATGGTAGGGTCCATCAAGTTTAGAATTGGTCGACCTGCCTTACTGACGTACCGCACGATCCCAACGTGTCGAGGTATAGTAAGTTCACCAGACGACAGCAGTTCCGACAGTGACCAATCATCGCCAAATTCTTGTAGAAGTGCGTCAGCGATGATAGCGTCGCGCTCTACTACTAGATCTTTCTGCACTACGCCCAGCGATCCATGCAGCCGAGGTGAGATCTCCATCTGTACCACCTCGGACTTTTTCATCGCTTCGCCTTTTTCATCGTCGCGGCAGTGATGGCAGTACTTCGATAGTAGCACTGAGTATCTTGATCTGCACTTTACACATAAACTAGTCATAAAACCACCTGCCCCCGAAGGGGCTGTTATTACTTGATTGATTTTCTTGCGTCGGACAGTACCTGCTTCTTGTACTGCATCACCTGCTTCCCTTCTTGGTGAATCTCCAACCGCGTCTTGGGTAGCAGTCCTTCGGCCAGGCACTTCTTCATGGCCTTCACTGCCTTTACCAACATCGATCGACGATGCCGTGTGGGCGGGTACTTCTTCGGAACCCCGTCTGGATTGGCTAAGTGCGCCATCCAGTTCTTATACGTGCGATGGGTGATCTCAGGTAGTAGCACCTTCACTACTATCTGGATCGATACCATGGCGCTCTCTCGACAAGACTCAAGCATGGCTACCAGATCCGCTGCCGTCTTGTCTTCGTACTCGTCGGCTGGCACGCTATGACCAGTCTCCAAGGATATCTGCGAGTTCGTCGTCATCAGAATCACCTATCTCGTTATTGTCAGGAAGCGGCGTGGCGTCGGCAACTGGTAACGTATCAGCCGCAGGTAACGTATCAGCCGCAGGTAGGTCGCCTGGCTTAGGTAGCGAGGTGAAGTCTATCCCAGATTTTGGTAACTCTTCTGGTGTGACTGTACCATCGAACGCTGGGATATCGTCACTGGTCAGCGACTTAACAACCGACGCATAGAACTCATCATCTAAATTACGACGACGTGCCCAAACACCTGTAGCAACAACTTTCTTCTTGTTGCTAGAATCGATGCGCTCGTCCCATGCCCGGCCATTAATATCTAAATCGGGGAGATCGCTCGTTGCCAGTACAGTTCCTGAATCGCTGTTCTCATCTGCGCTTGGCAGGCGTTCGGCAGGCGATTCGCTATCATCACTGAACAGGCCAGCGGGCTTGGTAGTAGAGGTGTTTTCTGAAGCACTCCCAGCTGCCTTGCCATCCGGTTGTGCCTGTTCAACTGTTGCATTTGCTGTAGATCCATGAACACCACCTACGACGATTTCGACGCCGCCTTCGATTAAAGATACACGAGCCAGCTTTAGCTCATTTCCGTTTTGGTCTAATACTAATAATTTCATTTCGCATGGCTCACTTTAAGGTCTTGAATTTGCGCTGACGCTTCAGCGATCGTTTTTTCTAACTGCTCGATTTTAAGCTCGGTCGCACTCTTCGCTGGCGTAGTGAGTCGAGCCACGGCTTCTATTAATGACACCTTTCTCAGATGTGTCATGTTGTGGCGAGACAATCCGTCACCTCCAATCTGGTTAGGTGATAAATATCTCCAGCTACCTTCATACGTAGTATCACATATATCGACGCCGATACTATTGAATAGTAAGATCAGAGCCTCCCATTTTCTTCTTGTATCTGGGATGCGCAGGCACCAACTTTTGTCTGTGTAGTTAATCGTCATTATTTATACTCCGCGTAGCCTTGGGCAATTAGTTTTTCTTCGGTCCAGTCAGGTGCTGCTAAGAACTGGTCGAGTGTGAATTTCCCTGCCTTCGCTGTGACAGTCAGTACCTTCTTCGGTGCTTCCTGCTCAAGGCGATCAGCCAGGCCAGCGTCGACACTTTCTTCTTCTGCAGGTGCTGCTAACTCCGCCGCGCCGCCCGCTGGTTGTGCTGTTGGTGCTGGGTTCAAAAGATCCTGCAGTTCGTCCGACTCAGCACGCGCCTTAGCTGCGATGTAATCCGCTTCTGATAAGTAACCTTTTGGTGTGAATACCAAGCGTGGGTACTCAGACTCTTGATCGAAACTCAGCTCTGTAGTGACTGCAGACATTGAGAGGTTGTGTTTTAGTAACTGCTTTCCAAAAGCCGATAGAGACTTCAGACTCATCACAGGCACCTGCACTGCCGCGAAGTCAGCGTTAATATCATCGATAGGTACAACGATAAGACGCTTGTGATCTGAGCATGGCTTAATGTCCTTGCCCTTCTCATTCTTGCCTGCACCGAATACATTCATTGGGCACCCAGCGCACGCGCCGCACTGAGGATTTTCTACCCAATGATCTGGCACCACACCATTCGCACTTGAGCAGTCAGGCGCAGTGTTCTCACCATCGTACTTGCCTTTGAAGTAAGACTTCGCAAGATGTTTATTTGGTGGATCAACTGCAATGATCACTACTTCAATTGGTGATCCTTTGATCGCCAGCTTTTTCTCAACATCCTTGTTACGGTGCGTGAATTGGAATCCCTTAATCGAGATTCGTGGGGTCGAGTCCATCGTGGTGACTAGACCAGACGCTGAGTCATCCGCCGCCGCACCTTGAAGGTGAGCTGGTAGAGCTGACTGTGAAAAGATACTTACGCCGTTATCTGACATTATTTAGCCCTCACTTGGGTTTCTAAAAGTTTGGTGTATTTAAGACCGTCAGGTGCTAGGCCGTCATGATCTTTTATGTATTGTACTACTGCAGGTTTGGACACCGACTTTGTGTAAAAGTGCCACGGAAAATCATTAACAATTTTTTCGTACATTACTTTGTCGTCGCCCGCTGTTTCCTTAGCTAAGAACTCGCGGAAGTCTTCGATCTCCAAGACACCAACAAAATCTTTCGTGGCCTTGAACGCAGTACCTGCAGAGGTCTTCAGGCTATCAGTACCTGTGTCGTACATGATCTTATCTAGCGCAGTAGCGATCTTCGCCATCTGCTCATCGATCAGGCCGATTTCATCTTTGTTCGCACGAGTCAGCTCGGCTTTTTTGTTTCGCATTTTTACATAGACTTCTACCAGCTTATCTGCTTTTGGTGAAGCGCTCTTGGTTGTCTCAGTCATCAGTACTGCCTCTGTCGTAAATCGTTTAATAGCCTCGTCGATCGAAACTACTGGTCTGTGGTTATCACAAATACAAGGTGAGATACTATCTACGCCTGCCATTATATACTTCCACTTCGTGTCGTAGCCTCCCACTACATTGGCACCTACTTTTAAAAATCTCAGGATTATCTCTTTGCAGCCCTCTTTTGTAGGTGGTAACTTTACCGCCCAAGAGTAGTCGCCGTAGTTCAACTTACTCATATTTGTTTCACCTCTTTTTCTGGTGAAACAAATATCTCACACTACAGATCTGTCGTCAACAATTCTTTTAACAATCCTTGCATATTTTCTTTTTGATCTAAGCGCTTGTAAATTGCGACCTCAACTGGTGAGCACGCGCCCTGCACAATTGTCTGGTGGTGGTCCTGACCAATACGAGAGATACGACCATTGGCCTGTTGGTAAATCTCGTTATCGTCTACAGGTGCCCACCAGAAAATGTGATGTGCTGCCGTCAGTGTTATGCCGTGTGCCATCGCAGCCGGGTGAGCGACGATTACTTCTAGGTCCATATGTTGGAACGCATGGAAGATCTCAGCACGTTCGCCCGCCGCCACGTCGCCGCTGATCTTTCTTACCGATACTCCAAGCTTCTCGAAGAATTCTACCAGCGTCTTCAGCACGTGCTTGAACGGTGCGAATACGATTATCTTTCTGCCTGAATCGTAGAACGTCTGTTCGAGCAGTTCGAACTTCTGCTTGGTTGGTACGATGTGAGTATTGCCTGAAGAGTCGTAGACTGCGCCGCACGCGATCTGCACGAGCTTCATACGCTTCACGCCTTCATTCACTGCAGTGATGTCGCCTTCTTCTAACTCAGCTGTGAAGGTAGACTTTAGATCGTTGTATGCCTTCTTCTGCTTACCATCCATCTCCACTCGTTTGAGTAGCGTCTGGCATGGCGGCAGGTCGAGACAATCTTTTGTTCTGAACAGGATGACAGGTGCCAACATACCAAAGACTGTCTCTTCCCAATCAGCCTGGGGGACCCACTTGTACGGACCGAGTGGGCGCATGACCTTATCTCGAAATCGGCTGAAGTACTTTGGTACTTTGGTAGGGCAGACAACGCGTGCCTGTGCCCATACGTCAGTCGGTGAGTTCGGCATCGGTGATCCAGTCATCCACCAGATACCACGTGTGCCAAGACAGCGCATCATCGCTTCGTATCTGTCGGTACTTTGGTTTCTGAACTGTGCGCCCTCGTCGAGGATTAGCAGGTCGATATCGTCGCGTGCGTCGAGCTGGCACGAGTTGATAAACTTTTCATCCGCCACGATATCCCAGTCGCAGATTGTTTTGAATCCGTCATGATTGATGATGTAGAAGTCGACGTCCTGAGCCAGCGCCGCACGTCGTTTTTCTGGTGTACCGTGTACGATCACGAATGTTCTGTTAGGAAAGTTCTTGAAGATCTCATCTGCCCACACTGTGTGAAGCGTCGAGAGCGTCGAGGCGATCATGACTTTCTGAAGCTTGCCTTGTTCCATAAGATAATCTGCCGCCCAGAGCGCGGATAGGGTTTTGCCTGTGCCGATCTCGTTGAAGCAGAATGCACGCCAGTGGTTAGAGAAAAATTCTGCGGTCCGTAGTTGGTGGGTATATGGCGTATACCGACCCGGCCAATTGTAAGATGTTCTAATAGGTGACACAACCTCAATCCCGATACGAGCGAGGAAATGACAGGCTTCGAGCGTGTGCTTAAGCGCGACATATTCTTTTCCTTTATAAGTAATAACACGCGACCCAGGCAGGTTCACCTCGGTCGTGTTGGTTGTAGGTGTGACCAGAATGGCCTTGCCTGGGAATACTATGGCTGTCATGTCTTCTCTCTCAGTCTGAAGAATGCCCACGGGCCTTGAGCGTCTATAAAATCTACGCTGTTGCCCTCCTCAACGCGCTGAACCCAGTTTTTAAAGTCTGCGATGGCGTCAGTGTGTACGCCATCTAAGAATCGTTTTGGTAGCCGTAGCTTTATCTTCCTTCTCATAATGGCTTCTCTACAAACGGTGCTCTCCACACTGCGCTATCAATGTAGTTATCGATATTCTCAACGTGATCAGAACCCCACACAACCAGTGCGGCACCGTGAGACTTGGCAATATCGTCGAGGCACTGAGTCTGCAGCGGCGACACCTTACCCTTGAGTGTCTTGGCTTCGATCCCGACGAACACGCCGATCGTGTGACCTACCATATCCGCTGTGATCACTGTTGGTATTGAGCACACGAAGTCAGGGATGCCATGACGCCCCATGCCATTCGACACAGGTAGGAAATGGAAGTTATCTGGGTAGTGCGTTTTAAGGTGCTTCTTGATCGCGTCTTTTACGCGACCTTCTGGTGTTTGTTTAGCCATGATTGCATCTCTCCCCTAAGCAGAATGATAATCGACTTATCTGGTTTCGCACATCTTCAAGTGCGTCATGGTTGATCACCTTCTTCATCTCTTTTATCGTTGCTTGATCGAGAGCTAGACTATCAGCTGTACGCTGATCTCGTACTTGGTAGAACTTCCAAGGTACGAGATCACCTATAAGATCCTCCAGAATGATCGCATCAAACGTCGGACCTTGGAACCAATATTCTTTACAGCCAAACTCTCCTAGTTCTACCTTCATTTGCTGGATCTTATCTTGATAGCTCATTTTGCTGGTGTTGCCTCTTTTTATAAGTTTTGAGAATACTTCGTGCCGATCCATCGTCAGCCACCATGCTATCGTACTTGGGGATACTGTGCGGCCTGACTTCACTTGAGGCTCAACAGGCAGTGCGATATCCAGCGCTGATACCTCTTCCCAGTCGCCACGTTCGTTCATATCAAATACGATCGCAGCGACTTGAATTACGACTGACGTGCGTGCCGTATCGAGTGTCTCGATATCTACCATCATCTTACGTGTGATTGTACCTTGCATAATAATTCCTATTGAAGTGTGACGTTGGCTGGGACTGCTTCGCTGTCGTCTAGCTGGACTGCAGCGGTGGCGTCTTCTAGGGTGTCATATACTTCGACACCAACAACGATCGCGACGAAAGCAGGATTGCCGTCGTCGTCCTCTCCTTCTATGACACCTGATACTGTCGTAAGTTCCAACGCCAGTGCGGCTTCTGCTACTTGGGCCAAAAACATTTCATCTTCTGGTTTTAAAGCGCTCATATTATTTAGTCTCTTCGATTCGTTGTAGGCCAGCTACCATATTGTCGATTTGGGACAAGACGCCGCCCATATCGTCTAACAGTTCAAAGTTAGGGCAGTCCTCACTCTTGTAGTGCCTTACCCATAAATGTACTGCGATTCGCTTTGCTTCTTCTAGGTCACGATCGATCATATTATTTACTTCCTAAACTGAGTTACTTGTTCCCATAAGGGCATTGTGTTGGGGTTGCGTCGCACCAGTTGCAAAGATAATTCTTGCGTGGCGGCCAGCGATTCTCTTCGTGTGCTGCTAAGATCAGATCAGCTCGTTCTTCGAAGCTGTGCCAGATCTTCTGGAACTGGTCACGCGTGTAGATCGCATCGCGAACTTGCTGGTGG
>TARA_R110000851_G_scaffold65604_3_pt1 | contig 44149 bp, 54 predicted proteins | sample TARA_R110000851 | Tara Oceans TARA_R110000851 (sample SAMEA4397627) | marine metagenome | biome: Polar Biome; feature: [DCM] deep chlorophyll maximum layer (ENVO:01000326); material: water (ENVO:00002006), including particulate matter (ENVO:01000060) such as... | depth 17 m
GGTGACGTTGCAGAAGATAGTTCTTTCGGTGTCTGTATATTGAACAGAAGCTGGAGCAGTTGTTCCACTCTGCGTCTGCACAACAAGAGTTGTCAATGTTACGTTGTGCGCAACAACTGTTGTACCGCCATCTAAGATTTCATCTGTTGCAGCAGCAACAATTTGTGCGCCAGAAGAAGATGTTCCGACTTCATAACCAATATCACCTGTTCCAATAACAGGAGCAACGTCACAAAATATTTTAATGTCAGTGATGATTGTATTTGCAGGTTGAGTGAACTCACCAATTGCAGGACTGTCTCCTGCTGTGCTGTTAACAGTAACACCTGTGGCAAAACCAACGTGCTTTACATATTTATTTGTAACAATGCCTGTTGAGGCTGTGTTTGCTACAGTTGTAATTGCGCCTGTAGTGGCATTTTTAGAAACAACTTGAAAGCCGTTTTCTGAACGTACTGGTCCGTTAAAAGTTGAAGTACCCATATGTATCTCCTCGTCTGGGGTTAAGTCAGTTGCACCATGCAACTGTCGGGGAATAGTTTCTTATACTATAGTTTAAAACAAAAAGAAAGAGGCGAATAAATCGCCCCCTTCAATAAATCGAACAAATGTTTGATTTGTTTACGCTGCTCCGGGCGAACCGAATACACAACGAGGATCTGAAAAGCCAAAAGAATATCTTTCTCTAGCTTTAAATCTCATGTTTCCAGTATCAAAATCTGCTTCCATATTGGTTGCAAGAGGCGAACGCTCAAACAATTTAAACCCATTTGGAGAGTCTGTTTTAATAAAGAAAGCGTCTGTATCTGTTAAGAAGTGATTAACAGTATATCCATCTGGAACCATTCCCATGTTCCGATTTGCGTTGATATCATTATCAGCGGTTCCGGGACGTAGAGTTGATTCAAGAAGACGATCAGCAATAAACTGAAGCTGTGGTGGCACAATAAGCTTCATGCCTCGTAAGGCAATAATCATATTACGCTCATCAACAAATGTTGATATACTTATTAAAGCATCTTCAAGAGATGTTTCGTTAAGGTCAGCAGCAGTTGACGGCTCGTTAGAGAAAGTTCCACCACCGTTTAGTGGGTGAACAGCCGAACAAAGTTCAACGCCATCACCACCAGTAAAACTAGAGCTAAACGCATTGTTTAGTGTAGCTGCAGCTTTTACTTGCTTTGTGTGAGCCATTGAACGAGCAAGAGCCTTTGTATAACGAGCGCCTAAACGATCATAAAGGTTATCTTCAATTGCTTCTTCAGTTAGTGCGAAAGCGAGAGCAATTGTTTCATGCGTGTAACGAGCAGTATACGCTTCGTTAGCAGAATCAAATGATACCCCTGCACCTTCAGTTTTTGTTTGAGCATTGCCAAATCCTGATAACATTACTTCTTCTTCAAATGCACGATCTGAAGTTTCTGTATCATAAATTTCTGAATGCTCGGAGTCATAGTTGTCATACTCCATTCCAAACAGGGCGTTTAGACCCGGTTCCAACTCTTTTACAAGTTGCGCTCTTGATATAGCCATATTACTGCCCCTTTACGCTAACCCAGCGCCTTTAACGCCGAATATGTGATTTTGAATAACAACTCTTACGTTTGTATGAGCCGAACCTACATCTGAATTTTCAGGATCCTCTGAAATATCAATTGCTTTAAGTGAAAGAGTAGTTGCAGTTCCACCATCTGTTACTTGCAATTCAGCGCCAGAAATACCAGTAGTGGTAGATCCTGCAGTAGTATAAACGATATCAAAGTTTCCAAACAAATCCGCAATTGGGAAAGCTATAGCTGCTTGAATTTCAAAAACAACCATAGGATCATCAATGACAAAAGCAATTATATCTGAAGCATTGGTGCTTGCAGGATAAAAATTTGAAAACTTATGTTCCCCTGTAGTAGGATCTGTATATTGACAACCATTAAACACACCAACGATAGGTACTGTTCCACCATCAGCGTGTACTTCTACACCACCGCCTGTAACCATAGCAACCATGTCACCTTGGAAAATAGCTGTTCCGTAGTTTGCAGCGATTCTGTATCGGTTTTGTCCACCAGTATAAGGGGTTCCCCCTATTCTGCCTACAGGACGCATTCCGAATGCGGCATCTTTATTTGCCATTTCTTATTACTCCTTATTATTCTGAGAGCCAAAACTCACAGAAGATTTACGTTGTGGATTTAGTTTCGGCATATTGGGATTGTTTTCACGCATCCAATCACGATCAACTGCTTCCATTTGATTTTTAGCCATTTGGCTATAATGTTCATTCCGCTGTTCTACAATTTCATTAGGTATTCGAGCTAATAAAAGCCCTCCAACGCCAATACAACCAGCGTTTTTACCTTCGTCAATTACAGGAGCGTCAAAATCTGGGTATTCATCAGCACGAACTAATTCGTAGCCTTCTCTCCGTTTTTTGTGAATATTGTTACGGTCATCAAAGTCCATAACGCTTTCACGAATCCAACGATGCTTATATCCAATTGGAGCCTCTGGAGACTCTAATGTTGATGGAGCTTTCCATTGGGCTTTTCTTTCAGTTTTTTCACGAGATACTGCCTCTCGGTTAGTTCTATCAGCCATATTTAACTCCGTTTATTTTCTAGTTTCGCTACTTCTTTAGCGTAAGTTTCCAAAGGTATTCGCATTTTGTTAGCAAATGCCACTTGCCCCGGCGATAATTGCACCGATTTCTTCCGTCCAGACTTCACAGACCGCCCATTAGGCGCAGGAGTTACGGCTTGGACGTTTGCACGTTTCTCCTGAAACTTGTGAGGAAACTCAACTTTCATACGTTTGTTGATTTCCGAATAATATTCATCAGTAGAAGGATCAAACCCTTCTTCTAATACCAACTGTTCATGCACAGCTTGCGCTCCTCTTGTCATAACCTTATCAGGACCAAACCAAGAGTTTTTAGAAAGCCAATCTTTTAATTTTGGATCTTCTGGTTGAGCTTGCCTTTGAGGTTGAGGTTGAGGTTGCTGCACTTGTTGTTGTTGCTGCTGTTGAGCTTGTGTTCTAGCTGATTCACCTTTTTGAACACGCAGTCTTTCTTCTTCGACAGCAAGTTTAGACATAATTTGTTGAGCTTGGGCCATCTTTTCTGAGTCGCCAGCTTCATGCGCCTGCTTGTAAATTTCTTTAACTTGTGCAGATTGACTCTTAATGCGATTATCGTACTCTTTTATATAGCCTTGATCTAATTGACCTAACTTTTTCTTCAACTGTTGATTTTCTTGTTCTTTTTGTTGTGCAAAGTTGTATGCAGCTTCAGCTTCTTCAATTGCTTGCTTTCTTTTTGCAGTTAATTGATTAATACGCTTTTTTACATTGTCGCTATATGATTCAAGTTCTTCGCCTGATTCTTCATCTCGAACATTTGTTTGGTTTGGTTCAGAATTTTCTGAAGAAACTTCAACGCTTGTTCCTTCGGAAAGATCATCTTGATCTATCTCAACAGAAGTATCCTGTTCTTCTTCTACTAAATTTTGAGCTTCACTAGACATATTTATATCCCTTTGTTTACTTTATACATACGAAACGTCTGATGGGTCAAGTATTGTTGCAATAATATTGTCATCATTTATCAGACGAACCTCAAGTCCTTCCACTTTGAACCTATTTCCCGCATATCTTCCCATAAGAACCCAATTTTTCTCATCACAGTAGGCACCAGATGGGAATTTATCAGAGTCTTTATATGCGTCTGGTCCAAGCTTTACGACATAAGCAGCGACTGTGGCGAAACTTTCCTTGTCTCTTATGTCATCTGGAATAAATACGCCTCCCTTAGTTTGCTGTTTCATGTAATATGGAATAACAAGTATTCTCCAACCTGTAGGTTGCGGAAGTCTTTCGAGTGTTGAGTTTTTAAAAGTTGAAGGGTCTATAGAATTTTTTGATTCTTCTATTTTAGGAAATGCCTTTTCAACTGCTTTAGGTATAGGACTTGAAGCTCCTATAACTTTTTTCTCAGGAACGTAAAATTTCTTAGTCATCTAAATCTAAGCCTTTCATCGAGGAAACAATTAAATCTTCAACATAGGTCATTCCTCGTATTTGACCCACTGTGAACCGATACGTTTCTATCGTATCGCATGAACCACTCGCCAAAGCCTCCGCAAAGTCTTGTTTGCGCTGGCGAATGTCTTTTAAAAGATGTTCCGCTAAAACTATAGCGTCCATATATATACTCCTTTTACCATACTATAACAATATTTAGTATAGTAAAGCGTATATTACCATAATACAATATTAAACCTGACGCATTTTTTCCACTAGACGTTTCGATCTTTCGCCAACTTGATTGTACCAGCGTGAGTCAACCATCTCATCCGCTGCCTTGTCCCACTGTCGAGCATCAACATTTCTCTTCATGCCTTGAAATGATTTCATTCTTCCCAAACCCATATTAAACAACATATTTGCTATAATTTCTTGTACAGTCTCAGGAAGATCGTCAAAGTCATTGTACAGCCTGTAACAATCTTTCTGTACGCTTTCTAAGTCTTTTTCAAAACATTCAATAACACGCTCGTCTGTTACAGGCGTACCAACAGGCTGACCATACTCAGGATCGCTCTCAAGAATTAAGTGACCAATTCCGTGTGTGGGTAAATTTAAGTGATCTAGATAAATGACGTACTTACACCCTTCATCTATTTCCAGCTGTTGTCTTAAACGATCTATATTCATTTAATTTTCCCTTCTTCTATTCTTTTCTTTTCTCGTCTTTGACAAGTAAGACAAACTTGTCTCATCTGTCTCCATTTTTGTTCAATCGTATATATCCAATATACTTTTCTTGTTTCTCCACAAACGATACAGTCTTCTTCTTCTATTTGGTCAAGCCTTTCGTTTTCTCATACGAGCGCAATCCACCAATGCCAAGTAATCCTCCCAAAGTCGTGAGGAGCGTACTCATGTCAAACTCAGGTAAATCGGGTAGTGATATTTTAAACACACTTAAAATAAAAATTAATAAAGGCTGCAAGACAAAGTGATACGCAAAGGCAATTCCGCAGACCCACCCAACAAATGGGCGCCAGCCACCTTTAAACAAAGAACCTGACGCTGCCTCCGCTTTGTTTATCTCTAACTGTGCAAGCAAAGCCTGTTGAGCGTGAGTATCAGCCATCGTGCTTAGTTCAAAAGCCAACTTAGCTTTCTGATCCTTGTCTTCTACAAACTTATCAAGAAGACCTGTTACAGGCCCTATAAGGCTAGTTATTAGACTCATTTGAAACCTCCTTTGGTGAGGCTGCAATTGTAAAGTTTACACTAAAAGAACGTCTTTCTCCAGAAGTTTTAAAAGGATATACACAATGATGCAAATGTGCAGGAAAAACAATAAAGTGTCCTACCCTTGGTTTCATAAGAAAATTAGACCCTGTGTGATTGGCAGCGTGACCATAGACAAACTGTATATGACCGTGACTTGGATGGTGACCTTTATCGTCTTCTTCCCACTCCTCCTCAATACCGTCAGGCAATTGTAGATAACCAACACAAGAAAGCATTGATCCTAAATGCACATGAATAGGATTGTATTCATGCTCATACTGACGAACAAACCAACTGCTTGCTATATCCAATCTATAGTCTAAAAGATCGGGAGTTATATTTCTTGTACCCATAGATGTATAAAGTTCTGCATGACTTTGATACCGCATCAAGAACGAACCCATTTCGTCGGTCCATGCCTTATTTAAATCATCATTCCACTTTAACTCTTCTTTTACTTTACCAACAAGATTACCAGACCAATCTTCCATCTTGTCGTCTATTGCCTTATTGCACTTTTCAATAAACGCATCAGACATTTTCTTGTAGCCCAATATTGGGCTAAAAGGTGTAAGTATTTCTTCATCATTTTTAGGATTGTATATATTTGCCATCGTCGAGCGACTCCTCTAGGTTTTGTTTAAGTTCTTTTTGATCGTAATTCGTCTAAATTCTTTTCTTTTGTTCCTCCATCATATTTCCAAGCATACCCTCTGTATACCATCTCTGTGTTAATATTTGTATCACCACAATATATAGAACCAAGCATACGACCATACTTGCCGTCTTTCTCTGTTTTAACACGCAATCCAGAAGTCATTCCATCTGTTAATCGCCTTGTCAAAAACTCTTTAGCTTCTAGCCCCATAGCTTTTTCTTCTAAATCTTTTGTACGACTTTCAGGAGTATCTATTCCTGCTAAACGAACTCTTTCTTTCTTAGTCAAGTCAAAGCCAAGATCAATTAAAATATCTATGGTATCACCATCAACTACTCTAACTATTTCTTTAATGGCATACTCGTACATTTCTTATCCTTTTATTTATCTAAAAAAAGAAGCTGTGCCAAAAGGACTTAGATTTTGATTTGGGGATGATTGCATTGGTTTTGATACTTGATTTTGAGACATGGGATCTAAACCGCCTTGAAACTGAACGCCTAATCCAAAGGGTTGTGGATTAAGACTTCCTGCAAAACCTCCAAAAGGCTGACCAAAAAGACTACCAAGACCTCCTCTTAATCCACCACCGCTTAAACTTAAATCAGGAAAAGTTTGATCTGTTAATTGTTGAACTTCCTGAACATAAGGTTCAATTTTATTTCTTTTTTCTTCTTCCATTTGATTGTTTATTTGCCCTATAAGAGGCATAAGATATTGTCGAATCGGTTGCCCACCCATTATTCCTTGACCGCCCGCAGGTCCGTCGTCACGGTCATAATTAAGGCCCTGAATATTAAAACCTGTACTACCATTCATATTAGAAGGTTCTGAGCTTTGTTCTCGTCGACCAAACCCAAAAGGATCAATGTTGTTCATATTGTAGCCACTCATTTCGACATCTCCACTTCTTTTTTAGTTTTAGAGACAGATCCAGAAGTGCGACTGAAACCAAAGTAAGCACCTACTAATCCACTAAGAGCTATGTACTGTGTCATTATAGCCCCATCAGCGTGTGCCATACGTACAGGATCCCAGATCGTAGCTACAGTAGTCATAGCCATAAGACCTAACGCTACATAACACATGATACGTCTATTCGCTTGATATGCTTTTTTATCTGGTATCATTTCGTTCATTTTATTAACATCCAAGTTGGTGGTGGAGGTGCTATTGAATCTACATAAGAAAGCAATAATAACACAAGAGTATAAAAAATCAACTGACTAGGGCTTAAACTCAATTGCTGCCCAGATTAACAAACCCCCTCCTCCTATTGTTATACTCAGCCCTAAGAGTATTGATAAAACATTTAATATTCTGTTTTTACGAGCCACCGCAGCGTACTTGGACTGTCTGTCTCTCTCTGTTGCCTGTGACCTCATACGTTTGAACGTAGCAACGCCCTTGCTACCACGGGTTTCCCAGATGACCTGTTCAAGCTGTTTTTCCATATCTAAAGCTTTTTCGTAAGCTATATAGTCAGATAATGGATCGTTTTTATTCCCAGACTTTTGAGCAGCTTTCGTTCCATCAATAAAATTAAAAACCTTATTAAGGTCTTTCCCCATAGAAGAAATGTCCTTACCAAGGGAAATACCCTTTTTTAAGGCTGTAAAACTAACAAGGGCTATTGATAGAGGATCCATTGTTCTAGCCTTTTACCACAAGACTTAACAGTAATACTATGGTAGTTCCTGCGGATCCAATCAAGACCATCTCTAATCTTTTTACACGGCTAATTATTTCGAGCCATCTCTCCTCGCTAACAGCTTTGTATGTATCAAGCTCTGCTTTTACTTCTAAAATTTTCAATTAGTTTCTCCGTCATTGATAGAGGATCTATTTTTTAAACTTTTTTTGCTACTTTCTTTTTAGCTTTTGGTTTAACTTTTGGTTTTTCAACCCAAGCCTCATTAACATCAGGAGTGCTTAAATCATCTTTAACATAATGACCTTTTTCATCTCTTGCTCGAACCAAAGTTGTTTCTTCTGTATGAGAACCAGTTGTAAGATTAATATCTTTTTGTTCTACATTTATTTTATTATATAAATAACTTCTGTTAGAAATTTTCTCTTCTTTTGCTCTTTGAGCGAATGCTTTATTTACTGATGACATTTATTTAGTTCCTTTTCATATTATTTAAAGCTGCAATATCTCTTTGTGTTTGAATTCGCTCTTCAGCAACACGAGTTTTATCTTCCAAAGCTTCTTTAGATATATCTAGTCTTTGTTGAGCAATAAGAGCATCATTTCTTTCATTCTGTTGATCTTGCTGTAATTTTTGCTCAAACTCTTCACCCTTACGTTGAATGTCTGCACCCTTAATTGCAAGTTCCTGCTGTCGAATTGCAACAAGAGGATCTTCCTGTGGAGGTGGAGTTACAGCTTGTGCATATTGCTCAATCATTTCAGCTATAAGTTGAGAAGCAACATTTTGTATCTGTGCTTGTATCTGTTGCTGCATATTCGGATCTTGTTGCAACATTTGTTGTTGTTCTGGAGCCAACTGAGACATAACTTCTTCTTGTGCTTTTGCTTCAGCAAGCATTCCTATATGTTCTTGTATATGACCTTGAAGAACAGCAGCTACAGCCATATTGGTTTGAACTGTAGGAGTTGACAAGACTGCTAAATGCGCTTGTATGTGAGCCTGATGATCTTGACCAGCAAATGCCTGTAAAGCTTGACCTATTAAAGCATTTTGGTTTTCTTTAGCTGGGTTCACAGGTGCTGGCTGTTGAGGAGCAGGTAAGATTGCATCTATGTTTGATACACCTAAAGCTTCATACATATTTCTATATGCCTGATACAACCCTTGAGGTCCACCGTGTATTTGTGGATTTGATTGAACCAACTGCAATTCTGTTTGTGCTAAAGTCACACGTTGAGACATAGAGAATATGTTTGGATCACTTACAGGAAGTATATCAATACGACCATCAAAATCCTGTGCTTTTATATTTGGTTCAGCACCTGTGACTGCATATGGGTAAGGAGAAGGGTTCATAGAAAAGATATTTGCTAAAAGTTTAAATTCCATCTTTTGTGAATAATGCAACCTTTTATGAATTGCAGACATAACTTTTGTTCCACGCTCCATAATAGCCATTGTGGTGCCAACAGGTGTTTCTCCACCCATTTCACCTATCTTCATATCTGCCATAGATGCAAAGCGTCTGCCAGCGTCTACAAGCGTTCCCATAAGCTGGTAAAGCGTTGCTGAAGGTTCTTTAAAAGGTAAAGGCATGAGTGATGTACGAATGTCTCCACCAGCTACGTCTATGTCTCTAAACTCACCCGGTTGCAATGCACTGTCTTCATCACGAATACGAGCGCCACGAGCCTTAAATCCTGCTGGTAAGTTTGATAAAGTTCCAGAATCAATCAACTGTCTTAATATTGATGTAGAAGCTTGAGCCAAACCACCAATCATATGTGTAAGACCTAAACCATAGAATCCCAGACCGGGCATAAACTTGTAATGCACAAAGTAAGGCTTTTTACGCTTCATTGGGTCTTGCTCATTATAATTACGTCGAATAGCAAGAACTTCACCATTATCTTCTAATATCGTAACAACATAAGGGAGTTTTAAGCCAGAAGGTTCTCCATCTTCTCCTATGTCTTCAAAACCCTCAATATCAAGTTCTGTATGAATTTCATATACTGTTAACTCTTCAGAACCTTTTGTTGGCTGTACGCCTTGTATTTGATTAATCGTTTCATCAATTTCGTTATAGTTTGTAGATTCATAACCAGAACTCGGAAGATCTATATCACGATAAAATCCAGCAAGCTGAAGCTTTAAAACTTCGTTGGAATCCATTTTAATAATGTGTGTAGTACGAGGACTTGTTAATAAATCAGTCGCTGAGTAAGGAACAACTAAATCTTCAGCATGAATAAACTTACTAACGGCACGTTGCAATAAAGGATCAAAATAAACTTTTTTAAAGGTAGACCCTACAATTGGAAGATAGAAAAGCATCTGATCCAATTCAGGATCATACTCTTCCATCTCATAAGTAATCTGGTAATTCATATATTCTTTAATACGTTCAGCCTGTTGTGTAAGCATAGGATCTGAAGCACCAAGAACGTGTGTCCTTACAGGACCACCAGAAGGTAACATTTCACGGTAAGCCTGTGCCTGAAACTGTGTAACAGCTTCGCCAAGAAGAGGATGAATAACGCCAGAAGCACCCTCAAAAGGCTGGGATCTTTCTTCGTACTTCATACCAAGAAGTTCTAAACCTTTTTTATATGTGTTTTCCCACTCCTCTCGTGAAGACATATCGTCATCAACACTACCAGTTAAATTAGAAGCTATTCTTCCTAATTCTGATTCATCTATTACATCTGCTAAGTTTCCATCAAAAGGAATGTCAGACACAACTTCCATTTCTTCTTGAAACTCACCAACAATGGCACTTCCATCGTCAAATTCAGTAACATTAGATTGTTCGTTAAACTCAATGATATCAATTTCAGCTTGTTCTAACTCTGGAGAAGGTACATTTAAGTCTTCTGGAATACCGCCAGCGCCAACATTTCTCTCTACCGCCACATTCTATCCCTTCGCTTTAATTCTTTCAGCTTCCATTCGATAATACTCTTTTGCTCTAGGTCCTTTGGCTTTGTTTACTTTGCCAAGAGCCATAAGATATTCATCGCTTGGTGGTGTTGAAGCAGATTGCATTCTACTCCTCGGAGGAACAGCAGAGTTAGAAGAGTATGGGGAGGTCATACTCCCTAACCCATTCATCTGCTTCAACCTGTTTGAATATTCATTCATTAGAATATATCCTTTGATCCCCCACCAGTTCCAGTAGGGTAACGAGTATCAAGATTAATAGTAATACTTATTTGAGGAGAAGATAATTCACCAACTTTACCACCTTCATTCATAGGATAAATTAATCCACCTTTATTTTTTCCTATTCTCATAATATCTTTTTTAATTTGTGCTACAGATTTTTTAGAAGGATTATAGTCAGCCCCTAAAACTTCATCTAAGCCTCTTTTAGCTACTATTTCAAATAAAGGACTATTAGGATTTAACATTTCTTCCAATAATTTATCTAACTCTTTTTGAGATGCCATTACATTGCTCCTTAATAAATATTATTTATGGTCTTTGAGCTTTTTTTGATTTTTTTATAACATTTTGCAATTCTTTAGGAAGTGTTTTTTGTGCAGAAGTTAAAGCAACGCCACCAACTTTCATGCCTTTAGGCTTAACCTTACCGCCTACCTTCATGCCTTTGGCTTTTACTTTGCCACCCATATTCATACCCTTGGGCTTTACTTTACCACCCATTTTCATTCCTTTAGACATAACTTTACCGCCAGCTTTATAGCCTTTTGTCTTCATAGCGCCACCCATTTTCATTCCCTTGGGCTTTTTCTTAGCACCTGTTTTCTTCATGCCACCTTTAATAATAACACTCGCCATTAGTCTTCTCCTTCGCTGTAAAGATTGTCAAATATTCTATTGACATCTAGTGTATAGTCTAAATCTGATTTTGAATAGTGTAAATGTTGAGAAGGTCTAAAATCAGGCGCTCCTTCTCCTATCGAAAACCATGCTGGGTGTGTAACACGAACACGGTTATTAGGCAATGCTACAATATTGCCTGTCCACTCTCCAGCATCCAAAAGCTGTAAAACATGAGACTGTTTGTGTTGTGCAGGATCGTCTGCAATCTCACTGTCTGTATAGTCCACAGTAAACAAATACTTTGCAGGAAAAAACTCTCCATTAATTTTAGCCATCCAAGGGCAAGGAGTTGTTCTATCCATGACATAAACAGCATGATTATGAGAAGAACAATCCCAAGGCTGTGCGTCATAAGTCTGCATAGGTTCGGGCCATTCCTCTAGTGGTATATCTGCAACTAAAGCTGTAATAGGCATTCTAGCCCACATAGCACCGCCATGAACTGTATCTTCGTCTTCCCCTTCTGCTTCGCATCCAGTAAATATAACCTGAAAACTCAAACATCTGTTCGGGATAGTCGTAACAGCAATAACCATAGCGTGTAGAAACTCGCCATGATACTTTTCGTGATTGTGTGTGTATTCTTTACGAACCCAACACTTAAAATATGGAATATTACTCTGTAAATACGCCATTATTCAATAATACTCTTGTTTACGAGCCTTCCAATTTGTATCGTCTTCGTAATCTGTAGGTGTAACAATGAACCCTCCCTGTCTAAACCGCAATATAGCTTGCGTCATGCTATCTGCTAAATCGTCATGCTCTCCATTAGGGAATGCAGCACATTCCTCCACAACTTCTTCAGCAAAATTCTTATCTGGTCGCCAAACCATTCCACTTTCAAATACAGGCGCACACGCATTCATTCGTGTAAACTTATCCGCACCTCGGCTTGGAGTAAAAGGCGTTACAGGAATGCCCATACGCCTTAATTCCTGAGTTAAAGGCATACCACTTGCCTTTTGCTCTATTAATATCATATCAGGATCGTATTCATGTTGCAATTCATTAGCTTTTTCCTTTAATTCAGGAAAATCCCATCGTCCTCGAACTGCATCAAGAAGTATAATCGCTTCTCCATCACCTTCTGTGGGTTCAAATACACCCCAAGTGGTAATCGCACTATAATCAGCCCTGTCTGACTTACTAAATGCAGTATCATAGCTTTGAATAACATAGGAACACACAGGAGCCTCTTCTCCTTCCCACATTTCCCACCATTCACGCTTTATAATCGCTCCCTCTTCAGCCGTAGGGTTCTGCATATACTGTGCATTCCACTTTGGAATAGGAATAGATGCCTTAACGCCTTCTAATTCTTCTAATTTCCAAAATTCGGGCCACAACGGCTTGCCAGAAGGCATAATTGCAGGAAATTCCACAACTTCCCACTTATCAGCGCCTACTTCGCTTTGTTTCTGCAGGACTTTAGCCGTTAAATCTCGAATACTCCAACGAGTCATAACAATAATTAAAGATCCACCGGGCTGCAGACGCTGCCTTGGACCAGAAGTATACCACTCATAGATATTATCCAATGCCGTAGGACTTAATGCGTCTTGCTCGGAAACTGGGTCATCAATAATACACAAGTCAGCCCCACGCCCAGCAAGAGCGCCACCGACACCCACAGCATAATACTCCCCACCACCTGAAGTAGACCAGCGACCTGACGCTTTCGCATCCGTTGCGAGTTTAACATCCGGGAATACTTCTCTAAACTGTTCATCGTCAATAAGGTTCTTAACCTTACGACCAAATCCAACGGCAAGTTCAGCGGTGTGGGTCGCCTGAATAATTTTCTTGGTCGGATCTCTTCCCATAAGCCAAGCTGGAAATAAGTAAGACGCAAATTCAGACTTTGTATGTCGAGGAGGCATATTAATAATAAGACGATTGATCTTACCATCCGCTACATCCTGTAGCTTCTGTGCGTAAATTTTATGATGATTTCCTTCTATAAATTGGGGCCATACAAACTTTACAAAGTTTAAAAAGTTGTCCTCCCTTTCCTTACGGTCCTCCAATATCGTAAGTCTATCAACCATAGGAGCTATTTTAGCTAGCTCATCATCCGTTAAATATTCCCTAAATGAATTAAAATCTCCCATTACCCAAATCTAAGCGCATCTAAAAAGCTATCTGCTGCTTTGTTTAGTGTATTGGAAATACCCTCAACTGGTTTGTATCCCAATCCGGGAGCCGTACCTCTTGGCGCTCTGGCTCTCTGTTCTATTATCTCACGCAATCGACTGTAATCTCTTCTTTCCTGCTTGGATTTAGATGAGTCACCACCAGAAGGAGGAACTGTTATTGTAGTTCCACCACCTTCGCCTTCGCCATCTCCATCGTCGTCACCTTCACCATCTCCTTCGCCTCCAGTAGATGTACCGCCAGTTCCACTTCCAGAACCGCCTCCTCCATCACCACTACCACTTCCAGAACCACCGCCACTACCAGTTCCACTACCAGACGCATCTCCACCTGCTATTTCACCTATAGCGTCACCTATAACATCAAGATCTCCATCAGTTAGACCTCCACTACCTCCTCCTACTTCTCCATCGCCACCTGATGCACTTCCTGCAGTTCCAGAGGCAGATTCAATTGCTTCAGCAGCAGCGTTATCTCCAGTATTTAAAATATTTGCTAATACATCACCAGAAGATGCACTCTGATCGGAGTCAGAAAATTCAGAAGATAATATGTTTAAACCTTCAACAGCGTCAGTATCAGAAATAGCGTTACCAGTTTGTGCATCCAAACCGCTGTCTGTTAATAAATTTGTTAAATCTGTTAATTGACTCACATTATTTAAATCTGCAATTTCAGAATCAATAGAAGTGTCATCTTCAAACCTCTGCTCAAATCCACCTAAATCGCCAAGAAGATTTGATTCTGTACCGGGAGACATATCGCTACCAAGCCCTCCAGAACCACCCATAAATTTAGTTAAATCTACTGCGTTTGGATTATAAGCAGATTGACCAAATGGATTATTAGGATTATCTGAAGACATCAAACTAATTTCTAAAGGTTTCTGAGTATCATCAAAAAAATCTAAACTTGTCTTGTCATCAGGACTACGTTGATACGTCCCTTTTATGTTAGGATTATCAACTAATGTTGAACCAGCAGGAATATCAACATCTGCTAAACCATTCATAAACTCATTGTAAGCATCTCTATCCGTATTAGAACTAATTGTGTCTACAGAACCATCTGGATTTTTTATACTAAAAATTCCAAATCCTCCATCTGGTCCATCACTTAATGGATCTTCGCCTGAAATCTCAACTCCAATATTATAAAGACCATGTTTAACATTAGTTGGTAAAGCTTTATCAATAGTTTCATCTTGATAAAAAGACGTTGTTACGGCTCCAGTTTTTATGTCGTCTAATAAATCACTTACAGATTTAGGGGATGATACTCTAACTCCAGACCCAGTAACTCTCGCCACACCTGTTCCATAATCAGAAGCATCACTCATGGGTAAATCTTGAATAGTTGTGGGTAGACCTGATAAATCAAGACCTGAGTAATCTGTTTGTCCTGTAGTTATATTCGTTATAGACCCATCAGGGTTTATGACATTTGGATTTCCGTCCATATCTGTAAAAATATTTCTTGAATCTGGTCCTCTGGTAGATTCATTTCTAAATCCATCTATCGTAGACGCACCTGCAGGACCAATAATACCACGCATAAAGTTACCAAGTTGTTCAGCGTCAGGAACAAAATCAAATGCTCCTCCCTTTAAAGCTCCCTCTGGTTGTGCATCTCTAAATTGTTGAAGTAATGAATTTACATCAGGAGAAGTATATTCATAATCATCTTCAACATTCATTCCTTTTTGTCGATAAATAGGATCACCGTTTGAATCATAACCAACAATAAACTCATCATCTAGGTCAGAATATCCCATTCTATTCATAAAATCAAATTGATCTTCAGGTCTGCCACCTGTACCATCAGTACCTTGAGGACCAATAAAAGACTCTCCAAAAGGAGTGCCAAAAATATCTAAATTTCCTCTACTTTTATCGCCTGAAAATCTATCTACATTTAATTTTTGACTACGAGCCTGTTCTCTGGCTTTAGATAAATCTTCACCTCCAGCCCCCATTAAAGCATTAACCATAGACTTGCTGTAAGATGGAAGACCACCTCGACCTGTAATAGCTGTGTAATCATCTTCGTTAAATTCTGGAGTTACACCGCCACCAATTGCAGGTTGATTCATAGTTAAATAATCAGGAATTGCACTACCACTCATAAGTGCGTCCATCTCAGGATCAGCTACTTGACTCTTTTTAAGCTCATTAAGTTCATCTTGTAATTGCAACTGGGAAGGAGGTAATCCCTGAACATTTGCAGGTAAACCTGATAGATCAACCTGATTGCCACCTAAACCGCCCATATCCCTATCTTGCAACTGATTGGTAAAATCAAAGTTTTGCAGGGTACCTAACTGAGGAACACCGCCTATTACTGGAGAATCATCTCTTATAGTAACTTTAGAACCCGGACCATAACCTTCTCTAAACTCATCTAAAATGTCACCTCTTCCCTGCATAATACGAGGTACGCTAAAATCCCTGTAATAGTCGTCTTCGAGAGTTTTATATTCACGAGTCTCGAAGCCATTGTCTTTATACTTAGGGATACCTTGAGCTTCAGCAAGTGCATCTACTTCAGCCGTTAACTTTTTAAGTTCTTGTCTCCTTAGATCTCTCATATCTAATCTTGTTGAATTATTTTCTAAAGCACCCATCATTTCATCAAAATCACCAAAATTATCATCACTCTCTTGACCAACTATCCGACCTAACAAAGAACTTGGTAAAACTCCGCTGCTTGTAACAACACCATCATCTATATTTATATTAGGAGAAACGCCACCAACCCCACTGTCGCCAAGAGAAATTAAGTCAGACGTTATGTTAGGTGCAGTATCACCGTCTGTACCAAACCTCTGCTCAAAACCAGTTAGATCTAAAGGAGAACGACCTCCCATAGCACCGGGAGACAGACCAAAAGAAGGTGCTTGGTCAGGAATTACACCACCACCTATAATCGGTTGATTCATTCTTAAATAATCAGGAATTGCTGGATCAGCAGAAGGAGTATCATCCCCACCGCCAAAAACAGAATCATAAACAGATTTATAAGCAGTTTGATCGTCTTTTGGTGTAAACAAACTGCCATCTAAAATAGCTCTGCCAATATCATCTAAACCGCCAAAAGGGTCATTCTTAGCAGCCTCTAAATCCGCTAAAAATCCATCACCTGTTTTTAAAGAAGATGCGTCTTGCGCCCTTTTAAACTGTGCAGCATCCCTTTCATCTTTATTCTTTTCTGCACGTTCTGCTGCTAAAGTAGCTGCCCTAGACTCAGCATATTCCTGTTCCGCAATAGCTCTTTCTTCAGGGCTTAATAAAATATTTTCTAAACCTTGTTGAAAAGCATTTCCTTCTGAACCTCGTCCTGAAGTTCTAAATAAATTTCTTCTACCAACACCTAAATCATCAATATAATTAAGAAACTCTTTCTTACCAACACCAAATTCAGATAAAATATCTTTATCAAGTAAACTCGTACCATCAGCGAATCGTATATTACGGTCATCGTCAGAGTCTCTTGCAAAAGTATCTATACCAACTTCATCAATCTTATTTTGCAACGCCTGTGCTGCTTGTTGCATAGGTGTTAAAGTGGATACAGGGGCTTCGTTAGGATTTTCCATAGGAAGTGGACTTCCTGTAGAGAAAGTCGGTTGAGTTGGAGTAAAGGTGTTTATCACTGGGGCTGTGGGTAACGCAACAGGATCAGGGGCAGCCGAAGATATACCTCCTGTATCCGCAACTGGAGCTACAACTGGAACTTCCGCTACTGGAGAACCTCCAGAAAACGTAGGCTCCCCAATATCCATAGTTTGCATAGGAGCTTGAACAGGTTCATCAACCTGATCCGCTAAATACCCTGCTCTCGCAATCTCTAAAGGTGTCGGACCTGCCGTGGCTTGTGAAGCCATATAAGCAGCTAACGCTTCTTGTTCAGCCCTCGCTTTTTCATTATTCGCTCTCACCGCAGCAAAAATAGGATCCTCCGCAACACCCCCATTATCAAACCCTTGAACAGGTTGCATAGGCATACCAATTCCACCTCTAAGAGATTGACTCGAAGGAGGCATCATAGGTTGCTGTTGTGGCATAAATGGATTGTTTGGTGCCATCTGTGGAATCGAAGTCGGCATTTGCGGTGCTACATAAGGCTGTGTAGGCGCTGCTCCCTGAACATCCCTTAGAAAATTATTAAAACCCATACGCTTGCTTGTATCAGTCGCCATAGGTATCTGAGTTTTATTAGAACTATTAGGGTTCATAGGTGCATTCATGGAAAATTATCCTCCGACTAAGTGCAGTTAATCGGAAGATAATCTACTTTTATGATTTTGACAACACATTCTCTAACTCTTTTGAAGATTGCTTTAAAATTTTTTCTATATGAGCAACATCCACACTCCCAACCGACAACGTAGTGTCAATCTCCTCACGCAACTTCTTCATGCGATCCATGTCATAGGAGGTCAGGGTACCTGAACCATCCAAATTCTTTGCAGCTATCTCAAGAACAACAGGAATAGGAGCGTTCTCAACCTCGTAATAACGATACATACGCAAACTCATGCCCAATCTCTTAGCCATCTTGTCCTGCGTAAGACCTAAACCCCCTCGTATCTGCGATAACTCCCTAGAACTCATGTTACTGTTAACTACCCTTCTCATTTTTTTCTCCCAATTTTTTTTAAAAAATTTTTTTCGGACACAAAGTTATCCAACCAATTCTAAAATTCCATGCTTCATTAAATCTTCCGCAAAAACAGTTCTATCACTAAAACGATACGATTTATTGTTATAGCTTGTCGCTGTATGAGCAAGATCCCTTAACAAATCACCCTCATTATTAGTATCACGCAAGAATGGATTCTCTTTTCTTAGACAATCAACCACATCCGAAGGCGATTCGCCCTCAAACGTAAGATCATAGCCGTAGTTTACTCTGTACTTAGTCATAATAGTCTCCTTCAGGTATCTATGTAGCAGTTTTTGCTTACTTTGTCAAGAGTTTTGTGAATGTTTGTGGGAAACAGGGCGTAAATGCCAATTTTGGTCAAGCCCAAAATAAGGGGGATCACTATTTTTAGTGAAGCCCGATTACTTAATCAAATCAATACCTTAGGGTACCTTGTTAAAGTTAAAAGATCAGGCATTACCCGGACGGTTTAAAAGCGATTAGACAAAAAAAAGACCGCCGTAGCGGTCTAATTTGTTTGGCTGGGTGCTAGCCGTTAACGACGACGGCTAGCTATTTCTTCAATTCTATCATGGATAAATTCAAATGTTTCGTCATCTAATCCACTCCATATTGAAAGGTTACCAGATCTGTTTTCTGGTAGTGGTACTAGCTCGCTTGATGCAACGGTGTATTCTCTAAGCATTGTGTAACCGCTATGTTCCTCGCCATCTCTATAGCTAGCACCGTTGGCTTGTTGGGTATGAGTGACAATCGCATTGTCACTGAATTCAGTTCTAAGCTCACTGACTAGCCGTCTAATGTTATTGGCTGTATTACCACACGCGTCCATCAACTCACGCACTGTGGCACCATTTTCAGAACGTATAGCTTGGTAAACAATACCTATACGGCTATTGCGTCTTGATGGATGCCTATCTGGCGTTGCCACTGTGGTAGTGCCACTACCTTGCTCAAAACGATTATCTAATGACCATTGGTACATATTGGTTATGAGCTTGCACCATGCTTTTAATTTTGGCATCTCAAGTGTTGAGTGATGTTGCCTGAATTCAATAGTACCTTTTGACCATGTTGATATATTGACGGTTGAATATTTTGACTCACTACCAGTCCAACATCTTTGTAAATCTTCTAAGCTATTGGCACGCTCTATCTTTGCAAGGTTGAGAGGATGGCACCATCTAGAACCAGTTCTTGATGGGGCTAGCATTGAGTTGAATGTAGGTTGAAATATTGTATATCGTTTTGCAACGTCTTTAATTAATTGCCAATCAAGCTTGGTAGAATTAAATGAATTCTTTACTAGGTTTCTATCACCACCATTTTGAAACCAATTGTTTTTGGATAGCTCATTAAATTGACCGTTGGTTACGCTATCCTTAATTGGTGCATTTGAAACGTGCATATGAATTCCGCAACGTTCATTAGTAGTGGTGCCAATATCAGTCATAGCTCCACATATCTTACTTACAAATTGCCACATCTCATTTGATGGGACTAGTGGTGGTAAAACTACCTCGTAACCACTACTACCTAGTGAACCGTCGTAAACAACGTCGCACGTTTCAACTAACCACGTTGGTAGTAAACGTCTAGCTTCTTCTACGCTAAAACCGTAACCTTCTATTTCAAATCCTATCGCTAATCTATTTGTCATTTTGTAACCTTTTTTGTTTATGAGAACGAATCAGGAACATCGTATTCTCGGTTTCTGTACTTACTTTTCTACATTTTTATGAAAGGTATGTAAAGCAATAATTGCTCAAGTATTTTATTGGCAATAACTCGAACAATTGTTCGACTTATTTTTTTTTATTTTTTTTCTTATACATATACACATACATATACATATACATATACTAAAACTGCCAGCTCCGAAGCCCGATCCCCGATTCCCCGATCCCCGATTGCCCGATTCCGACCGGGAAGAATGGCTGGCCCCGGTAAGCTGCAGCGCATAAGTCGAACAATTCTTCGAGTTGTCACCGGGTAACGCTGACCCCGGCATAAAAAAAGGGGCAGCCGAAGCCACCCCAGTTGGTTACAAACTCTTTATATTAGTCAGACCACCACTGGCCCGACCTAAATCCCAGCTTCTCGTAGGTGGACCAGCCCGAAGTCGCTTTGTTCCAGCCATTTCGCTGTGGAAATGACCAAAGCGGTTGACGATCCTCGTTCTTGATTGCGTGATCCACAGCCCGACTGAGATACTCCTCTGGCAAATCAAAGTCTCGGTAGCCGTTTTTGATTGTTTCGAGGTATCCCCACGAAGGTTCAGCGTAATTGGATGAGTTCATAATGTACGTCATGCAACCACCAATGTCTTCCCTCCTGTATAATGTTGGGTAACCCTCATAGCGATCTAACGCTCCAAGGCACTTCCGTGTAATCTTCCAAAGACCCACAGGGCAATAGTCGCCCTCTGATTCTTCAATGTCAGCCACGCCTCGGAACACCAGCTTATAGTTTGGAAGCAGGAAGCTCCCCATGATTTTAGCTCTTGGACATCGAATCTCCATCTGTTTGACGTTGAGATTCGACCCATAGGCTAGATATAGCCATTCTCGTTGCATTGTAACCTCCTATGTTTTTATAATGCTTGATATATAAGTAGCATACATTGCTTGCCATGTCAAGTATTATATTCACCAGTGGTAACTTCTCTCCCTTGCACAATACCCAACTGCTGTATTTTTTAATCCTGCTGCAGCGTACAACTCGAACAATTGTTCGGGTTAACACCGGGGTAAAAAAAAATCCCCCAGCATTTCTGGACGTAGAGTCTCTTATGCTGGAGGACCTGAATCCATCTGGACGTAGAGTCTCTCGGATTACATTCTGTCTTGAAATTGTTCGACTAAGATTGTCACCACTAGGAGGCACACAAGAAAGACGAATACGAATAATAACGCTCCCATGTTTACCCCCAATTCTTTCGATCATCACATTCGTTATAACCTTTGGTATACGCTGTGATTTCGAATGGTGTCATATCTGTCAAAGGAACCATAGCTCCTTTATATGTTCCAAATGGATAATAATGTGGATCAAAGGGTCTGCCATAATAAGCGTCTGCTGATCCACGATCATAAGGTGATCCGTTATACTCTGGATATAGATTTTCCATTACAGCCACCTTTGCTTTAGTGCGTACCCATCACCGAACAACTCTTGCGATAGTGAGTGAACGAGGTGAAAACCCATATCCATCCCACAACCAGAAACTCCAACGGCTGTCGTTTTATCTTTAAAAGAATAACCCAACAATTTAGAAACAGCATAACTCATGTGTAAAGGTCTTCCATCTCTAAACACAATCGCACTGATATGTCGGTACATTCCAGAACTTGATACTTGTCTGCAAATAGTGAAAACCGTGTCACCTTCTTTAATACTTTTCTTCAATTCATTTTTTAAATGTAAATTTTTCATTTTGTAACCTTTCTCTGTTTATATATATATAAGTAGCAGTCATTGCTTCTCTTGTCAACAACTAAATGCAAAAAAAAATAAAAATAATTAACCGGGGAAAGTTTTTTATACTCGGCGCATAAGTCGAACAATTGTTTGAGTTATGTGCCGGTTATAAAAAAGCCCCCCAGAAAAGGGAGGCTATTATTATTTATCCTGTTTGAAGAAGTTCACCACACTTACCACATTCGTAACCGTGGTACCTGTGTTCGTCTTCAACAAACTCGTAGTATTCTACATGATCGTAACAATCATGGTCAGTTTGTTGCTCTTCATTCATCTCACAAACTCCAGAAGATGAGCTTCTAGTGGATCCCGAACTCTGAGCGATCCATCTGAACCCCGATACATTTTAATCGTTCTAAACTCTGGTTCATTGGATGGAACTACAACGAGTTTATGCTCCTGATGCAGATTCCACTGCTTGATATGCGATTCTTGTTGTAACATTTTTTACTCCTTTTCTATTATATACACATACACTACAGCAAAGTTTGCTTAATGTCAAGTCCTAAATACAGAAAAAATAAAAAAAGTTTTACCCAAGTCTTTGCCCAGCGGTTCGAGATCTTTCCCCGGCAACTGGTCCAGCTGCTGGTCCGCAGGCGATTAAGTCGAACAATTGTTCGGTTTAACCGCGCTGGCAACCGGGGAGAAAAGTCCCCGGCGTAGATCTTTACCGGGGAAGTTGTGAAGAAAACCATGAATACCCAGCATCATAGCCCGATTATAGATCCCGATCAAGCCCGATTCCAGAGAAGACAGGTCCCGATCCCGAACAATTGTTTGGTTTAATGCCGGCTCGACGCGCTGCTGCGCAATATAATAATAGCTGCACGAGGGTTTTGTGGTGTAGCTTCACCGGGACCAGATCCCGATGTCCCGGTAATGTCCCGATGTCCCGATTAAAAGCCCGATCAGATCCCGATCCCCCGGTAATAAGCCCGATTCAAGCCCGATAACCCGAACAATTCTTCGGTTTACTGCTGGGACCAGCACGATTCGTTGCGCTTTCAGGAGGCTTCAGAGATCTGCGTGGGAGTCGCCTCCGTAGACCCCGATGGTTCCAACACCTCTACCTCGTCCTCCTCACTATTTTCTGCTATCAAGTTGGGATTATCTGGGACAGGTGTTATATCTTTCATCCTTTCTTGGGCTATTTCCATAAAACTCCCTAATTTATCAAGTATTTGCTCTCTTGTCATAGCATCCACGTTCTCATGCTTTACATGGGTTCTGTTCACAAGTAGCCCTGTTGCCTTTAATCTTAGCTCCTCTGCTCGTATTGCGTCACCATATTTGCCGTTATTGAGTGCCATATCTCTAATGTTTTGCAGGTCCCTCACAGACTTCGCTATGGTGACACCGAACTTGCTTTCAAGCTCCAGCCTCATCTCTTCTAAGCGTTCCTGTATGATTGGACGTTGAAGTATCCGAGTGGCATCCACTGTGGGGTTAGCGTAGCCCACATCTCTTGCTGCGGATGTTTGTGTCATATCCTTATGCACATAGTTATTTAAAAACTTTTGTTGCTGGGGCGTAATCTTCTTACGACTGAGCGTATTGCTTTTGCTAATTGGTTCTCCGAATTTTGGCATCCCGAACAATTCTCCGTGTTATGATTATATGATAAACTGATCTTCTGTGATTTGGCAAGTGCTGGCAGATGGGGGATGGTTATGGGGGTGTGGTGGTACACCCCACATATACCCCTTTAGGGGTACCACCTTATACCACCATACCAGTACGTTTAAAAACAATGACTTACAGCAGTTTCTTATACTGGTATTTGCCATTATACCACCAATACCACTAACTCATAAAAACCCAATAAAATAAGGGTTATTTCACTGGTACTATTTTCTACTGGTATTTTACCACCATACCAGTATACCAGTAGATTGGCTATTTTTACCACTATTCCACCTCCTCTGCATAAGCGTCTTTTACGATAGCAGCGATGACCAAACCGATGTCACACCGATCCAGTTTAACGGCTTCATTTACAAGCCACTGTGTTTCTTCGTCACTGAGATAGTCGTACACGTTGCCTTTTTTAATATCCAAACTACGCATTTTATAAGCTAATGGTTTCATTTTTCTATTTCCTGTTTTATAGCAAGCCCGATTTGCATAGAAATTTGTGGCACAATTGCGTTGCCTAATCCTTTAATTCTGTCCACCCTTCTGGGTACCCCATGAGCCACTCGACCCACGTTGGGTTCAGTTGCCCAGTTGCACCCCCGACCTCCCCAGCTACTACTTCCTCTAGGTTTCCTTTGTTCCGATTCGCTAGCTGTTCTCTGTTCTCCTCTGTTATCACTGGATGCACTTTGTTCGCTCTTGGGGTGGGCCACATTTTCTTCTTGTCCTTCTCCATTTTCTCCACCATAGCGTCCAGACGCACTCCAAACTTCGTCCCTGTTGTGTTGCTCTGTCGATAGTATTTGCCGTTCTCCTCCTTGACTGTTCCCGATCCTCCCTTCCAATCCCTCGCTGATGGTGTGGGCCATAGCTGTTCCTTCCCCTCCACCAGTTCTGCCAGACCTCTGCCATATCCCTTCGTCGTTCGTCCCGGTTCGTTGGCTCTCGGAGTTGGGAACATCTTCATTGTGTCCTCGTCCACCTGTTCCCTGAGATTGCTCGGTCTGGTCCTTCCCTTCCGATGCCCTTCTTGCATTTTCTTCGTTGATTCCTCCGATCTCTGTGGCAGATGATCCATTGTGTTTGGAGTCGCCCACATTTCGTCCGATGATCCAGAGTCTATCTCTCCTGTGGGGAGCGCCGACGGACGCAGCTGGAATAATAAATACCCTTGTGGCGTAGTCTTTAAGTGCCAAGTCAGCAAGCACCTTGTCGAGGCCCAGTGCGATGTGACCGCCAACGTTTTCGAAAACGACCCAAGAGGGTCTTTTGGATGCAATAATTTTAGATATGTACGGATAGATGTGTCGAGGGTCTTCTTCTCCTTTTTGTCTCCCTGCGACTGAGAACGGTTGACATGGGTATCCTGCGGTGATGATATCACATTCCCGAACAAGTCTTTCTGGATCATTGGCTAACTCCTTTACATCTGTAGCGATTGGCACATGGGGCCAGTGTTTTGCTAATATTTTACGGCTCCAAGGTTCTATATCGCAGAATTGAACAGGCGTACTAAGCTTCGCCCATTCAAATCCTAACGCAAATCCACCTATACCGCTGCATAAATCAACGTGTCTTAACATTTTTTCTCCCTAAACCGAACAACTCTTCGACTTAATCCAGCTTTGCTTTGCCGGTTAGAATAACAAGATTGCCCACGATTGGCTGACCTACGATTTCAGACCCGATAGGATTGACTTTAAAACCCTTGATAAGCCCTTCTTCGTTCACGACATACTGAGCATCATCATCAATGCCCATCATGGCTGGTGTGCCATTTCTGGGGTATACAAGTTCGATTAATCCACCCCCGACCATATCTTGCACATCTTCTAACTTTAGCTCCCGATCACTTACTTGAATTATACTAATCATATTTATCTCCCGATTATTCTATTGATCCTGTTTGTCTACGGCTGTTGTGTATCATTTAATCCTCCCATAAATCTCTAACTTGTTGGCTTGCTTTAAAATAAAACGGACACCCATATTGGTAATCTTTGTTGCCATAACCCAACTTTGTAGATCTCTCCCGCATCATTCGCAGTGCCTTAACCTGTATATGACGAATGCGTTCTCTTGTTACATTGAAGACCTTACCTACTTCTTCAAGGGTTTGATCCTCATAATACCTACGATTGATTACATCTTTTTGCCGTGGCGTAAGGATATCTGAAAGCTCTTTAACTACACCTATTTGAGACAAGTTTTTCTCCGCAGAATCTTCTGACTGAATGTTCTTTACACTGTCTGAGTCTAAAGACACCTCGTCAAACAAGTTCTTTAAGATAAAACGTGGACTCTTGAGAACAGTTCTTATTGAGCTTGGAACAGAGAAACGTGTCACGATATAGAACCTGTTTGCCTACGAGAATTAAACTTACAGGAAATTTTTAATTCTTCCTCTACCAAACGAAATAATTCCTTCAAATGTTTTTCTTTCTTGATTAATTGATTTAAGTTTTGGCAACGCTTGTATTCAATCATAGCTTCTTGCACTTTTTTGTACTGGTGCGGTATTGTTGCCCTTATCATTTGTAGTTCTGTCATTAACTGCTCTCTCTTCTTTTGCTATATCTCGGCATATCATTAACAACGTATCGTCTGACAATATGCCATCCCATAGAATATATTTGACCTCTCCCTCTTTCAAAACTTTAATTCTGACTTCGAGATCAAATATTTCCATATTGATTATTTATCCTGTGCTTTCATCAAAGCTTCTTTAGTTCGCTCATGTAATTTAACTGTACCCTCAAGCAACGAGTTTTCAGCCTCTTCATAAACATCAATTTCATGATTTCCCATTGCGTCCATTACATGAAAGTACTGAGCTTCAGTGAGTCTGGGGGAATATATTTTAACCATCAATTTTCTCCTTTTATATAATTTAAAATAGCAATAATTGCTTAGTTTGTCAAGGGTAAAGTTTGCTTATTATTTCTGGTCTTGGTAAAGGTTTGATATCATTGATGTTTTCAGCATAAAATATATGTTTCCCAACCTGTTCTATTTTTACCATCTTATCGGACCAGTACGGTTTTATGTCATCTGTATGGTAATGCGTTGCATCTTTGCCGACCACTGAGATGTACTGACCTTCATGGATCATCAACTTCGCTAATGATTTAGATGTTTGAAAAGAGTTATGCTCCTTTGGTAAATCGCTCTTACCGTCACACCACCAGCTAAATTGACACCCCTGACTGTTCTCTTGCAACACAACTTCACAGATTGTATTTGGGTAGTCTTCTGAAGCCACACGATTAAGTGTGACCTCTGCTACAGCTATCTGGCCCTGAACTGGCTCTGACCGTGCCTCAAAGAATATATTAAGAGCCATACACATGAGTGCTGTTTCCATCATTGCAGTAAAGCCCCCCCACCCTCAAGTTGTCTTATAATCATTTTGAGTATTTGTATTTGTTCACTTCGCCATTGCGAAATAAGCTTATCGTCCCTTTCGTTATGATCTTCTTCAAGTTTAATAAGTCTATTGAGAGTTTCTACTCTTTCTTTTAGTTTATCCATGCTCGTATCCATGTGTAGCCTCCTTTTTATACGTTATCTCTTGATGTCGTTGGAGTATATGTTTTGTCACTTAATGTTCCACCTTCTACCCCCAACCAAATACGTCCTCCCTGTCCTGTAACATTATATTTAGCGACTCTTCCTGCATCGACTAAAGGTTTTAAATAATTTTTTCTTATAGTATCATATTCATATCCACGCAGAATATCTGGTGCGCCTCTCTCTTCTAATCTTTCGCTTATTCTGTTAGTACCTGAATCTTGTGTAAGAGCTTTTCCTTCAGCCTCGCAATCTCTAATCCAGTTATAAAGAGCTTCAATACGAACTTCAGCATAATCTCCTGTTTGAACATTAACAAATTGTTCGGAATGATCGACCAGCAGACCAGTGTTGCTATCTCGAACAAATCTTCGGATTTCACGGCTTGCTGGTCCGTTTGATTTTACAACTGCTCCATCAAAGAAACCATTGCGAGTGTAATCAATACCTAAAGTATTCGCTCTATCCTTACCTGTCTTCGCTGTTACATTCCATATAGCGTAGGCAAATCGAACCCCATCTACGAGTGCAGACGTACCTCGAATAAGATTACGAGCCTCTTCTGGTGTCTTTGGTGGATCATTGTCCTTAACCTTCGCCATATGGTGGCATAGAAGCACCGTAGCCCCTGTTTCTGTTGCTATCTTAGCCATAAGACCCATAAGAGCAGCCCCTGCAGCAGGATCGGAGTTCACATCAGCGTGAACAAACGATGCTAATGGATCAAACACAATGAGCTTTAAGTTTTTTATCTGGAGTATTTGATCGTAATACTTTTCAAACTCTTCACCTGAGTGATAGCTTTTATCCATACCTTGCTGCATGATTGGAAATACACCGCCATAGTTAGGCAATGGTATAATTCTCATTTGATGTTCATAATTAAATCTCTGACCATCAGGATCTAATCTTGCAATACGTCTATGCACTTCAGCCTCATCATCTTCAGCCGTAAAGATAATTGTGTTGCCAAACTCACCAACCTGACCACCAAAAGAATTTTGAAATGCGTGACCAGAAGATATCTTCATAGCCAAATCCATTGTCATCATACCTTTGCCCGAATCACCTGCAGCAGAAAACAAAGCTGGGATGCCCAATGGCATAATGTTGTTAATTAAAAACTTCTGTTCTGGTGCCTGTTCACTAAACCTTGAAACAAGAAGACTGTCATCAAGCAGATTAATTGATCGTTGAGCCTTATGTCGAACATCATTTAAAAAGCTCCTGACATTAAAGCTCTCTGTTATAGCATCCGCTGCGTCCCACTTTTCGGGTTTCCCTTGCGGTGGCGTGAGTGTTGTTACAGACTTAGCTCCAGCTTGAAGAGCCAACTGTTGCACTAACTCTGCAACTTTTTTACCTGCCTTATCATTGTCGGGCCACAGAATAACTTCTTTTCCATGTAAAGGAGAGAAATCATAGCTTGGTGCAGAGTTTTTGGATAACATACCAGCACCGCCCATATGACACGTTGCTGTAAACCCCAACTGATTAAGAGCATCAGCACATTTCTCACCTTCGACCCAGATAACCCTGTCTGAAGAAGATATGTTCGGGATATTATATAATGGGCGTGTTTCTGGCATTTTTGGATATGGTGTTCCAGTTACAAACTGCCTAAATTCTTTCTTAGCCTTGCCACTAGCATCAATAATAACGTCACCATTTTCATCACGAACATTGTATCGTCGAACCATTGCAATGATTTCACCGTCAGCAGAGACATATTCATGCTCTCCATCATGTGGAGTATTGATATCGTACTTCTGTTTTACTGGCTGAGATGTATTAAATGGATTCGTTGGCGTATACTGGTGATCCGTATCTCGAACATTTCTTCGACTTTCATCTAGGTATCCGGCAAAGTGTTCTTTAATTTCAGGTAAAGTCATCCCTTTACCCTCCATCATTATCTTAACAATACCCCCGACACCTTCTCCACCGTTGAAATCTGTTCCTTTTAGAAAGAATGGCCCCGGAGTGATGTCAATCTTTAATGAGTTGCCTTCTTCGCCACCAAGAGAACCAAGAACAAACTGATTCCCTCTTACCTTACCGTTTGGATAAGTATCTTTTAGTATGTCAATTTGGACTGAAGATGGAACTTTTCTGCTAATTTCTTCTACTAAATCTATGGCAGAAATACTAGATTTAGCCTTGTCAAATGATAGTACACGCATTATATTGATCCTTGTAACCTTTTTTACTTGGGAGAAAGTTAGCGCTTTCTCCCTTTTTTATTGCTCCCAACAAGTGTTGTTAAACTCACACCACTTGCAACTAAAGTAATCCCTGTTATGGGCTATTCTTGGTAGCATCTCAGATGATTTCGTTGCAGTCAAGATTTGAACGCCTTTATCACTAATCTTTTGGGCTAACGCTTTATCAAATGGCACCAGTTCATAATAGATTTCAGAAGTATTTTTATTCATAACCGTAAAGAGTGCTGGGTTTTCATGCAAATCCATATAGGCTTGATACACAGCTATTTGTGCTGCATATGTTGGATTGGCTTTCGCTACACCAACCCGAACAAATTCCTTAAACTTCTTATCGTTTGCCGATTTGCACTCCCAAAGCATAGGATATTGTAGCTCTACAGGACCTGCACATATCACTCCATCTATATGCCCTTTTATCTGATCGTCAGCTATAGAGAACCCAAATTGTTCGCCTTGTTTATCTACCGTGCGTAAATCAAACCCTGATTGCTTAATCCATTCAGCTTTCATATCTTCTATTTCGTGACCAAATTGAAAGATACGCAACGTCTTAGCATTAAATTCTTTCTCCCGATCTGGCTCTGTACCCATATACCGATATTGTATTTTGCGTGAGCATTCCTCTCCCAAACTTGAGCCACCCAAATATTTTCGTCTTGGTCTTTTTTTATTGTTATCGACAATCGACTTATCAATAACATCAGAGATTTCTTTTATTTTATCAGAACGGAATTCCTGACGATGGAGGGTACTTACCGCCTGACCACTTAATGTGAGATTGTTCCAATCTATTAAGGTCTTTTCCATCTGTTATATCTCCCGACTCCTGCACAATAAATATTAAACCCTCAACTTGATCTGTCGTTAGATCCTGTAATTTTGTATCCCACCCAATGTGTTTGCAAGCATTTGCAAACGCCATGATAGGCTCTTCTTTTTTTTCCAATGTAAAATCTCCCACTTTGATTATTTTCGACCCTTTAAAAACCTTTAATACTTCCTTAACAATATCATTCTCAATGATATGTTTCATTTGCGTCTTCTTTAAACTCATCATTAATTATAGCCAACTTTAAGTATGGTTCGCTATCTACTTTAATATAAGCTTTTGAACATAAATAAAGACCGCCAACCAACTCCATTTCTTCGTCTAGTATTTTAGAAACAATATTTCTAATAATATCATCATTAACTTCTTTTAATTTCATTACAGATTTGTACTCATGTTCTTTTAAGTTTATTCCATGAGCAATAGTCATTGATATATCTATCTCAACGGTTTTCATTTTCGCCCCCTAAACTTGCGTATCCACATATATCTACCCACTGGTCTAACGATTTACCGTGCATCAAACGAGATGCCTTAACCATCATCATACACAAATAGACTTGCGATACACTAATTTCTTTTTCAAGAACAACTGACCATAAATCTGCAATACGTTTGTGATTAAGATAAGCATCGCCATAATCTTTTGATCTGTCACCATTTACTAATTCTTTTGCTTTATCCAATATTTCACTACGCTGCATACTTGTATCCATTCGTTGTTACTACGTTATCAATTACTTTTTTGTTCCACAGATAATTTAACCAACACGCACCCTTATACTTGTTAAAAGAAAAATCAAACCCACTGATCTCCATACCTTGTGATCTTAAATGATCTCTCTGCTTTTGAGATAAAGGTTCGTTAAGCCACCGCTTAGTTTTGTTGGCAGCGTCTGTGCTTTCGATCTCTCTTAGAAAATCATCAGAGGCAGCAATAGCCTGTTCTTTTGTTCCAATCGCAACAGTTCTGACCTGACCGTTCTTTTTCTTAACAATTCCAATTGAGTTTTCGCCAACTGTCGCTATAATGCCAAATCCATTAAACCCAGATGCCATCATCATTCTACCGTTGCCTGTCATATCAATCCAACGAAACGGTGAGTGTTCAAGTAACTCAAATTCACTCATTACAAATTTACTAATTTCTGATACGTCTTGATTAGATCCAAATACAAACCCACACATAGGACATTCTCTGGAGTTAAGTGGGACATCAGCGTGACATTCGGGACATGACTTCTCTGGCCCCTGACCTTCACTTAGCTTATCTGACCCATCAAGATCCACACGATCATCAATAGAACCGTGCGTGAGAATAGATGTACCAAAATCCAACACGATACAGTCTTTTTTAATAAGACCGGGATACAGTTCTGGATCAATCGTGCGTAGCCCACGACCAATCATCTGCACCATTGTAGACTTGTAACTGCATGGTCTTGTAAGGACAATACACGCCACAGGAGGGGCATCAAAGCCTTCTGTTAATACTGCCACGTTCACAACAACTTGAATGTCTCCATACTCTAAATCTTCTAGGATTTGCTTGCGTTCTTCTTTTGGTGTTTCACCTGTTACAATATCTGCTACAATATCAGATTTTTTAAACTCTTCGACCAAATCCTGTGCATGACGAATTGTTGAACAGAACACGATTGTCTTACGATCAATAGCCTTTTCCTTCCATTCATGCACAACACGTTCATTAATAACAGTCGTATTCATAATGCCCTCAACTTCGGACATATCGAAATCATCAACTGTTTTTCTAACATCATCCAGTTCTTCTTGAACACCAACATCAATTACAAATGCTTTAGGTGGTACAAGAAAACCCTCACGGATAAGTGTCGCCACTTCGATTTGATGTGAGCAATTGTTAAATACATCTCGCAAACCTTTTTTATCGCCACGATTAGGTGTAGCGGTAAAGCCCACAATTTCGGAAGTAGGATTATCTTCACGAACTTTACGAATAACTTTCTTATAACTTTCGGCTGCTGCATGATGGCTTTCATCAATGACAAGCATATCAAAGGGACGCATTGTTAAGAGATTGTTTTCTCTTGATAGCGTCTGCACCATAGAAAACACAACGTCACCATCCCAGTTCTTTTGTGTCCCATCTACAATTGACGTAGAAATGTTCGGGTTAACCTTACCAAACTTAATATTATTTTGTGAAACGAGTTCATCTCTGTGCTGTAAGATCAACACACTTTTATTCTTTTTATGTCTGTTACCGACCAGTGCCGATAACATAATTGTTTTCCCTGCCCCTGTCGGAGCAACTACAATTGTATTGGAGTGCTTATCTAACGCTTTACTAGCGTCTTTAATTGCAACTTCTTGATATGGTCTAAGCAACATTGTAACCTCTTATAATTGGTGAGGGAGTTAAACGGCACACGCTCCCTCGTCGTGTTCCCAACTAGGTACAAAGGTGACCTTGCCGTTGGATTATGACTGCGCCCAACTCGGTACATTGGCTTGAGGAGCTAACGTACCTGTAACAGTTTGAGCTTGTGCTGGAGCCGTGGCTGCAACTGTAGATCCACCACCAGAACTCGAAATAAAATCTTTGTTATTTGGAGTTAAGGCTACCATCATTTTGTTTTGATCTGCGTAGCCATTGGTGCCTTTCTTAACACCAACCTTCATGCAAATCTCTTTCTCATTAAGTTGACCAATACCAGAAAGTTGTCGTGACTTCTGAGCATTTTCAGATTGATCGGATGGATCAAGAGAAAAGGCACTATCAATAATACCTTTGAGAGTACGCAAACCAATTTCTTTTGCCGTTGGCATTCCGCTTTCACCTAGCTTATCTCCATCAACAAAAATCTTATCCCACACTTTTCTTCGATCATATGGACCACCAACAATCGTGAACTCAATTTCAGCCCACTTTGCTTTTGATGATGCAGAAGTTTTAAACCACTGACCTTGACCAAACTCAGGCAGTTCTGTTGTTCCACCATTTAGTTTTACAATCGCACGAACTACAGTGCCTACAGGAATTAATTCAAAATCCCCACTTTTATTATCTTCTGGTACATTATTTAAATCAAGCATTTTCATTTTCTCCTTCGCTTTGATTTTGAGTTTTTGGATCAACAAAGTTAAGCGGTCTTTCAGCTTGTGTAACCCCACCGCCCATCTTTGCTAGAAGTTTACCAAGATGTGGCTCTTCTAATACTTCAAGTCTACCCGACCTATCTTTTGCTGGGTATCCCCACTGATTAAGAGTTTGACACACAAAAGCCCTATAAGGACCTGTCGCCTCATCTCCTGTAAGAATTGCCATTGTGATAAGATTATCAACAATTCCCGGTAATTCACGAGCCGTTTTCGATCCTTCAATCTGCAACTCATAAACTTTTCGACTGTAATCATCAGTACGCTCATCTAAGATACCAACAAAAACAACATTCTTTTCACGAATATGCTGAAGATGTGTTAACCATCCCATCATTTCTCGACCGTGCATTCCATAAGCAGCCCTCGTATCAAGCTTACCTGATCGGTCAGACTTATTCTCAGGCTGTTGCATACAGTGTTGGAAACACAACCGTCCTGCGACTGTAATACTATCAATAAATAATGTTTCATATTTTGATAAACTATCTCCGGGATCACCCATAGTTTGACACACATAATCATAGTGAGCCTTACTGTAAGGTTGATCGTCGGATAGTGATGGGTTCGCACCCCCAAGATAACAGGCAAAGTCTCTACATTCTGCCCATGTTCGGGGACGAATAACATCAAGGGGCCAACCCTCAATGGCTGCATCCCCAGCTTCTAAATCCATAAACAGTGTCGTATCACTGTCCAGTGTTCGAGCGAGGGTGGTTTTACCCACCCCACTTGAACCTATGACCACAATTTTGTGACCACGTTTTTCTTTCATTCTTGCTTCTGCATCAATAATTGCTAATGCCATTTTTACTCCTCCACGACTTCAATGATAGCACCACTAATATTAGTAGTACGAGCTTCTTGAAAAAGACGTTGAAGATCAGGGGGAGCAGCCGTGTATTTTCTCTCCTCAATGCTCAATGTCTTCTTAACGTAATGGTCAACAAGATCAGTCCTCATAGATTGACTGATTCGCTCTAGTGCTTCTTGATCCCACTCGACACGCTTCTTGACTTGAACTTTTACGCTCTTGTCATTATCAACAATCGTTGTCGTGCCAAAGTCCTTACCATCCTCATGGAGTTGAGACTTTGCAATCTCAAGGTATCGACCTTCAATTTGTTCGTTGACTTCTTTTAATGCTGTTTTTAAGTGACCCATTCGCTCTCTAATAGAGTCACGCTGGGTGAATAGATTTGTATCAGGCATTATGCCCTCCTTTGATTTTGTTTATAGCTGATTGGGATATCAGCTTCGGAAATACATATAAGCACACATTTCTGTAAATGTCAATCTATTTTTTTTTGGATAAGTAAATTTCTATATTAAACACTGCTTTCATTAGTTTTTTCTTTAACTTAAACTCTGGTGTTTCGACTCCTTTTGCATCTTCAACTATATCTTCTATAGTGCCATTAGCGTGTTCGAGCTTGTATCGAAAGTCAGCTATGTACTTACAAATTTTTTGATCGTTGACTTCTATTATATAAGGCACCTGTAGCTCTAACTCTGTTACAAGACCACCACGTTCCATAGCTTTGAGTTGACCATAGCGTTCTGATTCCCACTTGGAATCAAAGGTTATACCATCCACTACAGTTTTCTTGGCACCATACTTACTTCTTGACTTAAAGAACTTGGGATTATATGTTTGTTTTATAGCCATTTGTGGGAGAATAACAGAATGCCAGACGTTAGTAAATTTAAATCTGTAGGTATTGGAATAGAAACCTACAAAAAGCTGGCTCGAATTTCTAAAGAAGAACACAGGTCCATTGGTCAACAGGTATCAAAGCTTGTTGATAGTGAGTACGAAATTCGCTATGGAAACGAGGTTGTTGAGTTTGGAAGTAAAAACCCTGTATCAAGAGGCGTAGGATCTCTTAGCGATTAAGTAACGATGCACTCCCCAAACCACCAAGTAAAGATGTTGCAACGGCTGGATTTTGTGAAGCACGTTGTCTAATACTATTGTAATTATTAATAGCAGCGTCACTAGGCACTGGAATAGCCTTATATGGTTTTGATTGCGGTGTAACAACACTTACATTAGAAAGTGAAGACCCCGGAGCAGGAGGAGTAACATTTGGCATCTGCATAGGAACCGAAGATTTGTTCGGTTTAGTGGATGATTCAAAAATTGCTTTAGCTTGTTTATTTGTTTCTTGAATACCGCCTTGAGTTTCTTGAGCTATAAATTGACTTAAAGTTGTTCGCAACGCTGAACCAAAAGTAACGCCTTTTTTTACTAATTCGTTTTCAAAGTTTTTATAGAATACTTCTGAAGAAAACAATCTTCCTAATATACTATACTTTGCAAGCTTACCTAAGTTCTGCAAAGGACTAGCAGCAATATTAGCAGCAATTAAATCTCCACCTTCAGCAGTCTTAGCATTAAATTTTAAAACACGAGCAAACTTAGCCATTCTTTCGGCTGTTTCTGTTCCATAAATAGTTTCAAGTTTACCAGAACTATATGCTTCATCTATTCTTTTACTAAATGCTGTAAATTGTTTTGGTTCTAATAAAAAATTATCTCCAAAATCACCAATAACATCTTCCATAAAATTAGAACGAATATTATTAAGAGATTTTTGATCTCCTTCAAAATATTTCATTAATCTTTTTAAATCAGCAGATGTTGTATTTTTACTGACAACAAGTTCAGAAGCTTGAATATCTGTTAGATCTCCAGTACCTAATTTTTTCATAGTTGAAGATCTTTTAAGATCTGCTAAATCCGTTTGCTTTTGTAATAAATCTTTTAATAAATTAACAGAGTTTGCATTTGGTTTTAATTTAATAAATTCGTCTATATCAGCTTTTGAAACATTTTTTAAAGACAATTTGTTTAATTGTTCAGACAATGCTTTAACTTGACCTACTTTGCTTCCAAATAATTCATCAGCAGTAGAACCTAAACTATCAAGTTTTGATTTTAATATAGATCCTCTAAATTTGCTAGGATCTGTTGGATCAAGTGAATCTTTTAAAGTTTGTCTTAGCCATTGACCTGCCATTTTTTCTTTAAATTCATCCGCAGATGTTTTGCTAGATTTATCAAGAACTTTATATAAACTTTTTAACGGTTTTGGATTATTATTTTTAATTAAACTAAGATAAGTTCCTGAAGCATCTAAATCTCGACCTGTTCTAACTTTTGCAGCTATATCTTTATATATTCCAGCTTTTTGTAATTCTTCAAATTTTTCCATGCCTTGTCTGTAAAATCCACGAGCTTCGTCTACAGAGTTGACTGCTTTTCTTATAATTTCTTTAGAACCTGTACCAGAACCTTTAAATATGTTAGGTGATAGTGCTTCTACAGCTTGAGGGGAAGTAATAGCATCTAATTGTACAACAAGAGAATCAATGTTATCTACTAATGTTTTTGACCCAGCGTTTTCAAATCTTAAATCTCTTAATGATTTTCTAACATTATAAAGTTGAGAATAAGTAGCATCGTCGCCAAGTTGATTTATTCCTTTTAAAGTTGAGTCTAACAAATTAAATTCTTTTGTAGGCGCTGTTCCTAATAATTTTTCTAATTGTTCTTTTGCATTAGCTTTCATAGAAACAACATTAAATATTTTTGAATTTCCTATTGCGCTTTCTAATGCAGCATCTACTTGTGCAAACTTAGCTGCTGATTGTTCGTCAAAATTTCTAAAAGCATCTACAAAAGACATCATTAAATCGTCATCAAGAGCTTCATCTACTTCTGCTGCTCTTCCAATATCATCAGAAACAGCTTGCATATGTTCAAGTAATTTCCTAGATGCTGTTCTTTCAGCTTGTATTAAAGATGTTTCTCCAGTTTGTGCAGCTTGATTTAATGCTCGACCCAAAGCTTGTGAGGTATCATCACCTGTAATATTAGCCTTTTGTTTAAGATCATCCAAAACAGCGTTAATAGTATCATTATTCTTTTTTAATCTTGGAGAAGTTTTAAATATTTTTTCAGATAATGCTTGCTGTCTTGCAACAAGTGCTGGAGCGCCCATAAGATTAGCGCTAGGATCAATCCCTAATTTTTCATTATTTAATAAATCTTTTCCTAATTCTCTTGACTCTTTAATAAGTTTACGTTGTTCATCTGAAACACCTTTACCTGCTGGTCCTTTTGCAAAAGTTTTAAAAGCTTTTCCTATTACTCCGAATATACCTTCACCAGCAGCAGCTATGGCAGCTTCAGTTGCTGTTTGTTTTGCTATCTCTCCAGCCGTTTGTCTTGATGTACCTGCTATTCCTTCTCCGGCTTCTTCAAGTAAATTACCACCGCCTCCACCAATAGCAGCACCAATCATAGCGCCAAGAATAGGAATAGGTATAGCTGCTTGACCTGCAATAGCTCCTGCAACAGCACCTCCTATTTCTGGAACCAACCCAGATAGGTCAGTAAAGTCTGACATTGAAAACCCAGATTCATCAACTAAAATATTTTTATCTGTATCTATTCCAAACACTTGTGCGCCTTCTGGACTAAGCGCTAATCGACCTCTGTTATCTCTAAGGTATTGTCCTTCTTGCAAACCAAACTTTTGAAGAACAGCTTCTTCTTCTGTACCAGTGTCAGCAAATGATAAAGCAGATCTAAGTTTAGTATCTTTAACACCTGTCTTAGTGTCAAATGATGGGTCATCTCCACCTTGAGATGTTTTAAAAGAATCTATTTTTTCTTGTGGAACATAAGTTTCTAAGTTTTGCAAAACTTTGTTTATTTTAATTTTTTCTTGAAGATTAGGTTGATCTCCAGATAGATTAAAATCTATTGCTCCATATTTAGTATCAACAGTTATTGAACCCATAATGTTCCCATTTTTATGATTTTACGTCTATTTGCATATTTGTATTAGAGTTTCCTGAATCAGAAACATTAAATTGTGTATTTACTCCTATTAAACTATCTAAAACTTTTTGTGATTTATCTGCTTCAGATTGAGTAGCAAAGTAACTGCTATCTGACATCATGCCTATGAATGGATCTATAGATTGTAGTTTTGATCTAAATATTCCTGCTGCTTGTTCTAATCTAAACAAGGCATCTGTAGGGTTTCCTATTAAATCTATTTCTGCAAACATTTTTTCAACTCTTTCAATATCACCTTCTGAAATTCCGTTTCCTGATTCTTGAGTTATTAACTTTTTAAATTCTGATATTAAAGAATCTCTTAATGCTTTTGATTTTTCTAATGGAGACACGCCATCTTCACCATACGAAATTTTTGCATCTTTAAGACCAAAACCTATAAGTACATCAGTTATTTTTTCTGCAATAATAGCTCCAGTAGGAGAACCGCTATCGACTATTTTTTGTATTTCTGATCGCATTACATTCATTGTGTTAAGAGCTTTTGTTGAGCCATTATAAGCTCTTGATAATGTAGCAGCAGCAGCAGAACCACCACTAAAAATTAACCTACCACCAACATTACCCATTTGAAATTTTACACCTTGCATAGGTTCTTCAAAATAAGTATTTTTAATTTCCACACCATCTAATTTAGCTTTTTCTAAATCAGCAGCATATTCCATTCTTTTTAATTCAATATCTCTTGCAAAAGTTCTTCTTTCTGCTGCTAACGCAGCAGTTGCAGATTTACCTGCAGCTATTTGACCAAGAGCATATTTACCTGCAGCAAGTTTTGCAGCTTTGGCTTCTGATTTAGCTTTAGTAAGATATGGCATAGCTTTTTCACCAGCTTCACCAGTAGCTTTTAACATTTTCCCAAGGTTAAAACCTTTACCAGCTTTGTTTTGCATAAGAGCTAAACCAAAAGCCATAAGAGCATCTTTTTTATCTGGCTTACCATCAGTTTTAATTCCTGTAGCATTAGTAAATTCTTTTTTATAATATTCTAATAATTCTTCATTACTTTTAGATGGCTTTTGTCCTTTTTTCATTTGTTCGTCTACTTGACCTGTTAAAGCTTCCATATAAGCACTTACTCCACCCATATAAGCTTCATCAAAGTTTGTTATATCTTCACCTGACCTAATTAATCCTTTATCTTTATTAGTAACCCCACCTTGTTCTTTAATAATTTTAGCTTCTTTACTTCTAAAGTCTTCAGCTTTTTTACCATCTTTTATTCTTTGTATTTCATTTTGAATGTTTGCAGAGTCATCTCCAACATTAAGATTTACAGGATACCCATAAATATCATCTTTTGGATTTAAAAATTCAAAACTTTTATCTCCTCCTCTTGGGTCATAAGATTGATCGGAGGGGCCATATTGAAACATACCAGATTGTTGCAAAGCATCTAAAACTTCTTGGTTACTAAAAGAACGATCAATATCTTTTTCAAATGGAAACAAAGCTCTGCTTCCACCCGGTATATCTTTTCTGTCACCACCTCCAAACAGACCTTTTTCATATTGTTGTTGCGCTCTTTTTCTCATTTCTTCTGCAGCTAATAAACTTTTAGAAGATTGATCGTCAAAACCTAGAATAGAATTAAGAGCAGAATCTGCTCTTAAAATTCCTCCATAAGCGTCCAATCCTAATCCACCAAAAATTCCTCCTGCTCTATCAAGACCTGTTCTTACTTTAGGTCCAAAATCTTTTGATCTTTTAAGAGCTTCTTCTTTTTGTTTTTGTTTTAATAAATCCGTTTGTCTATTTAAAATAGCATATGGGTCATTAATTCCTGCCATAACTTTACCCCCTAACCGTACAAGCCTTGGAGTGAGGCTGCTGCCCCAACACCTTGCAAGAATGGATTCGGGCTAGGATCTATAGAAGTTTGGTACTGAGCCAAAGCCCCTGCAGATGGACTGCCAGAAATAAACTGTTGACCTATTGTCATTGGAGCCAAAGCACTCTTGAGTGGGTTTAATGCGTTAGCTCTATCGGCATCAAGTTTGGTTTGATCGTAAGCTTGTCTCTGAGCGCCAGCACCAGACAATGCAGATATATCTTGACCTCTAAGACCGCTATATACTCGACCTATATCAGCAGAGGTACCAGCAAGAGATCCAAACTGTTGACCTATACCTCCTGCAATTTGGCTTCCTGATAACGCACGTTTTCTAGCAGCTTCATCAGCAGTCATAGAAGATGACAACGCTGAACTATATCCTTTGTTAAGTAAATCTCCTATTGTTCTATTCTTTGCCTCTTGTACTCGACCTGCTGTTTCAGCACGTTGAACTCCTTGTCGAGATCCACCAAAAGCACCAGCGGCAACAGCCTTTGCATCTTCTCCTGCACGAGCCATTTGTCCTTGTCGATCTATCTGGCTCATAGCGTTGTCAATAACTTGTTGCTGATATGGGTTCATAAATTTATCGACTTGTGTTGATGGATCAAAAGAACCCATGCCTTGGTCAACCATTCCTAAACCTTTTGACAAAGCGCTTTCTGCCTGTCCTGAGTATCCTCCAGCAGCATCAAAATAAGGATCCATTCTTTCTAAATAAGCTTCAGAACTTAACGTATCATACGCTTGAGTTTGCATAGGATCTAAACCAGCAACCTCATAACTTGGCAAGTTAAACATATCTTTATATTTTTCACCACCAAGAAGACCACCAAATGCTTTACTTCCATCTTCGTTTCTAAGGTAATCACCAAAATTAGGGTTTGGAGTTACTCCATCCTCTAAAAATTCATTTTCATCTCTGGAATAAAACAGAGAATCAAAGATACCTTTTTCAAGGTCTTCAATATATTCTGGCTTACGTTGTAGTGTTTCTACATAAGAATTTGCAGCCATTATGCCATCCTCTCTAGTTTATCCATCATACCGTATGCCTTTTGTATACCTGAATCTAAATTACCGTTTCCAAGACCTTTAACAGCATCTCGTGTTAAAACAAATTCGCCAGCCGTTAACATTGCTGGTACATCATCTTTTGTTCCTGAACCTTCAGATGGCATAATCCCACCGTTTCGTCTAGGAAAAGAAGCCACCCCACCTTTGTTATAAGGTACTAAGGCGTTATATCTATCTGTCGATCCAAACTTAGCACGTTCAACAGCTTCTTCTTTTTCCTCTGGACTCATAGCTGAAAATGCTTCAGCAGAAATACCTAATGTAGCTGCAAGAATTAAAGGATTATTTAAAAGGTCAAATGCTTTGCTATCAACAAAAGCACTGTCTGGAAACATAGTTTTTATACCTGACGTAGCAAAATTTAATTTTTTGTCTGCTATTGGGTCTAAAGTTCTACCTTCATTACTAAAAAATCCTTGGCTTTTATCAGCAGTACCTAATTTATTAGCAGTACCTGCTTTATTAAAAGTGTACCCACCTATCCCACCAAGCAAAGCACTTCTTAATAAATCTTTCTTTTTACCACCTGTTAATGCAGACGTTCCTGCAGCACCAAGAGCGCCTCTAAGAGCGCTTCCCATAGCTCCTGCACCACCTAAACCACCCAACATACTTCCAAAAGCTGGTCCCAATACAAACGGTGCTGCAAACTTTAACAACTTCTTGAGATTAAAATACTCAGGTTGTCCTGTCATAGGATTTATGCTGTTTTGAGAAGCGCCAACAGTATATCGTCTAGGGTCCATGCCCTCTTGAGCAATAGCACCCATAATACCACGTTGTAAATTAGGTCGCCTATTTAATATTTCTTTAGGTACAACCATTTCACCGGGAGAAACGTGAGCCATACTGGTATCACCAAATCTACCCATCTGTGCCATGTTTTGCATATCATCTTCCTTAATATCAGGCTGTTTTAAACATAACAGACTTTTTTTGGTTTTACTATCCCAAACATTTGTTCGGTTTATTTTTTAATTTTTAAATTGTTCGGTTTATTACGTTGTTACAGTTACGCTTCCTACTCCACTTGTCGCTTCTATGCCTCTAAGGTTTGAGGCGTTTGCTACGGCAATCTTTACATATCCCATCATTCCAGAAGCATCTCTATACTCAAATAACTCTCCTATTGACAACCCTTGGTCATCCGTTTGTAAGTTTGTAAGAGTTAATTCAGTATTTCGCCCTTCTCCGGGGTTTTGTATCTGTGTTAAATACACAGAAAAAGACCTCATTATTTCTGCCATGTACTCCTGACTGTACTCCTCTGGAGGAGTGGGAAAGAATGGTAGAACTAAATTTCTGGACATTATCTTCTACCATCTGGCTTAACATCTAATCGTGGTGATCCTAACCTCCATGTAACTCCTGTGTCAGAAGAAGCAACTTTTACTGCAAAAGATCTTCCTCTTAGTCTTAAATTAACTTGATTTGTAAATTGCTCAACAACAGAAGATGTTGCTGCTTCTGATCTGGTTATATCTTTTACATCAGATTGTAAGTATTCCCCTCCCGGAAAGTTTCTTGTTTGCAAAGTAAAAGTAGCTTTTGGTGAATTGGCAGTAGAGTCTCTAAAAGTTAAATCAGGTATAATTCTGTTAATAAAAGAAAATTGATCCCCATCTCCAATATCAAACTGACTTGATTCAACATAAGAAGCAATAGCAGATGCTGGTTCTGTGCTGCCATCATCAAGTCCTGATTCATGTTGATATAAATAGTGATCCGTACCTGCTGCTACAGGATTACTTTCAATACCTCTATCTAACCACACAGTTCGAGCCAAGTTACCGTAATACCAAATTTTTTGTTGATAGTTGTAAATAACATACTTATCGTTTTCTTGGCTATTTGCACTTGGGTAAAACCACCATACTTCAGAAAAAGATGTGTTTGTTCCTGCTGTTACTTTTTCTGATTGTAAAATATTAAAATCCGTAAAAATATAGTCTCGTACCGTGCAGGGTAATCTTTGCACACCACCACCATAGACATAAAATTCTTGCTTACCCATCCAGAAAACCATATCTTCAACGGCTATAGCAGAAAGTGGGCCTGCTATTGTAATGTTTTCAGATATAACAGAAATACCAAAAGTAAACGGAGGTCCTAAAAACTGCATAGCGTGGAGAGACTCATCTGTAAAAACAAGAACCTGTTGCCGTGTTTCAATAGCCGTTACAATTTCAGACCCAGACCCTATACGCAGTTCTCCTGCGGTGTTTGTAGCCAAACTTTGCCAATCCGTTAAACTTTCTTGAGAACCAAATCGAATAAGGAGTGGATCTTGCGTTCCTATAGACAATTCCCCATCACACCCAAACGCTATAATGTGTCTGTCTGCATCAGAAACAAGAACCTTTTTTGCTATTGTTGGTGCTAAATTTGAACCAGATAAAGACGAAAGCTTCACGGCTCTTGCTCCTGTCCCACTAGATTTATCCCAGTAGAATATTCCACCATCTCTAGCATTAAGTATAAGATCCTCACCAAAGTTATCGTGGCTCCATATTCTTAACGTCAAACCATTAACGCTAAGATCTGCGGAGCTATTCCAAGTTCCACGACCATAAGATCCTGCGTTCCAACCGTTACCTCCAACTTGAGTATCTAAACCAACCGTCACTTGGTAAGCTGCATCCGCACCTGAACCCCCATTACCTGTGTCACTGGAGTTTGCTACAACAGGTGTTGGATTTAAACCAGAAGTTGTGGTAATACTTCCTATAGACGTATCTGCTACTCTTGCTACAAACGTAAACGTATCATCACTAGGAACAGTAACAACTTGATATTCTTGATTTAAAACTCCTGCGGTAATTACACCGCCAAGAGTGGCTGCTCCTGATATAGTAACAAAATCATTTATCGACGCACCGTGGTCATTGTCTGTCGCTGTAATAGTAGAAGATCCGTCAGTAGCTGCAAAGACAATACCGTTTGTAGTTGTCGCTCGAATAGGGGTTATATCGTTGTATCCACCGCCTTCTTTTATATAATATTTAAGGTGTGTTCCAATACCAAGAAACTGTGTACCATCTAACGATAACCAAGGATGCAAAGCCCTACAACTGCCTAAAAAGGCAGTATTCGTGTCTCTTGTCCAACCACCTATCTTTTCTGGAAATCCAAACCGAAAGCGTGTTTTGTCTATATCAAACCAACCGCCCTCATTAGAATAAGAAGTTGTTTCTCTATTA
>TARA_R110000851_G_scaffold16243_5_pt1 | contig 44013 bp, 40 predicted proteins | sample TARA_R110000851 | Tara Oceans TARA_R110000851 (sample SAMEA4397627) | marine metagenome | biome: Polar Biome; feature: [DCM] deep chlorophyll maximum layer (ENVO:01000326); material: water (ENVO:00002006), including particulate matter (ENVO:01000060) such as... | depth 17 m
TGTCCACTCAACAACCGGATGACCAGAATGCCATCATATACATAATGTCCGTTTGCATATGTATTCTATCTAAGTTGCTATAATTCTAACAGAACACAAGTTTTTAACCGGTAAAAATACAATCACATCCCAGTCATACCTGTCTGCAGGCTTGCCAAATCTGCGCAAATCAGATTTTCCGCCCCCGTTGAAAACGGGGCGCTGAAACCAGTTCCGTCGATTACGTGGATCACCCGCCCGGCATTTATACCGGGCAGATAACATTTTATGCACGCTGACCCACTCGAAAACCTAACCAGTCTGGCATGGCATCGTTCGGACTTAGACGATGAAGTCAAAGCGTACGAACCGACCGTCACCCGCAGTGTTGATCTTCATGAGAAGCGTTTCATCAAATATCCAGTCGCGTGCATTACCCGGCTCGTCTGGAAAGAATAACTGCGTTGTCAGGATATCTCCGTCCCGAGGCTGAACCCTGAAATGGAAGTGCCGCGTACGCCCCCGATACAATGCTGGTACGATGGTATTGAACCACCAGCGTCCTTGCGCGTCGGTGAATTGATGACCCCGCAGGCGGAAGCCCCGGCGATCATACTCGCCGTTTTCGTCGGCATGCCAAATTTCAACAAGGCTTTGCGGTATCGGACGACATCGATCATCAAGGACGTAGCCAGCGATCGAGATACGTTCGGCCTGTGGTGCATCGACATAGAGGTCCCGCTTTAAGGGGGAGTTCGGTTTAAAGAACGGACCGGCCTCACGGGGAAGGGTCGGTTCATCTCCGTCACTGCAGGCACGCGTTAGGGGCATCAACTGATCGTCCTGCCCTAACGCGTCCCGTCCTGCCAGCGGCAATAGCGGTACAGTCAGAAAACCCGATAAAAGTGCACGCCGTGATGTCGTCATTGCGGGACCTCCATATGTCTGCTGATCAGAATTGCCAGTTTGCCGGAACCCAGGCATAGCCGATATCCGTCTTGAGCATTCGACCAAGCCCCGGGAACGGGTAGTGGAAGCCGAGAACAAGAAGCCGATCTACCGCTGCCATGTCAAAAATACGTCGGCGCGAAGCAAGAGCTGTGTCTTTGTCGCGATCAGGACCGGGCAGCCATGGACGGTCTACATTAACGATTGGATGATAAGCCAAATCAGCCGTCAGCAACAGCTGATCGTTCCCTGATTGAACAAGGAAGTTCGCCATACCGGGGGTGTGTCCCAATGCCGGAAGCGTGGTCAGCCCGGAAACGATTTCATCGCCAGCTTCGTATAACTCAATCCCGTTCGTGACGGGTTCGACACTCTGCCGGATGGCAGCGGCGAAATTGCGGCGGAAATCTGCGGGTACCGGCATGTAGGAAAGGTCCGGATCGTTACGAACAAAAAAGTCCCAATCGGCACGAGGCGCAAATACGGTCGCCCGTGGGAATGCCTTGCCATCATCGGCGGTTCGAAGATTGCCTACATGGTCCGGGTGCGTGTGGGAGACGACGACAATGTCGATATCCTCGGGTCCTAACCCGATGGCTGCTAGGTTCTCGAACAGACGACCGCCATGCGGCCCCATCGTCTGCCCGGCTCCGGCTTCAAGGAGGATGCGCTTACCGTTCGTTTCGATAAGAAGTGTGTTGAGATTAAGCGTCATCCGGTCAGTCGGCAGGAATGCTTGCCTTAGAACTTCTTCAAGTTCTGCTTCTGGCGCGTTGCTGGCATAAACACGCGGAGGACCACCGATCAACCCGTCGCTTAGAACGGTTGCCGAAATGTCACCAACACGAAAACGGTAATGACCGACATTTCCCCCCGCATTCAAACCTTTGGGCGAAGACGCCCCAGTGGGAGCAGCCTGAGCAAAGCCCATGCCGGTCGGTAAAGCGAGCCCCGTCGCTGCTGCTGAAACGGCTGCTAGCATGATCTTCCGGCGATTCAATGTGATTCCGCTCATAGTTACCATCCTGTCCAAATATCTGATTACAAGTGCCGTATTTAACTTCGGCATCGACCAGGGCCGTGATTATCCGGACACAGCACCTCGCAACATATTCTACAGGGATGACACAGATCGATCGTGCGGATAAGCTAATAAAAACGGATCAACTTATTAAGCAGAGCTTCGCAATGAAACCACTACGCCTTGATAGTCTGGAAGTATTTGAGGACGTCGTACGCTGCGGTGGGTTTAGGGCTGCTGCCCTTAACAGGGGGGTGTCGTCGTCCGCCATCAGCCAATCGATAAACGTGCTTGAGGAATCACTGGGTATTCGGCTGCTGAACCGAACAACACGTAGCGTCTCGCCGACGGAGGCCGGCGCGCGGCTTCTGGAGCAACTTGGCCCGGCCCTTCACGTTATTCGAACCGCTATCGACGATCTCAATCAGCTTCGAGAGCATCCGTCTGGCACGGTGCGCATCAATGCGCCGGGGCCGGCCGCCGACCATGTTCTGTGCCCAATGGCCTTTGAGTTCATGAAAATCTATCCCGACATCAATGTTGAAATCGTCAGCGATGCTGCGATCATCGATATTGTTGAGCAGGGTTTCGACGCAGGTGTACGCTTTGGACATCAACTTGCCCAAGATATGATCGCCATGCCGATAGGTCCGGCCTTGCGATATGCGATCGTGGCCTCACCCGATTACCTTCGCAAGAATGGGCACCCTGACACACCAAACGATCTATTGGGGCATGATTGTATTCGTCGTCGTTTTCCCAACGGAACCATGGTGAAATGGAAATTTGAAAAGGACGATCACGAAGTAGAAATCACCCCGCAAGGTCCGCTAACTCTAAGCTCAGCCCATCAGGAACGGCAGGCCGCCATTGCAGGATCGGGTATAGCCCATCTGTTTGAGGATTATGTTCGCGACGATATAGAACAGGGCAGTGTTATCGAAGTGCTCAGCGACTGGAAGAAGAAGCTGCCAAGTTGGTATCTTTATTACCCGAGCCGACGCCATACCAGTGCGGCCATGCGTGCCTTCCTTGAATTTACCCGAAACCGGAAATAGCACCCTATCAACAGAGGACACGCGGAAAGCTTTACTGGAAATGGGTAAAAGCAGCCGGTAAAGCACCGGAAAAGATATTTCCAAACATTGCCTCCGCACGATGCAGGCTTGCCAATCGGGCCGGAATGGACTATCCGACGCGGTGAAAGCGTGCTGGCCTGATGATCGTGGAAGTGATCACGCAATCCGATCATTCAGATCATACCCCGGCACCCAACCATCTTGCCCGGAGGCGACCGCATGATCCCCCGTTATTCCCGTCCACAGATGACTGCCATCTGGGAACCGGCGAACAAATTCCGTATCTGGTTTGAAATCGAAGCACACGCTGCTGACAAACTGGCTGAGCTCGGTGTTATCCCGACCCAATCTGCCAAGCTGGTTTGGGAAAAAGGTGACAAACCTTATACTCAGGACCGTATTGATCGCATCGACACCGTCGAGGCCGAAGTCAAACATGACGTCATTGCGTTTCTGACCGAACTGTCTGAACAGGTTGGCGAAGAAGCCCGCTTTGTTCATCAAGGCATGACCAGCTCGGACGTTCTTGATACCTGCTTTAACGTTCAGTTGACCCAAGCAACCGACATCCTGCTTGAAGATATGGACAAGCTTCTGGCAGCGCTTAAAAAGCGCGCCTATGAAACCAAAGACGTCCCCTGCATGGGCCGTTCGCACGGCATTCACGCAGAACCGGTGACCTTTGGTCTGAAACTTGCCACCTTCTATGCCGAATTCAAACGCAACCGCGATCGTCTGGTTGCTGCGCGCGAAGAAATCGCCACCTGTGCGATTTCCGGTGCTGTTGGCACATTCGCCAACATCGATCCGAGCGTTGAAGAACATGTTGCTGCGAAACTTGGTCTGAAACCTGAACCGGTTTCAACACAGGTGATCCCGCGCGACCGCCATGCGGCCTATTTTGCGACCCTTGGTGTGATTGCATCATCGATCGAACATCTGGCAACAGAAATTCGCCATCTGCAGCGCACCGAAGTGCGTGAAGTTGAGGAGTTCTTCTCCAAGGGGCAGAAAGGCTCCTCGGCGATGCCACACAAACGCAACCCGGTTCTGACCGAAAACCTGACCGGCCTTGCCCGTCTGGTGCGTTCAATGGCAATCCCGGCAATGGAAAACGTTGCCCTTTGGCATGAACGTGACATTTCGCACAGCTCGGTCGAACGCAATATCGGTCCGGATGCGACTGTGACGCTTGATTTTGCTTTGATGCGTTTGGCCAATGTGGTTGAGAACCTTGTGATCTATCCCGAACGGATGGACGAGATTCTCAATCAGATGGGTGGATTGGTCTTCTCGCAGCGTGTGTTGCTGACCCTGACCCAATATGGCGTATCGCGCGAAGATTCATATCGCATCGTTCAGCGTAACGCGATGAAAGTCTGGAACCGCGAAGGCGATCTTCTGTCGCTTCTGAAAACCGACGAAGACGTTACCGCTAAAATCCCGACCGATAAGCTCGAAGCGCTGTTTGACCTTGGCTATCACACCAAGCATGTCGACACGATCTTTGCCCGTGTGTTTGCCGACTAAGGCAGACCACGCAGACAAAACAAAGCCCCGGCACGTTTCAAACGGCCGGGGCTTTTTGTTTTGATTTTTCAACACTCAAACGACGTCGTTACGACGACCTTTGGGGGCCTTTACCCGCCAATACGAAAGGCGCGAAGACGCGGCAAGATACTTCCAAGGTCAAGCGGATCTCCTTGACCAAACCCCATATAGATCGCGCGGAAGATTTCAAACAACTCGTTATAAGTTGCAACCGCATCAGGACGCGGATTGATAATGCGCGGCTTAGGTGCAAGACGTTTCTGTGCTGTTGCGATGTCAGCGATCGCACCACAGGCAACGGACGCCATGATGCACGACCCAACCCCGGTTGGGGAGCTTTCAGGCACATGCACCGGACGATTTAGCACATCGGCATAGACCTGATTGAGAACGTCGTTCTTTTGCGGAATACCACCGCCGTTCACAACATGGCGAATTTTCATGCCGCATTGCTCCATCCGGTCATGGATGATGCGGGTGTGCATTGCCATACCTTCGATGGCGGCGTGAAGTTCGTCTTCGGCCTCGTGCCCCAGGTCCCAGCCCAGCGTAATGCCGCCCAAATCAGGACGGACCAGAACGGTGCGATCACCATTATCCCACGGCAGGCGCAAAAGTCCGGTTTGACCGGGACGATAGGCATCCAATCCTTGCATCAAGGTCGGCAAATCGCGACCCGACCGTCTGGCGATGGCTTCGAAAACGTCCCCCGTTGCCGACTGGCCAGCTTCGATGCCAGTTGTTTCGGGCGTGACACTGCCCGGCACAACCCCGCAAATACCCGGAACCGGGACAACATCATCGGGGGCAATTGCGATAAAGCAGGTGGACGTGCCGACCACGTTGACCACATCACCCTGTGTGCCGCCGCTCCCCAGCGCATCCCAATGGGCATCAAACGCGCCAAACGGGATCGGAATTCCGGGTTTTAGGCCCAGTTTTTCAGCCCATTCCGTGGACAGATATCCGGCGACTTCCGGTGCCATGCCAAAGCGGCCTTCAAGCTTGGCGTTAATGCCATCAAGCAACGGATCAACGCGCGACAGGAAATCCTGCGATGGATACCCGCCCCATTTTGGGTTCCACATCCATTTATGCCCCATTGCACAAATCGACCGGGGAATGTCAGAAACATCCTTAACGCCCGACAGGGTCGCGGCCACCATGTCGCAATGTTCAAGGGCGGTCGCAACCTGATCGCGTTTGTCCGGATTGTTGCGCAAGAAATGCAGCAGTTTGGCGTAGCCCCATTCGTGGGAATATGTGCCACCGCACCAGTCAAGTGCTTCCAGTCCTTCGCGCCGCGCCAATGCTGTGATTTCTTCGGCCTCGGCATGGGCGGAATGATCGGCCCAAAGGTAATAGTCAGCCAGTGGCTGCAAGTTTTCATCGACCACCACGACACTTGACCCGGTGGTATCAGCCGCAAAAGCCGCGATGTCATGGCCATCAATACCGGCCGCCTTAATCGCACCACGGGTCGCACGGACAAGGGATGCCATGTGATCGACATGGGCTTGACGCGCCATCAGCGGATCGGCAGGGTTTCGATGCAACGGATAGCCTTCCGAGACAGATGCAACTGTCGCACCGCTGTCGCAGTCCATCAGCGTAACGCGGACGCTAAGTGTGCCGAAATCGGCACCGACAACATAGGTCATGTGTTATCTCTCAGTTCTGTCCATAGGTCGCATTTTCACCATGCTTTCGCAGGTAATGGCGATCCTGAAGGTCCTGTGAAATCGGCGATGCGGAAGGTGAAATGGTCAAGGTATGCCATGCCATTTTTGCAACTTCTTCAAGGATCATCGCATTCAAAACCGCACTTTCAAGCGTATCGCCCCAGACAAAGGGGCCATGGCCCGCGACCAATGCGGCGGGGACCTCAAGCGGATCACGTCCTTCGAATGCTTCGACAATGACGTCACCCGTTGCGGCGACGTAGCGTGACTTGATTTCTTCTGGCGTCAAATTGCGGGTGACCGGGATCGTACCGTGGAAATAATCGGCATGCGTGGTCCCCAGCGAAATGATTGGATGGCGCGCCTGGGCCATGATCGTCGCGAAGGTGGAATGGGTGTGAATAATCGCACCAACACCATCGAACGCACGGTAAAGTGCGAGATGTGTTTCAAGGTCAGATGATGGACGATACAGGTTGGTTTGACTGCGGCCGTCAAGATCACAGACCACCATATGATCGGCCGTCATGTCTTCGTAGGGTACGCCGCTTGGCTTGATGGCGATAAGACCACTTTCGCGATCAATGCCGCTGGCGTTGCCGAAGGTTGCCTTGACCAGTCCGTGACGAACGGTTGCAAGGTTCGCGTTAAGCACATTCGCTTTCAGCGTATCAAGGTTCATGATGGTCATCATCCGGTATCAGAGAAAGTCAAAAGAATGGTGCGCCGGCAACCGGCGCACCATGTAAACGAAGCTTAACGCTTGGCGGTCCAACCTTTGTATTCATCAAGGTTGTCAGCCGTAATCAGCATCGGCTCGATCAGGACGGTCGGCTGTTCTGGACGTTCGCCCTGGAAGAATGCGTAGCCCATGTCAAGCGCACGACCGGCCATCGTGTAGGGATCCTGCGATGCAGAAGCTTTAAGCAAAGAGTCTGCCTCAGCAAGGCTGGCTTCGGTGTCTGGTGCACCGTCAACACCGGTGATGATCAAATTGGTCCGGCCCAACTGCTTTGCTGCGAGTTGCGCACCAAGCGCCATCGGATCATTCGCACCGAATACAGCATCAAGATCATCAAAACGGGTCAGAAGCCCCTGCATAGCCTGCAGGCCGCCATCACGCGAACCTTGGCCGTTCTGATCATCGGAAAGAACGGTGATGCCGTCTGCCGAAGCAAAGACATCTGAGCAGCCTTTGAAGCGGTCGTTCAACGAGGACGAAGACGGGCCTTTGATGATGGCAACATTGCCCTTACCGTCAAGTTGCTCGACGATGTACTCACATGCCTTGCGGCCTGCTGCGATATTGTCGGTCATGACCGTGACATCGGCACCCGGTGCGGAAACGTCAAAGGCGGAAATGACAATACCAGCATTCTTTGCACGCATGACAGCCGGGGCAATTGCCTCTTCGTCAACGGCATTGAGCATGATGATGTCAACGCCCTTGGCAATGAAGCTGTCGATCTGGCTGACTTGCTTATTGAGATCGTAGTCAGCAGATACCGAGGTGATGTCGACATCGGGATTGATTGCGCGGGCGTGGTCTTCGATGCCTTTGATGGTGGCAACAAAGAACGGGTTGCCCAGCAGACCAACAGAGATGCCGATGCTTTCGAGTTTCTTATCGTCGGCCTGTGCCGCCGACGGCATCAAACCGCCAGCCAATGAGGCAGCAAGAGCCGTGCCCAGCATCATTTTCTTGAGTACCGGCATGAGGTTCTTGGTAATTTGCATTTTTTCCTCCTAGATTTATATGCATTTTTGTCATTGAGAGACTTAGGTGCGGTTACCGCTTTTGAGGCGGTAGCGATCAAGGGAAACGGCAGCGATAATGACGAGCCCCTTAATGATGAATTGCCAAATATCGGAAACACCTGTCAGGATCAGACCATTGGTCAGCACAGCAATGATCAGCGCGCCAACAAGTGTGCCCCAGATTGAACCGACGCCACCGACGAAGCTGGTCCCACCAAGGATCACGGCCGCAATCGCATCAAGTTCGTAGGCCTGACCAAGTTGCAGGCCGTTGGCGGCATAAAGTCGTGCGGCAGACATAATACCGCCAACCCCGGCCAGAAAACCGGACGCGCCATAAACAAACAGCAGAACAAATGAAACCTTAATCCCGGTCAAACGGGCTGCTTCGTGATTGCCACCGATGGCATAAATCCAAGTCCCCAGAACCGTACGCCGCAAGATGAACCAACACGCCACGATGACGGTCAATGCAATCAGCGCCAGAATGGGAATCCCCAGAAAGGAACCATTCCCGATGACGGCGAAGGGAAGCTGTCCGTTAAAAACCGTGGTGTCTTCGCCCATCAGTCGGGCAACACCACGAACGGCGGTTAATGAACCCAAGGTGATAATAAACGGTGGCAAGGCCAATAACGCGATCAAAGCGCCATTAACCAGACCAAACATCAGCCCCAAAGCCAGTCCAGCAGGAATAGCCATCCACCCGATGCCCGGCACAAGAGACACAATCAGAGCCCCCATCGCCGATGCAGCAAGGACCGATCCGACAGACAGGTCGATCCCGCCGGTCAGGATCACAAAAGTCATCCCCGCGGCCAGGACAATGTTAATCGATGCCTGTTGCATCACGATGGACAGGTTGTTCACTGAAAGAAACTTGCCCGTCAGAAGCTGGAACCCAATGGCCAGCAGAATCAGAACCGGCAGCATACCCAGCGCCCTGATCACGCCTTGTATTTTTAAGCTGTTGTTCTTGTTTTGGGCATCAGCGATGTTGGTCACGTCTCGGTCTCCATCTTTTTGGGAGTCAGGATAAGGCAGCTTATGCGGTTACTGTTTGACGGGGATGATCGCCAGAAGGGTTGGCCGAGGGGCCCGTTGAAAGCCGCATGATATCTTCTTGCTCAATGGCCTTGCCGTCTTGCGGAGATATCTCGCCGGCGATGACACCCTCTCGCATGACCAACACACGATCAGACACGCCAATGATTTCGGGCAATTCGCTGGAAATCATCATGATCGCAATGCCCTGCTGAGCAAGACCGTCGATCAGGCGGTAGATTTCCGATTTCGCACCAACATCCACACCGCGCGTCGGTTCATCGAGGATGATGACCTTGGGCTTGGCTTCAAGCAGGCGGGCAAGCAGAACTTTCTGCTGATTGCCACCAGACAGCGAGCCGACCGTGATTTTGGAGGACGGTGATTTGATTTCGAGGTTCTCAAACGACTGACGTGCGCGCGCTTCTTCTTTGCCAAAGCGGCGTGTCCCACCAGGACCGGAATCGTTTTCCATCACAGAAATATTGATATTGTCGGAAATCGACATATCAAGAAACAGACCAAGTTCCTTACGGTCCTCGGTCAGGTAGGCGATCCCTTCGGCCAGGGCATCACGCGGGGATGTCGGTGTCACGTCCTTACCGTTCAAAAATACCTTGCCCGATACGGCAGGGTCAGCACCATAAATCAAACGCGCAAGTTCTGTCCGACCAGAACCGACAAGCCCGGCAATGCCCAGAACTTCGCCCTGATGAACATCAAACGAACAGTCTTTCACCAGACGAGAATCGGTCATGCCTTTCACTGACAAAACGATGTCACGGTCGCCGGTGTGGGGCTTGTGTTCCTTGGTGTAGAATGTCGACATATCGCGCCCGACCATCATCGACACCAGGCGCTCGGCATTTAAATCGTCATGTTCGAGTGTGCCGACATAGTGGCCATCACGCAGAACCGAGCAACGGTCAGACAGGCGATATATTTCTTCCATGCGATGCGAAATATAAATGATCGCAATGCCTTCGGCCTTCAATCCGGCGATCACGTCAAACAACTTTTCGGTTTCGCTGCTTGATAAGGACGTCGTCGGTTCATCCATCACGATGATCCGTGCCCCGCGTGACATGCCGCGCGCAATTTCGACCAGTTGGCGTTCGCCAAGCGACAAGGATGCCACCTGCGTTGACGCACTGAATTTGACGCCAAGACGTTCGAGGATCGGGGTTGTTTCTTCGCGCATCGCGGCCCGGTCGACGATGCCACGGCGTGTGCGCTCATTGCCCAGAAAGACATTCTCCGCAACCGTCAGGTTGGGGGCCAGCGTCAATTCCTGATAGATCACGGCAATGCCATTGGCTTGGGAAATTTTGGGACTTCCGGTCTGAATGGCCGTCCCATTGATGCGGATATCACCGCCAGCATCAGGGGTATAGGCCCCCGACAGGATCTTCATCAGTGTTGATTTTCCAGCACCATTTTCCCCCATCAGGGCGTGAACCTCGCCGCCATACGCCGTGAGCGATACGCCTGACAGCGCAACAACTGACCCAAAGGTCTTGGAAATGTCGCGCATCTCAAGCAAAGGGTATTCTTGTGGGGTCATTTTCCTTTGCTCTCCCTTGCTTCCACAACCACGTAATCAACACCGTGATCTTCTAAAACCTTGGCATCGGCATCGGTTAAGCCGTCATCCGTGATGAGCCGGTGGACACGCGTGAGCGGCAGCGCGACCGTCGGTGGGCGCTCGGCGAACTTGCGACTGTCAACGAGTACGATCGTTTCATTTGCCTGTCGTGACATGTCGTCACACAACCGCACGAGCAAAGGATGACTTTCGAGCAGCCCTTGTGAGCTGATCCCAAGAGCGCCCACAAAGAACTGATCCGCAAAGAAGTCATAACCCTTGCCCGCAGGATCATAGAGAATCCCCGGTTCACGGTGCACATCACCGCCACCTACCGTCAGCTGGCACGTGCCATTTTCCGAGAGATAGCCCGCAAGCGGCGTTGAATTGGTAAAGACGCGAATATTGCGCGACGCAATCTGGGTACCGAAGTGAAAACAGGTCGAGCCCGCATGAATGATGATTGATGAACCATCGCGCACAAGGCTCGCGGCGGCCTGGGCAATTGCGCGCTTATTCTCGACCGCAATGTCACGGTTTTCAATGAAGGGAAGATTGACCGCACGACGCTGCATGGGCACCGCGTTTGCCGCGATTCCACCGTGAACTTTCTGGCCCAATCCCGCATCCGAAAGCTTTTCGATATCGCGCCGCGCCGTGGCAGACGAGACACCCATGACAGATGCAAGCTCATTGACCGAAACAAAGGTCTTTTCTTCCAGCAATTCAACGATTGCCTGGTGTCTTGGTAGATCACTCATTCGACGTCCATCCCTAGAGTGTCGGTTTTATTTCCACCGATCATTACCCTTGACGATGAACGATCTTTATCTTTTTTGCAATATTTTAGTCACAATATGAAACAAAACGATCATTATTGCGCTGCACATGAGCAAAAAACACAAACGCACAGCATGTGTTTGCCGGTAAAAAGAGTGATTCAAAGAAAATTCCCGGCTGAGTTGCGCGTATATCAGGCGCCAGAGTCGCCGAAGACCGCCTAGGGAGTCCGCGGGTCTGCAGAGGAGGAAAACAGCAAGACCTCAGCTAAGCTTTGCTCTGCCGAGACCAAACCCGGCCAAGCCGAGTCTTCAACAAAACGTGTCACGCCTTATGACGAAATCACGTCAGCCAACGTCAAGCTCATGTGCCTCGGCCAGCAGCCAATCGCGAAACAGCTTTACCTGACCGCGAGGGGCGCGATTTTTGGGATGAACGAGGTAATAGCCGAACGGAACGGTGAGGACGTTTTCGGGGAAAAGGTGGACCAGCTTGCCCTCGGCAATGTCTTCTTCGGTCAGTAGCGGATTGGCCAAAACCACGCCTTGCCCGTGAATGGCGGCTTCGATTGCCATCGAGGTCTGATCGATTTCAATCTGCGTGATCGTGCTGACATTGGCCATACTCAAACCGGCATAAGCACCCAGCCATTCCGGCCACCACGCATGCAAAATATCATTGAGCAAGGTTGCCCGAACCAGATCGGATGGTTTTGCCAACCCCATGTGATCACGGTAAGACGGCGCGCAATAGGCCGCAGCCCGCCCACGATACAGCAGAACTGTCTCAAGGCTGTCATCGCATCCATCAAAATAGCGCACAGCGATATCGACCGGGTCCCGGTTAAAATCGATCATTTGGCTTTGCGATCCGACATGAAGCGACGTTGTCGGATAGTCGATCAAAAAGCGGGCCATCCGCCGTGAAAACCATTTTGCGGCAAAACTTGGCGGCATCACAACCCGTACCGAGCGATCAGAACGCCCGCGTACCTGTTGGCTGGCATCGACGATCTGGTGCAAGGCTGGCCCAATGCGCGCGGCATAATCCAATCCATCCGCAGTTGGGCGGACTTGCCGGACCGAACGGGTAAACAGCTCCATCCCCAGCCAGTCTTCAAGCTTTTTGATCTGCTGACCAACAGCCCCCGGGGTCACGTTCAATTCTTCGGCTGCAAGAGAAAAACTATTTAGTCGAATAGATGCCTCAAACGCACGCAATGAATTTAGCGGTGGATATGCAGACATGATGCAGTTTTTCTATTTCACTGAACAGATAACATGATTTGTAGCCGATCTGCGTGCTGCCTACAATCTGGCAATCACCGCCACCGAAAGTACCGCCATGAAACGCAGCATCCCCACCCCGTATCTTGTTTTTGGTTTTCTGGCCCTTCTTTGGGGTATGACGTTTTTGTTCAACAAGATCGCAGGCGGTGTGGTGTCTCCGATGCAGATCGTTATGGTGCGTGTGGTGATAGGGTTTTTGCCCGTGCTGGCTTTTGCCCTTTCGCGCAAAGTTCTGCGCTGGGAGCATGTCCGCTACATCCACCATTTTGTGGTGATGTCGCTGATGGCGGCTACCGTTTACTATTTTGCCTTTGCCAAGGGCATTTCACTTTTGCCAACAAGCACCGCGGGCATGCTAAGCGGTGCAATCCCGCTTTTTTCCTTTGTCGGAGCGGCGATTTTCCTGCGCAGCGAACCGGTTAACTTTCGCTCCATCACCGGGCTTTTGATCGGGTTTGGCGGGGTCATTGTGATTGCACGGCCCTGGGACGCCAATATTGCCAGCAATGACTTGACCGGTGTTCTGTACATCGCGTTTGGATCAGCATGTGTTGGACTGTCGTTTGTCTATGCCCGAAAGTTCCTGAGCCCGCTTGGCATTTCGCCGATTGCGCTGTGCACGTATCAGCTGGGCCTGTCGTCACTGACCGCCATGGCGATTGGCGATTTCGATGGACTTGAGATGATCTTTACCGACTGGAAAGCCGCCGGATCTCTGTTTATTGGGCTGGGTCTTCTGGGTACCGGCATGGCCTTTATGTGCTACTATTATCTGGTTGAGCAGCTTGGTGCGATCAAGACATCCAGTGTCACCTATATCCCGCCGGTGATCGGCCTTTTGACCGGCGTTTTGATCCTTGGTGAAACCATTTCAATGACAGACATTATCGCCACCGCAGCCATCCTGTCGGGAACTTTGGTGATGCAATCATCCCGCACCCCCGCCGCAACCACCCAGTCGGTCAAAACGACATCCGATTGTAGCATTGCCGCAGCCAAACAGTGCGACCAGACCTAAGGAATTCTATATGTGATCCTCATCCCCGCGCACTGCACGGGGATGTTTTTCTGTGCGATGAACCGTTAAATGCGTGATTGGGATGCGGCCCGGACGAATGCTGTGATCAGCGAATGGATTTCCCCGCGCAAGGCCGATCTTTCGGGCTGAAACGCTGTTCCGATGAAAAAACGTGCGCTCCGCAATTCGACTGCACGGGGATCACCGTTCTCATCCCACGCACTGATCACAAGGTCCTGCCCGTCCAGCAAACCGGCATAATCTGGATTAAGGCCATAGCTGCACCGATAGGTTTCGTTGATTTCAGCACTGCTGTAATGGGTTCGGATGAGACTGTCTTTGGCAAGCTTGATCGCGCCGTCCTGATCAATCAGCGCACAGACAAGCGGCGCAATCAGTGGCAATTTCGCGTCCGGGTCAATTTCGGCGTTGGCCGCATCAACATGCCCCAGAACATTGCGGGCATATTCCAAAACCGCATGCTGATACCCGCCACAGGTTCCCAGAAACGCAACATCGCGTTCACGGGCATAGCGGATCGCATTTAGCGCCCCGTCGAAACTATTGTACGGGCTGGCAGGCACACACCAGATCCCGTCATATCCCTCAAGAATATGCGACACATTGGCGTCAAGACGCTCTGTTGCGATCCAGTCATATTGAATGATTGCCCCGAGATGATCAGCCGCAATCTGAAGGGCTTTGGGGATGGCTTGATGGGCAACAACGGCCTGTTTGAAATCGCCAACAAGTGCAATACGGATGGTCATAAGAAATCCTCGTTTTAGGTGACATGACGAGGAGGACAAACAGTGTTACCAACGAAAACGGCCCGTGAAAAACACGGGCCGGATCGCAAGCTCAAACAAAGCTGCCTTTGACGAGTATATTACAAAGTTCCCGAGCGCGCCATATCTTCCAGCGCGGTTTTTACCGCTTGGGCGCGGTTCGAAACGTTGAGTTTGCGATAGATGTTTTTCAGGTGATATTTCACCGTGATTTCCCGCAGATCAAGATGGCGCGCGATATCCTTGTTCGGGCGCCCTTCTGACAGCAACGCCAGTACTTCGCGTTCACGCGGGGTCAGGCGGGCAAAATCCCCCTCAACCCCGAAACCGCCCGCCATGCGTTTTTCACGATCAGGACCGCCGACAATACCATCCGTCATGTCATTGAGAATGGACGATGGCAGGTATTTTTCACCGGCAAGGACAAGCTGAATGGCATTGGCCAAGGCCTGCCCGCGCAGCGTTTTGGGAATAAACCCCTGTGCGCCTGCCTCAATGGCGTGGCGGACATCCTCGCTGCGATAAGCCCCGGACAGCAAAACAACCGCCGTGGTTTCGGTGACCTTCTGAAGTGTCCGCTTAAGGCCTTCAAGCCCGTTCATGCCCGGCATCCGCAGATCGAGCAGAACAAGGTCGAAATCATTGGTTGCCGCAATATGATCAAGCGCCGGATCCAATGCCCCGGCTTCGACGACTTCGCAATCTTCGAAATATTGCTGAAACAGCAACGATAATGCTTCACGAACCAGGTCGTGATCGTCTGCCAATAGGATACGCAAAACCCTTGCCCTTCTTTCCCAAGTAGACATCTCCACCCAGATGCCATGAGTACCACACTAAGAAGTTGCACCCGTTGTTTTTATTGTTTCCAGTCGGAGAATACGGGACCCCTTAGGCGTTTGCAAACACGAAGATTTTTGCAAGGGTTTTGACTGCGTTTAACCCGCAAGCATTTCCGCACGTGCAATCGGGCGCAATTGTTCGAGTTTTGCCTGCAGCGTGCTGACGGTTACATCAATGTTGTTGCGACCGAAATCCGCCAGCAAAAAAGTAACAATGCTGTTTTCTTTTGGGTTTGCGATCACTTCGCCAATGACTTTCTTGGCATAGGCATCACAATCGGCCGGGGCCATACCCATCTGTTCGCCAGCCCACACCGCCAGCATCTTGTAAAGATGGGCTTCGATGCGAAAATCCTGTTCCAGATCAAAGCTGTATTTGGCCTCAAAGCCCCGTTCACGATCATTAAAATTGTTCATGATGTTCCCTCCTGCCTGTTTGGCGTCCGATTGTTCAAATAGATTACGGTTAGATTGATAGGCCAGATTGATAGGTATGACCGGACAGAGGTAATTTCATCCCTTCATCGGTCACTTTTGAATTTGACAAATATGCCCCCATGACGCTTTGATCTGGCTCATGTGTACTGTCATTATTTTACGCCGCCCCGACCACGAATGGCCTGTCATCATTGGCGCCAATCGCGACGAAATGAACAACCGCCCGTGGCAGCCCCCAGCCCGCCACTGGGAAGACCGGCCCCATGTGATTGCCGGACTGGATGAAACAGCCGGTGGCACATGGCTTGGCATCAACGAAGACGGTGTGGTTGCCGCCGTGCTGAACCGGTTTGGCACCCTTGGCCCATCCGATGGCAAACGATCGCGCGGTGAACTGCCGCTTGAAGCACTTGATCATGCCGATGCAATTGACGCCGCACAGGCACTGGCCGAACTTGATGGCACCGCCTATCGCCCGTTTAACATGGTGATCGCCGATAACCGTGATGCATACTGGCTTGCCAATCATGGCGAAGGCAAGATTGAAATTACCGACATTCCCGAAGGTCTGTCGATTGTCACCGCCCACGATCTGAACGACACGGAAAATAGTGCCCGGACAAAACGCAATTTGCCGCGCTTCATTAGTGCCCCGGCTCCCAATCCCGAAGCCGATGACTGGTTTGCCTGGCAGGCGCTTCTGGCTGATACAGGAACCCTTCCCGCCGACCCCGACCATCACGACATTCGCGCCGATGCGATGCTGGTTCGAAGCAATATCGGATTTGAAACCCTGTGTTCATCCGTGATCGGTCTGCCGGCGATTCCCACTGACAAAAACGAACTTCCGCGTCGTCCTGTCTGGTTATTTGCCAACGGGCAACCCGATGAGACCCCGTTTCATCCGGTCGCCCTGTAACCGTCAACTGCTTGTAAAAACGGCGTAATACAATGGAAATATTGCATTGAGGCACCGTTTGGCGTGACGGTTGCAAAACACGATTATCAAGTCTGCATAAATAGACCTTACGCGACAATTGAGTTTCTCGCCCAGCACTGCTATATGGGGGGCGCGATTTTCAGGGTGCTCGGGGACACTCCCCGCAAGCCAAGATGTGAAAGATCCCGCCAATGTCCAGAAAGACGCCCATCTATGAGGGCAAAGCCAAGGTTCTTTACGAAGGTACCGAACCCGGCACGATCATTCAGTATTTCAAGGATGATGCCACCGCCTTTAACGCGCAGAAGCGCGGCACGATTGCAGGCAAGGGTGTGCTCAACAACATGATTACCGAATTCGTCATGACCCGTCTGGCGGAAATCGGCATCCCGACCCACTTCATTCGCCGCCTGAACATGCGCGAACAGCTGTGCCGCAAATGTGAAATCGTTCCGATCGAAGTTGTCGTGCGCAACATCGTGGCCGGGTCGATGGCAAAGCGTCTTGGCCTTGAAGAAGGCGAACGTCTGCCGCGTCCGATTGTCGAATTTTATTACAAAGACGACGATCTTGGTGATCCGCTGGTATCTGACGAACATATCCTCGCTCTGGGCTGGGCAAGTGCCGAAGAGCTTGAGGAAATTGTCGGCATGACGCTGCGTGTCAATGACTACCTGTGTGGTCTGATGCGCGGTATCGGCATCAAACTGGTTGATTTCAAACTTGAATTTGGCCGTGTTTGGGAAGGCGATTTTGCGCATCTGGTTCTGGCCGATGAGTTTAGCCCGGACAACTGCCGCCTTTGGGACGCAGAAACCAACGAAAAGATGGATAAGGACCGATTCCGCCGCGACATGGGTGGCGTTGAAGAGGCCTATCAGGAAGTCGCCCGCCGTCTTGGTGTGCTGCCTGAATCCGCCGAAATAGAAATGCTCAATAAAGACAAATAATCCCAAGGCCGCGTTCGCGCGGCCTTTTTCTTATGGCTGATCGGTGATCGATGTCATCGGACAGCGTTTTGTTTGCAAGCAATATCGCGCATGCGCCTTCGCATGCGAACGTTAAAGGAGCTTCCCGTGAAAGCACGTGTTCATGTCACCCTGAAGAACGGTGTTCTTGATCCGCAAGGCAAAGCCGTTCACCACGCCCTTCAGGGTCTTGGTTTTGATGGCGTTAATGACGTCCGTCAGGGCAAGTTCATTGAACTGGAAATCGACGGTACGGATACAGCCAAGGCCAAAGCCGAGGTCACCGAAATGTGCGAGAAGCTTCTCGCCAATACCGTGATCGAAGACTACACCATCGAGCTGGCTTAACCGCCCCGCCAAGGTTTTGCTTAAGCAGACCTTTGCGGTTCGAGATTACGTAACGGACCCTAATCGAGAGACGGTATTTCATGAAATCCGCTGTCATCCTGTTTCCCGGCATCAACCGGGAAAATGACGCCATCGCAGCCTTAAAACAGGCGACCGGCACTCAGCCGACCCTGGTTTGGCATGGCGAAACCGAGCTTCCAAACGTCGACATCATCATGGTTCCCGGCGGCTTTTCTTATGGTGACTATCTGCGCTGCGGGGCGATGGCTGCCAAATCGCCGATCATGCGCGCCGTTGCTGAGCGCGCAAGCCAGGGCGTGACCATTCTGGGCGTGTGTAACGGTTTCCAGATTTTGACAGAAGCAGGTCTTCTGCCCGGCGCGCTGATGCGCAATGCCAGCCTGAAATTCATCTGCAAAAACACGCATCTGAAAATCGAAAACACCACAACCCGCTTTACCAACCAGTATGGCAAAGGCGATGTGGTCGATTATCCGGTGGCCCATCATGATGGCAATTATTTTGCCGACAGCGAAACGCTTGACCGCCTTGAAGGCGAAGGTCGCGTTGTCTTGCGCTATTGCAATGCAGACGGTGTTGTCGATCCGGCAACCAACCTCAATGGTTCGCAGCGCAATATCGCCGGTATCATCAACGAGGCGGGCAACGTCCTTGGCATGATGCCCCATCCCGAGAATGCAATCGATCCGCTACATGGCGGTACGGACGGTCGCAATCTGTTCAAAAGTTTGGTGGAGGCAGCATCGTGAGTGCTAACGATTTCAACACCCCGATCACGCCGGAACTGGTCAAGGAACACGGGTTGAACGAGGAAGAGTACAAACTCGTTCTCGACATCATGGGCCGTGAGCCCAACATCAACGAGCTTGGCATTTTTTCGGTCATGTGGTCTGAGCATTGCTCCTACAAATCATCGAAAAAATGGCTCAAAACCCTGCCAACCAAGGCCGACTGGGTCATTCAGGGTCCGGGTGAAAATGCCGGTGTGATTGACATTGGCGATGGTCAGGCCGCCATTTTCAAAATGGAAAGCCATAACCACCCGTCCTTCATCGAACCTTATCAGGGGGCTGCAACCGGTGTTGGCGGCATCATGCGTGATGTCTTCACCATGGGCGCACGTCCGATTGCCAACCTCAATGCGCTGCGCTTTGGCGAACCGGAGCATCCGAAAACACGCCATTTGCTAAGTGGTGTTGTCGAAGGCATCGGCGGGTACGGCAACTGCATGGGTGTGCCGACCATTGGCGGCGAAACCAACTTCCATGCGTCCTATAACGGCAATATCCTTGTCAATGCGATGACCGTGGGCCTGGCCGATACGGACAATATTTTCTATTCGGCGGCCGCTGGTATTGGTAACCCGGTTGTTTATGTCGGGTCGAAAACTGGCCGTGACGGTATCCATGGTGCCACCATGGCATCGGCCGAATTTGATGACGACAGCGACGAAAAGCGCCCAACCGTTCAGGTTGGCGATCCGTTCACCGAGAAACTTTTGCTTGAAGCCTGCCTTGAACTGATGGCGACCGACATGATCGTTGCCATTCAGGACATGGGCGCGGCTGGCCTGACGTCATCATCATTTGAAATGGCATCCAAAGGCGGCGTTGGTGTTGAGCTGTGGCTTGATAAAGTGCCCATGCGCGAAGAAGGCATGACGCCCTATGAGCTGATGTTGTCAGAATCCCAAGAACGCATGTTGATGGTGCTTAAACCCGGTTGCGAAGAGGCCGCCAAGGCGATCTTTGACAAGTGGGAACTCGACTTTGCGGTGATCGGTACACTGACCGATACCAAACGCATGGTTTTGAAATGGCACGGCGAACTTGCAGGCGATCTTCCGATTGATCCGCTGGCCGAAGCATCGCCGGAATATGATCGCCCATGGGAAGAGACGCCAAAACAGGGCCGCATTGATCCGGCAAGTCTTTCGGGCAAGGTCGATCATATTGATGCACTGAAAACCCTGATTGCGTCCCCTGACCTCGCATCACGTCGCTGGATCTGGGAACAGTATGACCATCTGGTCATGGGCAACACGATTGTCCGTCCGGGCGGTGATGCTGGTGTTGTGCGTGTTTCTGGTACCAACAAGGGCATTGCAGCCACCACCGACTGTACCCCGCGCTATGTCATGGCCGATCCGGTCGAAGGCGGCAAACAGGCGGTTGCCGAAGCATACCGTAACCTGATCGCAACCGGTGCCAAACCGCTGGCGATCACGGACAATATGAACTTTGGCAATCCGGAACGCCCGCGCATCATGGGTCAGTTTGTCGGTGCCTGTCAGGGCATTGCGGACGCCTGCATCACGCTGGAATTCCCGGTCGTGTCGGGCAACGTGTCGCTTTATAACGAAACCAACGGCGAAGGCATCATGCCAACCCCCGCTATTGGCGGCGTTGGTGTGATTTCCGATCTGGCTCATCATGCCACCATCGGCCTAAAAGCTGGTGAAGGTGCGCTGGTCATGATCGGTGCGGCCACGGGTGAACTTGGCCAGTCGCTGTATCTTAAGACCATCGAAGGCCGCGAAGAAGGTGCGCCGCCGCCGGTTGATCTTAATGCTGAAAAACGTGCCGGTACGCTGGTGCGCGAATTGATCGAACTTGGTGTTGTCAAAACCTGCCACGATATCGCTGATGGCGGCCTTTTGGTCACCGTTGCCGAAATGTGCATGGCGGGCAAGATCGGTGCGGACGTCAGCCTGCCAGAACAGGGCAGCGAAGCTGCATGGCTGTTTGGCGAAGATCAGGGCCGCTACGTGATCGCTACCAGCGATCCGGACAAGGTTCTGAATGCTGCGGCCAGTGCCAATGTGGCGGCGGTCATCGTTGGTCAGATTGGCGGCGATGCCATCAGCATCGAGGGCGACGCCAAAGTCAGCGTTTCCGACCTGCGCGATCTGAACGAAGGCTGGATGCCGTCCTTTATGGCAGACGCCGTTCAATAAGCAGTCTACGACGTCAAACACAAAACCCCGTCAGAACACTCTGGCGGGGTTTTGTGTTTGCATAAAGGTCTACTTCACTTAAACTGGAGCATCCCCAAAGAGATCTGGATAAACAACTACTTCAGAGGGCTTCTTGCTTGGTCGAGGAGCACGAACAGCTCTCTCAGTTTGAGCATACGCTAGACCGATATCAATTAACGCTTGACGCACATAGTCTTTACTCAAAAGTTGGACATCAGAAAAATCTGAAATCTTCCCCACTCCACCTTCAAACCGAAGAAGCTGGAAGTTTAAAAATTCTGTCTCAGTCTCATCTAGAACATGATATTTTACAAGACTAAACAGAAGGTCAATATCGTCTGATTTTAATAGGGTATTCTTATTGAACTGGGACAGAACGATATATGCTTTTCCGTTTGACTTGTACTTAATGAATTCTGGGAATTTTACGTGAGTTTGATAGCAAACTATTGGCTCATGCCGAAAAACAGAACAATCGACAACATCAACACTCGAAAAAATAGATATAAACTCTTTAGTTCGATCTAAATAGTGAGATAACTTTTCTTTATCTTTATCTTTAAACTTACTTCGCACACTAGATAAAGCGAATTTCTCGTTTTTGGTCTTTAGGTAACCAATCAGGACACTAACTAGCTGACCATATCCCCAACCCCAGCCGGACTTCGAATAGTAACTATTTAGATTACTCAGATGCTCCGAAAAATCTTCAGAGTATAGTTCTACAGCTTTTAATACCGGTACATTACTGATCAACGCGCGCTCCGTTCTTTAATTGTTCATGTCTGCATGCTATTCCCCTTCACTAGCCGACTTTGTATCGGCTTTGTTCCACAATAAGCGCAAACGATAAAAAATCAAAGAACCAAATTAAACCAAAACGCTACGCTGATACTCCTAACTTTAGCTTGTTGAAATAACTAGCAATCATTGCGCTTGGTATAACTGACTGCGGAAACACGCCTTCGTTATCCTGCTCAAGAATTCTCTGACAAAATGTCTGTGTACGTTCGTGATTCGTATACGAGCTCTGATAACCGCCCAAGCAAAAGGCAATAAGAATAAACGCGCAGTAATCTACGATAGCCACAGGAAAACTGTACTGCACATAAAAGTACTCTTCTTTAAACGGATCAAACCGCATAGCGCGACAACCCACTATCCGTGCACCCGATGACGAAAATGCATTGAAAACATTTCTTATTTTGGGCCCATCTGCGCATGCAACGAAGTCATCATCTACCAAATCACAGCCAAATTCAGATAAGTAGTTGCCATTCAGGAAGAACAACAACCTATTCAAATCTAAATTCCCAAGACTGAATGATCGTTCATCTGCTAAATCAAGCATTAGATTCGCTAAATCACGAGCGTCATACATTGGAAAAACTCACAAAGCCACAACAGGACAAAGACGACTGTGCGGCATGGTTATTAACAATTTGCTGAATTTTCCAGACGGCTACTTAAAACTTATCTTCGGAAATAGGCTTTTCTTTTTAGGCTCTGTCGACGGACCAACCTGTTCGTCAATTGCCGCGGCAATCTTGTCGGCAATCGCGCCATAGGCCTTGGTGTGCTCGCCTTCCGGGTCTGAATGGACAATCGGTTTGCCTTCATCCGCCCCCAGACGAATTTTCAGATCAAGCGGGATTTCGCCAAGGAACGGCACATTCAGTTCATCCGCCGCTTTATGCGCGCCACCGTGATCAAACACATGGTCGATATGACCGCATTCCGGGCATTTGTAATAGGACATGTTTTCGATCAGACCGAACACCGGCACATTGACCTTGCGGAACATATTCAGCCCTTTGCGGGCATCCAAAAGGGCTATGTCCTGCGGGGTGGAAACAATCACCGCCCCGGTAACAGGCACACGCTGCGCCATGGAAAGTTGAATATCGCCCGTGCCCGGCGGCATATCGACAACCATCACGTCGAGAACGCCCCAATCGGTATCGCGCAGAAGCTGTTCAAGCGCGCCCATCGCCATCGGGCCGCGCCAGATCACCGGTTGTTCTTCATCAATCATAAAGCCAATCGACATGATCCGAATGCCAAAGGCCGATGGCGGGGTCATTTTGCCATCGATATCAGATGGTTTCGGTTTGGCATCGCGAAGCCCCAACATCCGCGGCAGACTCGGGCCATAGATATCGGCATCCAGCAAACCGACCTTAAGCCCCTTGGCCGCGAGCGACAGCGCCAGATTGACCGAGGTGGTCGATTTACCAACCCCGCCTTTGCCAGATGCCACCGTAATGATGCTGCGCACATCGGGCAGTTCAAGCGGCTTTTGACCGCCACCCTGCGGACGTTGCCCCACCTGACTTGGTTGCCCGGAAGCCGCACCAGCAGGGCGTGACGGGCCGCCCGGTGCCTTTGGCGCGCTATCGGGTGCACCCTTGGCGCGCTCGGCGGTCAGGGCCACACGGGCCGTTGTGACCCCGTTCACAGCAGCCACCGCCTTTTCAGCAGTCTGGCGCAAATCTTCGAGGGACGGTCCGCGTTGCGGATCAACAGCAATCATGATATTGACTGTTTGGTCATTTATATCAATACCTTGCACCATATCCTTGGCAACGATTGATTGGCCGTCTACCGGGTCGATCACGCTGTTAAGGGCGGCGATAATCTGTTCACGGTTGGGCGAGGTCATATTGCGGTCTCCAATTTTTGCCTTAAGTCCGGGATCATATAGAACTTGCAAGCGCGTATCGTTGTTTTGCAAGGCAAGCTGTCATATAAGGCGAAAGAGCATGCGCCGTCCAACAAGTTTCAGTGTGTTTGTTTTTGGCGTACTGTTTGACTTAATACGAGCGGGAAAATCAATGGGCACCATCGCCGACCCGATGCGGTAAAGTCAAATAGCGTTAAAACAAGACCGTCGGGCCAGATCATCTTGAGATTGTCTGTTGCCCGCAGCGCCAAGCCCGTTTACGCATAGTGAGCTACGCCCTGCCGGTTTATCCTTGCAGGACAAAAGGTCGGCTTGGCACAATGGAGTTTGTTGGACGGAGCGTGCGCTCGGTAACCAAAATAAACACCGAACGGCAAGAAGAGGAAAACACTCGATGCCATGGAATTCACAAGGGGGCGGTGGCCCCTGGGGCAGCGGCGGAAATAATGGCGGCGGTCAAAACCCGTGGGGACAGCGTCCTTCGGGTGGTGGCGGCGGCGGTGGAAATACGCCCCCCGATTTTGATGAAATGATTCGCAAAGGCCAGGAACGCCTGAAACGGCTGTTCCCCGGCGGTGGCGGATACAAGGGCTTCGTGCTGATTGGTATCGCGATCATCGGGATTTGGCTTTTGACCGGCTTTTACCGTGTCCAACCGGGCGAACAGGGTGTCACACTTCTGTTTGGCAAATGGGTTGGTACCACTGGTCCGGGTCTGAACTATTTCCTTCCGGCCCCGATTGGCGAGGTTATTAAACCGAACGTCGAACGGACCAACCAGATCGAGGTCGGGTTCCGCGGTGCCGGCAATGTCGGCAGCGGCAACAATTCGCGCGATGTGCCTGAAGAAAGCCTGATGCTGTCCGGCGATCAGAATATCATCGACATTGATTATGTTGTTCAGTGGCGCATCAGCGACGCTGGCTCTTATCTGTTCAATGTCCGTGACCCGGAAAACACCATCAAACTGGCATCGGAAAGTGCCATCCGTGAGGTCATCGGTAAAACCAGCCTCGAAGAAGCACTGACCGTTGGTCGTGTCCGGGTCGAGGAACAGACCCGCACATTGCTGCAGGAAATCATGAACGGATATGAGTCCGGTATTTTCATTGCCGAAGTGAAAATGCAAAAAGTGGACCCGCCGGCCGAAGTTATCGATGCGTTTAACGATGTGCAGCGTGCGCGTCAGGACCGTGATCGTTCCCAGAACGAGGCACTGGCCTATCGCAACGACATCATCCCGCGTGCAAAAGGTGAAGCAGAACGAACCATTCTGCAGGCCCGCGCATATAAGGACCGTGTGACCAAGGAAGCACAGGGTGAAGCAGAACGCTTTACCTCGATCTATAATTCCTATCTGACTGCGCAAGATGTCACCACGCGCCGCCTGTATCTTGAAACCATGCAGGAAATTCTGAGCAAATCTGACAAAGTCATTATTGATCAGAATGCTCAGGGCAATGGCGTTGTGCCGTATCTTCCGCTGCCGGAAGTCCAGAAACGTGCGAATGCAGGAGGCAACAACTAATGGCAAGTCCTAAACTTATTGCCGCAGGCGTCGTTGTCGTTATCGCCGCCGTGGTTGGTTCCATGTGTGTGTTTACCGTACGTCAGGACCAGCAGGCGCTTGTTCTTCAGTTCGGTAATCCGGTCCATGCTGTTTCCGAACCGGGTCTGCATTTCAAACTGCCGATCCAGAACGTGGAATATTATGAGCGCCGTATTCTGGAGCTTGACCCGCCGGTTCAGCAGGTTCTTCTCTCGGATCAGAAGCGTGTCAATGTTGACAGCTTTGCCCGCTGGAAAATCATCGATCCGCTGATCTTCCGTCAGCGTGCGACCAACTCGACGAACTTTGTTCAGTTGTTTGGTCAGCGTCTGAATTCGGTGATCCGTGGTGAACTGGCTCAGGCCCCGCTTATTGCCTTGCTGTCGGATAATCGTGCGCAGATCATGCAAAAGATCCAGTCGACCCTGAGCGAACCGGCCAAGGAGTTTGGTGTTCAGTTGATTGATGTCCGCATCGGTCGCACCGATCTGCCACAGGAAACATCGCAGGCGGTGTATAACCGTATGCGTTCTTCCCGTATTGCCGAGGCCTCCCAGCTTCGCGCAGAAGGTGAAGAGCTGAAAGCCAAAATTCAGGCCGAAGCTGACCGTGAACGCGTCGGTATCCTTGCCGAAGCCAGCCGTCAGGCCGAAGTCCTGAGCGGTGAAGGCGATGCCGAGCGTAACGTCGTTCTGGGTAAGGCCTACGGCGCAGATGCGGACTTCTTTGAATTCTACCGCACGCTGGAATCCTACAAAACCGCGCTTTCGAACGGCTCGACCATGGTGCTTTCACCAGATAGCGAGTTTTTCCAATACTTTAATAAGTCGGCGCCAGACACAAGCCGCTAGACAAAACATAAGGGCGACCTGCATATTAGTCAGGTCGCCCTTTTTGTTTTCATAATTTTGATCTGTCGGCAACCATAGCTGACGGGCATAAAAAACCGCCGGAACGTCCGCACCCATGAAGGAACTTGCCACAGCCATACTTCTGGCGATTGCGCTAGAAGGCATGTTTTATTCGCTGTTTCCGGGCGGCATGAAACGGGTGATGGAAATGGTTCAGGAAATCCCGGAATCACAACTTCGTGCAGGCGGACTGATTGCAGCCATAGCAGCAATTGGGGCAATTTGGGCCGTGCGAACCTGGCTGTAAGACTGGGTTTTTGGCTGGAAAACAGCAGCAGTACGGAGTTATCGCCACAATAAAGTGATGATATTTCCTTCTTTTTCCTCAGGCTTGCCCAAATTCTGCCAAAGTCGGGTTTAAGTTGGATAGTTAAGCGATGGGTGAATTACGAGGCTCCATCGCGCGCTGCAACATACAAATACCGTGAACGCGGCAACGAACAGGATCAAAAACATGCTACAGGCATTCTACAACCCGGTGCGGAGCAAAGTAAGCGCGGCACTGGTGATTGTTCTTCTTGGCGTGACCAGTGTTTCGCAAATCGCGAATGCCCGCCCCGCTCCTGACAGCTTCGCAGATCTGGCTGAACGCCTTCTGCCCAGTGTTGTGAACATCGCGACCAGCCAAATGGTTGCTGATCGTCAGGGACCAGATTTCCAGTTTCCTCCCGGATCGCCTTTTGAAGACCTTTTCCGCGATTTCATGGATCGCAACGGTCAGGGCGGCGAACAGGGTGGCCCAAGCCCACAGAAACGCCGTGCCACAGCCCTTGGTTCGGGCTTCATCATCTCAGCCGATGGCTATATCGTAACCAACAATCACGTCATTGATGGCGCCGATGAAATCAGCGTTCGCCTTCATGATGGCGACACGCTTGACGCCAAACTGATCGGCCGCGACCCTAAAACCGACGTTGCCTTGCTTAAGGTCGAACCAAAAGAAGACCTGCCATTTGTTAAATGGGGCAGTTCCGATGATGCGCGCATTGGCGATTGGGCCATGGCGATCGGCAACCCGTTTGGTCTTGGTGGCACTGTAACGGCCGGGATCGTTTCGGCCCGTAACCGTAACATCAATCAGGGTCCGTATGATGACTTCATCCAGACCGATGCCTCAATCAACCGTGGCAACTCTGGCGGTCCGCTGTTTAACCTTGAAGGCGACGTGATCGGCATTAACAGTGCGATCTATTCCCCGTCAGGTGGTTCTGTCGGTATTGGCTTTGCCATTCCGTCAGCCATTGCCCAAAGCGTTGTCGACCAGCTTAAAGAATACGGCCGTACCCGCCGTGGCTGGCTTGGTGTTCACATCCAGACCGTTACCGACGATATCGCAGACTCGGTCGGCCTTGATGAAAGTACCGGCGCAATGGTTGCCGGTGTTTCGGACGAAGGTCCGGCCAAAGAAGCTGGCATCAAACAGGGTGACGTCATCCTGACTTTTGATGGTAAGGAAGTCGAAAGCATGCGTCGCCTGCCGCGCATCGTCGCAGATACCAAGATCGGCAAGGATGTCGATGTGGTGATCTGGCGTGATGGCAAAAAGCAGACCGTACAGGTCGAGCTTGGCGAACTTGAAGAAGATGTCGTTGCGGCAAATGCTCCGGCATCTGACGACACCGAATCCCCGGCGATTGCCGAAGCATCGGTTGACGCCCTTGGCATCAAGATTGCCAACGTTAATGACGAACTGCGCACCCGCTATAACCTTGCAGAAGGTACCGAGGGTGTCATCGTCACCGACGTCAGCAGCGACAGCTTTGCTGCGGAAAAGGGTGTCCGTCCGGGCGACATCATCATTGAAGCGTCGCATAGTTCGGTTTCAAACGTCGAAGATGTCATGGATGCGGTTAAATCCGCTGTCGATGATGAAAAACGTACCATCCTGATGTTGATTGAAACATCTGCCGGTGCGCGTTACTTCGGCCTGACACTGAACGCAGAACAATAATCCACAGCGATTATTATGAAACATGAAAAAAGGGCGGCCTGTCATATGCAGGTCGCCCTTTTTCGTTAACTTGGGTTTCGCCGATCAGACAACGAATTCAGATTTCCGATACCCTTGCAGGTACAAAAGTGCGGTCAGATCACCATGATTGATGCAGATACGCGCCTGTTCGCGAACCGATGGCTTGGCGTGGAAGGCCACCCCAGTTCCCGCCAGTGAAATCATCTGAAGGTCATTGGCCCCATCGCCAACCGCCATCGCATCATCCACCGTCATGCCGTGTTCTTCGGTCAAGTTCTCAAGCGCATCAACCTTGGCCTGACGGTCTAAAACCGGCTTTTGCACCTTGCCGGTCAATTTACCGTCTTTGGTCATCAAAACGTTGGCCTGATCAAAATCAAAGCCAAGCTCCTTGCGCACCGCTGCGGTAAAGAAATCAAACCCGCCCGACACAAGGGCGGCAAACGCGCCATTGGCCTTCATCGTCGCGACCAGCGTCTTGGCCCCGCCGGTATATTCAACCGTTTTCCATGCCTCGGCCAACATATCGGTCGACATGCCATCCAAAAGCCCGACCCGTTCATCAAGGGCGGCTTCAAAATCAAGCTCGCCATTCATCGCGCGCGCCGTGATCGCCGCAACCCGGTCCTTGACCCCGGCAAACTCAGCCAGTTCATCAAGGGTTTCACCCGTGACCATGGTGCTGTCCATATCAGCAATCAGAAGCTTTTTGCGCCGGGTGGCGATCTTTTGGGTGACGGCATCCACCTCAAGCTCTGCCTCCGCCAGCGTGGTATCTGCAACATCAAGAGTGATACCATCGAACTCAAGATCACAGGCCTCCCCACCGGCAAGCCAGCTTACACCGCCGACAAGTGCCCCCGCCCCGGTCAGCGCAATCGCCGCACGATCAATGATGGCATCTGTCAGTGCGTTCGAGTTCGGGGCAGCAATCAGGGTCAGCACCAATTTCATGGTATGGAGGCTCCTTGGCGGAAAGAGATTAAACCTATATCTCGCCTTTATCCGGATTGAACCCGGCAAAGACAAGAGAACTTTCGCACCATCGCATTTTCCTAAGCAGTTTTTGCGCTCATAACCTTGCGCTAAAGTCTATGCCTTTGGCTTCGAAGCCAATAGACTGGCGGCCCTTTAACGCCCCTGTTTTGAAAGTGCCTATATGTCGGCCCCTACTGCCCGCACCGCATCTCTCCCCGTCCTGATCGTCGCCGGCCCCACCGCCAGCGGCAAGTCTGCACTTGCCCTTGATATGGCAAATACCTGTGACGGTGTGGTGATCAATGCCGACAGCATGCAGGTCTATAAAGAGCTGCGTGTGCTCAGTGCGCGGCCCGACGATGGCGAACTTGCCCGTGCGCCACATCGTTTGTATGGGGTTCTTTCCGGGGCGGAGGCCTGCTCGGCCGGGAAATGGCGCGAAATGGCGATGGCCGAAATTGCCGAGTGTCACGCCCAAGGCAAGCTTCCGATCATTACCGGGGGTACTGGCATGTATTTGAATGCCCTGACCGCCGGGATTGCGCCGATCCCGGATGTTCCGATGCGGATTCGCGAGACCATTACCGCCGAACTGGCCGAAATGGGCCACGTCGCGTTCTTTGACAAACTCAAACGCGATGACCCGGAAACCGCCGCGAAGCTTGATGGCAACAACACCCAAAGGATGATTCGCGCCGCCGAAGTTTTTGCCCATACCGGACGTGGATTGGCCAGTTGGCACAACGAACCCGTAATGACGCCGCCCGAAAACATGTTTTTCAAGAAGCTTTGTTACATGCCGCCGCGCGACATTTTATATGACCGCTGCAATCGGCGTTTTGATCTGATGATCGCGCAAGGCGCACTTGACGAAGTTCGCGATCTGATCGCCTTGAATTTGCCGCCAACAGCGCCTGTAATGAAGGCTGTCGGCGTCAGAGAGCTTTCCTCATACTTATCGGGCACCACTGATCTTGAGACCGCCCGCGAACTATCCCAGCGCGAAACCAGACGCTATGCCAAGCGGCAATTAACCTGGTTTCGCCATCAGATGACCGACAAGGAAATCATCGACGCGCAATATTCGGAAAGTTTGGCGGACAAATTGCGTCATGATATTAACCAATTTCTGTTGACCACGCCAAAGTGAGGCGATAGGTTGGCGCTTCCACCGCCGGAATGGCGGAAAACCGCCGTTTCGGCGGATTTTTCAACTCCAATTCGAGGATAATTGGATCATGTTTCAACCACACGGTTATCACGCGACACGTTGTTGTCGCTAAGTAAAGAGGCTCGAAAATCATGGCAGAACGTATTTTGAACGGTTCGGAAGTAGTGTTGCAGGCCCTTGCAGATCAGGGTGTGGAAGTCGTGTTCGGCTATCCCGGCGGCGCTGTCCTACCGCTATATGACGAGATTTTTAAACAGAACCGAATCCGTCACGTTCTCGTGCGCCATGAACAGGCTGCTGTCCACGCTGCTGAAGGTTACGCCCGCTCGACCGGTAAGGTCGGCGTTGTGCTTGTAACCAGCGGACCGGGGGCAACCAATGCCGTAACGGGCCTTACCGATGCGTTGATGGACTCGATTCCAGTTGTCTGCCTGACCGGTCAGGTGCCGACCCATTTGATCGGCAATGATGCGTTTCAGGAAGCCGACACCACCGGCATCACCCGCCCGTGCACCAAGCATAACTATCTGGTGAAAGATCCGGAACGTCTTGCGCGCACCATGCATGAAGCTTTCCACGTTGCCTCTTCCGGGCGTCCCGGGCCGGTTGTGATTGACCTTCCCAAGGATATTCTGGTTGGCAAGGCGCCGTACCTTGAACCATCACAGGTTCAGCACCGGACCTATAACCCGGTGGTCAAAGGCGACCGTGGTCAGATCGAACAAGCCCTTGAAATGCTGGCATCGGCCAAAAAACCGATCCTGTATTGCGGCGGCGGTGTGATCAATTCAGGCGAACAGGCGTGCAAGCTTCTGGCGGAATTCACCCGCACCACCGGCATTCCGATCACGCTGACCCTGATGGGGCTTGGTGCCTATCCGGCGTCTGACAAGCAACATCTTGGCATGCTGGGCATGCACGGAACCTACGAAGCCAACATGGCGATGCATGATTGCGATGTCATGTTTGCCGTTGGTGCACGTTTTGATGACCGTGTCACCGGCAACCTTGATTTCTTTGCGCCGGGATCACAGAAAGTCCAGATCGACATTGATCCGAGCTCGATCAACAAAAACGTTCCGGTCGATATCGGCATTGTTGGCGACATCGGTCACGTTCTTGAAGACATGATCAAAATCTGGAAGGCCAAGCAATACAAGCTCGACGCACAAGCGCTTGATGGCTGGTGGAAAGAGATTGAAGGATGGCGTGAAAAACACTGCCTGTCCTACAAGCAGCCCAAAGACGTGATCAAGCCGCAGCACGTTATTCGCCGTGTCCATGCGCTGACCCGCGATCGCAAAACCTATATCACCACCGATGTCGGCCAGCACCAGATGTGGGCCGCACAGCATTTCGGGTTTGAACACCCGTATGAATGGATGACGTCAGGTGGTCTTGGCACCATGGGATACGGCATGCCCGCCGCCCTTGGCGTTCAGGTTGCCCACCCGGATGCAACGGTTGTCTGCTTTACCGGTGATGCGTCGATCATGATGAACATTCAGGAATGCGCGACGATGACGCAGTATCGTCTGCCGATCAAAACCGTGATCCTGAATAACCGGTACATGGGTATGGTCCGCCAGTGGCAGCAGCTTCTGCACGGGTCGCGCTATTCCGAAAGTTATAGCGAAACCCTGCCCGACTTCGTCAAATTGTCCGAGGCCTTCGGCTTTACCGGCATGAAGTGCGAAAATCCGGCTGATCTTGATGATGCCATTGCCAAAATGCTCGAAATTGATGGTCCGGTTATTCTGGATGTTGCTGTCGATGATAAGGAAAACTGCTATCCGATGATCCCGTCGGGCAAGCCGCACAATGAAATGCTGCTTGGGCAGGAAACCAACGGTAACGAAGCCATTGATTCCGACGAAGGAATGGTTCTGGTCTGATCCGCACCCAACAAAAGTGCGAGACGACATCATCAAAACCATAATGAAAAAGCCGGTGTGGGCGGCAACATATTGCCCCCCACCGCGCCCTAGCGGAGCGAAACCGTGAAAGAAACCGAAATTTCGAAGCACACCATTTCTGTTCTGGTGGATAACGAAGCAGGCGTCCTGGCCCGTGTCATCGGGCTGTTTTCGGGCCGTGGCTATAACATCGAAAGCCTGACCGTGGCCGAGGTCGATGCGCATACCCATGAATCGCGCATCACCGTTGTCACATCGGGCACCCCGATGGTCATCGAACAAATCAAGGCACAGCTTTCGCGTCTTGTCCCGGTTCACAAGGTCAATGATCTGACCCTGTCGGGACCAAGTGTTGAACGTGAATTGGCCCTGATCAAGGTGATTGCAACGGGTGAGAAACGCGTCGAATCCCTGCGTATTGCCGATATCTTCAAGGCACGCGCAGTCGATGCGACCAACAGTTCCTTCGTTTATGAAATCATCGGCAGCCCCGAAAAGATTGACGCTTTCATCAAATTGATGGAACCGCTGGGGCTTTCGGAAATTTCGCGTACGGGTGTCGCGGCAATTTCGCGCGGCACACTGACGATGTGAGTTTGCCCTGCCCGGTGATCCGCATCGGGCAAGGCATTGGGGGTTTTGCCCCTAAACAAATTTGATCCATCCCACCACGCAGATAAAAATAAGCGTGGTCCAACGTCCAGAGGTATCGAAAGATGCGTGTTTATTACGACCGCGATGCAGATGTTAATCTGATCAAAACCAAAAAAGTTGCCATCATCGGTTACGGTTCGCAGGGTCACGCCCATGCGCTGAACCTTCATGATTCCGGTGTTGCAGAAGTGGCCGTTGGCCTGCGTGAAGGTTCCTCTTCGCGCAAAAAGGCTGAAAAAGCCGGTCTGAAAACCATGACCCCGGCCGAAGCCGCTGCTTGGGCAGATGTTGTCATGATGCTGACCCCTGATGAGCATCAGGCAGCGATCTATGCCAATGAACTGCGCGACAACCTTAAACAGGGTGCTGCCCTTCTGTTCGCACACGGTCTGAACGTGCATTTCGGCCTGATCGAGCCGCGCGCTGATCTTGACGTTATGATGATCGCACCAAAAGGCCCGGGCCACACGGTTCGTTCTGAATATGCACGTGGCGGCGGGGTTCCTTGCCTTGTTGCTGTTGAACAGAACGCATCGGGCAATGCACTTGAAGTCGCACTGTCTTATGCATCTGCAATCGGTGGCGGCCGTTCGGGCGTAATCGAAACCACTTTCCGTGAAGAGTGCGAAACCGATCTGTTCGGCGAACAGGCAGTTTTGTGTGGCGGTCTGACCCAGCTGATCAAATACGGCTTTGAGACCCTGACCGAAGCTGGCTACGCACCGGAAATGGCATACTTTGAGTGCCTGCACGAAGTGAAACTGATTGTTGACCTGATGTATGAAGGCGGTATGGCCAACATGCGTTACTCAATCTCGAACACCGCAGAATACGGCGACTATGTCACCGGCCCGCGCGTGATCGACGCATCGGTCAAAGACCGTATGAAAGAAGTCCTTGCTGACATTCAGGAAGGTAAATTCGTACGTGACTTCGTTCAGGAAATGCATTGCGGTGAGCCGATGTTCAAAGCAACACGCCGCCTGAATGCAGAACATCCGATCGAAGAAGTTGGCACCAAACTGCGCGCTATGATGCCGTGGATTGCTGCTAACCAGCTGGTCGACAAAGAAAAGAACTAAGCAACAGCTTGCGTTTTTGATGCAAACGGCCGTCCCGATGGGGCGGCCGTTTTTCTTTGAGGGCTATGCCCGAAATAACCCAGAACTACTGGTGCATGCGCTTCACCGGGAAGCGCAATTCCGTGACAGCCCAGATCACGACACAAAGGATCGACACACTTGATCCAAGCGTCACGATAGCGGGCCACCCGCCCATCCCGTATGAAACGGCTGCACTGGCCGAACCACATGCACCGCCGAGGAAGTAACTGGCCATATAGCCCGTTGTCAGGCGGCTTCTGGCTTCGGGGTTAAGGCGGTAAATCTCGCTTTGGTTGGAGATATGCGCACCTTGGATACCAAGGTCGAGCAACACGACACCGACGCCAAAGGCAACCAGCGACCATTGCCCCCAATACAGCATTCCCCAGCTTGACACCGTCACCATTAAAAATCCGCCGGTGCTCAGCCTTGCCCAGCCCCGATCCGCCAGCCTGCCGGCAATGCGGGCCGCCAAAACACCAATGGCCCCGATCAGGCCAAACATCCCGATCATGGCTTCGGACATGTCATATTGACGGGCAAGCATAAAGGCCATAGCCGTCCAAAAAATGCCAAACACCGCGTATTGCAACCCGCCTATCAGGCTGCGACGGCGCAGCACCTGTTCATCGCGAAACAGATGCAGGATGGAAACGTAAAGTTTGCGGTAACTGGTGTTTGACGTCGGGGCCAGATGGGGCAGGATTTTGTAACAGGCCACCGAATAGCCTGCCATCAGGACAGCCGCGACAATAAATACGGACCGCCATCCGGCAAGTTCGGCCATCACACCGGAAAATGTGCGCGCCAAAAGAATGCCCAGCAACAAGCCACTCATCACCGTTCCCACCGCTGATCCGCGCTTGTCATCGGTGGCAAGGTGGGCCGCCAACGGCACCAGGATTTGGGCGGTGACACAGCTTATGCCGACCATGATGCTAAATGCGACCAGCATCAAAAACGAATGCGACAATCCCATCGCCAATAACCCCAAGGCCGTTAAGGCCGAGGTGATGGTCAATAACTTGCGCCGTTCATGATGATCGCCCAACGGCACCACCACAATCAACCCGGCGAGATAACCCAATTGCGCGACTGTAACCAAAAGCCCGGCCTTGGTGTCGCTGAGGCCATATTCACGTGCAAGCAGTTCCAGCAAGGGCTGCACATAATAAAGGCTGGCAACGGACAGGCCGCTTCCGACCGCCATAAAGGCGAGAAGCCCACGGGTCAGAACTGGTTTGGAATGCATAAAGGATGGTCCCAAAAAGGTTGGTGGTTTCAACAAGATACGCGCCTGCCACACCCGTTACAATCCGTTGACTGGCACAAGTGCGTTTCAGATGTGGCATTGATCAATATGAAACATTGCAGACATGCAATGCTTTGGACTGGATTTCGAAGGATGATCTGTTTAATTCTGACCTTTAAAACTTTAACTCAAACATGAGCCACTTTATGTTGAATTATATCGATATCGCCCCTGAAGTCGCCGAAGCATTTGCCGCTGGCAAGCCGGTTGTCGCCCTTGAATCGACCATTATTTCCCATGGCATGCCCTACCCGCAGAACCTTGAAACGGCGCGCGCTGTTGAACAGGATGTGCGTGATAATGGTGCGGTTCCCGCCACCATCGCCGTGATTGGTGGTCGCTGCAAAATCGGGCTTACCGCCGATGAGCTGGAATATTTCGCCAAGGGCACCGACATCCTGAAACTGTCACGCCGCGATATTCCCTATTGCCTTGCCAAGAAACTTGACGGTGCGACCACGGTTTCCGCCACCATGATTTTGGCCGAAAAGGCTGGTATTCGGGTGTTTGCCACGGGTGGCATTGGCGGTGTTCATCGTGATCTTGCCGGGAATTACGATGTATCGGCTGATCTGACCGAGCTTGGTAAAACCAGTGTCGCGGTTGTCTGTGCCGGGGCCAAGGCGATCCTTGATATCCCCAAAACGCTTGAACACCTTGAAACGCTGGGTGTGCCGGTGATTGCCTATGGCACCGATGAATTCCCGGCGTTCTATTCGGTGCAAAGCGGTCAAAAAGCGCCGCTTCGTCTTGATACCCCCGAAGAACTGGCAGCCTTCCTGACATCGAAATGGGAATTTGGTCTTGAAGGCGGGGCTGTGATCGGCAACCCGCCCGAGACTGATAAGGCACTCGCCCGCGAAGCCATCGAAGGGGCGATTGAAAACGCACTGGTCGAGGCCACCGAAAAAGGCATTCAGGGGCGCGATGTTACCCCGTTCCTGCTTAAACGCGTGACCGAACTGACCGATGGCAAAAGCCTTGAAGCCAACATCGCCCTTGTGCGTAACAATGCCCGCCTTGGCGCAAAAATTGCGGCGGCGATGGTCGATTAATCCGTCTCACGATCAAGCATCACGATACAGAAAACCGGCTGACAGAATTCCCTCTGTCAGCCGGTTTTCATTTCGGCAGAACATCTTATTCCGGCTTTTTGCCTTTGCCGACAAAGCCGGGATCAATCTTGGCATCGTCAATCGGTGTGCCCCAGACGTTCTGACACGGCAAAACCCCGGCCCACACCGGCAGACCGTAATCTTCGTCATCATCAACCGGATCACCGGCCCGGACTTTGGCGGAAACTTCGTTCAGGTCAAAGCCAAGGAACATGGTGGCTTTAAGCTCCTGCTTGTTGGGTTCACGGATGGTGCCCCACCGTCCCGGTTCAAGCTTTTCCATAAACAGGCGGGAATGTTCCATCTTGCCTTCGTCATCAGATACAACCTCACCCTTGCCGTAAATCACGACCGAACGATAATTGGCTGAATGATGGAATGCCGAACGCGCCATCACCAGCCCATCAAGATGGGTGACGCACAGGCAGGCGTCCGCCCCCTCGGCAATCGCACCCAGAATGCGGTTTTTCGACGCCCCATGAATATAAATCCGTTCGTCCACCCGCCAATGAGCGGTCGGGATCATGGTGGGGCGACCATTGACCACCGTTCCAACATGGCAAATCAAGGCGTCATCAATGATCCCGTGAACAAGCTTACGGTCATAGGATGCGCGCTTGGGGCCGCGGACAACTTTGGTTATGGGGTGAACATCATATTGGTCAGGCAAATCAAGTACGTCAGACATGGCGGGTTCTCTTTTGTTCGTCGGTGATGGCACGCGGGGTGTTTCGCCTGATCATCGCGACTATTGGACTTTTCAAAAGGTCCATTATAATAAAATACATAGAACCAATTTAAACCGTCAGGCCGATCGTCATGCGCAACGATTACAGCTGGATATATCCCAGCCACACCGACCAAACCGGCGACCGGGCTGAACCCATCGCCTATCGGCGGCTTTATCACGGCATACGGGCCGCCATTCTTGATGGGCGGCTCCATCCGGGCGAACGGCTTCCGGCCAGCCGCGATCTGGCCAAAACACTTGGCATATCGCGCAATACCGTGGTCACCAGTTTTGACCTGCTGACGTCCGAGGGCTACCTCGAAACCCGTGTCGGAGCCGGAAGCTTTGTTGCCAGCACGCTTCCGGACCGCGATATGGCGGCAACGCATCAAACCGGCGATCAAGGAAATGCATCCAAGACCAATGAACGTCCCTTGCGCCTCAGCCAAAGTGTCGCGCGCATGCTCGAATATCAGCGACGCTTCCCAAGGTTCCGGGTCGCCCGCCCGTTTAACCCCGCCACCCCTGATCTGGATGGCTTTCCCTTTGACCTGTGGGCGCGGCTGTTGCGCCGTGCATGGCGGTCGCCCGATATTGATCTGACGATCCCCGATGATCCGCTTGGCCTTTCGCAATTGCGCCATGAAATCGCAAAATGGTTGCGCCAGTCGCGCGGGGTCAATTGCGATGCCGATCAGGTGATGATTGTATCTGGCGCGCAACAAGCACTTGACCTGATTGCCCGCGCACTTGTCGACCCGGACGATATCATTGCCACCGAAGATCCCGGCTACGAAGGCATACGTGGCGTTCTTGCCGCCAGTGGTGCCGATGTTCAGGCCATCCCGGTCGACGATGAAGGGCTGTGTGTTGATCTGCTTTCAAACACGTCATCCCCGGCACGGATTATCGTCACCACGCCTTCGCGCAATTACCCGCTTGGCACAACCCTTTCGCTGGCGCGGCGTCTGGCCATGCTGCAATGGGCGGATGCCAATGATGCCTGGATTGTCGAAGACGATTACGACAGCGAATACCGCTATGACGGGCCACCGCTGTCATCCTTACAGGGGCTTGATACCCACAACCGGGTGATTTATGTCGGCACGTTTTCGCGGGTGATGTTTCCCGGTATCCGGCTTGGTTATCTTGTTTTGCCGCGTACCTTGATTCCGGCCTTTCGCGGCATGCGCGGCTTTGCCGACGGTGTGCCTGCCCCAACCGCGCAGGCCGCCCTTGCCGCGTTTTTCGCCGACGGCCATTTTGGCAGTCATGTGCGCAAGATGCGCCTGCGGTACGGCGAACGGCGCACTCATTTACAAAACCTGATTGCGGATCGTGCGACGGGGGCACTTTCTATCATGCCCTCGGATGGGGGATTGCATTTCTGCACAAAACTTATCGCCGGGCATGACGACATGTTTTTGCAGGAAAAGATGGTCAAGGCCGGGCTTGATTGTCGCGCGCTGTCGTCTTATTTCCACGATAAATCGGCCGAAAACCGCCCTAATCTGCCGCAGGGGCTGGTGCTGGGATTTGCCGGTTGGAACAAAAATGCCCTGACGCAAAGTTTTGGTGAACTGATCACGATCATGGAACGTAACTCTTAATGTACCCTAAGCCAGAGAGAGCGGCTCGGCACCCCCTCTATACGCTGTCACAGTCGAGACGCTCTCTCACCTTTCTGTCGAAATTCCAAGACGATCTTTAAGGATATCAATGACTGACCGTCCAATCGCCATCATGTGGTTTCGCAATGATTTGCGCTTGGCCGACAATCCGGCCTTACGCGCAGCAACCCAGTGGGCGCGCGAAAATGACGGGGTTGTTTTGCCGGTATTCATTCTTGATCCGGTGATTTCAGATCAACTTGGCGGGGCAACGAGGTGGTGGCTTGAAAAAAGCCTGACCGTGCTTGACCGCGCCATTGCAGAGCTTGGCGATGTTAGCGCTAACATGGTTGAAAATGGGGCCTTGCGGCTGTTTGTCGGAAAGTCTTCTGATACCCTTGATACCATCATTGAAAGCCAGCCGGTCGGGGCATTGTTCTGGAACCGGCTTTATGACAAGCCCTCGATCACGCGCGACACAGAAATCAAGGCCGCCATGATGGATCGCGGCCTTACGTGCGAAAGTTTCAAGGCGCAGCTTCTGTTTGAACCGTGGGAAGTCAAAACCGGTGGCGGTACTGATTTCAAGGTCTTTAGCCCGTTCTGGCGCGCCTGCCAAAAAAAACCACCGCCACGTGCGCCTTTCAAGGTACCTGAAACCATCACGCTTTGCGATCAAGACATCAAAGGTCTGGTTGACCTTCGAAAACTGGATCTGTCGCCCAAGCCGTTTGATTGGGCCGAGGGGCTTTCTGAACGCTTTACGCCCGGCGAAAAGGGCGCGATGGACCAGTTGTTTGATTTCATTGATGATCGCTTACAAGATTACGCCGATCTGCGCGACCGCCCGGATCACCGGGTGACGTCCGAACTTTCCCCGCACTTACGCTTTGGCGAAATCAGCCCGTTTCAGGTTTGGCACACCGCAAACCACTTTGCCGATGCCAATCCCGGCAAAGGCAAAACTGCATCCAAGTTTATATCCGAACTGGGATGGCGGGAATTTGCCCATCATATCCTGTTTCATGCCAAAGACCTTCGAACCCAGCCGCTGCAAGATAAGTTCAGCAGCTTTGCATGGTCAGATGCCCCCGACGATCTGGCCGCCTGGCAGCGCGGTCAAACTGGCTTTCCCATCGTCGATGCCGGCATGCGTGAACTTTGGCATACCGGATACATGCACAACCGGGTGCGGATGATTGTCGGGTCCATTCTGGTCAAACATCTGTTGATCCATTGGCGCGACGGGCTGGCATGGTTTGACGATACACTTGTCGATGCCTGCCCGGCCAATAATGCATTTTCATGGCAATGGATCGGCGGATGCGGGGCGGATGCCGCCCCCTATTTCCGCATTTTCAACCCCGTACTTCAGGGTGAAAAATTTGACCCCAAAGGCGAATATGTTCGCCAATGGGTGCCGGAGCTGCGCGACATGCCTGATCAATACATCCACAAACCATGGGAAGCATCGCCCTTGATCCTCAAGGCTGCTGACGTCACGCTGGGCCAGACCTACCCCGAACCCTTGATCGGCCTTAAAGAAGGCCGTGAACGGGCTTTGGCAGCCTATCAGGGCATGAAGATAGCAATGGCCTAAGCCAAACTCACGGCACCTTTTTTAGGTACCAGATCAGGTTGTCCATCGTATTGGGGGTTAAAATACTCTCAGAACAGATTGCGGCATCAACAAGTGTATCGTATGTGCTGATCGTCGGTTGGTTGCCAAGTTTCAAAACCGCACTCCCTACCCCGCAACGTTCAAAATCAACCCCTTCGCCAAATGCAATGAAACCAACGGCGCCATTTTTGTGCGCGGCCTTTTTGACCGACCATTTCTTTTTGAGGACCTGTGAAACGCCCTTCTCGAAATGCTCCTTAGCACCCGGCAAGTCCGCTTCCATATCCAGAAAATGGGGGAAAGGCGGGTCTTGCCAATAGCCGATACGAACAAACCCGCGGCCACCATCAAGGGACCAGTAGTAGACCGCAGCAGCCCCCTCATAGACACCCTCAGCAGGCAGTTCACGGAATGATGTGATACTGCGCTCTGACGCCTCAGCCACATTGAACTGAATGTTCTGGCCATCAGAGTCTTGTTGCTCAGTGGTGCTCACACATGCTGCGAGCCCTAGAATGATAGGGATCAAGATCAGGTGCCGCGCATTTCTTGATAAAAGACTGTCCCTCTTTTCCCGTAGCATTTCATTTCCAGAAGGTTTTCTGATCTGCAAATTTCGCCATCGCATCACCAAGCCCTTCAAGCTTGTGATCCGCCCGCGCGCCAAACCAACCTGATATCAGGCCAACGGCAACCATACCGTTTTTGGAAAGCTGCGAAGAAAGCGCGAACAACCGCGCCTCTGCGACGGCGGCATCCTGTAGCTGACCAAGAATTTCCTGCATCTCCGTCAGGCGGGAGCGGAATTTCTTGACCTTTTTGGCACCATAGACCGTGCCAAAGAACTCTGTGCCATACCGCATTTGCTTGACCTCAAGGCGCAAGGCATGAAGCTGTGGCGTTGACAGGCTACCCACATCATCCCCACGCTTGGTCACCCGTTTATAGGTCCGCTCCAAAAGCGGCTCAGCCATTTCAGACACCGGTGCTGCCATTGCCTTCATTTGCACGGCACTGGCCCCTGATGCCCAGCGTGAATAGCTCGCCCACGCACCAAGCGTTAAAAGCAATTGACCATATTCCGGGCTATCAAGCATCTCACGCGCTGTGGCAAGTGCCTTTTCGCGTTGTTTTTCGGCAGCTTTGCGCAGTTCAATCACCCCGTCATGATCAGGGAAACGTTCCGCAACCATCGGCAGTGTTTCGCCAAGGAAAACATCCCAGTCGCGTAAACCATCCAGCCCCTTGCTACAGGTTTTCAGCAACCGGCGCAGCAAAACCGCTTCGCCATTTGGCAGGTTCTTTTTAAACAGGTTGAACGCCACGCGCAGCCTGCGCATGCCAATGCGCATCTGATGGCATCCTTCGACATGCAGGTCCTGTCTTACACACTGCTCATTACCAAGGATCATCCGCAACCCTTGGGCCAGAACGCCCCGAAATGCGGTTTCTGCCGACATTTCATCGGTCACTTCAATGGCGTCAGATTTGTAAAAACTGGTCTTACGGCCAAGATGCAAGTCACGCCCGCGTGATGCCTTTGACCGCATGCTCAAAAGCAACGGCACCGTGCGCTGAAATTCAAGCGCAAGATCAAACAGGGCGGCCGGATGTCCTTGCTTTAACTCGAACTCAACTTCGGAAATCGGCACTTCGCCGTCCCCGGCCCTGACAACACCCTGATCAATTGCCATTTCCATGGTCGCATCGCGATAGGTCAGGTCAACCGCACTGCGATTCAGATCACTTTCGAAAATGCGGGTGATGTTTTTCTTTTTGGCAAACTTGTTAAGGAGCTTTTTGACGTCCTTATCGGTGAACCTTTCCAGATCAAGTTCACCGTCTTCCAACGCCACAGTCCATTCGTGACGTTCGGGCAATGCTTCGCGCAGCCCATTGGTCGCCTTGACGGTTTGTTCCCAGCCCTGCGTCCCAATCTGGCGCACCCGAATGGCCAGCCCCTTGCCCGCCAGCAACAGTTTTGGCGTGTCATGATAAATGGAAACCAGATGGGTTGTCTGAAGACGTCGACCTTCTTTGACCTCGCGCAAAACAGCTGCCTGCTTTAACCGCGAGACATGCTTTGGATCGATACGAAGTTTGAGTTCGATTTCGATCTGTTTTTCGGCCATCAGGGTCCCCTAGCGCATTGTTCTTCTGGTGCAGACATGATCCTTCGCCATCAAGTCATAGCCGTTTTTATGTTTCAGCGGGTTGAAACATAAAAACCAATTGATGATAGCGAACTGTAAAATTTCCGCAACAAAAGCGCCAAACCCGTTTCTAATCAAGCGTTAAACGCACATCTGGCAGCTCGCACAAGCTGCGATTTTCATTCGAACCTCGAACAGAAGATATCTGTTCATTTGATCAAATCTGCGTCCCTGTTTTACGAAATATTCCCACCGATAACTTGCCTATTCATCCACAAAATCAGCCCATCGCATCGATTCCTTTACCGAGCGCAGCCCAAGGGTAATTTGGCTTTAGGTATAACAATCAACTAAAAGCTTAAAAAAACAAACCATTCCCCACCTTTGGACAGGCCACAAGGACACAAATACAGGTTACCCTTATACTGGGACATACAATCCAGAGGGTAATAATGAACACCAAGAAGCTTATCGGGTTCGCCGTTTTGGGGACAACACTGTTGCTGGCCGGGTGCCAAACCACCAGAGATCATTCATTTTCCGAATGGAAAGAAGTACCGATTGGCAAGTCACGGTTTAACGTGCCGACAGCCTCGAACATTCCGGTGACCAAGCTCGAACAGAGTGATCGTAACAATGGTCAGGTCCAGAACGAAAGATGGGAACTGGCCTGCGGGCAAGGTCTGATCACAAATGCATATACATTTGATGTCTGGTTCACCCCACAAAGCGAACAGGAACTTGCAAACGAAGCGCAATTCCGCGACACATTCGAAACGTCAAATGTGACAGTCTTGAAAACCTATCCGATCACGTCAAACGTGAATGGAAAGGCAGTGGGCTATTATGCTGACGCCAAAATTGGCGAAAGTTCGCAATGTAAAGTCGCCAAATTCGGCTTCCGTGCGACAAATGGCCGCAAAATTTACGATAACGATCGCGGCGGCATCGATTCAATCGTCACTGTTGTCTACTGCGGGGACGCTGATTTCGACATCGCAAAATTGACCCATAACATCAGCCTGGTCGATGACCGTGACGCCTATGCAGCACGGGTAATGGCGCTACCTACTCCAGCATGCGCGATGACGAGAACCAAGACTTCGGGTGCACAAGGCGGTAACTGGTCCAGCGCCCGGTTGGGCACCTATGACCGCACCATCGCAATGACCTGGGGAAGCAAGCTGACCGATGGGTATCTCGATACCAAGGTGTCGCTCAAAGATTATGGCGGAACACTTGAGTTTGTCGGCCCAAACAGTTCGCAATGCAAAGCACAACTGAGCGTAACCAAAAACGACGCCCCGACAGAAGGCACATGGTTTGCAGATTGTACCAAAGGGGCATTTGCGTCGGGTACATTCACCCTTGATGACAAACGCAACCTGATTGGCGAAGGAACCGATCAGGATGATGAGGGCGTTGAATTCACACTTTGGATTCCAGACAACAAAGCGTGACATAGGTCCGGAATCAAAA
>TARA_R110000851_G_scaffold197967_1_pt1 | contig 43902 bp, 45 predicted proteins | sample TARA_R110000851 | Tara Oceans TARA_R110000851 (sample SAMEA4397627) | marine metagenome | biome: Polar Biome; feature: [DCM] deep chlorophyll maximum layer (ENVO:01000326); material: water (ENVO:00002006), including particulate matter (ENVO:01000060) such as... | depth 17 m
CTTTCAGCCGCTTTCTTTTATCCCCTCATGAGAAATTCGGGCTAGGATTGACAGAGATGGAAATCAAGCTTTCTTCTATAGAGGGCTTGCTTGTGATCGCAAACTTGAGAAGCGAATGTGAGCAGCATAGAGAGGCAATCTGTCGGTTCTATGAAAAGCTCGGCTCTCTGTTGGATGATGGAAGTTCCTCGAAGACATCTGAAGATACACTTATCCTTTGATTTTGAACGGTGGGCTTGAACGCATGAATGACTGGCCAAGCAGTGCAGATTTTACGAACTCTGATCAGACAACTTTCTCGTCTTCAAAGCGGCGTTTCAATGAAGATTCTGCTCATGCTTTGGCTGCAGTGAAAAAGGCTATTCTGGAAAGACGCGATGATACGTATACCGATCAAAATGATGCGCACAAGCTCATCAACGAGATGGCAGAATCTGTAGCTTCTAACATCGCCGATGCGTTTCTCTATGGCAAAAAAGTCCTGGTTATTGGTCGTAGCAACTCAGATCATGTGCTGGCCATTGTCACCTTCGTCAAGTCGATGAGGCTTCTTTCTCAGGCGATGCAGCGAACCCGAGACGTGGTTGAAACAAACAGAGGAAGCCTCGGTGATTGGTGCGGTAATTTCGAGATAGACTATAGCCTGATGTACTCAAGCCCAGCTCAAAGCGGCGATCCGTTTTCAGCCGTAGAGGAAGCGTTGGATGCAAAGTCGCCGGACATCTTACTCGTGCTCGACCCGGTTAAGGGACTGCTCGAATACCTAGAAGCGCTTAATCTGAAGGATGACGCACGGATTGTAAGTGTGTTGTCCGACTCGCCCCGCCATGAAGTCAGTCCCAGTGATGCCGTGTTATACCCAGATTGTTCCTTGTTTGAGGAAGATGTAGAAAACAAGGCGCTGACATTGACCTCACTTGTGTACGAGCTTTGCAAACAGTGCAGGGAACAGGCAATTGAAAAGGTGATTAAACATCCTCGATCGCAAGCTTTAATGGCGCAGCTGCAATCTGCTTGTCTTGAGTCGAGTGAAGGGCTGGTCGCTCTATCGTTATTGCTCGATGATATGCCGATGACACGGTTGGTACGTTACTTTGTAAAGCGTGGTGTGGAGCAGATCAACCGGGGTGCGATATTGCAACCTCGTACAGCACACTCGAAAGGTGTGCTGAGTTATGGGATGAGAAGCCTTCTTGCTGAATGCGAATTACCTCTTCCAGTTACATCTCAAAGTTTGCAATTCGGGCTGTCTCCCCTGTTTAGTGCGCTCTGCTATGCCGGAGCTGCTGAAATCTTAATTGACTGTTTGTTGTCGAATGAGCGCAAGACTGCGTCAGATAAAGCGGCGAAAGCTTCACTAATAAAGTCCAAGACCTATTTCCCATCGTTAAAGCACCTTGCTGGTTTAATGAAGGGGGACAGTGAAAAACCTGATCGGTCATCGGCGGGTGACGTCCATCGTTTCAAGTACGTGGTACATGATCTTGATGCTGCCAATGAAAAATACGTTCCTGTTTTTGCAGAACAAAAACATGCAGAGCATGGTGTCACCCAGCTTGTCGTATCAGAAGCTTCAACAGGGTACGTCCGCTGCTTTGTGCGTTCGGACGTCATCAATGTCAATGATGTGCTTCGGAATTGTAGTTTCCGGCTTGCAGTACCGGGTGTAAATTTTTGTTTTTGGGCAGATGCATTTTCTGGTGACCTACTGATGCCAAAATCCTGTTTTTCGGATTTCGAGAACATTATTGGTCGATGGCTCTCTCAGAGCAGTGATGCTATGCAATCTTCCCAAAATGTCATATTTGACGGGCCATTGAGCGTTAATCAGAGAACATCCGCGTTGGCATTATGGGTAGAAAAGCAACCATGGGGTAGGCAGTATCCGGAACCATTGTTTAGGCAATCCTTTGTGGTTCAGAAAAGTGCCACACTGATGGAATCACACCAAGAGCTTAAGGTAAAAGACGTTACGCCGGAGGGAAAGGCCAGTCATGGCGAAGCTTTTACCTTGTTGTGGCGCAATAGCGTGGACAAAGATCAGGGACGCCTGCGGCCAGACAGCATCATTGATGTTGAATATAGGCTGAAGGTTCGTCGAAGCAAGAGCACTAGTGAGGTTTATGGGGAAATTGTCAATCTTTCAGTAGGCGCGGAAAAAATTGCACAGAGCCTGCTCGGATGATGTCGTTATCGATTGAGGCTTGGCAGGTCTTGACGTGTATCGCAATTTCACTAGCGGTAATGATTGTTTGGGCCCTTAAAACAGTTGGTGTCCGAGAGAAAGTTGCGGTTTCTCTGAAGCTGGTTGCGGATCGCCGAAAGCAAACGGTCCAAGTGCTCAGATTATTGGACGAACTCCTAAAAGCCTTGCCGATAGGGTTTGTTGTTGTCCGCCGCTCCACCATGAAAGTTGAATTGATGTCAAGAAGAGCGGCTGATTTGATCGGGAAGCAGCCGATTGTTGAGGTACCCGTGCATTTTAGTGCGGTTTTTGATCGACTCAACGGGAACGACCAGTTGAAGACTGAAGCGCTCATCGAAAACACATGTGGCGGTGAAAGTGCTAAAGAAATAAACGTTAATTGGTCGGTATACGAGGGAAAGTCTTCGTTAGGAATCTCCATTAAACCCGTCGCGCATATTTCCGACGAACGAGTAATACTAATAGTGAAATCAGGCTCATCAGAACCTTCAGCCGAAGAAAAAAGAGGCGTTTTAAAGCGAGAAGTGTTGGCGGATGCGCTGATTGAGCTTGATTCTGCTAAAGCTGCCTCGAAGGTGCTGGATTGTTTTGTTGCTGCCTGGACTGTCGAGGTTCGGGCCGCGGTCACGTTTTGGAACGGCCAAATTCGCCAATGGTCGTTGTTAGCTCGTGCAAATCTTCCCGACTCGCTGTCGTCGGTTGTCGCAAACCCAGCGCTAACCTTCGATAGAGATATGCTGCTTGACTCGAAGACAGCGAAGAAATGTTCCCGATTCGATTTTGATCGGACTTTTCCATCAGATACGTGTTATCGATTGGAACGAGCGGGAGTGGAAACTTGGGCGGCCTACCCAATAATTGACTCACGTGGCGATGTAATGGGCGTTATGGATATTTTTTATCCAAGCGGTCTACCGTCTGTAGATTATGACGAAAACCTGTCTGTAACAATCAAAGTTTTATCCGTAATACTTGAACGGCATCGAGCGGTGATTCACACAAATGGGGTGTTGGACATTGAGCGCAGTGTACGCACTATTAACCGAGAGTTGATGGCGCATGATAATACTGATGGTCTAGCAGGAATCATAAAGGCGCTTAGGCTGATTGAGAGTGGGGCAAATTTTGACCAGCAAACTACACAAATGCTGGTGCGATGTTGGGATGGTGATACTGAGTTTCTCTCGACTGAACAGGGGGAAGGGGAGCGTCTATCTTTGGCATTTTCAGTCATCGCGGCTTGGGTTGATGGGTATCGAGCGCCTTTCGCCGCTCGCGGGTTGAAAGAACCTCTTACTCAGGAATCTAGGTTTGGTTTTTTCGCCGTGAGCTCTCAGGACCCGCTGTTTAAAACAGTGCACAACATCAGGTCGCTAGAGACTGATGGGGCAGCCGAGTTCGCAGTTTTCCCGCTCTGGTGGGTTGGTGAGTTAGAAGGAGTCCTCGTCTTACCTAAAGCTAAGGCTCTTAATTATAAGCAATTGTCGATCGTAAGTAATGTGCTTGTCAGTCTGTCCGGCGTTGCCGCGCGATACCGACTAGTTGCCGAGCTGACTCAAAAGGCCCATTATGACCAGCTCACAGGATTAGTTAATCGTCGATTTATGGACGAGTTGCTAGTCAATGAAATCGAGCGATGCCGGAGGTACGGAAGCCCGATGACTGTTCTGTTGTTAGATATCGATCATTTCAAGTCTATTAACGATACATTCGGCCATGACGCTGGTGATCGTGTCTTGGAGACCGTGGCATCCCGGTTGAAAGCTGCCGTTCGCTCTGTGGATTCTGTCGCAAGATGGGGTGGGGAAGAATTCATCGTTATGTTGGCGGAAACCAATCTTTCGAGTGCTGTGGTTGTTGGAGAGAATATTCGAAAGACTGTCGAGAGGGGCGAATATGCATTGAATCGTCCTGTGACCGTCAGTATCGGAGTGTCGCAATTAAAAAAAGACGACACTGTTGATAGCCTGTTAAAGCGTGCTGACGTCGCTCTATATGACGCGAAGGAAAAAGGACGTAACCAGGTGGTTGCGAGTGATCCAGAATGATGCCTCTTGGAGCAACTAGCCGCTGATGCGTTTAGTTTGCTGCTTAAAAATATACCTAAATAGCTTTTGTCGATCCGACTCCTCAATGTGGTCGAATTCAAACCGTGCAGAGACAATACCCTGATCAGTCAGGTTTTCTGCTCCAACTAAGGTGGCGGCTAGATCGAGGGGACGTGTCTCATCGTTTAACTCCAGATTGATGAGAACCTGTTGGCCTGCCTGGGGCACGCTTACTCTTTTCGGGAAATCAATTCGTATGCCCCCTTCACTGAGAGATACATGGTAGACTTCGGGTATTGGCAACTGCTCCGGTATCAACGGAGATTTGTTTAAAACTGTTTTTAGCGTATTGCCTATAGCTTGCCGTAAATTCCCGTCTCCCCAACGTGAGGGCACCGACTCAAGTTCTTTATATATCTTTACAAGAAAATCTTCCAATTCGCCCAACGATAGCTTGTACACGGGTTCGCTTGAGTTTAGTCCAAGCTTGGTCAAATGCTCGCCATTTCTCAAATATACGGAAACTTTTAGCTTGTCTCGAATTCGGAAAAATCGTCTCTGTTCCATAATCTCATCACATTATCGTAAAGATATATCTATGCGGAGTATGATGGCTTTTAATATATTCAAGGGGCACAGCTAAGTCGAGCGCTCATCCACAATTTAACAGTGTTTTACCTCAGATCGGCGAAAAACTCCTTTGCGTGCGGAAGGGTGATATCATGCTTCGTCCAAAGAGGCTGGTCTGGTAACGTTTTGCCAATGCCTCACTAATTCCGACGAGGACAGTCGAAGAATAGCTGAGTCTGAGGGGGGATGACATTAATTTCGTCCTGCATGATGGCCTCCATCTTGTAAACAGTGACGAATTTAGCAATTCCGAATTGTGTGCTTACGTCATAAGCGACAGCGTTCAGGTGTTTGTATGGTTCAAGACACATCAGTTTGTCTAGCAAATCCATGCGTTTTGAAGGTTTTCGCGGAAACGCCTCTTGAGGTTCACACTCTTGATCTAACCATCGATTCCAGTGCCGATTGATATCATCGAGAATTTCTTTGTTAGCTCGCAACGGTAGGTTTAGAAAGCGGCAATTTTCAAAATTGTCTAAATTTTGTTTATTCGCATCCCAGTTGCCGATGTCAACTTTTACATCTGCGAAGCACACCCCAATATTACTGGACGCGCTCCTCCTTACAGCCGCACCAATGAGACTTCCAGGTCCTTTATTGCCGTAGAGAAGCGTTACACCTCGTCTGGGCAAAATTACATCGGCGCCCTGGAAATAATCGGGTAATTTCAGGGTGTGTTTTGAAGGTGGTCGTTCTCCCTCATAGAAAAAAAAGGTTTTAGCTCCGATGACAGACACTGCGCGCCTTACCTTCTGTGAACGTGATTGGATTCGGTGAACTGTGAACTTCAAAGCAGTATGGTAACATTGAAAAAAAATTCCGCAAATGTCAAAGTGCGAAACCTTTTATAGATGAACCGAGATCAACAAATTTAGGTCCCCATAGATGGCGAGAAATCCTTTAACTCATCCCGAATGTCCAATCGATGGCAAGTGCCTAATGCAGCTGAAGACCCTGCTGGAGAGTCGGCCAAATTCGGGTGAAGTGCGCGATCTTGACCTAGCAATGTTGATGAATGTGCCGGTCAACCGACTTAGTCAATTGAAGCGTTCTAAATCTTCTATCTATGCACTGGGTAGGCAAAATGACGATGAGCAAGATGCGGTTGACGATGTGCCGAGCCTGAGACCCAGTCAAGCCATTCTGACTCGGCTTTTATTGCGGCATCCTGAGTTTGCTCCTTTGCCTCTTAGACCAACCAATTCTGACGTTTTTGAATTGCTGGCGCCCTTTATACCCTCGGAAAAAGAAAAGGGTGGTTCAGCACTGAAATCCAGGAAGTTGGGGTTTGCACCGCTTTTTGGACGCTCCTATATTTCGTCCTACAAAATGCTTACCGATATGAGCGAAGGCAGTCAGAATAGCAGTCTACCGGTTGTGCGTTTGCAAATGCTCATCGTCGGGAAGTATGCCGAGATCTTTAAAACCTTGCTCCGCGAATTTTTAAAAAGCCCGTCTCAGTCTGCGCAATTATTTGATCAAGACCTAAAAGAGACAGGATGGGCGCTGCTTAGGAATCGGGACTCCTTCACAGATTGGATGGACGACGACGTGTTTCAATCCTTCAACACGGAATTGCATCGGCGTTTTGATCAGTGGTTTTCTAAAGACTACCTTGGTGTTCTCAGCGACGAAGCTGTCTCAAGGGATATTGAGCCTGAGATAGCGATATCAAAGGGGAAGTGGGTCAATCGAGAAGCGGTACAAGATTTAAGCCTCTATAGTCGGAATACGGTTCCAATTTTGGGACGAGAAGACAGTCCATTTTCGCTGTTCCGAGAAAGTTTTGGATTGACGAGTGCGGAGTCTTATTGGACGCTAGGAATTCAAATAAAAGCGTTCTATCGGTTTCGACAAAGAGCAGATCAGAGGGTTGATCCGGCAACCTCAATCCTCCTCAGATACTTGTTTCGGTTCCCTGATGACATTGATCTATTTGTTAAAAGCCCGCCCGAGGGGCGCTGGATTCTGGAAGTGATCCAGAGGGAGGACCCCAGCTTCAAGTTAAGTCAACTGGCACCGTTATTTGGTGCTTCGCGAGTGATGAGTTACGGGTTTGTAGACGGAAGCGTCCAATGCCCCTTTTTTGCTCGCCGTTTGGCAACTATTTTCGCCGAGCAATATGAAAAAGGACTTCCCATCTACAATGAGCTCCTTTCCTGTGTTGAGGAGGAGGTCGTCGCTAGGCGGTTAGATCCCGCGCAGTTTTGGCGAGATGGTCGCTGGCATCACTGAAATAACTGTTTCAACACGACACGCCATTTTTTTCTAAGTAATTTATGGTTGCTGTAAGCGGTCTTGCTCGCCAGTAAGCATCCTTGAAAAGCATCCCCATCTGTCTAGTGCGAAAAGATCCTGAAAGAATAGATTAAGTTAAGCGATTAACTGGAAATCTACATGTAGTCGTATATAGTTGTAGTCAACAAGTATGCGGGTAAGGCCCGGCATTCACGTGATTTAGGCGGACCACAGTAGAAATCGGACATCCAGGATGTTTACAACGAATTCCTCCAATTTCTTCGGAAAATTGGTACTTCCCCAGGATTTCTGCTGTTGACGTAAATGTTTTGCTCCTGCGGCTCGACTAGGCGAGCAGCCCAAATATTGACTTAGTGACCGTGATGTCGAGACCGTCAGTTTTCTGGGCCAAAGAGCAAGGGTGATAACTCTTTAAGATACGTGAGTGGGTAATAAGCATTGTTAACTTAACAATTATGGGTGAAGGGGCTAGGTCAGCGCTGATAGATCTAGAGGACATGCCGGGGTCGCTGAGGCTCTCCCGATTGTCGATTGTCTTGTGCGACGCGTTTGCGCGGTAACGTTGGTGAGGATAAAAGGATGCAATGGTTTGCAAAGTCGATATCACGTGGCAAAGCTGGAAAAAAATTTGAGTTTAAGCGACTGCTGATTTTTGTATGGGCGTTGGCGTTATCTGGATGTCAGGTTTATCAGTTCGACCCGAATAGCGTGAGCGCCGAAAACCCGGGTTCGTATACCCTGAAGTCAAACAATAAGTGCAGCACCACTCGTTGGTAGTGCCCCGGAATATTCTCCCCAGAACACCTCCGCCGGTGTGCGGTACCCCAGCCGTTTTCTGGGGCGATTATTGATCTCATCGACCACCCGATTCAGGGCTCGCTGACTGACCGCTGAGAAGTCGGTTCCCTTCGGATAATACTGCCGTATCAAGCCGTTGGTATTCTCATTGGTCCCACGCTGTCCTGAGCAATAGGGATCACAGAAGTACGTCGCCATGCTCAAGGCTTTGGCCATTCTCTGGTGGTCTGCGAACTCACTGCCATTGTCCAGCGTCAGGGTGCTGACGGCGCCGCGAATCGGCGTCATCAAACGGATGATCGCACTCGTCGTCAGGTCGGCTGTGACACGCGCCAACCGGCCTGCCAGCAAGTATCCGCTACGACGCTCTACGAGCGTTACGATGCCTGACTGCTTGTGGCCGTGCAGCACCGTGTCTCCTTCCCAATGGCCCACTTCCAGACGCTGGTCTATCTCGGCAGGTCGATGCTCTATACCCGTTCGGTTCGGGATCTTGCCCAGTCCCGCGCGCTTGGCCAGATCTCGTTGAGCGCGGCGCCTCCTGGAGTGCCGGCCGTAGGTCCAGAGCTTGCCGCCGTTGGCGCGGTCCCGGAGGATCAGGTCGTAGATCCACTGGCGGCTGACTCGGAACGACCCCAGGCGCGCCATCAGGCCTGCGATCTGATCCGGACTCCAGCGCTTTCGGATCAGTCGGCTGACCCAGTCAATCAATGACGAAGCCCGCTTGTGGGCTTTATTGGCCTGCCGTCGCCGCTGGTCACTGCGCTGCTGTGCCAAGGCAGCCTGGTAACCCCCTGCGGTCGCGTTGCGGCGTAGCTCCCGACAGACGGTGCTGCTGTGGCAGCCCAGAATCGTGGCAATCTGGCGTTGGCTCTTGCCTGCCACACGCAGGGCAGAAATCTGGTATCGTTGTTCCTGGGTCAGTTGTCGGTATCCCATCACTGCTTCACTTTGGTCGGTAAAGCGAATGAGGGTACCGGCAGCGACCCTCCTTCCTCTACCTCGTTATCTCAAAGTGCTGCGGTTATTGTCTGACATCAGGACAACAGGGACGGTCCCGTTCACCATTGTTGGAGAGGAGCGTCCTGACTGGCTGGTTCCGGAGTCTCCCGATGCGCCTGAAGTTATGGTCACCCGGACAACTCAAACCAAGGGGTCGACGGGTTTCAACGGCGCCAGCTTTTTTGGCTACATGGTTACCCTGTCTCTGATTCCTTATTACGATGAAGTCCAGTACGAGGACATCTACGCGCTCAGCTGGCAGGGTGAAACCTTGCTCGAAAGCCGGGTGACCTACTCCATTGATTCCTACCTGTCTCTGTATTTCCCGACGCCAATGATGTTCATGGGGTCACTGAATGATGAAGCCGCCGAACAGGCAGTAGCCCGGGACTTCATCACCAACCATCACAAGGACAGTGTTCTGGCACTCATCGATGGGCAGCGCCGCGAATTCGAGCAGGCAAACCCCGAGACCGCCGCCGAGATTGCAGCCTACCTGAAAGCCGGAGGAGCGAACTCTGTCTATCGTCCGTCGGCTGTGCTCAGACTGATTGACCTGGCTCCCGAAACCAACACGCTTGCCTATCACGCGGCCAACAGCCAGGTGCCCGGCTACGTTGACCTGCTACCTGCTCGCTATCAGGCCTGGCTGATCGGACCGGAAGGTTTGCGTGGCATAGATCTGAAGACACAGCTCGCCGACGGAACCGACGCCGATCAGTTACTGGTCCTCATGCTTAACGCCTATCCAGACCAGAGTGGCGATGTTCAGTCCGGTTATTACACCGGTATGACCCGGGCGCACCGGGAGACATTGAAAGAAGCGGGCCTGCCCGAAGGGCTCGTGGATCGTATGACCAATGAGGCGCCCTCTGCTCAACTGCTGGCCGCCGCAAAAACAGGCAAACTCCGCGATGACAGCGGCAACATTCGTATTCCCACCGAAGAGGAATTGCTGGAACAATTGGTTCGGCAGGACAACCTCGGCAAATACCTCAGCCCCTACACCAGTGACGATGTTCTGGCCGAGTGGGTGAACTCCGCCATCAACGCCAATATCGGCTCAACGGTTGGCACCGGAATCGGGGCAGCGGCAGGCGCCTATGCCGGCGAGAAAGCCCTGGAACAGATACCGTTCGTAGGTAGCTTCCTCGGTGGTGCCGTGGGCGCCGAAGTTGGTAAGTCTGTTGGCCGTGAAACGGCAATCAGCGCCTCAGGCGGCTGGGAAGCCATTCGGGCCTCCTCAGACCGCAGCTTTGATGATGTTCAGTCTATGGCCCGCTACCTGACCGCAAAATATGGTCACACCGGCAACTTCAAGGATGCCATGGAGGCCACCCGACAGATCTACCCGGAGCTGGCAGAAGCCCTCGCGAGTGCCTACTGAAATAATTGGAGATATACATGTTTACCAAGAATCATTTGAAACTGGTCTGCGCTGTAGCGCTTGCCTCCGGGTTTCTCTCGGGCTGTGCCAGCAAAATTGAAAACGTTCAGGGCAAGCCCAGTGTCTACGAGGACGTTTCCACCACCGGCAGCGTGGGCGGTGTCGGCATCGAAAGCCAGGACGTGGTCGCCATGACCGACCAGATGATGCGTGACATGCTGGCAAACCCCATGCTCACCGGCCGTTCGACGCCACCGCGAATCATCATCGACAATGAATACATCAAGAACGAGAGTACCTCGGTGATCAACACCAACATGCTGACAGATCGCCTGCGCATTGAGCTGAACCGCGCTGCGAACGGACGCATGATCTTTGTGGGTCGCCACTTCTCCGACATGGTCCAGAAAGAGCGGGATCTCAAACGAGATGGCGCTGTTGATGGCGGCACAATTCGCCAAACCGCTGCCCAGGCCGGCGCAGATTTCCGTCTGGGAGGCCGTATCTCTTCGCTGGACGCGATTGATCGCAACACCGGAACCCAGTCCCGTTACAGCCAGGTGACCTTCGAGATGGTCGATCTTGAGCTGGGCACTATTGTCTGGAGCGGACTCTATGAGATGAAAAAGGCGGCCCGTGACAATGTGGTTTACCGATAAGACCTGCCTGAGGCCGGCACTGGCGACCGCCATCGCCGGCACACTGGCCGGCTGTGCCAGCGGACCAAAAGTGTATGATCGGGCCACATTGGCACCGGCCGAAACGTCGCTTGTAGCGAGCAAGCCCGAGGTTCTTCGGGCCGATTTCGAGAACCTGTTCGAGGAAGGACAACGAAACAAAGTCCTTAACCTCATGGAAATCGGGATCAAGGCCTATAGGGCAGGTTATCGACAGGAGGCGAAGAACACTCTGACCCAGGCCCGCCTGGAGATCGAAAATGTTTACGCTGACTCCGACGCCGCCCGTAAGGCCCGCAGCATCTGGTATGAAGAAGCGGAAAAGGACTTCAAAGGCGAGCCTTACGAACGGGCTATGGTCTACCTGTATCTGGGCCTGATTTACCTGGAAGAAGGTGACTACGGTAATGCCCGTGCCAGCTTCCTGGCAGGATTGCTTCAGGACGCCTTTGCCGAAGAAGAACAGAACAGCGCCGATTTCGCGCTGTTGTTGTACCTGGCAGGCTGGTCCGCCATGCAGATGGGCAGCGACCAACTGGCGCGGGATCATTTTGACGAGCTGAAACTCTATCGGCCAGATGCGCCAATTCCCGAAGCCGACGACAACGCGCTTCTGATTGTGGAAACCGGCACCTCCCCACGGAAGCTCGGGGATGGCGTCGGCCACTATCAGTTGGTCTATCGCCGTGGCAAGAACTTCCAGGATGTCGCTGCCGAGGTCCGCAACGGTGAGGAATGGTCAGCTCTGTATCCCATGGAAGATATTTTCTTCCAGGCCTCCACTCGCGGTGGTCGGGCTATCGATCGGATTGTCGAGGGCCAGATCCAGTTCAAGGAAAACACCCGCGCCGTTGGCTCCACCCTCAGCAGGGTCAGCCAGGACAGCATGCTGGCCGGCTTCAGTAGCGCTGCCGGCGGCGCCGTCGGGGCCGGGTACGCTGCCATCAGCCTGATCAGCGTTGCGGCAGAAGGTATGTCAGCGTCCGCCAATACCCGGGCAGACATCCGGTACTGGGCGGGACTGCCGGACACCATACACCTGTTACCGGTAACTGCCGCCGATGGCGATCCGGTCACTGTCCGTTTCCTGGATAAAAACGGTCAGCCTGTGCCAGGCCTTGCCGACAATACCAAATTCAAATTTGATGGTCGCGGGGCCGGCCTGGCCTTTGCCACGTCTCGCCGCCCGGATTCCGGAGGAAGCCAATGAACAAACTGATTACTTCTCTTGCCATCGCTGCGACCTGCGTGGGTATGCTTTCCGGGTGTGCCGGCAAATCCGCCAGCAGCACGGACCTGATTGAGCGCACCGCGCCCATCACCATGAACTCGGTGGCATTCACCGACTACAACCTGAAGCGCACCTGGAGCCGCGGGTTTGGCCAACTGGAAGACGGCGAACGCTATCGTCTGTCACTGGTGCAGCACGGCCAGCGGCCAACGGCAACCGGGACCACAGAGGTGTACGTGGTTCTGCGCAACCACACAGATTACGATTACCGGATCGAAGCCCGCACCCAGTTCTTCGATCAGGACGGCGTACCCACCGATGTGAAACCGACCTGGCAGCGCTCGACCATCCCGGCCAACAGCATCGCCACCTATCGTGAACTGTCTACCAGCACGCAACCTTTGCAATACCGCGTGGAAGTCCGGGAGCTGAACTGATGAAGCGATTTGCCCTGGCACTCTGCGTGCCCTTGCTAGCGCCGGGTTTCGCCCTGGCCGCCGACCAGACCCATGAGGCTGCGCCGATGATGGCGCCGGCCCAGAAGCCGTTGACCGATGAGGATCTGAAAGACGATCGTTCGGCACCTCAGCGCACAGAAAGCGTGGACGTGATCCTCTCACGCTTCAAAGGTGCCTTCGGCGAACAGCCACCCCGCATGGCGGTGTTCTGGAATCGCGCCTTCGACGACCAGGTCAGCGACTGGAGCAGCAACACCCGTGGCGTGGTATCAACACGAGCCTCTCTGAATGGGGAGGTGCCCGACGGCAACGTCAATCTCCAGGCACAGGGCCAAGCAGCAGCGCAGGGTGAATACCGCTCTAATCGTCAGACAGGCCCTGCCGGACCGGCGTTCGAACTCCAGAGTGGGCTTATCAGCCAGATGGTTGAGGCCGGCGTCACGGTGGTGGATCGAGCGGCCATTATGCGTATTACCGATAACGCACTGGAAACCGGTGAGTTCTCTCGCCTATCCCCGGATCAGCGCCGGCTGGAAATGCGCGCACTGGGCGAACACGCGGACATGTTACTGGTGTTTCGGAAGCTTGCCAGCGACCGATTCGAAGTGCAGGTTCTGGACGTTCGCGACGGCAGTGTACGTGTGATGTTGAGCTCCAATGGTGTTCCGCCCGAGAAAGCCGGGGGCCGCCAGTGGAAAGCCACCGATCGCGGATTTCAGAAAGTCGAGCAGACCGTTACTCTGGATGAAATCGGCCGGGAACTGGCGCTGCAGACTCTCGCGAACCTGCTCCGCTGAGCAAATCAAGACCACAACAAATTCGTAAGCGTCCTAGCCGGTAGGTGCAGTATTGTTGAGTCATGTGATTAAAACAGTCACCTGTAGTCGCGTGGATGTCAGATTCTTGATGTTTCCTGTGATAAGCGAAGCCCTTTCTTACAGAAATCACTCGTTGCTTAACAAACTTTTGCAATCTAATGCGTGTTTTTTTCAGCACTGAGGTTTACGGTGTAAGCTATCAAAGACAAAATACATTATCGGATAAGCGTCACTAATTTAGAGTTTGTTCGATCCGGTGTTCGCGAATCTCAGTTAGTTGACTCGAATGGAGAATGAAAAATGAAGCAAATGATTTTCAAACGGTCTGTTCAACCGCGCCTTGGCCGCGAGCAGAAGGGTGCGTCTTCCCTGGAGTACATTGCGTTGGCCGGTATTCTTGTCTTGATTTTGGTGGCTGTCGGTTCGAATGAAACTATTTCTACGCAAATCCAGACGACTCTTTCAAGCTTGTTTACTGACGCCTCAGGAACAGGGCCTGAGTGAACATAAATAAAATTTTGGGGCGAGTCGTTGATAAGCTGGAGAGTACTGATGGAGCGGGGAAAGAGCCGCAGAGAATCAGGGGTTGTTAGCCTTGAATTTCTTTTTATTTTCCCGGTTATCGTTGGCTTAATTTACGGTGCTGCAGGGTACGGCGTTCTTTTTTTTAATAAGTACCAGATGCAGGTTGCCGTGGATCGAGCAACGAGTTCGGTGTTTTCACTAGACCGGCGTCAGTCAACGGCTTTTGCCCAAGATGCTTTGAATTACAGTTCTTCGGTTCTTGAAGCGTTGTCGGGAGAGCTCCCGGCTTTGGCTGCGAGCAGGATTGCAGAAAGCTCATGTTCAACGCGCTCAGCCTCCGGTCTTGAGTTATTAGAATGCACCTTGGTTGCTGACGGAGAAGAGTCCTCATTTCTGCCGCAATTGAATTTTGGCTTTTTGGGCGCTTTTCCGCCACTTCCTCAAAACTTAACGGCGCGTTCGACCATTGCCTTTTAATACCGCGCTCTAACGGCCACCTGCGTTTTTTCTAAGGAAGGGATCTCATGAATTTTAGATTTGTGCATGCTGTGCCAGCGCTTGTATTGTCGCTCATTGCGATAAGTTTGGCAGTTTATGGGTTACTCCTCGATACGCCTGGAACTGCCAGACAAATGTCTTCCCTGGCTTCCGAGGGGCAGGTGCAGAGGCCAACGGAAGAACCCGAGTTACCTTCTTTTACCTATGTGATAGCGAAGCAGACTCTGCAGGCGGGTGAAGTTTTAGAGCGCACCGCGGTTATGGCTGTCGAGTCGACCGAAGAATTGGAAGGACTCGTCGAGCTGGAGTCGTTGCCATTTGGCGAGCCTTTGACCGCTCGTGTGGACAAGGGATTGCCAATTTCTCGGAGTCTCCTTGAGCTTCAAAATCCGGTTCAACAGTTGTTGGAAAGGGGGCACAAGGCCGTTGCAGTTGAACTCACTAACCTATCAAGCGTGGGTGGTTTGATCCGACCAGGAGATTCCGTGGACATCTTTGCCTCTTTTTCTGAAGAAGACGGTGCTTCTGCGGTTAGCACTCGGTTATTTTCAGCCATTCCTGTTTTAGCGGTTCGAGGCGCAACGAGCGTCACGGATGATCTCGATGACGATGAGCGGAGGAGAAATCCCACCATGGTGCTGGCTATTCCCGAGTCAGACATGTCGAAGCTGACGCTTGCATTAAGCGAATCCAGATTGACGTTTGCAGCTACGAAACCGATAGAGGAAGACCCAGTTTCGACTGTCACGGCTGGGGTCGACAATGAGGCGATGCAGATTAACCCTGAGCCCTTGGTGGCATTTACGACTGATGTAAGACCTAAGCAACCCGCTGAGAGCGCTACTAATCCGCAGCAGAGACCTAAGCAAGAAGCGGTCGAAGAGCAGCGGCGTGAAATACTCGTGTTTGAGGGTTCGAATTCCAGGAGCGTCTATGTTCAGTAACCAAATGTCGCTCAGGTATGCCGAAGTTAGCATGAAATGTTTTGCTGTATTCCTTATGTGTTCTTTGTCCGCGGCTTTAGCCTTTGCTCAACAACCCATTGATATGGGACCAGGTGAGCAGCACGTCATGGCTTTCAGTGCTCCGCTGACAAAGGTGTCAGCTTCCAATCCTGATGTGGTGTCTGTGACGGCATCGGCAGAAAACGAGGTTCTGGTTACGGCTGAGGGGCCGGGCAGTGCCGCTGTGCGAGTCTGGTTGGAAGGGCAGACGAGCCCTCAGATGACAGAATTTAATGTGTCTCGACTTTTGGGTGGCCGTCGCTCGGTCTCTTCTCAGGTGCAAACTGACATACGGATCGTCGAGGTGAATCGATCGGAACTGAACACGCTGGGTGTGTATTATTCCAAGCTGTTCAATGGCGGTAGTCAGACGATTGCCTTGTCGCCTCCAGGAGCGGGAGGATTCCGCGGTTTTGGTCCTAACGCTGGTGGAACAGGTATCACGACAGAAGGCTTTAATCTTTTCAGCTTTGGTTCAAGTTCTTTGAGCATTATTAATGCGCTTGAGTCTGGGGGCTTTGCTTACACGCTTGCGGAACCATCATTGGTAAGCCTAAGCGGTCAGACCGCCACGTTTCTGTCCGGTGGAGAATTCCCAATACCCGTCTCGTCAGATAACAGAGGGGTGGAAATTAAGTTCAAAGAATTCGGTGTCAGTCTTGCGCTGACACCGACGGTGGTCAGTGATGACGAAATCATTTTGAAGGTTGCCCCAGAGGTCAGCGAGTTGGATTTTACCTCAGGTGTTTCCACGGGCGGGGTAGCGGTTCCTGGTTTGCGGATACGACGCACGCAAACGACTGTCACAATGGCCCCCGGAGAAAGTTTTATCATTAGTGGGTTGGTGAGTCGTGCCACGACCAATCGAAGCGACAGAATTCCAGGGCTGGGTAACCTACCTATTATCGGTGCGTTCTTTCGCTCAGACCGGGTGGCGTCTGAAGATAAGGAGCTGATCATGGTAGTCACTCCAAAGTTTGTCACTGCTCAAAAACAGTTGCCCAGGGAAGCGAGGAACTTTGGCAAGGCCTACGAACAGAGCAGCACAGAGTGGTTAGACATGGTAACCAATGGCCGAGATGGCGAAGAACCGATTGAAAGCGGTTTGAGCTGGTAGGGGAAAGACATGAGTGAAACCTTGATCTGTGTTGCTGATGATGTCGGGCTGCGGGTATGGCTGGAGCGTGTGCTGGACATGGAATGGGAGCTCGAGTGCGTTACTTCCTCGGACCTGTCTCGCGTTACTCGTTTGACCCAAGCAACGGGTGCGCGGGTTGTGATCATCGCTGTCGATGAAAACGATTCTACTCGATCTTTGAAAACATTTGCGGCTGTGCAAAAAGCCTGTCCGAGAGTTCGGTTAGTGGGGTTGTCTCAACGGATTTCTCAAGATCTTTTGTTGGACATCATGAGAACGGGCGCCCGGGATTGCTTGATTACCTCGCAAGATTCGGATTCGGCTGTCGAGCGTATCAGGAAAGTTTGGCTTTGTGCCGAGGCTGAGTCAGAGCCTTATGCTGCTTATTCAACCCAGCGTAATATCACTGCGGTTTTGGGGGCGTCCCATGCGGTTGACACTCGTTTCTTTTCTCAGAACTTTGCCACCGAAGTCTGCAATCAAACCGACGATGCCAATGTCTTGGCCATTGATACCCATGCGACCGACAATCAGACGTTTTACTATGACAGTTTAAATCGCCTGACCCTCAAAGACCTTATTAATCGCGGCGATAGTTTTGATCGTGCGTTTGTCGAAACCGCTTTAGAGGAGTATTCACCTGGATTGCGGTTGCTTTCTGGGCAAGTGACCGAAACAGAGTTGGACGGTGATGCTGGAGCCGATTTATTCATTACGATTACACAGCTTGCCACACTCTTCGATCAGGTGATTATCAGAATTGATCAGTCAGCAACAGAGGAATGGCTCAAGGCAATCGGCTCGGATATCGGTTCGATTATTATCGTAGCGCATCAAACGGTCGACCAAATTCAGCGGACCCAGGCGCTGACCAAATTAATCAAAACTCACGTTCAAGGCAGCTGCACGGTAAACTTCGGTATCGATGGGTTTGAAAAACGAGCCAATCTCTCAATTTCGGATGCAGAGAAAACAGCGGATTGCGACTTTCGATTTGCGCTGCCATTGGAATGGAGGTACCGGTTAGACTCGATCAATGCGGGGGTGTCGATGAGTGCGTTGCCCTATCGAACTGCATATCAAAAGAGGTTGTCTCAGTTTGTGCGGGAGCACCAGCGAAGAAAAAGTGTCTCGAAGAAAAAAGGTCTCTTTGGCCGTGCTCGGGAAGAGGTTTAACTTATGGGCATTCGGGCGGAAGAGGACCATCAGCAGCTGAAAAAACAGATCCACAACCATGTCGTTGAGCGTTTGGATGAGGAAGGCGTTGAGGTCGAGCGAACGGCCCGGTATCAGCTCATCGCTTTTATCCAATCGGTGGTTGCGCAATATATTGCATCGCATCGGATTCCAATGGCTGCGGGCGAACTGAACCAATTGAGTAAAGAAATGGTTGATGAGGTCGCCGGCTTTGGGCCCCTGGAGCCTCTTTTGGCTGACGATCGAATCAACGACATTCTGGTGAATGGCGCAGCCGACGTGTTTGTAGAAGTCGCAGGTGTTCTGCAAAAAGTGCAAACCCGATTTATCGATAATGATCATGTTTTGCGCATCATTCGGCGGATTCTCGCGCCTCTGGGACGCCGTTTGGATGAGAGCAGTCCGATGGTTGACGCTCGTCTTCCTGATGGTTCACGGGTAAACGCGATTATCCCACCCATTGCGCTGGATGGCCCGTCTATGTCCATCCGCAAATTTAACACACGGCACCTTAACGCCAATGAGCTAATCAGCTCCGGGAGCATGACTCGAGAGTGTCTTGATCTGTTGATTTCTCTGGTTGAAACCCGTCGGAATCTACTCATAAGTGGTGGCACGGGTACCGGTAAAACGACTATTTTAAACCTCTTGAGCCAATACGTACCGCGCAATGAGAGGTTGGTGACGATTGAAGATTCCGCAGAATTGCAATTGAATCATCCGCATATCGTCAGGCTCGAAACACGACCTTCCAATACCGAAGGAACTGGGCGTGTGAGTGCCAGAGATCTGATTGTCAACGCGCTCAGGATGCGGCCTGATCGAGTCATTGTTGGCGAGGTGCGTTCTGGTGAGATTATCGAGTTATTGCAGGCGATGAACACCGGGCATGAAGGTTCGATGAGCACAATCCACTCAAATTCGGCAAAAGACGCTCTCATTCGCATTGAGACGCTGTTGGCTGTTAATGGCTACGACGCCGGAGAGAAGGCAATTGGCCGGCTTATCGGCTCGTCGCTTGATGTAGTGGTGCAACTGATGCGGCTTCCAAACGGAAGGCGGTATATCAGTGAAGTGATGGTGTTGAAACCCACATCGAACGATCCTTACCAGATGGAAACATTGTATCGATCCGACGCGTTTGTCGAGCTGTCGAACAATGCAGGGGAGGCCGACGGGTGAGTACAGAGCTTGTATGGCTTGTATCACTGGCCCTTGGCGTCCTTGGGATCGCCGTTGTTCTGCTGCAACTTGCCGTTGGCCAGTTGTTATCGCTAAGTTTCTTGAAAAAGCGAACTTATGCTCGGTTGGAGGCGGACGGATCGTCAGAAGAGGCGTCATCCTCTTCGAAAAGCGGCTCGTTGGAGAACCTGTTATTACGAACCAATGTGAAGCTGAGTCCGCGAAAAGTTGTCTTTCTGTTGGTGCTCGCCGTCGTTGTTCTACTGATAATTGGTGTGACCAGGGGCTGGATAGAGGCTGGCGCAGGGTTGTTTTTCATGCTGACGGCTGCCGTCACGTGGTGGCGGGTCAGCTTTGAGCGACAGAGACGCCAAATTTTTGAGGAACTGCCTTCCATTCTAGACGGAATGATTCGGTCCATTTCCGTCGGCCGGTCTGTAGAACAAAGTGTTGTAACAGCGTTCAGCGACGGGTCACCGGTGTTCGATCCTTTAATATTTCGGCTCAAAAACGCGGTTGGGCAAGGGCGAGACTATACTAGGGTGATTGATGAGTTCGCGGCTTTGTATCAAATACCGGATCTGGTTCAGGTTGCCATTGCGTTTCGAACATCGTCTCGTTTTGGCTCGTCGTTGAGGCCCATCTTGATGGAAGTCGCGAAGGCCATTCGTTCCCGTCAGGATCTGCGTCGAGAGTTCATGGCAGCCACTGCGGAAACACGGTTCACCGCAGTAGCGTTTGCGATTATTCCTCCCGGTTTGGCCGCTTACATGGTTATTTTAAATGATGGGTTTTCCGCACAGTTGTTGGACACGAACGCGGGTCAAACCTTGCTGTGGATGTCGGGTACTTTGCAGCTGATTGGCATTGTGCTCATTTGGCGATTGATACGAGGGGTTGGGCGTGGTTAATACGAGTCTGATCGCTGCGATTGTAATCGCTGGTATTGCAGTTGCTTGGCTGATTTTTATTGCGCCGTCTCTAAGTCTTCGGGCCCGAGCTAGGGCTCGCTTACGCCGCCAGTCTTTGGCACTTGATGAGCCAGCAAATGAGTCTGCTTTTCACGACTTGGTGTTTTGGCTAGTCGAAACGAGGTTATTGGAAGGTGACTTTAAGGAGCTTGAACCTTCGCTCGATGCCGCCGGGTTGGCTGCGGTCGATACACGGAAACGGTACCTTGCCTCTTGTTGGCTTTTGCCCATTGCTGCGGGGTGTGTTGCCTTCCCATTGATGGATTTTATTGCGGCTTGCGTTGTCTTGTTTCTTGCGTTTTTCGTCCCGCGCAAGGCGATTCGAGCGGCAGGCTTGACGGCTGAAAAAGAGCAAAACCGCGAAGCTATAGAACTGTGTCAAATGACACGTATGTTGGTCGAGGCAGGACTCAGTCCAGAGAGATCTCTCAAGTTGATTTCTCACCAGGCCAGAGACCTAATGCCACGCTTGATTCGACGCATTGATCGATTCAATCGGGTCATGGAGAGCGGTGCTGATCGCACGGCAGCGTTGGATGAATTGGGGAAAAACCGAAACCTTACGGTGTTGCGAAATTATGTAAGCCTGATGAAGCAGTCTGGCACCCTGGGGTCGAAAGTTGCCGGTGGGTTGGATCAAATTGTAGAGGAGGCTCAGCATGAGGAGCGGAGCAACCTTAAGGAAGAGACTAACAAGATCGGAGCGCGAATGACGGTGATTATGATGGTTTTTATGCTGCCTTCGCTCTTTCTTCTAATTGGCGGGCCTGCGGTTCTTGCCATCATGGAAGCGTTTCAACGCTAAATAAGCGAGCTCTCAAATGAGTATTGTCTGTAATATGAATAAAATGAGTAACGAGTCAAAGTTTTTCTTCTCGCTTTGGAAGGGCTTTTGGGTGGTGCTGCTTGGGCTGGTGTTCACTGGTTGCACGGCGTTTGAGCCTGCTCCTCAGGGCTCGTCTCTAGATTCACGGCAACCAAAGCACATGATTATTTCATGTTCAGACGTTATTCAGCCTGAGCACCAGGTTGAATTGGATGCGATCGATGGGCTGATCGAGAGCAAGCAGTACTATGCGGGGCTCGCCAAACTCGAGTCGCTATCTTTCGACACTCAGGCGCACTGGCTCCGCTGGGCGCAACTGCTGGGTCGAGTTGACCAGCTCGCGTACTCACAGGAGATCTTCAGGGTTGTGGCGAACGAATGTGGATCCTATCAGGCATACCATGGACTCGGCGTGGTCTATGTAAAACAACAGATGCTCGACCAGGCTGTCGAGGTGTTGTCAATCGCTAAGGATTTGGCACCCTCCGATGCCAGCATCCGCAACGATTACGGTTATGCGTTACTGAAAATTGGGCGTTTCGATCGAGCGGCGTTTGAGTTGCGCACGGCTTTTGAATTGTCTGAGGGCAATGCCTCAAGCCGCCGGAACATGATTGCGGCTTATTATTTGGTCGGTGGAGATGCCTCTGTTTTCAGCTTACAGCTTGAGGTGAGCCTTACGGCCGATCAGATTGATCGAGGACGAGCATTTGCTCGCACCATTGTGGAGGAGACACCATGAAACATGTCTGGTTTGCGTCGGTTATTGCTCTGGCGCCACTTTCCCTGTCTGCCACTGAATCATATGACTTTAGTAGTGGCTCCCATGAGACGGGGCTTGTTGGTTTAACATTGACAACAGAGATTAATCGTGTAAGCGTCGTTCGCCGATTGCTGGATCAACAGTCACAGGACAGGGAGCGTGAGCGGGGACTGAGTCAGTCGATTTACGTTCGCTCGCTCGAACGCGTATCCGACACCTTTGAACAGCCGATTCCGCGTGACATTGCCGAGTCCAGTCGTGGTGAATAAGCGATCGCAGCGCGGTGTTTTGATCTTTGCAACACCCCTGATTCTGGTCCTAATCGGCGTCTTCGTCACCTTGCTGATCGATGGAGCGCGTTTGGCCTCCGTTCGATCTGAGATGCAGTCGATTGCGAACGTAGCCGCTTCAGCGGCAGCTGACCAATCACAGAGCTGTACGGATAACAGTGCGGATTTCGCGCGCATGCAATCGCAGGCTCTGGCTGCTGCTCGAGCTGCCGGCTTTGACGGTCAGGATAGCGACCTGCAAGTTATACCTGGTGTACTTTCTCCAAATACAGACGGTGAATTGGTATTCAGTGCTCGACAGTCCGATACCCAGATGGCTCAGACAAACGCAACTCGAGTCGTTTTCACACGTAATGAACCCGTGTCATCCCTGTTTCCGGAAGCTGTCATTTCTCCGATTTCTATTACGGTCGATGCAACCGCACGTAAGGAGGCGGTTGCCATTTTAAGCGCGACAGGCGCAACGGCCACGGTCGACGGAGGTCTTCTCGGATCATTAATTGGAGGTTTGACGGGTATTCCGAATTATGAACTCGACCCGACCGATTTGCAGAGTTTATCCAACACGCTAGTGGGCGTTGGTGATTTGCTTGCGGCTTTGGGTATTGATGATGTCACTGATCTTGTTGACGTGCCGGTTATAGATTTATTAAACGCCACGATGAGCATTGTTGGCGGTGTTGCGTCTCCGGTCGGGGGTATTGTTGATAATTTGACCGGCGCTGTTGGTTTAAGCGGTCTGGATGCATCGGCAATCTTTGACGTTGTGGGTTCCCCTTATGTGTCTGAGGGCAGCACGTTTCCTGTTTATGATCTTGTGATTAGTGCAGTTTTGAACAGCGTACAGGTAGCTAACCAAACAGGCATGGGTTTGCTATCACTGGGTTTAGAGTCGTCAGAGTCGCCGCTGTTAGGTGGCCTTGTTGGCGCGCTTGGACTGCTGGGAGACGTCGATTTGACGTTGGATTTGCTGGTGAATCAACCTCCGCAAATTGTGATAGGGCCCGCGCGCCAAGGTTCGGACGGCGAGTGGCTAACTACAGTGAGCGCGGCGGATATCGCATTAGCGACGGCGATCGATATAGAATTGGCCACCTCTGCGGTTGGCGGTTTAATAAACGCGCTATCGCTTGGCCTTGTAAATGTCTCTGTACTTGATCGCATTCAAATACCCTTGATCGTCGAGGTTGGCGGTGGCGATGCGACGTTTGTTGGAGCAGACTGCGCTGCAGGAGACAACAATTCGGTTAACTTAGATTTTCAAACAGTGAACAGTGCAGCGACAATTGAAACGGGGCGGTTGAATGGAACCTCAGGGGGTGTGACGAGTGAGGCAATCAGCGCTACAATTTTGCGTCTGCGAGCGTTATTTTTGGATATAAATGTGTGTCTTGATGCTGAGCTGGATGTGGCTGTGGATGTTGCAGAGGGGACTGGCCGTTTGGAGTCTTACGAATTGTTTTGTCCCGATGGCCAATGTCAAACGCAGCCGGTTTCTCAGGTAAGCAATCTCGGCGGTGGCGGTCTCGATATTGAGGTTGAAAATTTAAGGCTTGATTGCGGCCAGGGAGGCCTGACGGGGCTCGTCAGTACTATTCTAGGCGGGCTTGTCTCGCCCTTGACGATCGTCTTATCAGAAGTGACGGAGGTCGTGTTGGGTGACATCGTATCACCATTATTGGCGGGCTTAGGCGCCGACCTCGGCGGCGTAAAGGTTAAGGTACTTGGTGTGGACCAAACCAGCTCTCAACTTGTTGAGAATCTTGGAGAGTAGGCAGTGATTAAATCAGGGAAGATAGTGATTGCATGATCGAGCAGTTTGACGTGATGGCAGGCAATGACTGGCCGTACACCGTCATGGCCTTGATCATGTTGGTGTTGCTCCTCGCGATGCTGTTGGTGTACCGGCGCGAGCGACGCGGCCAAGTATATGCGCTCGAGAAACTCGCGGTGTCTAAAACACGGTTGGCCCGACAGTTGCACTCATCTGCCAGCGACACGCGGGCGATGCTTGATCAGGCATCACTCATCGTCATGGTTTTTGATCGGGATGCCATTACCTTACGATTTGCCAATCGCCAAGCTATGGAATTATTCGGCTGCGAAACAGTATCTCAGTTGTCCGAACATGTGCTGATGTGTCCGGACGCATGGCAGCCCGAGCCCTTCACACTTATCGATTTTGAACATTGGATACTTCGTGCACGCGTTGCAGGCGCTGAGCCACGGGAGTGGCTATTCACGAATGCGCAAGGTAATGGCGTTTGGGTTGAGGGGACGATCGGTAATACTGTGTTCGAAGGTCGAGCAGCACAGATTCTTACAGCGACCAATATTCACAGTTTCAAAATAGCTCGATCAGCAGATCAGCTGAGAACACGTTCGCTGGTCGGGATTAACAATGATCTGCCACTTGAGCAAGTACTCGAGAGCCTTTCTAAACTAATCAGTGTTCGCTGTGCGGGGGCGGTCGGGCAGTTCTCACTTTATGACGAGCAGCGCGGCGTGCTTGTGAACGTCGGGACCTCGCCCTTGGCCCTGACGCTTAAAGAGCGTTTGCCGTCTGTCCCGGCTACCTACGGGGCGACCTCGATTGGTACTGCGGCGCACACGAAAGAGCGCGTCGTTTGTGAGTCCATAGGATCGGATCATCGTTGGCAGGGCTATACCCATCTGTTGGTGAAACTACCTTTTTCGTCCGCATGGTCGGAGCCGGTCATTGGTGAAAACGGCCGATTATTGGGTGTGTTTACTGTGTTCACTCCCCGTCCACAACGCCCGGATGCGGATTATATTGAGACATTGTCCTCCATCGTGTCGATGGCCGGCTTGGCCATTGAGCGTAAAACATGGAGAGAGTCTCTGGAGTCAGCGGCATCCAGTGAGGCGTTTATCCGACGCCTCGGGGTTGAAATTGTTAATTTGCCGACCGGACAAACTTTCGTTGCTGGTTTAACGATGTTGCTGCAAAAAGTGCTTCATCAGTACGAATTGGGTGTTGTGTCTTTGTGGGAACAGGCGGTTGACGTGGACGACCTATTGCCCATTGCACAGGTTAGTCAGTTTGCTTCGACATGCCAGACAGAAGTTGATTGCAAACGCTCAGTTGACCGCAATACGCTGCGATCTTTTTTTGGGCAGGAACCTTATCACTATCTTATGCCCGATGATTCTGGTTATCAGGCACTAAACCCAGGGACGGATCCAAAACCGGTGTTGGCACTGCCGCTTTATTCCGACGCAGATAAAAACGAATTGATTGGCGTGCTTGTGGTGCAATCTCAATTTTTCTATGTCCCGCAGGGTGTTATTGAACATCTCGTTGTGATCGGGACAATCGTACGAACCGCTCTATTGAATAACCGCCTCGTGAAAACGCTGTCGACGACCGCGGACCTAGAGAGGCAGCAGAGACACAAACTTGAGTCGGAATTGGCGGTAGCCCGTTCAATTCAGATGTCGATGGTGCCTGGCGCTGGGACATTTTCAGAATGTTACAAAGATTGGACCATCGAGGCGTGGCTTCAGCCGGCGAAGGCCGTTGGCGGAGACCTATATGAGTTCATCCGTTTGCAAAACGGTAAGGTGCTACTAGCTGTTGGCGATGTCTCTGACAAAGGGGCACCGGCAGCGTTGTTTATGGCTCGGACTGTAAGCTTGCTGAATTATTTGGCGAGGACTCATTTTGGTGATTTGAGCACGATCGCGCAGCTGTTAAATGATGAGCTTTGTCGAGCGAACGACGCGTGTATGTTTGTTACATTGTGCTTGGCGCGTTTGGATATCGGAACCGGTGATATTTCTTGGTTAAATGCGGGCCACAGTGCACCCATGCATGTGGGACCGTCGACGGGCGCACGTTATTGGGAAGGCGATTCGGGGCCCCCGTTAGGTCTTTACGAAAATGTGACCTACAGCATTAATCGTGCGACACTCTTCCCGCAGGAAACGTTGGTGATTTATAGCGACGGCCTTACTGAGGCGTTCAATTCGCACAGCGAGGAATTCGGCGACGAGCGATTGCTTCAGGCGGGTAACGGTGTGTCGATGAGCTCAGTAGCTCCGATCCTACGACTCAAGGAATCGCTTGCTCGATTTACGGGACCAGCGAAACAGTCTGACGATATCACCATTATGACGATTCAACACCATGGCGTTGGGTTATGAGACTAAAAGTTATGCCCGAGGATGGGTTCAGTGACATTGTCGATCGATTGGTGAGCGGCCTTGGTAATTCGTTGTTAGAAAATGAGCGTTATGCTGATTACCTCGTTGTGCTGGACGAGTTCTACGCAAATCTAAAAGCCTATGTTGCCCCGAAAGCAGATCGGTTTTTTTGGATGCTCGACACTGATGTTGCGCCTGCTGAGATTCGAGTCCAGGTAGAATACCCTGGGGCATGCTTTAATCCGACGCAGGCGGTAACGATTTCTGAGCAAGCGATTGAGACCCGGCCCATCGGTGGGTTGGGGCTGGCAATTATCTCGGCGTTGAGTGATACGATGACGTATCATTATGAGAAAGGATGGAATGTGATAAGACTACAGCTAAACTGTGTGCAAAATACCGAGGATAAGGACTGATGGCGCTGACAATTGATGTTAAACAAACGTCGGACGAAACCTTAAGTATGGCTCTCCAAGGCTCGCTGGACAGCGACACAGCTCCTGAGCTTGACGCTGCTTTTTCAGAGTCGATTGGCCCCTCGACAAAGGTTGTTGCGTTGAACATGGCGGGTGTGACGTTTATTAGCTCTGCAGGTCTGCGGGTGATCTTTAAAACACTCAAGCTTATGAAATCCAGGGGTGGGCAAGTGACTGTCACGCAGATGACAAAGGGAGTCCGGAAAGTTTTTGAGATTGTCAAAGTGATGCCCGATTTGACCGTTTTTGCGAGTCAAGCGGAAATGGACGAGTACTTGTCCGAAATCCAAAGACGCGAAGCGTAGAACGTGAAGTAGGGAGGTTAACGATGTCGATCGTTCTGGATGGAACCTTGGGTTTACAGCGAGACAACCACGGTAATGTCGCCAACGTCGTTTGGTTTCTCTACGGCCTGCCCGAGGACGCGGGTAAGCCCGAAAACGCCGTTTTTCTAAACCAAAGTTTTGGGGCTGGGTCGCCGCAGATGATGGCATTCGACTGCGGTGGGGAAGAATATGTGGTCTACGCTGACTGGGAAGGTGCATCCGAGCATCAAAGCTCGGCTTCGGTTAAGTCATTCTATCAGACGTATGGCCATACGCTTTTTGCCTGTTTGAGAAAGCAAGAAAGTGTAAGTGAAAGTGCCGAGAGGAAAGAGTGGTTGGTTCCTGTAAAGTATTTTGAGGATTATGTGACAATGATCAACGAATTCTCGAAGACGGATTGATAGTCTGTTATTTGATGGACATCTAGGAGCAATTTATGGACCCGATATACGATGAGCAGTATTTAGCCGCTGTTAGGGACATGAAAGCCCAGGGCATGGACATGTTTTTACTAAGTGCTGTCGAGTTTCGCAGTCGCCAACAGATGAAACAGGCGGACTCATTGTCGATGAGTCGGGCATTGCAAGATCGCCTCAGAGCAGAGTGTTGCGGAGACCTTTCCCTCACATCATGCAGCGTTGATCGGCTTATAGAACGAGATAAGCTCGATTCGAGTGTTCAGGCGATCTCTACTCGTCGAAAGGCTGGCCATTCCGTCGAGTGACGGCTATCCGTCGGTGACGTCAATGAAGGTTCGGTCATCGGCGGTGGCCGCCAGTTCTGGCTGAGGTAGGCGATGTGTGGGCTACCGAAGACTTTAGGCCCACTTCTGTGAGTAACGTCACGAGGTGCTCACTCTTAGATCCGCAGGAATTTGGCCGTTTTAATTCAGAGAATAAACGAACCGTATCTCTGGATTTCGGCTCGGTGGTGCCCACGGCAATTAGATTTCCCTGATACAACCCCCGCCGTTGAGCAATGCGACAACTCTGCACGTCAGAGCTTTCTGTCCTTTGCCCCTCAACAAGGCAGCTTATGTCTCGGAGTAAATTGGTGTAAACAGACGATTGACCCTTTCAGGCAATCTTAGTTAACGTTCTGCGGGCTAAAAATATGATGACAGTTTGCCCACTTCGGCCCGCCTCAAACTGAAAGTTGTACTGGGAAGTTGCCTGCGTATGCGAAAGGCGAGGCCCGAGACAAAATACGCTCAAACGACAGCGTGTTAGAGACTGTTGATGCAGATTTTTTTACTGAAGCGGAATTTGCGTTTGCAAGATTCGGATCCCTTCTATGAGGCGATGAGGGGATATCGGCGCTTCGGACCGGTGTTGCCCCTTTACATCCATGAGCCCTCAATAATTCGTCAATCTGACGTCTGTCTACAGCATCAAAATTTTATTCTTGAAACTCTTGACGAGCTCTCGCAAGAAATTCGGTCGATCGGAGGCCAGTTGCTCGAATTGGTGGGGGAGGCTGTGCCAGCCCTGGACGTCATTCACCAAATGGCACCTATTGCCCGTATCTGCACCCACCAGGAGACGACCCAGGGCGTTCAGTACGAAAGAGATAAGGCTGTGCGTAAGTGGTGTTCTACAAATAACGTAAAGCTTGTCGAGTTCCAGCAGGATGGGGTGGTCAGAGCAGGTCGCAGAGACCAGAAAAAGCAAACGTTCCCCGAGTATTTTGCCGATGCGGTTAACCGTGAATTGAAAGACCCTGGGGGTATTGATCTGGGTGTCCGGTTTGCATCATTACCTCTGCCCTCGGCACCGAGGGATACCATTCCGCGGGCTCAGGGTTATGACAGGCCATTTCGTCAGCGTGGTGGGCGTAGTGAGGCCGAAAAGTTACTCAAACACTTTTTTAGTGTCGGGTCTATCAACAGCTACCCCTTCAAATTATCCAGCCCGAACACTGCATGGGACGGATGTAGCCGGATTTCCGCTTACCTATCTTACGGCATTGTATCTGACAGAGCCGTTATGAAAGCGGTTGATGACGTTGTTTCCTTTAGCCACAGCTATATGGACGCGGCGGCTTTTGAGAAAGTGCAGGGGCGGGCGAGGTTTTACTTGGATAGGCTGATGTGGCGACGGAACTACCTGCAGATGTTCGAGGACGATCCGACGCTCGAACACCGGCATGCCTTGTCACAATTCGACGGAGTGAGAATCTCTGACCGTGAAGACCCGCTGTTTAAAGCCTGGCAGAGCGGAAGAACTGGATTTCCGTTTATCGATGCTTGTATCCGTTGCCTTAAAGAGACCGGCTGGTTAAACATGCGCGGCAGAGCTGCCATTACGTCGTTTGCGACTATGAACCTTTGGCATGATTCTCTTAATGTGGCAGCTTTTCTAGCTGGTGAATTCCTGGATTACATGCCTGGGATCCACTGGCCTATCATTCAGGTCGTCAGCGGTACCGCATCCCCCCAAAACGGAATCATGGTGTACTGTCCCATGAAGCAAGCGCTTGATCACGACAAAGATGGGGTATTCATTCGCAAATATGTGCCAGAGCTCTCTGACCTACAGGCACCGCACATCCACGACCTATCGCGAACGACTAACCATCTTTCTGATCAGGCCCGGCGTTCAGGGTTTTTGTCTTACCCGGCACCCATCGTAGATCACATTGCAACTGCTCGGGTTGCGAAGAAACGTGTGAGCGATCTACAGAAGGGCAAGGTAGAGGTGTTATCCCAAGATCATGAGTCTTCCAGTACGAGTTCGGCTCAGCTGGGCTTGTTCTGAGAGTGCATCGAAGCTTTTAATCGAAAAGGCCTCGTTTTTGGGACGACGTATTGCGACTAAAAAAGATCTGATGCTCTTGATCTCGCGCAAGTTGTTTCAGTGCTAATGGTGCGGAGCCAGAGCCGTTGTTGGGTGGGGAGTTTTGATGTTCCTTTCTGAAAGGCAAGCGGATGTTCGCACTAACTCGGGTGCGTCAACTGCAGGGCCTTTTGGTTAGCGTCACCGTAGGTTGCGATCAGTTTGGCCGGAGTCTGCCGCTCGGGCTCGGAGAGGCATGGACTATCAACATTTGGTTGGCTACGTTTATGCTTTTCCAGAAGAATTTCGTTGTGTAGTTTCGATGTACCAAAAACCAAGACCGGCTACGCTATTGTTGCATGGCCAGTCGAACCTTAAGGAAGCGTTAATTCGCACTTGAATCCGAACGTTGGGCTGCGAATCTTTCGTACCCATCCTGAGTACCGTAGGTGTCTCGCGCCCATTCGGGGTGTTTGACCAAAATTCTCCAATCCCTGAAATTCCAGAGATCCTTACCCATCGAGATGTATTCATCAATCTGCAAGCTCCACGGGTTTAGGGGCTTAGTGGGCATGCGACTAACGCCGTACCGAATTTTGCCCGCTTTGCGTTCATCTATGAATGTACCGAAGATTTTGTGCCAAATAATGAAAGCAAATTGCATAGACATGACCATTTGTGGCGGGTTGGTGGTGGTTCCACTACACCAGCCAAACATGTCCGTACGGTGGCCATGTGTCGCCGGGTAACCGGGAAACACAATCTGAGTTTGAATGTGGCATTTGAGCAAAATGCCGATACTGTCGGCGCAATCAACGTATTAAGGCCGGGACATGCCCGGATAGCCTGTGAAGTTAGTGATGCAGTTAGGTCGCCAGCAGCAGGAACCCATCGAAGCGACTCAGGCTGGGCATTGAGCCCTGCGTGAGCGCTATAGGAATCCTCGTCCTTTCCGTCTAAGGGCGGCAAACCGAAGGTTTGAGGTCGGAGAGGATGTCAACAGCGACTCATTTGAAGAATTGAGTCCTAGAATGCGGCGGTATTTTGTTCAAACTCGAGAAGTCAGCCATGTCGCATTGTGAGCGCGTTCCCTGTTCTGATGATCCATCCCCTCCGCATGAGAAGAGGCTTTTCGCCGCTTGCAGGTACTTTGAATAGTTCCGTGCTCATATGATTCACCCGAGTTCAGCTTCTGACGAACCTAGTTCCACTTTCCTGGCGACAAACTGGACTACCGAGCCGATTCCGGAATGAAACTCCCCTTCGTGTATATCCCTCTTTATTTCGCGACAAAGAAGAATTTCGTCATGAGCAAAAACCGTCCTTAATTCCTGCTCATCAAACATCATGTCAGCGGTACCTGGTCCTCCGGTACCTCGACCTATTTGAGCAGCGCTGTAGCCTTCAAGGATCAAATAACCATCCCGCCCCAGCGCTTTTCTTGCCTGGTTGAGAGAGCGTCGACGAATCGCCGGCGGTGTGTGGGCGAAAATCATAACAACGGCCTGATAAAAATTGGCTTTTGTCTCGTAAGTCGCAAGATCCGCTTTTTCAGTGTTGATACTCACACCGTGCTTATCTGCAAGTAGCTTTGCTTTTTTCAGCCCCACCTCTGAAAGGTCGACGCAAGTCACATCATGCCCGAGAGTGGCCAAATAAACGGCATTTCGTCCTTCGCCTTCGGCAAGGCACAGAACTCCCCCCCGGTTTGCTGCAAGCTCAAGCTGTTGCCACTGCTCCGCGAGAAATGTATTCGGCTGTTCGCCATAGACATAATCTTCACGATCGAATCTTTCATCCCACACGGGTAATTACTCCCAATGAAATTTTCATCTGGGGGCACGCCAAGTAGCGCTGCTCCCCATCAAGCCAAAGCGCATGATTGTCTCTTACTCGCGTTGTGGCTCCTTCAGTGGTATCCCTCGCCCGCGCGGACCTTGCCGCGGAACACCCAGTAGGTCCAGGCGGTGTAGGCCAGCACGATCGGAATCACGAACAGAAGCCCCAACAGCAGGAACAGCTGGGACTCGTAGGCGGACGCGGCCTCCCAGAGTGTGTATTCCGGGGGAACCACATACGACCAGCGGCTGACCACCAGGCCCAGATAGGTGGTGATGAACAGCCCCATGGTAGCCACGAACGGCATACCATCTCTGCGATCACGAACCGAACGGTAGATCTGTAGCGCGCAGATCAAAGTAAGTACCGGCAGAACCCAGATAATGCTCAGATTGGAGAACCAGCGCTCACGGACCATTTCGTCCACAAACGGGGTCCAGACACCGATGATGCCAAAGACGACAAGAACGGCGAGAAGCAATGGCAGGGTGATCTTGTAGGCCCACTGCTGCAGATAACCCTCGGTCTTCATGATCAGCCAGGTGGAACCGAGAAGGGCATAGCCGGCCAGCATTCCGAGGCCCGTGAGAACGGTGAATGGCGTGAGCCAGTCCAGCGCGCCGCCCACATAAACGCCGTTGGCGGTTTCGAAACCCTGGATATAGGCGCCGACGACAGCACCCTGGGCGAAGGACGCAACAGTTGAACCGCCCGCGAAAGCCCAGTTCCACAGATAGCGGGAGGTACGGGCCTTGAACCGGAACTCAAACGCCACGCCCCGGAAGATCAGCCCGGCCAGCAGCAGGAACACCCCGATGTACAGTGCCGGCAGGAAGATGGAATACACCATTGGGAAGGCTGCGAGCAGGCCGGCGCCACCGAGCACCAGCCAGGTTTCGTTGCCGTCCCACACCGGGGCCACCGAGTTCATCATGATGTCCCGGCTTTCCTCGTTCGGGGCGAAGGGGAAGAGAATCCCCACGCCCAGGTCAAACCCGTCCATCAGCACATACATGATGATGCCGAAGCCGATAATGAAGGCCCAGATAAGCGGTAGATCAAACAGTTCCAAAGTCAGGGCGCTCCCTGTCCTGCGGTGTTGCCTGAAATTTCGCCTTCCTCTGGTTCCAGAGGCACATGGGCGGCAGAGAAAGGACGCTTGGGACGTTCCGCCTCGTGCTCGTCTTCAACGTGACGATCCTCAAGACCGACGTAGAGTACCCGCATCAGGTAGTAAACGCCGGCAGAGAACACCAGGGCATAGACCACGACATAGCCAATGAGTGTAAACAGTGCCATACCGCCGGTCAGTGACGGAGTCAATGCTTCTGCCTGGGTCATCTGGCCGTAAACCAGCCAGGGCGCCCGACCGGCTTCAGTGACAAACCAACCAGTGAGCACTGCAATGAAAGGTGCGATGGTCATAAATCGCATGCTTTGCAGGAACCAACGCTTACGAAAGTATCTCCCCCCAGGACGAAGAACCAATCCGGTGAGAGCAAAGAGAACCATCAGCATGCCAATGCCAACCATAATCCGGAAAGACCAGAATACGATTGCGACCGGTGGCTGCTCTTCAACAGGAACCGCGCTCACTCCTGGCACCTCACCGTCCCATTCATGGGTCAGAATGAAACTGGCCAGGCTGGGAATGCCGATCTCGTAAAGGTTGCGCTGATTCTCCTGATCGGGAATGGCAAACAGCAGCAACGGCACATTGCGGGAGGTTTCCCAGTTACCTTCCATCGCCGCCACTTTGGTCGGCTGATGCTCCAGAGTGTTCAGTCCGTGGAAATCGCCAAGCACGACTTGTGCTGGTGCAATAAACAGCAGTAGCCACAGGCACATGGATAACGCTTTTCGGTTAGCCTCGACCTCGCGGCCGCGAAGCAGATACCAAGCGCTCACACCGGCCACCACAAAACCGCCGGTCAGGAAAGAGGCCAGACCCATGTGGGCAAAACGATAGGGGAAGGAGGGGTTGAATATTGCTTCGCTCCAGGACGTTACGTAGAACACGCCGTCGCGCAGCTCGGTACCGGCTGGAGTCTGCATCCAGCTGTTGGCCGAGAGGATCCAGAACGACGAAATGAAGGTGCCGGTTGCCACCATGATAGCGGCAAACAGGTGAACGCCGGCGGGCACCTTGTCGCGACCGAACAGAAGCACGCCGAGGAATGCCGCCTCCAGGAAGAAAGCCGTCACCACCTCATAACTCAAAACAGGACCCAGGAAGTTGGCAGAGGCCTGGGCGAAATTACTCCAGTTGGTCCCGAACTGGAACGACATCACGATGCCTGACACCACCCCCATGCCGAATACCACGGCAAACACCTTGGTCCAGAAGGCAGAGAGCTTCACCCACACCGGATTCTCGGTTTTGAAGGCCAGACCTTCGAGTACGGCGATGTAGGATGCAAGGCCGATGGTAAACACCGGAAAAATGGCATGAAAGGAAACTACAAACGCGAACTGTATTCTTGAAAGAATCAGGGGATCTAATTCCATAGCGCGCACTCCAGTAGACACACAGGTGATCAGACTATTGGGTTGGGGTTGCAGCCAGGTGTAGCTTGTCTCTTCCTAAATATGGTGAATGAGCGAGTGCTTTCCACGCGTGGTAAGTACTCATGAAAATCTCTCCAGACAACTCTTCGCAGAAATGCGTTCGGCTCAGGCTATCCATAACCGGCCCCTTGACCTCAGCAAGATGAAGTGCGATCCCTGAATCTTTCATCCGGTTGTTGATTGCCTCCAGGCTCTCCAGCGCGGATGCGTCAATCACGTTCACGGCCTGGCAAGCCAAAACCAGATTCTTCACCTGTGGGTTGTTGGCAATGAGCTCCAGGATGGTTTCTTCCAGATAGCGGGCATTGGCGAAGTAAAGACTCTCATCGACACGAAGAACGATCGTTTCATCATCTGTCTCGACGCTGTGGCGCTCAATATTCCGGAAATGTTCGGTGCCGGGTACGAGACCAACCACGGCACTGTGCGGGCGACTGGTACGGTACAGGTAGAGACTCATCGAGAGCCCGACACCGGCAAGGATGCCAGCTTCGACCCCCTCAACTAATGTAAGCAGAATCGTTGCGAACATCGCCGCGAAGTCGGCTTTCGAATAGTCAAAGGTTCGACGGATCGCCCCGAAATCGATCAGGGTGCTCACCGCAATCATAATGGTGGCTGCCAGCGTTGCCTTAGGTAGATAGGCGAGCAGGCCCGTGAGCGTCAGGGTGGCCAGGGCAATGCCGACTGCCGTGAACATGCCGGCCAACGGTGTTTGTGCACCTGCCTCGAAGTTCACAACGGAGCGTGAGAAGCCACCGGAAACTGGAGACCCACCGCTGACGCCAGCGCCCACATTGGCCAGTCCCAAGGCAATCAGCTCGGAGTTAGGATCAATTCTCTGGCGTCTCTTGGAGGCCAGCGTCTGCGCGACGGAAACGGATTCCACAAACCCCACCAGGCTGATCAGAATAGCGGCCGGAACCAGAGTGGCCCAGATGTCGAATTCCAGCGGCGGGAGGCTGATTTCGGGAAGGCCGCTCGGCACTTTGCCAACCAGGTTTACACCGGCACTCCCGAGGTTGAATTGCCAGGCGAGGGCGGTCGTTACGATAACGGCAGAAACAGGTGCCGCTTTTGCAACCAAATCCGCAGCCCGCTGAGACAGGCCAAAGCCCGAGAGTGTTTGTTTCAGGTATTTCCGGCAGAAGAACAGATAGAGCAGAGTGCCACCACCGATTGCCAGCGTAACGGAATTCGTTGCGGGCAAATCTCTGTGGAGGCCGTTTATCATTTCTATGAGATTGTGGCCGCCGCCTTCGATACCGAGGATATGGCCAAGCTGACTACCGGCAATGAGTATGCCCGATGCTGTTACAAAGCCGGAGATTACGGGGTGGCTCAGGAAGTTGGCCAGGAACCCGAGTCTCAATAGGCCCATTGCGAACAGGATCAGCCCAGAAAGGGTGGCCAGAACCAGTGCTGCGCCAACGTATTCCGGGGATCCAACCGCAGCGATACCGCCAAGCGCTGAAGCGGTCATCAGGGACGCGACCGCCACGGGGCCTACTGCGAGAGTGGCACTGGTGCCGAACAGGGCATACACCACCAGGGGAATCATGCTGGCGTAGAGGCCAACTTCAGGCGGCAGTCCGGCCAACAGGGCATACGCTAAAGCCTGAGGCACGAGCATCAGCGTTACGATGATCGCCGCAAGGCCATCGCTGATCAGCGCATCTGAACCATAGCCTTTCAGCCAGTTAATGATCGGCAGGTAGGCACCAGGATTTTTCACAATTTACCTCTCTTAGGCTTCACGGGTGGCTGGCGTAGCCATCCATTCGCGACCTTTTAGCATTCCGTTCCAATAGAGCCAGGGAAGCTGTTTGGCTTTCAGGAACCAGGCCATCCGTGTCGCTTTGGTGCCGTCATTGATCCACTTCGGGAAGCTGGGCTGAAGCTTGCCACCGTAGCCAAATTCAGCCAGTACAATGCGGCCCCTCTCCACCGTCAGCGGGCAGGACCCATAACCGAGGTAGGCTGCAGTTAAAGGGCGATCATGAAGGGTTTGCACGACATTCTGCGCAACCACCGGCGCTTGTTTCCTGACTGCCGCCATCGTCTTGGAGTTAGGTGTGCCGCTTGCGTCTCCCAGGCCGAAAATCGCCGGAAACCGTTTGTGCTGAAGTGTTTCCGAATCGAGGTCTAACCAGCCTTCAGAATTGGCCAAGCCGGATTCCTCGATAAACAAAGGAGCACATTGGGGAGGCACGACATGAAGCATGTCGAACGGAACTTCGATTTGGTGCTGTCCATGGGCGGTAGTTTTCAGGAATCGGGCAATATGGTTCGGGCCGTCAACGCTCAGCAACCGCTCTTCAAAGCATAGATCGATCCCGTAAAGGTCAAGGTATCGTTGAAGTTCCGGAACGTAATCTTCAACGCCAAAAAGCACTTGCCCGGCCGAATGATAAGAGACATTGATACTGTCCAGCCGGTGGTTGCGGCGCCAATGATCTGCTGACAAGTACATGGCCTTCTGTGGCGCACCAGCGCATTTAATGGGCATCGGGGGCTGAACGAAAACCGCGTTACCTTTCTCCAGCTCTTGCACCAACGACCAAGTATAGGGTGCAAGATCGTAACGATAGTTGGAGGTGACACCGTGTTGACCAAGGGTGGCCTCAAGGCCCTCAACGGCCCCCCAGTTAAGAACCAATCCGGGGGCGATTACGAGCCGACTGTACCCGACCGAACAGCCGTCCGAAAGCAAGACCGTTTGCGTGTTGGGCTGAACGAATTCGGCAGACGCCTTATACCAGCAGCAGCCTTTCGGTATAACCGATTCTGCCGTTCGACGAGTGCTTTCAGCAGAAAAAACGCCACCGCCGACCATGGTCCAGCCTGGCTGATAATCGTGAGTGTCGCGCGGATCAATAACCGCGATATCCAGGTCGCCCTGGCGTTTTAGCAGGCTGGATGCGGTCGCAATACCGCCTGCTCCCGCACCAATAATGACAACATCGTGGTGTCTGTTATTTGTTGCGGACTCGGGTTTGGAAAAAGACATGTCAGGTTAATCTCCGTTCGCTTCGAGGACCTCCATGTCCGCATTAGTAAGTCATGACTGGCATCATTGCCCGAGAAGGTCCTTGATAGGCTGCGGATCATGTCCGGCTTCATAGGCCGCTGTCAGAAGATCCGCGATGTTACACTGGGGGCTCATCGCGCGACTCTGGGCCCACATGTGGACCGCTCGGCGACCGGTCCTGCAGAAAGCCAGAATCGGCGAGGCTGACGTATCGAGCGCTTTTTCGAACGCCTCGATATCGCTTTGCGGATACTCACCCGATGCGACAGGAATGCTCACCCATTCGAGGCCGTGGGCCTTCGCTGCTTCGGCATATGCCCGTTCACCCTCGTAATCCTCTTCACTCTCCCTGCGATTGCAAATGATGGTCTGGAATCCTTGGCCTTTGACTTCGCGCATGTCATCCGGATAGACCGCGTCTGCAACGGCGAACCCGGGTTCAAGAAACTGAATTTTCATCTCGGTACTCCGTTTAAAACAGGTTAATGGGGACCTTCAGATAGACCTGGCCGTTTTCTTCAGGAGCCGGCATATCACCCGCTCGCATATTGACCTGAACAGATGGCAGGATCAGGCGAGGCATATTCAGGGTGGCATCCCGTTCTGAGCGGAGAACGACAAAATCCTGCTCGCTCATACCCTCGCCAACGTGGATGTTGTTAGCCCGTTGCTCAGCCACGGTCGTCTCGTGCACGAACTCATCACGACCCGCCGCTTTGTAGTCATGGCACAGGAAAATGCGGGTCTCGCCGGGCAGCGCCAGCACCTTTTGGATCGACTGATACAGTGTGTGCGCATCGCCTCCGGGAAAGTCACAGCGGGCCGTTCCGGAGTCCGGTGCGAAAAGTGTGTCGCCAACAAAAGCTGCGTCGCCAATCACGTACGTCAGGCACGCTGGCGTATGGCCAGGAGTGTGCAATATGCGGGCATCAAGACTGCCAATAGTGAACGTGTCGCCCTCTTTGAACAGACGATCAAATTGACCGCCATCTAGGGCGAATTCCGTCCCGGCATTGAACGCTTTACCGAAGACTTCTTGGACCTCAATGATCCGCTCCCCTATGGCTGTCTTTCCGCCAAGCTGTTCTTGCAGGTAGGGAGCCGCTGAGAGATGGTCGGCGTGCACATGGGTTTCGAGAATCCATTCAACGGTCAGATTGTTGTTCCTGACATACTCGATAATCTCATCCGCGGAGCGAATATCTGTTCGCCCTGCCGCGTAGTCGAAATCCAGAACAGAATCGATGACGGCGCAGGCCGAGCTGTCCGGATCCTGAACGATGTAACTAAACGTGTTGGTTGGTTCGTCAAAGAAGTGAGTAACTGACGGATGCTTCATGGTCTTGACCTCCACTACGGGGCTTGTTGAACCGTGCATCTAAAGTAACAATTAGATAGTTATAAGGATAGTGCAAAAAAGCATATCAATATTAATTGATCCTATAGGGCTAAGTGATTGCTTGTTAACGTGCTGAATTTGCGCCTTATTTTGCAGGGATGTCCTGAGTAGGGCGATCGAAAATGACTTTGTCACTGAAATTGGCAACGCCAGCTCACGTCAGCGGGTCACTCTTGAAACCGATTAGCCCTGAACTTCGGTCAGAGCTGGCCAGTATCGTCTACCCATCACTTGCTGCTGTTGCGTTGGGTTACCCAGACGAGTCCATCAAACACCCACTCGACGGCTTTGGAATGCTCATTCCAAGCCAAGAAAAGAAGCAGGCGCTCGGAGCTTTGTTTTCCTCCACACTTTTTCCGAACCGAACGCCAGAGGGGCATGTGCTTTTCACTTGCTTTATTGGTGGTCGAAGGAACCCGATGGCTGTCGAAAACTCAGATCATCAGTTGGTAAATTTAGTCAGCGAGGAACTGCGCGAGATGCTTGATATCCAGGCCCGCCCGGTCTTTGCACGGGTCGCACGATGGGCTAACGCGATTCCGCAATATGACGTTAGGCATTTAACCCGTATAGCCAAGATTGACGACATTGCGGAGCGCTACGAGGGGCTCCATTTAATGGGTAACTGGCGAGACGGTATTAGTGTCGGTGACGGCATTGATAGCGGTTTTGCCATGGCGAATAGATTGATGACTGCTGAGCGATGATATCTGTCGAAGTGTTGATTCGCCGTTTAGAGCCGCTGCAACCAGCATTAAATCCTGAGCTTAAACTCTCAAAACACCTGGATCGTGAGGATATGATGAAAATAGTCGTAACAAGCCAGAATCGAAAAACCGTCACCCAGCATGCCGGCCGATGCAGAAAATTTTTACTATTTCACATTACCGAGGGGCAGGTAGCTAAAAAGAAGCTCCTCGAACTTCCGAAAGAGCAGTCATTCCGTGAGAGCTCGTCGCAGCTACCGCACCCATTGGATGACATTGATGTTTTAATCACCAAGGGGATGGGCTTTGGGTTGGCAATGCGCCTTGACGAAAAGGATATTGAAATGTAATCACCGAAGATGATGACCCAGAGAAGGCCGTTCGAAGCTATCTGACTATTTCATAGACAGGTTTTTGTTGCCTCACTGCTCCGTGAAGCCTTTTCTATTTGTTAAGCCTATTTGTTCTATAGATATAACTATATTGGCTAACGCCCTCCGAACGGGTTAGCATTAATTCGACATCAAGAGGCAATTCGCCTCCACCAGCAAAACCCGACAGGAGATTCATCATGAGTTTATTGCTTGGCTCTACCGCCCCGAACTTCACCATCGACAGCACCGCCGGCCAGATCAACTTCCACGACTGGGCAGGTGATTCCTGGGTATTCTTCTTCAGCCACCCGGCCGACTTCACGCCGGTGTGCACCACTGAAATGGGCCGCACCGCGCAGCTGGCGAAAGAATTCGAAGCCCGCAACGTGAAGCCCCTGGGTCTTTCCACCGATACCGTGGAAGAGCACGTAAAGTGGATTGAAGACGTCAACGACACCCAGAACTGCGACCTCCAGTTCCCGATCGTTGCCGACGCTGACCACAAAGTGGCCGAGCTGTACGAAATGATCCACGCCGGCGAGAGCGAAACCGCCGCTGTACGCAGTGTGTTCATCATCGACCCGAACAAAAAGATCCGTCTGACCATGACCTACCCGATGGCGGTCGGCCGTAACTTCGACGAGATCCTCCGGGTCATTGATGCTTTGCAGACCGGGGACGCCAACAACTGTGCGTTGCCTGCCGACTGGCGCAAGGGTGATGACGTGATCATTCCGCCCTCCATTTCAAACGAGGAAGCCAAGGGTCTATTCCCGCAGGGCTGGAATGAAATCCGTCCGTACCTCCGCACAACCAAGTTGTAATCCGCTTCGCGTACGCAAAAAGGGGCTCGCTGTTTAGCAGCCCCTTTTTGCGTTGTGCGCCAAGTATTGAGTTGAGGGGCTGATCGCCGAGTCAGCCGACCAGTTGATTCATGTCTCCGGCTATCCGATTATGATGACCTCCCAGCCTTACACTACTAGGTGAATTCCGGAATTGAGGTTCCGGTTCCCAGTGATGAGTTGCACATACAAGCTCTTGCCACGGTTGCTAGTGAGACCGATGTGACCAAACGCTTTGTGGGCAGGAACGGCGATCTGTTCATGTCTCGACCTGTATCTGACAAGCGGTAAATACTTGTGGAAACTGGCCGGTTGGACTGAGAGCAAAAAGAATTGGTTCGAGTTACATAGCGCCGCCGGTCTGATGACCCAGAGTGAGGCCGCTGTCAATAAAGCGCTGTAACACCACGCCGTAGGTGCCATCTGGCACCTCCTTGCCTATTTCAAGTATGTGGCCATCGTCATTCCGGGGCTTTAGGCTCAGGTCCATAAGCCGGAACTTCGGTAGGCGTTCTTTATTGGCGTCGCGAACCATCATAATTCGAGGTCGCCGGCGATTTTTCGGATTGGACGCGATCACGATGGCCACTTCCCCTGTTTTCATCTCGACGATGGAGCCAGGAGGATAAATGCCGATCATTTGCACGAATTCACGGGCCAGATCGGGATCAAACTGGGTTCCCCGGAATCGGTGAATGATCTCCAGCGCCTCCATAGATGATCGGCCCCGGTCGTAAACACGATTGCTGGTGATGGCGTCGTAGGTGTCCACAATCGCTACAATTTTGGCAAAATAGGGTATCTGATATGCTTCAAGACCTCGCGGGTAGCCTTTACCGTCCAATCTTTCGTGGTGGTTGTAAGCCACGTCGATCGTTGCGTGCACCACTTTGGGCAAGGCCATCAGCATGTCACGTCCCCAGTTGGCATGATTTTGCATAATGGCGTGTTCTTCTGGTGTTAGTGCTCCGGGTTTCTGAAGAATTTCGGTGGGCACTTTGGCCTTGCCAATGTCATGAAGTAAACCGCAAAGGCCGAGAGTTCGGATTTCCTCCTCCAATAGCCCCAACCGTTTGCCGAAGGCGGCGCTCAAGATGGACACATTGAGGCAATGTTCGGCGGTGTATTCGTCTTTGTGTTTCAGTTTCGTCAGAAGCAGAAGGGCATCGTCGTTGCGAAGAATACTGTCGACACAATCGTTCACCACTTCCCTGGCACGATTCAGATCCAGAGCACGCCCGACCCGCAGGCCAGACATAATACCGTCAGCGACTTTTTTTGCCTCACCGTAGTTACCGGTAGCGTTGCGGATTTCGTAATTAACATCCACTTTGTTGATGTAGGTGACACGCTTGGTTATCCGGCTTTGGCCGGAACCGGGCGGAAGGGGGCGTGTGGCCCTCGCCCTCTTCTTCGAATCGGGTTGCAGGCTGCGTTGGATGAATTTTGTCTTTTCTTTTGACTTTAAAGGCTCGCTGGGCTGGGCCTCATATTCGGGGTTTTTAACCTTACCCTCAATAGTAACTTTGCGACACTGGAGCTGCAGGGCATCGATATCGTCTTGACGCTGGATAATAAAGCCTTGCAACAAAAAGTCCGTTTCCTCCCAGGGTCGATCCAGTTTAATGACATGCATACCAAGTCGGAGCTCAGAGACATCAACCTCAAGCTCTGTCGTTTCGTATCGCATTACAAGTACCGTTCTCGACGCACAGCGGGTTTCAGATTTTTAGTAAAGATTAGTCGCTGCGGTGTGAAATGTCATTATGCGAAGTGTTCGTTTTTGAATCTAGATTTTGAAAACTTGTCAAAGCGGTCTGTCATCGTCGCTTGCAAGCTAACTGGCTTCACTGGTTGGGCTGTGTGATCTACCCGGGGCCCAAGCCGCCAGGTTCCGGCGGTCTACATTAAGTTAGACAGGGGGCTATTTTGTCGAACAACCCGTTGCGCCAGCGGCATTTGCCGATCGCATCTAAAGAAAGTTTCTGGCTGGGCTACGAAAAATTGGCCGAGTCTGATCGTTTAGAGGTTTCGCCCATGAACAAAATCAGCCACGCATCGGCCAGCTTTCTTCAGATGCAGGCATGTCAGTGGTCACAACCCGGCGTTGAAATTGAGTCGAAAAAATTAGTGAGATTTTCAGAACGGCTGGTGGACATCTACCATTCACAGAACCTCAGTTGCGCAGGCTGCTTGGCCTCGTCTGGCTTTGATTCCAACGAAGGCGCAACCGATGACTTTATGGAAAGTAGGGGGCAGCCCCCCGAAAGAATAGGTAGACTCCGAATAAGTCTCCTTAACTATTAAACAAAAGCGGACATTCAGAAACGATTGAATGACCACAAAGCGGACCTTTTGCACCGGGTTGAGTCCACTGCAGCCGACCGTTAAAGCGGCGGCTGAGCTTCAGCGTTAAATTCTTTTGCTGCACCCCAGTCGACTATGCTGTAATACATTGTAATTACTGGCATTGAGGGTACAGTCATGAGCGTCACTACCGTTCGTCTTCAGGCTGAAGTTGAACAGCACCTGGAAGCAATCGCCGGCAGACTCCAGCGGAGTAAAGCCTGGGTGATTAATCAGGCACTATCAGAATACATTGAAAAGCAACAGCGTGAGCAGGAGCGTTGGCAGCAAACGCTGGAGGCAATGGAATCGGCTGCTCAAGGAAAGGTAGTTGATGCTAGCGAGGTCCATGGTTGGCTCAATAGTTGGGGAACCGAAAACGAGCAGGATGCACCGAGGTCAGGTAAGTGAAACTGGTTTACACGGACGAAGCCATTGAAGATTTGAAGCGCCTCAGGGAGTTTATCGCGGTTCATGATCCTTCTGCGGCAGGCAGGATAGCCACAGAACTGGTTAGCAAAATCGAGTTACTACCAGACTTCCCCAGAATGGGAACACCGGTCGAAATGGCATCGGTACCTGATTCCATCCGCGACATGGTCTTTGGCAAGTACGTTGTTCGCTATTCCGCGCATGTAAGTGCCATCATCATTCTAAGGGTGTGGCACGAGCTGGAAGGTGAACGATAGCAATTTAACCAGCCGCTGTTCTCGGACAACCTTTCCACCGCTGCGCGGTTCCAAAACTGCCGCAAAGCTCCTCGTCACTCCCAAATCTGAATGTCCGCTGTGCGACCGAGGCTACTGGTTGAAGAACCTTGAACTGGTCGGTTGTTCGGCCCCTTTCCCGAATAGATTTCGGACCCGTATTTGGATACAAGTTAGGGTTAGGGTCATAAACCCTCCCAGTGATAGTGATCACTAAGCCACTACAAGAGATACCATTCGGTTGGTCGAAACTGGCTACTAAGATAAGGCGTCGTCTCCGCATTTTCTTCCCAAATCTCGGGTATTTGGGAAGCCTGCTCGGGCTCCCCATAACGAGATTGGAGGGTGACTGGGTCAGTGTCGTAACCGCAGCTCATCCTGACCGGTCCACAGTCGGAGTCTGTCAACGTAGATGTCGCGTTTAAGTCATCAGCTCTT
>TARA_R110000851_G_scaffold325107_1_pt1 | contig 43563 bp, 29 predicted proteins | sample TARA_R110000851 | Tara Oceans TARA_R110000851 (sample SAMEA4397627) | marine metagenome | biome: Polar Biome; feature: [DCM] deep chlorophyll maximum layer (ENVO:01000326); material: water (ENVO:00002006), including particulate matter (ENVO:01000060) such as... | depth 17 m
GGATTAGGAGAAAAACGAATGTTTTCTCAATTTACTTGAGGGAATGGCGAACCGCTTTTGCGAGCAAACCAACCGAAGCAAGACAAGCGCGGGCTGTCGGATTGTTGCGGACGTAAAGCCCGTGATTTGAAAGACCTGCCTCTTGTCGCATGGATCGAGGATAAGTGTGACTACATCATTTGTTTTAAACATACCTAAACATACAGCCATTTGCCTCTGAAGTCAAGCGATACCTCAAGAAAGATTCACCTAATTTCCTGCACTATTCTCTTGGACTTGGTTGCATTAAGTATAGGTGGTGAGATTGTGTTCATTCGGTGAGATTGCACCCCCCCGGTTTTTTGAATTTATTAGATTGCTCGAAGGTAGAACAATCGAGGGGGGTGGGTTTTATAATTTTCTCAAGAGAGAAAGCGTTTAAGCAAAATTGGAGATTTAAAAAAAATCCGCCGGGGGTAATTTCCACAGGGGTTATTTCTTTTTGAGAGCTCTATCTTCCTTAAGGATCTCGAAAACGATCTCCACCCGTTCTTCTTGCATCGCTTCTGCCGGGGTTTTGTTTTGCAACTTAGCGTGAGGACTCTTTAGCCACTGAGTCGCCTGGAAAGAGTTCCCTTTGGCAAGCATCTCCATTATTTCTTTTTTCTTATTTCGATTCACCATATTGAATTACACGTTAAATGTGTAATAATATTATGTATGCAAAATAAGAAAAATCAACCCTTTTCACATTTTACGAGCACTTTGAAATCTAAAAAGTTAGATAACAAGCAAAAAGACCTGCTAAAGCTTGCTCTAGCCGAAGACACTAAGATCATCTTCATATCTGGTCCATCTGGATCAAGCAAGACCTACATGGCTGTATATTCTGCGCTAAGAATTCTTCAGAAAAAGCCTGAATCCGACTTGCTATACGTAAGAACAATCATAGAAAGTGCGGAGAAAGGTCTTGGGTCGCTACCGGGCGACTTAGAGGAAAAATTCAATCCGTACATCGCTCCTCTAAAGGATAAACTAGAGGAAATGATTCCGACCAAAAGCTCGCCAAGTGATCAGGCTCAACTATTCAGTAGTGGTCGTGTGCAGGCAAGACCAATCAACTACCTAAGGGGGGCGGACTGGAAGAACAAGGTGGTTATAGCTGATGAAGCCCAAAATTTCACATTCAAAGAGCTCACTACCTTAATCACTCGAATAGGCGAAAATACCCGATTATTTATATGTGGCGATTTCATGCAGAGTGACATTAACGGCAGGACAGGCTTTCCGGAAATGTTTAAGCTTTTTAATGACAAAGATAGCGAGGAAAGAGGAATCCATTGCTTTGGTTTTACAGAAGAGGATATAAAAAGGAGTGAGATATTAAAATTTATTATTAAGAGATTGTCAAATAAGCGTGTAAACTAGTTGCATGGACTGGACAAGCATACTAGCTGCTTTAATAACGAGCATCGCTACTATTACTAGCGTAATTATTGGCGGCAGATATGTGCGCAGAAGAGGTCATGATCCAGTGGCCGAAGATACAGCTCAAAGCGCAAATGTATATACGGCGTTAAGATTTATTCTAGAGAAATTACAAGCAGACAGGGCTTATGTTCTCCAGTTTCACAATGGGGGGCATTATTATTCCGGGCGTGGGCAGCAAAAGTTTAGTTGCACTCATGAATTCGTAGTTGAGGGGATAAGTCACGAGTGCTCGTTTTCTCAAGAGCATAGGGTTTCTAATTACCATTCCTACATTAGTGAGATGCTAGAGAATGATGGATTCTGCTATAGCGACATAGAGGATATAGATGACTTTGCGTTCCGGGATTTATTAAAGCACAAAGGGGTAAGAAGCATTTACAATGTCCCGATTAAGACTTTAAACGGCAAAACGATAGGCATACTAGGTTTAGATTATGTAAAAGCTGAGGGCCCTAAAAAGCTAATAGGCTCCTCTGGGCCAGATAGCAAAATTGATAGCATAAATGTCTTGAAAAGTCAAGCGCAAATTATGGCTGGATATTTAGTTTAATGGAAAAGAGGAGTTAATTACATACAATAAACAACAATGGCTTATAATTATTGTCAAAGTTGCGGAAAGAAGAACTCTTACATAGGTCAACAGCCTAGTTTTTGTGGTTCTTGCGGGGACAGTCTATCGGACAAGGTCTCTCCACCAATGCATCGATCAAAAGGCAATATTATACCAAAAGGTAGCGGATTAGTTAAAAAGGTTGAAGGGGAGACCAATATGGGCGAGTCGTACGAGTCGGACGTGACTGAGGTTCCTATCGTTTCAGAATTTAAAGTGGATGTAGATCTAGGATCCATTGGAATGTCTAAAACCTATGCAGTTCATGAACTCATCGGCAAACCACCTAAAGAAGAAAAAGATTCATAAGTTAACCTACGAAGACAAATCCGATGCCATCGATGAAGAAATCAGAAAGAGGAGTAAAAGCTGGTTTCTGACTTCTGTCCCCTGGATAGATTTCGAGGACGTATCCCAAATAATAAGAACTCATATTTTCAAGAAATGGGAGCAATGGGATCAGGCTCGAGCGTTGCAGCCTTGGCTAAATAGGTTAATATCCAATCAATTAAAAAATATACTAAGGAATTATTATAGTAATTTTGCTAGGCCATGCCTGAATTGCCCATTTTCATCCAAAGATTGTACGAATTCCTGTTCTTTCACTCCAAGCAAAACCCAAAGCAGCGAATGCCCATTATATAAGAAATGGGAGAAAACGAAAAAGGATGCTTATAACATTAAGATACCCGTACCTCTAAGTGGTGACGAGTCGCTAGCGATAATGGGAAAAATAGCCTCAACCGACTCAGGGGGAGGGTTTGACATGGAGGCTGGGATCACTAAATTATCTTTACTGCTTAAAAGAGATTTAACAAAAAAGCAATATCAGGTTTTTGATCTTCTGTATATACAAAATTTAAGCGACGAGGAAGCGGCGACCAAGATGGGCTATACTACTACTGAAAAGAACAGGGCTTTGGGCTACAAGCAGATGAAGAACATGAAAAAAGTTATTAGGGATAGAGCTAAAAAACTTCTAGAAAAAAATGATATTTTTTATTAAATTATAAAATTATATGCTTACCGACAAACAAAAAGAATTTATAGATAAAAACAAGGATTCAACACCGGATTTAATAGAGCTTACTCGCGCAGTCTTTATGGATGAAGCTCTTGATGGCCGCACTAAGGAGGGTCGAGCCGTTCGGGAGTATCTGGCTCAAATCGGAGCGGAATACAACACTACCAAGCACGAAAGGGCTGAGGCCGTCGAGCTAACGGATGATCATAAAGAATTCATCAAAAACAATTGTTTTTTAGGTATAAGTTCAGTAAGATTGGCTCAATTAGCGTTTAAGGATGAAAGCATAAAATCATTAAGCGTCCACCAAAGGGTAGTCAATGATTACATTAAGACTCTTGATAGCGAAGAGGATGATAATAAAACTTTAGCCAAATCTTATGGAGTAAAGAAGTATACTCCCCCCGAGAAGGATGAAGCAGTTCTCCAAAAGATCAACGATGCAAGCCATGTGGATATAGAATTCGAAAAAATGACCCATGAAGAAAGGGAGTGCGTTAAGTCGCTAAAGAGGTTTCTGAAGTCTCCTCGCCTTAAGATGATAATGGGCAATTATTCTTCCCCTGACGACAGGGAGCTATTTGAGTATGAGTTTATCAGGTCAACATGGGATAAGTATGATCTAACGTCAGATGAAATAAATTTATATATAAATGTTTGCGTTGATTATATACAATTAAAAAACATAAGTCATCAGATAGAGAAATTGAATATAATGTTTGATGAAATAGAAAACCAGCAAGAGTTAACAGTAAGATATGCGGAAGTTCTAAAAACAAAAAATGATGAATATGACAAATGCGAAAAGCGCATGGAATCCCTCATCAAGAAATTGAATGGCGATAGAGCTCAGCGAATAAGAAACAAGCACGATGAACATGCTTCTATCTTGTCTTTGGTAAGGTCATTCCAGCTAGAAGACGAAAGGATGCGAATGGTTGAAATAGCAGACATGCAGAAGACTATAATAAACGAAGAGGCTGATAAATTAGAAAGTATGGACGCCTGGAAATCAAGAATTTTAGGATTACGAAAAACCGATATAATATAAAAAATGAAGGAAGTAAAAATAACGTTAGGCGAAAGTGATATAAAAATGCTGGAAGACATATTCGAAAATGAATCTGGATTTCAACCTCGTAATGTGGAGGATCACTTGATAATATCAATTATGCGTCAATGTATTGATCTCGAAAATATAATAGAAGATAAGGATGAATAACTGGCAAACAGATGACGGGATACCTTCTTATCTAATTGAAAAAGGGGCCCTAAATTCTAGTTCGGTCGTAATTGATATTGGCGCGAGGAAAGGCCAATGAAACCAAAACCTTTCGTATATCCAATTAAAGAAATAATTAAGTACGTCGACGGGGACACCCTTGATGTTATCCTGGATCTTGGCTTCAGCACTTTCGTCAAAAAGAGGGTGCGGTTATATGGGATTGACGCTCCCGAGAGTCGCACTAGAGATAAAGAGGAGAAGAAGCGCGGTTTAGCGGCCAAGAAGAGGCTTCAGGAGCTTTGCGAGGAAAGTTCTGAGCCCGTGACCCTAGTTTCGCATGGAGTGGGTAAATACGGCCGCGTACTGGGAGAGCTAATAGTCTGGCCAAATACACTTGTCCATAGGATGATGATAGTGGAAGGGCATGGAGTAGAATATTATGGGGGAAAAAGATAAGTGGAGCTGCAAAATTTGTGAGAAATCCTTTTCATCTGAAAAAGGTCTTCATATACATATCCCAAGAGAGCATAAGATAACTCTAGCAGGATATTATACTAATTTTTATCCTCGTTTAAATTTGCTAACTGGAGAGCCTTTGTCTTTTAAAGATAAAAAAGAATATTTTAGAAAATCTTTTGAAAACATTTCAGAGTTAACTCAATGGTCTAAAAACGCAGAAAAAGAAGAGGTTAAAAAACTTATATTAGATTTGTTGAGAAATCGAATTATTGATAAGGATTGGAGCCATGCTCCTAATTATTTAGAATTAAAATTATGCGGACTACCTCCAATCGATTTATATAGAAATTTTTTTGGATCTTATTCTAAAGCATGTGAATTATTAAAAATAAAACCATTATTTGATAAGCAAATGATGGCTAATTTTTTTTCATCAACTATTCCAGAAGATATGGAGATCTTAATTGATACTAGGGAGCAGGCGCCATTATCCTTTACTGCATCAAGAATTATGAAATTAGACTTCGGGGACTATACAGTGACCTCTAAATACTATAATTACACATACGTTGACCGTAAAAGTGAATCCGACTTCAAGGGGTCGATAGGTAAAGGTTTCGCAAGATTGAGAAGGGAGCTACAGAGAGCTAAAGACTTTGACTCTTTTTTGTATATAGTGGTGGAAGAGTCCTTGGATGGCCTAATTAACCACAACTATAGTTCTCCGTTCCATAGCACCAGCTTGGCTTTCCTGTGGCATAACATGAGAAAATTAACGCATGAGTTTCATGGGCACTGCCAATTTATTTTTAGCGGATCAAGGGGGGAATCTGAGGACCTAATTCCTCGCTTACTTTATTTTGGAAAAAAAATGTGGCAAGTAGACTTACAATATTATATCGACAAAAGACATGACTTGGGAAATTGGAAAGCAGAAATATAGAGAAAAAGAAGACATCAACAAAGTTCTCAGTGAGCTAGGAGGATACCTTGACGAAAAAGAGGCGCAGGTTTTACTGTATAAGTTCCTAAGGGAGAACATTACTTTTACCACAAACTTGATAGCCGGCGTTGACCTATTTCCCTTCCAGCATCTGGCTATTAAGGGAATGTTTGAAACTGACTATTTTTTGGGGATATGGAGCCGGGGCTTGTCTAAATCATTTACAACTGCAATATACGCCTTCCTTGACGCAATATTCAACCCAGGCGTACAAATCGGCATTCTTTCGGCTACATTTCGTCAATCAAAAATGATATTTGAGAAGATCGAAGACATCGCTAACAAGCCAGAGGCCGCATTCTTGAGTCAATGCATAACAAAAAAATCAAAGAAGAACGACCAGTATACGCTTGAAATAGGGGACTCCAGAATAATAGCATTACCATTGGGCGATGGCTCCAAGTTGCGCGGCTTTAGATTTCATAGAATTATTATTGACGAGTTTCTGCTTATGCCGGAGCAAATTTACAATGAAGTTATATTGCCATTTTTAAGTGTGGTTCAAAATCCCACGGAAAGAGAAAAAAGGCGAAAGATTGAGGATAAACTTATTGGGCTAGGGAAAATGAAGGAAGAGGATAGATATCAGTGGCCGAGTAATAAACTAATCATGCTTTCTTCTGCTAGTTACAAATTCGAATACATGTACAAACTGTATGAGAGATTTGAGAATCTTATATTAAATGGACCTCAGGCCGGCGATGAGGGCAACGCTTCTAGAGCTATAATGCATTTTGGTTATGATATAGCCCCGCAAGACTTATACGACAGGAACCTAATAGATCAATCTAAGGCCACCATGAGCCAAAGTCAATTTGATAGAGAATTTAATTCTATTTTCACAGATGATAGTTCTGGGTACTTCAAGACTTCAAAAATGAAACAATGTACTGTATCACACGGAGATAGTCCCTGTACTGAGATAGTAGGAGAACGAGGAGCGAAGTACCTTCTCGCATTTGACCCAAGTTGGGCTGAGACGGAGAGTAGCGATGACTTTGCAATACAAGTCTTTAAATTAAATGACAGCACCAAGCAAGGGGTCCTCGTCCATGGTTATGCAGTTCCCGGATTGCCGATGAGGAATCACATACAGTACATGCACTACGTTATTTCTAATTTTAATATTGTAGCTATAGTAGGCGACTACAATGGGGGGGTCCAATTCATTCAGGCCGCAAACTCGAGTGACGTTTTTAAAAATTCAGGCTTAGAAATAAACGAAATAAGGGTCGGCTTAGATTCCCAAGAAAAATACCAGCAAGAGCTAATAGAAGCGAAGAATCAATATAATATAAACGATAAAAGAATCTGCATTCTAAGAAAGCCTACATCCCAGTGGATTAGACAGGCAAATGAGCTATTGCAATCAAACCTAGATCATAAGAAGGTGTGGTTTGCTTCTCGAGCAACTGACTCCGATTTTAGGAATCAAATTAACAAAAACATACCTGTCGACAAGCTGAAATTTTTCTCAGAAACTCTAGACCAAGGATATTCTACAAAAAAGGAAAAAATGATAGATTTCGTAGAGCATCAATTCAATATGATGAATTATACTAAGGAGCAGTTATCCCTTATACAGCTAACGACTTCAACACAGGGCACTGCGACCTTTGGTTTACCGCAGAACCTAAAGAGGCAAACGGGCCCCGGAAAGACCCGAAAGGATTCTTATTCAGCTATGGTATTGGGAAATTGGATGATTAAGATATATTATGATATGCTTGGAGCTCAGCAGGAGGAGGTTACTACTACGTTTACTCCTATGATGTTTTAGATGTCTTTTTTTAAGAAAAACATAGAGTCTAGCAAAAGAGCAAAGAAAGATATATTTGAAATAGCTAGCATAAAAAACCAAATTAGAACGCAGCCTTGTTTTTTAGTAGGCTCCGGACCTTCCTTAATGGAGTGTGATTTAAAAGCAGTAGAGGACTCAGGGTTTCCCATATTTTGCATTAATAATAGCTTCTCAAAAATAGCCCCTGATATTTGGCTAGGCATTGATGGCGTTAAAAACTTTCATCCCTCTATATTTTCATCCCCATGCATTAAATTGACGCAGTGGCCACTTCGCTATGAGGAGGTGAATGGGACTCAATTATGCGATTTGGATAATTTTTATTTTTTTAATACCGCAGAAGAAGATGACCATTCTTTTGCTGGTAGTAATATTACATTTCATTTTGAAGGAAATACCTTCTCTACAGCTATACACATATTAAACCATATAGGCTTTGAGAAAATATGTTTAATAGGGTGCGATTTTACGCACGGCAAAGGGCTCCGGTATAACCCGAAGAGCAGAAAGAAGTCGAAATTCGAAACCTGGAATAATGCTTGTACGGATTATCTAGATGTTGCCTTAGATTTTCTAAAGTTTTCCTCAGAAAAAGGGAAAAGTAAATATATCTCTTGCGGCAGTAAATCTAGGGCTAATGATTTTTTGCCGTACATGACGACGCAGGAAGCTATAGCAAAGTATCAAAGTTAACTTTTAACTTTCTTTTGAACTTTTGAGATCTTTAGTGTACTATGTTTTATGCCTAGAAAATATACAAAGTCATCTGAATACTGGGATAGATTCCAAAAAGACCCAAATAATAATCTAGAGAGCCTCCTGGAGGGTAAGGGACCAGAAACCCCCAATCCAATAACCGCCGGAGAAGGGTACTATGTTCAGGCTAGTTCCTCAAGAAACGGGGGGTCGCTAAGCGGTGGAGAAAATAACAGAAGTCGATACAACCGAGCCTCTCGGACAACAAAGATGGCGGCATATAACAATATTGCCGAGGGAATTCTTCCTTATGACTTAAAGACGAATTACGTCACAATAAGAGATGCTATTCTTTTATGCCAAAAAGCATATGGAAATATACCCATATTCAGGAATGCCGTTGATGTAATGGCCGAGTTTTCAAACTCAGAGGTGCATCTAGAGGGCAGCAATGAAAGCTCAAGAAAGTTTGTAAGGCAATGGTTTGAGAGAATAAATCTTTGGAAGCTTAAAGATCAGTATTTTAGAGAATACTATAGATCTGGAAATGTATTCTTTTATAGACTTGATGGAAAATTCACTTCTCAGGATTTTATTAATTTAAATAAAATATACGGATCTAAGGTTAAAATCTCCCAAAAAATGCCCGTAAGATATATATTACTAAATCCTTTTGATTTTATTATAGAAAGAGCGACCTCTTTTGACAGGGGGGTATATAAGAAAATCTTGAATCAATATGACCTAGAGAGATTACAAACCCCAAAAACCGAAGAGGATTCAATGGTATTTGAGTCTCTAGACTCAGAAACACAAGAATTAATACGAAGCGGAAGTTACCCTGCAGAAGGGTTGAATATAGAGCTTGATCCAGAAAAGTTATGTTATTCATTTTACAAAAAGCAAGATTATGAGCCATTTGCCATACCGTTTGGCTGGCCTGTTCTTGACGACTTAAACTGGAAGATAGAATTAAAAAAAATAGATCAGGCGATAAGTCGAACTATAGAGAATGTAATTCTGCTAGTAACCATGGGAGCGCCTCCCGACAAAGGAGGCATAAATCCGCACAATATGGCGGCAATGCAAAATCTATTTAGAAATGAAAGCGTAGGAAGGGTACTCGTAGCTGATTATACGAGCAAGGCAGAATTCGTTATACCTGACATACAAAAAGTTATAGGCCCGGAAAAATATGAGATTGTCAATCAGGACATAAGAGAGGGTCTTCAAAATATTATAGTAGGAAGGGAAAACTATTCTAGTACGCAAATAAAAGCTCAGATCTTTCTCGAAAGGCTAAAAGAATCGAGAGAGGCATTTATTAAAGACTTTCTTCAACCAGAGATCAAGAGGGTCTGCAAGCAGATGGGATTTAAGACTTACCCGAAAGTAAAATTCGAGGATGTTGACCTTAAGGACGAAGTACAGCTGCAAAGAGTAGTTACGCGATTAATGGAGTTAGGAATACTCTCGCCCGAGCAAGGCATTCATGCGCTCAAGTCAGGTCTATATCCGCAGGAGTCTGACATGCTGAATGCCCAAGAACAATTCTCCGAGCAGCGAGAGAGGGGATTATGGAATCCTTTGGTGGGAGGTGTCCCGCCAGTAGAAGCCCCTGGAGCTTCTGCAGAAAGAAAACTGAAAGAAAAAATCTCCGAAGAAAAAGGCGGAGGGGGCGCTGGAGAGTCGTCAGTTCCTGACCCCACAAAAAGAGGCGTGCCCCCAAAGGAGGCCGGGCGTCCACCTGGCAGCACTGGACCGCAGCAAGCAGCGGCGTCAGACTCTGAACTTTTCTCAATAGCAGGAATACAGAAAATAGTCGAAGAGATACAAGGCCTAGAATTACTTGCCGCCAAAAACCTCAGGAAGAAATACAAGAAAAAAAGGCTCACTAATAAGCAAAGTCAAATTGCAACAGATATAGTAAAGCATGTTGTGCTTACTGCGGAAATGGCTGATTGGGAGAAGTCATTAAATTCCAGGATAGAAAATCCAGAGACATTAATCAAATGTACGGAATTAGAGGGAGTTCTGTTGATTTCTGAAAATCACAAACTAGAACTATACCCTTCTGCTTTGTTATATCATGGGAAAAATGGGAAATCTTAATTTTTTTGTGTAATATTCATTTAATGGACTCATTTAAGTACAAAACCTCATTTGCTGCAAGGATATTTTCCGCTCAAAGCGCATTATCTACAAAACTTTTTTCCAACGCATCCATGGAGAAGTTAAGAGCTTTAATACCTGAAGGTATTGATTTGGATAAAAACATAGATTTACTGGCCGTGGCATTTAATGCTGCTGTAGTAAATAAGTTTAATAGAAATGGTGATGGAATAGATTCTGCGACCGCAATAGATTTAAAAGACTACTTTATTCATAAACCAACAAATATAGAGCATAATAAAAATAAGATAGTAGGGCATGTTGTAAATGCGTCTTTTTCTAATTTCTTGACAAATGATTTAATTGAGAACGAAGAGGATCTTTTAAACTCCACCGATCCTTTTAATATAGCATTGTCTTCAGTTATATATAAGATGGTAAATCCTGCATTTGCGGAATTGGTAGAGAAGTCCGCGAATGAGTCCGATGAGTTTGGTGGTATAGTGTCGGCTAGCTGGGAGTTGGGTTTCACTGATTATGAAATTGCGATAGGTAGTCATGATTTATGTGATGCAGAAATAATAAAAGGTTCTCAGAAAGAAGAATTCGATAAATACCTAAAAGCCAACGGCGGCGAAGGTGTTATGGATGATGGAACACCAGTAAATAGGCTTGTGGTTGGAGAAATATTCCCACTAGGAATAGGGTTCACAAGTAATCCAGCCGCTGAAGTTGAAGGGATCTATGTAGAAGATTCGGAAAAAAAAGAAGCCATTACTGAAAAAAATATTTCCCAAAAGGAAAAAACAAATGTAATTGAAAGCAAGCAACCAAATATCATTATGGAAAAAGTACTTGAAAAATTAAATGAATTCCTAGAATCATCCAACTCTTCGAAAAAGTTCTCCGAAGAAATCATAGCTAATATGAGTAAAGTTGTTCATGATGCGATCATGGAAAAGAACGAAGAATGGAAGCAAGACCAAGAAAAGTCTGACACCGAGAAAAAGGATCTCCTTGAATCCGCAGCAGAGCAAGACAAGAAGCTATCCGATATTGAAATCAAGCTTAGCTCCACCGCTGAAGAGTTAGAATCCGTAAAGTCGGAATTGCTAGCCCGCGACGCGGCAGAACTATTTAATAGTAGAATGGAACAAGTTGAAGAGGGTTACGAATTAGAGGCAGAAGATAGCAAGTTTCTAGCTCAAGAAGTAAAGGCCTTAGCCTCGAGCGAATCTGATTTCGATGAATATAAGAATAAACTTTCAGTAATTTGGCGTCATAAGAGCAAGGAATTCAAGGAGGAGCAAGATAAACTCTTCCAAGAGCGCGTTGAAGCCGAAATCAGTAAAAGGATGTCTAAATCAAGCGAGAAAGTTGCTAACGAAGATGAAGCGGTCCAAGAAGCAGTCGAGAACGCGGTAGAGGCCCAAGAAGCTATAGCTAATAACAATGATTTGGCATCCCAAGAACCTGAAACCCTAATTGAAAAATTTCAAAAAGCATTCTCTGAAGAGGATCTTGTTGAAGTTCAATACTAAATTTAAAATCACCTAAGAGGAAAAAAAAATGGCTATTAGACTACTACCATTCAGACAGTACAACGAAACTGACGTTATTAATCTCTTCGCGCTGGAAATGCGTGGAGTCGGCAATGTTGGCACAAACACGCTCAACCAACTGGATGACCCGTTTACCACTGGAGCCAATGACGCCGGAATTCTTGTTAAAATAACAGCTGGAGACATGAACGATGATCCCATCGTTTATGAGACTCGATCCTACCTAGGTAAGACCGACTATCCAAACGTAGGGCGGAACCAATACCCGGTCAACCCACTTAAGGTTCAAATGTGTAACTCGGGAGATGCGGCTTTTGGCATCACTTTGCGTCAGACTTTGACTCACGACGAAAACGGCGAGAAGCTTATTTACTACCCACAAAAGGCTGAGGAGCTTTATGCGGTACAAACCGGTCAAACCGTACCTGTTCTTACTCGAGGTCTTATAACCTTGAATCATACGGCAATAGAGGGAACTCCAGCTCTTGGCGACCCCTTAATGGTTGGTGATCGTGGCTGCTTTACTCAGAAGTTAGGACAGGGTGATTTTGCGCAACCAATCGTCGGAACAATTCTTGGGAGCGGAAGCCGAGTAACTCAAACCACAAAAGATTACTTTGCCGGAGATCCGAATGCGGCTGGTAAAGGTGGCCACTCAACTGGTAATTATTACGTCGTTAAGTTCGATTGCCAGAATGTCTCGAGGGATTCCTACCTATAAAATTGGCATAAACTTATAATTTAAAATTAAAAAACGGAAGACTAAATCATGAAAATCACTCTTAAAAACACTCCGGAGCAAGTCGAGCTGGTTAAGGCCATGGCTTCCAAAAACCGAGATACTGCTTATGCAGCTCAAATGGCTTTGGCGGAATTCATTGGCCCAGTCCTGGCCCGAGTAATCAACCAGGCTCCCACATTGAGCAACATGTTCACGCCATTCAGCTTCAATGAAGATGATAGCCCGAGCTTGCCGCTTGACCTCTATTACGACATTACTGCTGCTGACTATATTAAAGTATATAGTACAAGTGTTCCAGGCGGTCTGCCAACTAATACAGTAACGCCGATCCAAAGCGAAATGAAGTTCACGACCTATCGTTTGGATAGCGCCGTAGACTTTGACAAGCGATATGCCGCACGTTCACGACTCGATGTCGTAAGCAAGAGCTTCACTCGTTTGGCTCAAGAAGTTTTGCTCAAGCAGGAAAACACTTCCGCCGGCCTCGTTCTAGGCTCCTTGGCTGACGCTGAGACCAACGGCAAGAAGCACGTTATCACAGGTGGAAGCTCTTCCGTCCTTCTCCTTGATGATTTTAATCGTCTCTTAACCCTCGCTAAGAGGATTAACACCGCATGGACGGGTGGTACTCCCGAAAACCGCATCAAGGGCATTACAGACCTTATTATATCCCCTGAAGTGGTTGAGAGCCTCCGTGCAATGGCCTACAATCCAATCAATAGTACTGCTGCCAAGGGAATCGCTGTTTCCAGTCAAGCAGGCGCTTGGGTTCCCGCTACTGATAGTATGCGTGAAGACATTTACCGTAACGCCGGCATTCCCGAGTTCTACGGAATCGGAATTACCGAGTATAATGAATTGGGCCTCAACCAGAAGTTCAACAAGCTCTTTGCTAAGCTTGGCGGAACCGACGGGTCGGGCGGCTCATTTGCTGCTGCCACCGATGAGCTTTGTATTGGAATTGACCGCAGTCGCGAGTCGATGCTTCGTGCAATTGCGACTGACTCTGAAACCGGAGCCGAGTTCCGACTCTTGCCGGACGATCAGTATAGCGTTCGCCAATCGAAGATTGGGTACTTTGGCTCCCTCGAAGAAGGTCGAATGATTATAGATTCCCGTGTTCTTACTGGTATTGTTATCAACGCTGCCTGATAAGCGTTTACATAAACCCTTTTCCAAGAAATCCACCTTTATGGTGGATTTTTTGTTTCTCAAGTTTACTATACTTGTGTAATCAATATTAACAAGGTAATAAGGAGAAATTATGTCCAAAAAAAAAGCAGGAAAAAAACAAATAAAATTTGCCGACGGAAAATCGGAAGATCCAGACATTGAAAGCCTAGAGGAAATACTAGGCCACACAAAGAACAAAACTTTCTCGCATGCTTCACAAGAAGAGCTTGAAGAGGAATTGGCATTTATGAATTTAAGTTCACTACAAGAACTAGCCGTAAGGTCTGAAGTTTTTCCGTCGGGAACAAAGGTTTCCTTGAAGAATAAATTAATTAAAAAATTCAAGACGGAAACAGCGGGTGGTGCAAAAGGTACGCTAGCCTTCTCCAGACCTATAATAGACCCCAATGGAGAGGCTGGAAAGGATGCATTAAAGTTTCTCAAGGAACACTTCTGAAATGCTCGACCAGCTCGGCAACTTAGCTAGTGGGATTCTTGTCACTGAGTTCGACAATATTACTGGCTATGGAGACAAAGTCGCGGAGTTAAATTTGATATCCGGTTATTTAGGAGAATCAATTGGAACTCTTAATATACTGATAAACCAGTCATATGCCCTAGGAACAGGAAGCATAGAGTCCAATGGGCGCGTAGTACCCCCATTAAAGGATGAAGAGGCGTCCATAATGGCTAAGATGTACATGAAGGATTATTACTATAAGCTCGCGAGAAATACGCTTAGAGGCCTCGCTACCTATTCCCCGTCCTCCGCTCCTACCAGCGCCGACTTGTGGACAGAAGTCAGGGAGGGCGACTCTTTCATAAGGCGGATTCCTCTAGTAGCTTCTCCCACTGTAAAGGAGAGGTCTGCAAGAGTAATAAATGACTTAGCCAAAGATATGCAAAAGGATTTGGAGAAAATGGTTCATTATTACAACATGTATGGCGCGCTTCCCCGACAGGTATTTGGAACCGACGTGTATAATGCGTGGGGGAACTACATAGAAAGCCCTGGTAATTATGGGAAATATGGGAACTATTAGAACCCGCTTATCTTCATTAAGTCTTTCATGTCTAGGGATCCGCCTTTTTTAGCGGCTTCGTCATGAAGCGAAACCACTTTTCCATCGCTTTCGTCTAGCCCAACATAAGCGTAGTCTTCCTTGGTGGCTCCCATTAGAGTAGTAGCTGAACCGTCATCCCGATTTACGGCTTTATTCATACGACCCCTAGCTTCATCAGATATGCTTCCGTAGTCTAGTATGGCCTTAGGGTCTTTTCTGATGGATTGAGGTATCTTATCATATCGCTCAAATATATTCTTAAAGATACGAGTGTATGCAATTAATTTTAATTGATTATCTGTTAGAGCTACAATGGGCTTTCCGAAAAAACCCATAGGGTCTTCGCAGAATGGATAATATATATAATAAAACTCTTCTAAGCATAGTTGCTGTATCTCTTCCTCGGCAAATTTTTCCATATAATCATTATTGATGGTAATGAATTTTGCATAGTAACTATGGTCGACTTCGTCAAAGTCGCAGTCCTTTACAACTCTATTCTTTAAGTCGGCGTCCTCATACAAAATACTTGCGAGAAATATATCATTAGCTCTATTAGAGGCATAGCTTTCGCATGTTGTCCCGAAGATCTCTCTCTTTTTGTACTCGAGCTTATATATTTCTTCCTCAGTGCGAAAAATGTCCTTATTTACTTGGTCTATCTGAGACTTTAAGCTAATTGCCTTTTTGTTTGCGTGCAGAGATTCCAGGAAAAGCCTCCTTGAGGATATTGAAGATTCATCCTTTGTGGTCCATATGCCCTCTTCTTTATAGAACGAGAAGCAGTCTTGGTCGGTCATGAGACCTTTACTTTTAGCTCTTGCGAAGTTCTCGTCGTAAGCGAATCGCATCGACACTCTCTCGTTAGAGTGGAAGTGCCGAATAAAGACTTTTTTTTTGTCTAAGAGATAAGTAGAATAACCCTGAGTTATATCTTGAAATATTTCTCTATATTTAGAGACTTCCAATTATACATTACCTTCGTCGAAGTCCTTGTCTATGTTCTTGAAATCTTCTTCTGTAGGGGCTGCGGAAAAATACCAAAAACTAACAAGCGTAAAGAGTTTATCCTTGCCGGCGCCAGCAATACTTTCAATAATGGTCGCGTCATCCTCATCGCTTTCCTCAATCTGGTGGAGAGCTTCTTGTTTTTCTTCAAATGTGTCTCCGCTAACGAATGGGGATTCATCGCCGTATTCATCGGATATTGTGGACATGTTTAGAGCGTACCAGCCGATTACTCTATTTTGAGCTTTCACGTCCGCAGTATGATTAAATAAATTATTATACGAAATTTCCAGATCCACGATTTCTCGCCGAAGAGATGCAATATCTTTTTGGACTTCTGTAATTTTCTTTTTATCTTCAGCAGAGGGTTTTTTATTTGATTCTACTTTTCTGAATAGATTTTGTTTCTCCAAAAGTTTCGCATAGCATTCGGTTAGTTTTTGGGCGTCCTCCTCTGAGACGAGACCTCCTGAGTCGCTGTATTGCTTGGCAAGCATAGCTCGAGTCATAATACCCTTCTTTATGCACTTGCTCATTTCAATGCTGTATTCAAGCTCCGCCTCTTCAACCTGACGCCGTGTTGGCCGGTAGAAATTTACGGAATAAGGCTTCTTTACCTTTTTTTTCTTAGTGATGGTTTTTTCTTTACCATCTTCCTTGATTACCTCGGAGACTTCCTCGGTGATTTCCTTTTCTATAGTGAATGAGTGCAGTAGTTTTTTCATTATTGTTTAAAATTGAAATGTATTGTGAATTTATTTAATTCTGATTCTATATTTCTAATCGCATCGTTTCCTATATCCAGTATTCTCTTTCTTATATGGTTCAGCTTCTCTTCGTCCATGTAGTTCGCCTGGTTCAGTAATGAATGATATTCTTCTGGCAAGGATTGTCTAAGCTTGTTGAAATGAATAGTATGCTCCGATTGCAGGTCTTCGACTAAAAAAAGAAATCCCTTGAATAAACTTTTTGTATTTTTCTCTATAGCTAAAGACAGTAATTGATTATGCATTATTTTATATAATAATATTAAAACCACTTTTTTCTAATTGAGTGTAATACAACTAAATGGCAGACTTATTTACTAGCTCAGAAAAATCAGACCTAGAATCTATATTTGATGATTTGCATGATACATTTGGAAGGAACGTGATTGCGTATAAAGAAGCTACAAAAACAATAATTAGCACTAATACGGACTTTAACTATTTATATAAAAATGTTCAAGGGGATGCAACAAAGACAATTAGAAAAGTCGCACAATATAAAACTATAAAAGCTAGAATCTTATACGAAGATAAGCAACGCGAAACACTGTACGACGCCGAGACTAGTTCTCAAATCAAGGTAGATAGGCCCGTGGGCAACGTTAGAATGAAGGTGAACAAGGAAGGGTATCTATACCTCAAGGACTCTAAAAGAATAGAGCTAGACGGCAAAAACTTTGTATTCGATAGCGAGGTTCGCCCATTCGGTCTTTTCTCTCCAAATTATTATACATTTTATCTAAGGCCAGCAGAGTAATGAACTTAGCAGTAAGAGTTAAGCTGAATAGGTCAGCCTTAAGGCAAGAGGTCGCGGCTCAACTGCCAAGAGTTATAGGCGATACGGTAAAAAAGGATTTATACAATAAATTTTTATCAATAAAGAGTCTATTCATCAAAGAATTCGAAAAACACCCCATAACAGAGGAAGTAAGAGCGGGGGCTAGCAGCCCAAACATAAGCGGAATACTAAGCGGATACGGAAACCTGTATTCTTTTTTTGGATTTGATGAGGCGGACCCTACGTCGGGGGTAATGAGGCTACTTAATGAAATGCAATTTTCATTCACTAACTTCAACCGGCGCCAAATGGCATCCTTTAGGGTTCAGAATTTCCCCACTATATCAGCCATAACAGAGGTAACTCCACTGCCTTGGGCGCCAGGCTTAAGCTGGGCTTATGGCGTGCATAGGGGCAACGTGCCTAATTTCGGAAATTATTTACATAAGGACTGGAAAGGCAGTCGAAGCGGAAAAGGCTTGCAAGTTCCTCATGAAATAGAAAGCAGGAGCATGAGCTCAGATAAGACATACATTATTGGAATGCTAAAGACGTACAACAAACTCTTCAGAGGTATAACTCCATGAAGCCGCAGTTTCAACACAAAGCAACCACCAGTTTCGTGATGTGGCTTGATCATTACTTGCCGTCGAAGCAAGAGGCGTTTTCGAATAAAACCGGGTTATTTTACTACATGGAAGACGATTCAATGGATTCAACTTACTACTCCTACTCCAGCCCGTACAAGCAATGGCTGACGGACTCTGGGGTAAATGGTGCAGAAGTAATAGCATCGGTAAGTGGCGCAGGAGGAGAAGCTTACACTAGGGGCAGTGGAGTCGTCTTTGATTTCGATAACGGACGAGTATTATTACCTAGAAGTACCTTCTCGAAGAGTGAGCAGCTGAGTGGGACATTTGCGGTAAAAGATTTTAATATATATCTTACGAATGAAACCGAGGAACATTTAATAATCGAAAGTAAATACGAAGCGAATAGCAGATTCAGCGTCAACGCCTCCGGAATAAAGCCCTACGACCCGGTAGTTCCATGCGTTTTTGTCTTATCGAATGACACGCAAAATACTCCATATGCCTTCGGGGGGGAAGACCTTACTACAATTTATTACAGACTCGTGGTTTTTGCGGAAAATCTTTATCAATTAGACGGGATGTTGTCAGCTTTGTCTGACGCGCATGCATCTTCCTTCAATGACGTGGGGTATGATATATACCCACTGAATGAGTATGGAGATTTAAAGAATAGTGGATTTTCTTATGCGGATGTAGTGAGGGGCAGCACTGATTGGATGTATATAGATAGAGTATTTTCGTCCAAGATCAGCAAAGATGTCGGAGCAAAAAATAATCCAGGAATTTTTTTAGGATTCGTAGACATGGAAATAGCTAAATCTAGATTTCCTAGAATTTGAGTTTTTTGTTCCCAAAAGTCGTATTTAAATGTAATAGAAAGTATATACACATTTAACACATAAAATACAATGGCAACTTCAAGAAATAGAGTAATTTATCAGAGCGAGGCTCTCTTTGTAAGCCCGACCGCCACAGGCGGACACTACACCGGAGCAACCCGAGTTATCGAAAATAAACCGACAGACGTGCTTTATGCTGGAGGATCCTGCCTGAGGCAGATCAAACGGGTGCAATCCGCAAACTATAGCTTTACGGTAAATCGCCAAGACGTAAACGAATATGGGAAATTATCCAGGATTGATTCGGTAGTTGTTGATACTCCCACCGTAAATATGGATTTCTCCTATTACATTACCGATGGAGAAAACGAACGCCTATTAGGTTTTGTTATTGACGGACAAACCAGCACCATGAGCGGGCACTTTGATCCGACTGTTGGAGCTGGACAGAATTATTTTATACTTACCGTACCCGAAGGGCAAGATGCCATTGCGGGAGATATTTCGGCTTTAGCAGCAGACAAGTCGGTAATTGCTTTAGGTAATGGTTACATAACCGACTATAGTGTGGAAATGGCCGTAGGTGGAATGCCTACGGCGTCAATTTCCGTTGAGGGATTCAATATTCTGAGTAGTACCGGTTATAGCAATATAGATATCCCCGCAATTGATCCCAGAAACGGATCTAAGTGTTGCGATAAAAGCTTTACGATACCTGCTGCTACAACTGGAGCCGGAGTAAGTTGCTTGCGCCCAGGAGATATTACTTTAGACCTTCAGAATGCAGCCCTAATGTCGAAGCAAGTCAGTGGGGACGCTATGAGTCCCTTACCGGGATCTGCTCATGTTCAAAGCGTTAGCATTAATATACCAATGTCGCGCACTATTCTTCAGCGACTCGGAAATACATTTGGCTTCTCCAGGGAGCTGGATGTTCCTCTTACTGCGACAATGACGGTGAATGCTCTTGTAGCTGATCTTAAGACAAACGGAGAAATGAATACGGACACCGACTTGCTTTCTCTTCTCTGCGGAGAGCACAAGAAGGATCTAAAGGTAACCCTTCATGACCCCACTTGCTTGCAGTGCGACTATAACCGCCCCAGCGGAATGATCTTTGAGCTTAAGGGGGCTCTACTAGAGAGCGAAAGCTATAGCTCATCCATAGGAGACAACAAGACAGTCGACTTGACGTTTTCAACTCAAATAGGCGGAGTCACTGACACTACGCTAGGAATGTTTATTTCCGGCAGTAACAAGTCCGAAGACAATTTTGGACGACCTCCGCAAGTAATAGGGGATACCCTGACATATTGGCAGCCGATTGATGAAAAATATCCAAATGGCTGATATATTTAAACTTAAATAAACTTTAAATACACCGCAGGGGCTCCTGTGGTGTATTTTTATGTATGGGGGCAAGGAATTATATATCTCATTATTTGCTTGGTGTTTTCGTAAGCGACTATACCGGTGCGGCTCCAAAAAATAGCCACGATCTAATAAGATTAAACAGGGTTCAAGATTCATCATTTTCAATCAGCCCACAAAGAGAGTCAATAAAGCAGTTAGGTACGGAGCACTATTTAGAAGAAAAAATAGTTTATGCTCCAGAAGTCAATTTCAATTTCTCCTATTTATTAACCGATGGACATAATGAAAAGGCTCTGGGGCTAAATATTTATGCCTCAGGAGACCCGCAGCCTTCTGCCCTTGAGTCCCCAATAGGACCGATAGGAAAACCATTTCTTAATAAGGTGGAGGAAGATAAAAACATCTTCCTGGCAATTTGCCCACAAGGAGGCAGGAGTGTTTCTATTAATGAGGTCAACCATCAGGTAACCACTGGGGATTTCGTGGGAAATGACATTATAGGATTTGGGAATTGTTACTTAACGGATATGTCGATAGAGGCGTCTGTCGGCGACATGGCTAAAGCCTCGGTTTCGTTTGCGGCGGCCAATGTGAATTACAATTGCTATGGGAGAAGGGGGGATGGTTTAAATCCGGAGCCAAATCCACTTATGTCAAAGTATAGCGGGGTTCCCAATCCATCAATTAACACAGAAAAGGGGACATATCCAGGATATTCGGGATTCAATTTCATTCAAGACAATTACGAGCCATATGATTCGGCGTTATTGCCTGGAGATATTTACTTAACCCTTGAAAACTTGGATTACGGAGGACATATATTAAAAGAAGATAACTCTACTTGTAATTCAGGGCCTCTTGCCATTCAGGGATTCAAAATCAATCTCCCGATTAAAAGAAAAAGTCTTTATGGATTTGGGTCAATGTATCCATATTCTCGAAAGATGATTTGGCCCCAGGAGGGAGTTTTGGATATCACCCTTCATGCCGACATATATAAAACGGGATCCCTGAGTAAACTACTATGCAAGGATGAGTTTTACGACTTAATGATCCATCTTAAAAGAAGAGAGTGCCCTTGGCCCTGCGAGCCCGGAAGCGCGGACGCAATAACATATAGAATCTCTAATGCAATATTTAGAGGAGAATCATTCTCGCACTCAATGGGCGACCTTGGCAAAGCTCAAATTTCTTTTTCATTTCAAAACACGCAACAAACGGGAATGTACATGAGCGGATCGTTCCCAATAACTCCGACGGTTTTGGCACAGGAAAATCTTGCAGAGTTTTTAACCCAAGATCAAAAGGCGATTGCCTTTAGTCAGCGCTCTACGCTTTTTTAGTCATGCCAAGCCAATACAATAAGAAGCCTATAAGCCAGCTAGCTCGTCCGACTACTAGAGACGCATTTAATGATGTAATAATAACTATCACAGGGCACGGGACTGGCACCCCAACAGAGCCCGATGAGGACGGTAATACGGATGGCACTGCATCGACAAAATCAATACAGAGTATGTATTTGCCGACAATTAGTCGTTCGGACACACTTATACCTGGAGGTTTCATAAACGAGAGATCTGAAAACTATCCAAGAGGGATGGGGGAGATAGACTCAAGATTCAAATATAATATATATTCAGGAATTCGATATTCCGAGGATGATAATTATCGCGGAGGATCTTATTTTGTCTTCAAGGGTATAACGGGAGTAAGTGGCATTTATATTAGTGGAACCGATGGAAAAGAAGACGCGCAAGAGTTCCATTTATGGGCAAATGGGCCCGATACGGTAATCAACAGGGGTTCGGTCGTCAGTAACGATAACGGACTAGAATTTGCAGCAGGCATACAAAACGGCCTAATAGAGTTGCGAACAATAGTTGGCTCCGGAGATATAAGAACGAGAATAAGTGAAAATGATGATGTTATAATTGTAGAGCCGGCAGAACCAAACACTATTATAATAACACCCAAAAGCTTTGATGGGCCTCTCGGAATAGGAGAAATAGGAGATTATAATAGAGACTTAACTGAAATTGACGACACAACTTACAAAATGCATTTTGTGAATGAAACTATATACAAGATATCCGATACAATAAAAAATCCAATAATAGGGCTAGATAGAGATATATTAAATAAAAATGGGACATCTGCAATTTTAATAACAAATAATAACACTAAATCATTAACATTTGGCTCAGTAGGTGACAGCGCAAAGAGGCTAGCTATATATAAACAACTTGGGAATAACAGCTTTGTTAAGGGGGCTGAGAATCACATTTTCATGAAATACGTAAGCGGGACAAGGAATGTTTGCGGAGATCCGGGGGCGTCCGCGAGTGAGGTTAGTCCAACTATATTTTATTCAATAACCACCCCTAGGAGTCCATACTTCTTATCCCCACCTAGCGCAGGCCAGAGGAGGCGCTTTAGGGAGTCAGAAGAATTAGCTGAAGTCGCCCGACTAAGACAGGAGGCACTTCCGGTTGAGGGGGGTGCTAAATCATACCCTAAGTTCACTGAAGCTTTGGGAGCGCTAGCAGTCCCAATGGCAGTTGCATTTGATGGAGTAGATATGGGGGACGGGAAAATGGTTTATAGCAAAGACGGTGCCGTATCCCCGGCGCTTGTTTATGCAAGAGGTATGGGGCTAACGCAAAATATGCTTAAGAGGGTAGAGAGTGTAGCCGTGGTGCTCGCTACTCCTGGCTACGAAAAGAAAGTTTCTCAAAATGTTAATCCGGATGATTATAAGCCGAGCACAGGCGGTGCCGATAAATACGACTTAAATTTTGATGCAGTTAATTTCACAATAACTCCAGAGGTTTCATACATGACGCCTCCAATGCTTTTTTTCGAAAGCCCAATCGATGGCAAAAAGGTTACGCCCATCGACTGGAGCTTTTCTACTTGGTACCAAGGATTGTGGCTTAAAGGATATCAAGACTTAGGCGATGGCAAAGGCGTCAAGAAAGACCGTTGGGTAGTAAGGTCATTCAACCATCCTACTACGCCCTCTCCCACTTTAGGGAAGTACACACCTCTCCTCACGAAGAGAAGCGATATCAAATTCAACGCTAGTGCAACCTCAGAAAATGCATTGGACAATTCAGACAATTTCACTGTCGAAGAACTTGCTAATCTTGGCATCTTTAGAGGAATAAACTTCGGGCCAAATACAGTTGCCGCCAATTCCCGCTGGTTTGGGCTTGCTATTATCACTAACCCTCAACAGATTTCAGGGCCAGGCACGCCAGAACAGGCCGGCAAGCCTTATGATAATACATCAGTAGGAGTGACCGACAAATGGGAATATATGAGCATAGCCTTCCCGACTAGTGACAAGGCAAAGGGGTCAAAAAAAATCCCAAATGAATCGCGAGATGGATGGACCGTAATAGAGGAGATTTACTTGCCCACTTTAATCGACGCAAATGGCAACGAGGCAGCCTTTCTCCCAATGATTAGTAAGAACTACCTCAGGGGAACCCGAGATAGTCTCAACCAACCCAAAAATAGTTGGATTACAAGCAGTTTGGGCGATCAGCAACTGATGTGGAACTGGTCGGGGGTTGCAACCGCTGATGATGCAAAAAAACTTGCGAAAGTAATAAACTCCATCGCTGCGATAGCTGCCGCGTGCGAAGGTTTTAGCGCGTTAAGGATGCCAAACGAACTCGCAGAAGGCATTGGCGAACAATTTATATCCGGGCCGATATTAGATCGTAAACCAGTCGATGGCTGGACTAGTTTGAACTGGCAAAGATTAGGAAATTTGGGGGCGGCCAAAAATAGGAGTGCGTTTGCTGCGAGGTTAACTGGGCATGGAGGAACGTTCAGTACGACGGTATCGACTTTCTGGAGCGACGGCACCTTTGTGATTCCGAGCGAGTTTATTACGATTAGACTTGAAAGCCGGAAACTCAAATCAAGCAATGGGAGCGGGGAGTACTCCGTATATGATTTGGCGTGCCTAGAGATAGCCGATACCTACAAAAGGTTTGGTAGATCATCCGACGCTAATGTGGAGATTGTACAAGGCTTAGACGTCCAAAGATGTCTTGCTAATAGATTGCAGGTTAAATTTTCCACAACTAAAGCCGGATCTAAATTTGATAGAATATAATGAGCGACTATAGCACCGAACCAAAAATCACAAGCATATCCAACCTGGAAAGTATCAGCGCCCAAGTCGGCCTTGTCGATGGGCAGGCAGTTGATCCCCGCAATGATGTTGTAATAGTCGTTACTGGGGCCGGCGGCTCTCCTCAAAAGCCACAGACTTTAAGATCTACCTTTGATAGCTTGCCGTGGATATACAGCGGGAGAAATGTTGGAGGGGGAACAGGAATTTTCGACAAGCAAGTCATATACGAAGAACGCGGAACTACCTCATATGGACTAGCCATGAAAAGCTTACTTCCATATTCCCCCGTAAAGATAGAGGAGAGCGAAAAAGGGGATCACCTCAAATTCCACCTTGACAAAAATACGCCAGAGAGCGGGATATCCGGACCCTGGGGCGCTGAAGTTTTCCACAAGTCCGACGAACAGGCATTTTACTTCAACACCGTGACGGGCACCGGAGGGCTTCATGCGAAATACCATAAGAACGATTCTTATATAGTTATTGATACTATGCCGGAGAAATTCAAAGTTATAGACGCCTCTCCATATTTCATGAGATTTGAAGAAGACACATGTTATGTAGTAGATAGTGCAATAACTAATTTAGAACTCCACCTAGACGGAGGTTTGAAGTCTTCAATTTCCCACAAAAACGGAAGAACTGCATTTATCTCGGCGCCAGAGACTTGTTTAGAGATAACATTACTGAAGGCGGACGGAATATATATATCCGAAAGAATGAATCCGGGGATGATGAATAAAGGCAGTTGGAATTACATACATTTGCATTACACCAGTGGAGTAAATGGGAGATACCTTAATCCGTTGGGAGAAATCACAGAGTGGGATGTTAAGAAAAATAAATTCACGATGGGTGCATTTGCCGAGATCGGCACAACGCCCCCGTATGATACAACAAATATAGTTACGGTTGAAAAGGTCGCTCAAAATAGAACCCAAGCAGGAATACCGGAACTTCAACACGTAAAGTATACTCCATTTGGAGAAAGCCGGACGCTTTACGAGACTCCATGTTTCGACACCTGGTCCCAGTCCGTTGAGCCTTTGGTATTTTATTCAATTTATAGCTGATGCCTAATATATTTTCAGGAGAAATATCAGGACTAGATATCCCAATCTACAATCCTGTTGAAAGGCAAGATTATGTTGACCTGAGAGAAACTTTGTTCGTTGTCTCCAACAAGAAAAAGGATATGGAATATGGAGTTTCATTAGATAAGATTGTTGGGGCTGCGGGTGGCGGGGCGGCATTGTTTTCAGACGTATACCCCCCTTTAACCTCAGGAATGTCTCAGGAGTATTTATACGGGCATACAGAAAAAAAAGACTTAACGGGCCTTGTATATAGAGATCAATACACGGGTAATTGCTTAAACTTCAAATCTATTTTAGGAGGGAGAGAAGATGGGAAAGGGAAGAAACTATATATAGAATGCCATGGAGATAGGGTATCGCCAACGGGGCTTATTTTAAAAATCAAGGCAAACCTCTTGGGAGGGGCAAAAAACCTGCAAGAGTCGTCGTTATATTTTCCAACAAAATGGTCTGACGACCATACTTATTTGGGCTCAACTTATAGTGGGGTATTGCCCGCAGGCTCAATGATAGTAAATGGACAGCCAAATCCGGGATCCATGATGATTCGCGGAGTGACTGGGGCAGGAGGAGTTTTAGTTAGCGGGCTAAAGGGGCAAAAAATGACGCACTGGTCGCCAAACGAAATCTCTTCAAAAGTCTCGGATCGCGGGGCAGGCGACCCACTACAAGCGGCGTGGGTAGTCGCAGAAGGAGAATACAACAAGGGCGATGGGGATCCCGCATGCTTGCTGAATAAGTATACGAGTACAAGAAGCGGAATTGCGGAAGCGTACATCCCTAATCAGATATACTCAAGGGGATATGTAGGGTCCATATCAGAGGAAGAGAAAATGTTTTCAATATCCGACCAAGGGTCGGCGATAGGGTATCTTAGTTGTAATAATAACTCTCCTCGCCAGCTGGATTTTTCTAGAGATAGGGTGATATTCTTGAATACGGCTCCTGGATTAGGGCAGTACTCGCAAAAAACTTCACTAGACTTCATTCCAGTTAATCTACAAAAGGGAACCGTCCTTACGTTGATAGTTGCCCCAAGAGCTCCTTATGTATCTATGATAGGTTTCAGGGCCCAAGGGAAAGTGGGAGTGGATAGGGCTATAGTGAATTTAGATGAAAGTATATTTAGCGTAGTGGGAGACAATCCATTCCCTCATGAAAATCAACCATTCAATAAAGGCGGCTCCGCAACCGAAGCTATAAGAATTCATATGCTATGTCAGAGCGTTTTACCTCCAAAAATTCTAGTTTCTTTCAATGGAATTGAGTCGGATTTAAAGTGGAATACTAATTTGCATTTCACTGATAGGCTTGGCGGTGATAAAGACGCAGTGGACCAGTCGAATTATTCCTTCGCATCCAATACGGACTTTACTATGACTAAACTGACTAATAAAAACGTGAAGTCGTACCCCCGTAAATATGGAGCGTTTTATCCATCCGTAGGTATAATGGGGTACGGTCTAGCAATGAATGCGACAAATACTAACAGCCTGCCCCTCGCAGGCGATATTAGTCAACCAGAGATGGAAGCTGAGGGGATGGCTCTTGAAGAACTTCCATCTGCTGGCGAGAATTTTATTAATTCGCTTAAAATGGGATTTAATGGAGAAGCTTTCTCAACACCACTAGCTCATTCGACAAAAAAAGGGATGAGCAAAAAGTTCGGAGGCACAAGTGAAGAAATGTTTCCCTATTCGGCATGCGGAAATAATAATACATTTATGATTGGAAATATAGCTACCGAAAATGAAGATCTAGAAAGCTATATGTTTTTTACGGGATCAGATTATAGATACGACAATACAGGACTAAACTTACCATGAAGCATTTCGACAAATTTTCCAATACGATATCTAACAGTCAAGAATTCTCCTATCGAGAAGTCCAATCACTTACAGATGAAAAAGTTAGACCTCTAAGATCTAGCACGCATACGGCTGGAACCGCGACTACTGAAGCTACAGGCGATATGGAGAAAAGCGTAACTCCTCTGGATTACTGGTACACAAAAACGGTCTCAGAGGCAAAGTATATAGGTCAGGCAAGGTCAATATGGACAGGAACTTGCGGGGATCGTGATTTTATATATGTATTATGGAGAAGGTCTCTTGAAGATAAGGGGCATGCCAGAGTCCCGTGGCCGGATTTCTCCATGAATAAAAATAAAAAGGCACAACTCAAACACAACACTTTAACTAAAGAAGAATACTTGCGCCTTGACCCTGAGGAAGAACAGAACTGGGAGCTGTACAATAATTGGCATGAGCAGTTTAATTTCCTGGATAGAGTAAGATTTTTGACCAATAATATATTTCTGCCTTACCGCGAGCAAAACACTAATAAAGACCGAGTTGCGGGGCGGCAGTTTACGGATACTATGATGCAGTATGCAGGAATGGATTATGCCGAGTACCGCTCCAATTGGAGCTTCTCACAAAATCCACGAAGCGTTACTTCATTTAAGGCGACTGACTTCTTAATGTTAGGTACTGATATTGACTATTATTTCAGGAAATGGTCAAGCTTGCAACAGGGGGAGGATGACGATAATCAGGCGAAAGAAACAAAGGATCGACTATACGGAGGAAAGATAAAAGATGCCTCGATGGCAAGGATAGATGCTTGGGTTAATGTTTTTAGACGAATACTACAAAGTGACCAACTGTATCAATCTCCAAAACATTCATTCAATTGGGTTACGTTCGCAGAGCCTCGAGCAGAAACCGCTATAAAAACTTATGAGGTGCAAAATGGGAAAATAGAGCTCGTGTCGGAATTAAGCTTGCCCTTATGCATAAGCGACTTCTGGTACGCTGGAGCCGCAAAACAAGACAATCCGACTTTGATGGATTTCTTCCATCTAGATGGGTATAATGCCGGCGACGGCGAAAAGAATCTATTAGTGGCGAGTCTGGGATGCGAAGGCATAAGAACATTTATTAGGAAGCCAGACGGATCACTAGATGCGGTAGATTCCTTTGGAGAAAGGAAGTATAAAACAGAGTCAAATAGTCCTTACACTACATTCCTACCAGAACCGAACTTAAACCCAGAAGGTAATAGTGCGGAGGATGCGCAACCTTGGGAGAAATGGTGCTCAATGCCACCGTATGAAAGCAAGAGCGTAGCCTTTGACAAAGATAGCTGGGAAAAGTATTCAGCGATTGATTCTTGTTCGGATATAACAAAAGGCTTTAAGCAATCTTTGGAGACAGACCAGAATAGAGCTCCATACCTGTCAGACGGAACGAAAGCGGAGGATGCAGAAGGGTTTCCCTCTATAGGCGAGGAAGAAGGCAAGATCCCCTTCGGGGGTAGGTTTTATAGGGATATTGACATTGAGGCTGGATCCCTTGACGTCTTAAAAACAGCCTTCCTCCCAACTCCTCCACTAAAAATAATAGCAACTAAAGTTAAACTTCACAAGCGAGCCGGGGATGCATATTTGAGATTATTTGTTCCTAATTTAGGTCATTTAAATTTCACGAGGCTAAACCTTGAGGATACGCCAAAAAACGAAAAGGTCTTAGATTTATTTCCAAACCCTGCGTGCCCACCAGTGAAAAAGCTGAAAGAGGGAGAAGTCCGTGTGAAAACTAAAGGGGACTGCGAGAATAAAGATGGATTCTATGACGACCCGACGAAGCTTGGAAGAGGTACTTCTGATATAAGGGCGTCGTGGGCGTTAGGTGGATGCTTCTCCTCGTATGTTTCAAACTGGCCCTCGCTAGGTTATAGATGCCAACCGGTACAAGATGGATTTATTTTCCCAAAAAATTGGGCAATAGGATATAATCCGAGAGATATTACTTATATATATGAGCAAGGTATACCTCAAATAAATAACATATACCAAGGAGAAATAGATGCAAGTTTTGCGCTAGGAGACATGCTGGAGGCTGCTGACAGTAACGAAGATTCGGAAATTTCTGCGTCTGGATTGAAGAGGCAGTTCCAATTCTTGGACGCAGTCAGAAAAAAAGGCATTGGGGGCGTCGCAGTTTTTAGGATAGATATGACTACTGGCCTATTCGAAAGAGGCATGGGGTCAATACTGTTTACGCAGAACGACAGGTCTGATCCGGAAACTAGATTTGCAATGCCTGCAGCCATCGAAGGTCTTGAAGGATCCAAGGCCTTTTGGGATGCCCGTAACGATTCCGTGGCTCAGATAGGGTCATTTCAGAGAATGTTTCCCGGAAAGACAAATACGAGTTACCAATATTATAAGAAATTAAATAGTGCAGGAGCCATTGTCGACGGCAATTCCTATGATAGGCTGCCTTATAGTGTGGGAGCGGGCGGCGCTAGCGCTGCGATCAAGTTGGATTTCTTAAAAGAACTAGGAGCTAATGGACCTGGGTCTCACCCGTGCTCTGATCTAGACATAGAGGAAGTGGACGGTGAAATATATATAGTAACCAATGGATTTAATGCCCCATTTTATGACATGCTAATTGGTCGAGATATTAACACTTTGCTTGGCGAAGGTTACAAGGTAAGGGATTACCATTTATACAACAATAGAAGCATGCTCGCAGAAATGCTTATGATGGTGCAGGAGGGATCGGGGGTGCTCCCGATAGAAAGAGCAAGAGCGGTATACGAGCAGGGTGGGCTAACTAATCAAAAATTCAAGTATGGGGCTTGCGGAAATAATCATAGGTTTTTATTTTGGAGATGGGATAAAAGCGAATGGGCGCAAAACCAACCGAATAATCCGTATAAAGCTGAGATGATTGCCAAAAGAACAGGTTTTGCCGGCGAAGCTTTATTGGGGTCCTCGGTTCAGCATCGGCCGTTTTACAGGAACGCATACACGGACCTAGCTTTCAACGGGTCGAGGTTTCCGGTAATGGGCAATACCCTTACTCTCCTCTCGAAAGGTGTGCAGTCCTGGCAAATAAAGGGAAAACCGTATCCATTAAATCTCAAATTCAATGCCAGGACAGCAAGTGATTCTCCCGATACATTTCAGACAATCTGGTTTAGCGGGGGGGCTTATAGATCCACAGAGAGTAGAGGAGAAGACTTTACGATTAAGTTTGCAGATGCTGACCCGACTAACAGAGATTTCCTGGGAAAATCGTTTTCGGGGGCAGACGGAGGAATGGTTTCTTTGGGCGGTTTTGACTGGCTAGTGGGCGTAGGAATAAATAACGCTAGCGCGTCTAACACAGAAACTTGGTTTCCTACTGTTGCTGAAGGAGGGCTTAAGGTTCCGTCCTTAAATGTTCAGGGCGTGAATATTAATTGGCTCAATATTGAAAATTTAAATGACGTCGGCAAAGACGCCACTCCGGGCAAAATATATGATGCGATGCCGGGAGCTTCTGTTATCGATAACTCGTTATTTGGGGGTGCCATATTGAATCATGGAGGAATAAGGGTATATGAATTTGACCCAGTCCTGGACGAAATGGTATTTGTAAAAAACAAGATGGGCGGACCCTACCCATTTTACCTCGGCAATAAGGGGGTCGGATTCAAGAATAATATATTCAAAGATGGAGAGAGTTCGGAGATATCATATCCACCAGAATTGATGAAGAAGTTCTTCAGGAGACAGAGCGGCGAAATTAAGCCAGAAGCCAGTGTAGATATAACCGATCCAGATCTTGTTAAATGTTACAAGAATCAAGTAGGAGGAGGTAATCATTACGGAACGTCAATACAAACATATTTGGATAGCGATAATAATATACAAATATTATCAGGAAACGAGAGAAAGGCGTTAAGACAATTTCCTGCTGCTGGAAAAATAGCTAATACAAATTTCTATGCTCCCGGGGGAGCTTTAGCTGGATACAATGAGAATGACAAAATAAACCATATGGTTTTTGATATAGGCAAATCAAAGGTAGAAACAAGCGGTTCCGATGGATGGGTCAACTGCCTGGAGGAGACAAGTGGCATGCCACATATATGGAAGCCATATAAATACACCTATCACAGGACAATAAACCCTATGGCTAATGTAAAAATAGGAGATAAAATTAAAACTTTATTTATGGCTTCTTGGCATCCTACGGTTTTTAATACTAGGGGGCTTTTTAGTAAAGAGACGATTGATGGAAAAGTCATAGTATATCAGGCGGATGGAGTTTTCGAAATGAACAAAAGAGGAGTAAAGGAAATAATTCATAAAATGATGTATGCAATAAGAGCTGGAGAAACTCCCGAATATGGCATGAACTTCGAAATGTGCGAGGCGGTCAGGACTTATATAACAAAGAAAGTGAATAAGGCCAATCAACACCTCTGGGAGTATGCCCCAAAAATAGGACCATGCGCCGGAGGGCTGCCTTCTAGGCCTGAGTATGTGCCTGGGATAGGTTCAAACAACAAATCATACAATGTAGATCTTCACGGAGTCGGAAAGGTGTATTCGATAAAAAAGCTTGCCAACCATTTGTTAGTGGGATTCGGTTCTGAGTTCGAGCCAAGGTTTCCTTTTTCCTATGAGGGATTAGTAAATGATGATTTTGGAGGCGCGAAACAGAGTATTGTAGTTGACTCATTTGACCCGGGAGAAGTCATACTAAATCAGATGCAGAAAGATAAGCCGAAATTTCATAGTGAATTATATACGTCCAAATGGACCCAGCAGCTGGCTACATGGAAACTAGCCTATCGAAGGAATGTTCTGGGGTCGGGAGAAAAGGCGGTATTAAGGATAGCAGTAATGAAACTATACAAAGGCAACGAGCTATATACCGGAACGGCTCATCTCGAGAATGACATAATTAAGGGAAAAACTACTCGCACCTTACAATAATTAAGGTTTTTTTGTGTAATTATAAAAGGGAAAAGGGATGACACAATCTATAACAGTATCAGTACGGGGAGACACAACTCCGCTCGACAGGGATGTTCGAGCGGCTGTTAGTAGAATATCTCGAATAAAGATGGCTGGGAATATAGATTCCAGGTCATACTCTCAGCCTTTGGGAAGAATAACCTCTTCGGCTAATGAATTTACAAAATCCCTAGAAGCATCAAATGCTAGAGTCATTGCATTCGGCGCCTCAGTAGGTATAATAAACGGTATACAAAATTCATTTGCTTCCCTACTTCGCACTACGATAGAAGTAGAGAAGACGATGGCAGACATTGGTGTTGTAATGGAGTCGAGCTCCAAAGATCTAGAGAAATTTGGAGACAATCTCTATAATGTGGCCAGGAATACAGCTCAATCCTTTGACCAAGTGGCAACAGCCGCCCTAGAGTTCTCCAGGCAAGGGCTTTCAATGGAGGAGACCCTTCGGCGAACAAATGACGCCTTAACCCTTACAAGGCTAACTGGGCTAAAGGCAACTGAGGCCGTAATGGGGTTGACGGCGGCGGTTAATGCGTTCTCGAAGGCGGGACTAACCACAACGGATATAATAGACAAAATGGCGGCGGTTGATATTAAGTTCGCAGTTAGCTCAGAAGACCTAATTAATGCGTTAGAAAGGACGGGGGCTGTAGCTATTGATGCGGGAGTTGAGATAGATAACCTAATGGCCTTGGTGGCATCTCTTCAACAAACTACAGCCAGAGGGGGAGCTGTAATCGGCAATGGACTGAAAACTATATTTACAAGAATAAAAAGGCCTTATGTCCTGGAACAGCTGGAATCAATGGAAATAGCCGTTAGAGACCTTAATGGAGCCATACTGCCAGCTGATAGAATTTTGCAGAACCTGTCTAGCACATTTGCCAACTTAGGTAGCGCCCAACAATCCAATATAATCCAAATGACGGCTGGAATTTTTCAGGCGAACATAATGAGAGGTATAATAGCTGACCTCAGCAAAGACCAAAGCTTGTACACTCAGGCAGTTGAGGTCGCAGGAAAAGCCAGCGGGGATGCGGCAAAAAAACAAGAGGCGTTAAATAAAACAATAGCAGCTCTTTCTTCGCAAGCCGGAACATCTATAGAGCAGTTGGCGGAAACGATAGGCGAAATAACTTTCGCGCCGGGGGTGAGAGATATCCTAGAGCTCACCAAAAACATTGCAGATGGATTGCGGAATGGACTGGGAGATGGGGAGGATGAAGGGTTCAATTTCGGAAGAGCGATGCTGAAAGGAGTAGGGAACGTCGTCATGGGTCCCGGGTTAGCCTTGTTCGGAGCTCTTTTTGCTAAACTGCTGCATACTGTGTCAAAATTCGCAATGCAATCAGCTAGGGATATTCTGGGAATTACAACGGCAAAGAAGAACCTCCTAAATATGGAGAACGGTATATTAGATGCTCTAATGACTAATAAAGCTCTACAGATGGAGCTCTCAAGATTAGAGGGGAATAGAGTGGCCCAGGAGAAAGTAATGCTAGGAGTTATTCTTAATCAAACCCAAGCACTTCAAGCCCAGAAAACTCTTGCAGCAAGTATTGCTCCTGCATTGGTAAGGGCAGGAGTAGCGCCTCAGACCATGACCATAAGCCCAGGAAAAGGCCCTCAAACGAGAGGTGGGTCAACGACAGCTCAAGCTCATGGAGCAGAGGGCATAATTCCGGCAGCCAAGAGAGAAAAGACAGAAGCCGTAAAAGCCGGGTATAGCCCTGGAAAAGTAGATACAATGAACATACCCAGCCTTGGGAATATCATTTACAATAAGGCAGAGACGGTTAAGCATTTTCCAAATTTATCAGAGCCAGCAATAATGCCTCCGCAAAAAAGCAGAGCAGGAAAGAGCTATCTTAAAAAATTCAAAAACACACACGGCTTCAATCCGTATGCAAACGAAGGATTTGTTCCAAATTTTGGAATCCTAAACAAGCCAAATATGAAGGTTCTTGGCGCTCCGGCGGGGTTCGCAACTGGAATACCTGACTCCGTCGCAAAAGGTCTTGCTAGATCGAGGTCTGGATATGAAGGAGTTATGGATTTTTCTATTCCATCAAACCACCTAAAAGGAGGAGTATTTTCTGTAAAACTACCGAGGCAAGGAGGGGGAGTAGATGAGGTGAATATAGGGTCTCTTCTCGAAATTTTAGGGCAAAAAAATATATCGTCTCAAATTAGAATCGCACCAACCCCTTACCCCACTACCAAGACGGGAAAACTTACCGGTGAGGCTAAGAATATCTTAAGTTCTAGCGAGTCCCAAAAGAAAGGGGATTATGGAGAAGATGTTTTCATGAATTCCTCGGAGGGCGCGCCTTTTACTGCTACAAGTAAAAATGCAGTTGTTGACGCAATTGCTCCGGGAAGATCGCCTAGAGAAATAAAGGCCGGAGATATTAACTTAACTGAAGTCGCAAAAAAGGGCATGAGGTTATACTCAAATAAAGAATTCAGAGAGCAATTAAAGGGGGTGGCTAGCGCCAATCTATCATCCCTAAACCCGAACAAAAGGCAAGCGGCGAAAGATTTAATCGCGGCCACAAATCATCTCGAGAAAGAAAATCTGATAAACGGACTATTGGAGTTGCAAAAAGCGAAACAGTGGCTCCCGCAAGGAATGGGTGTTGACCAAGCAGAAATTTTACGGCAAAAAGGTACGATGGGATCATTGATTAGAAGTGGTGGAGTTTCCTTATCGAGCAGAGATATGGATATTGTGGAGAAATTTGGATTAGCTGAAGGATTTGTACCAAATTATAAGAAGAAACCGTCAGTACGGGCTAGTAATATAGACGAAATACTAGCATTCATGAGGGATACTCCCGATTTAAACATGCAAACATTGGCTGAAAAAATTGATACCCTAAACCCAGGCAGAAAACCAATAGGAAAAAATCGAAACCGCCTAAAAGGCTTGGCGGATCCACAGCAGGGTCCAGGGATAGATCTGAAAGCAGTCATAGGTGAAGAAAGATTTAAAGAATTTCAGGGCAAGATGCATAACATAAGCACCGCTGCGCCCTTCCGTAGCAGGGTTTCCGGCGACCAAATCAAGCAGGTTTTGGGCTATATAGAGAAAAATAAAGATCAAAGTCTATCACACCTCTTTAGAGAGCCAGTTCACGGCATTACCAGGACCCAGGTATACAACTGGGATAGTGCCGGGGCAGCTGGTCAAATTCCGCCTTTGAGAGACTTATCAGTTAAGGAGTGGGAAGCGTTAAATCGGAGGTTTTTAAATGTAATTAGACCAAGGATAGAAAAACAATCTGATCCAGCGAGCGGGGGCCAACGGAAGCATCAAAGAAGAAGACATGAGAGGGTCTTATCGGGAAATCAGTTTGGAGGCGGAAATGTTTCTATTATTAAAAAAAGCAAGTCCCTGCTTAACATCTCTGGACCCCTGGGATCGATAGTAGACGCAACGTCGGCGAAAGGGGCAAAACTTTTATCACCCCAGGCGCAAAGAATAGCTACAGCATTTGTTGATGCCAAGGCAGGGAGCCCACTTTTATCTGACCCTATAACCGGAGGAACGACAAAAGCCGGGAATATAGAATGGGATGATATGATATATTCTAAAGTAAAAGTCATAGACCCCACCAGTAAAAGCTCGGGAAAAAACTCCGGCGAGGCAGCAAGGATAGTACAAGGCAAAACTGAAGGGCCCGATAGGATTTTCAAAAGTAGAGTTGCAAAAGGGGATGCGCTAGAAACATGGAATTCCAAAAATATACCAGACTATGGGAAGCGAACTGGATTTGGGGGCGATGATCTTAAAGAAGGCCTAACAGGGCGACGCGCACTTTCTACGTTAAAAAGGTCTGATACAATTGCTAAATTAATACGTCGCGGGCCAATGCTAGGAGGAGGTAAATACCCAGTTGATGCTGTAAATACAGACACATTGCGTAAAGCTGAGCTTAAGGGCAGGAAAGGGCTCAGTAAAGACGAGAAAGCATATGGCGACAACACTATTTTAGTATCCGAATCAAAGGCTGAAAAAAACCTCTTTGATACCGACTCTAAAGTTTTTAAAGCTACTATACTTAAACAGCTTCGGGCGGCTTTTCTGATGGGGACCCCCATGCATCAGTTTCGCGAAGGCGTAAAAGAGCAGAAAGATAACGTCCATCTGGGGTCAATGAATTTAGTCACTCCCTCCAGTATGGAATCCGCGCGTAAGGGAAGAGGATTTCGAAACATAGGCAAAAGGGCAGCCGGCGGATTTATTCCAAATATGGCTCCAAGATCCGGAGGTCTACAATTTTATGGCAAGAGCAATCAGGATAGAATTCAAGGAGATATAGAAAAAGCAATTAAGGAAAAAAGAATTCGGGAAGCTCAGCGTAAAGCGGGAGAAGAAAGCGAGACGGTAGACGCTTATAGGGGATATTCCTATACCAAACAAAGATATGACGATGTTCCCAATCCTCCGAAGTTTTTATTCAACGGACTGCTTAAGGCGAAAACCCGAGATCAGTTTATAAAAGCAGCTGAGGATTTACTCCAGGACCACGCGCTGGGAAAATACAGCCAGAGCTATGCGCATGGGTCAAGGTCAGCTACGTTGGAGGAAATGAGGAGTCCCAATTCTAAGCTTCCTCCTGGACAACTCGAGCATATGGGATACGTCTTTAAAAGGCCCATTCGAGGAAAGGAAGACATAAGGGCACCTTCTGGATTTTGGTCTGGAAGTACTAGTAGACACACGGCAGAGGGGTTTTCCAAAAAACACGACATAGACCTTACACCAATGCCAGGGGCGCCAACGGGAAGGGTGCAAAAAAAGACATTCATTAGAAACCCTAAAGGAGTAGATATAGAGAAAGGAGCTCCAGGCATTTGGACCGAAGAAATATTACGAAATAAACTAAAGGGGGGTAATCCTCGTTATCACCTTTCGGGGGCAGAAAAAGGGAGTCCTCTCAGGAATCTGCAGGCGCGCCTAAAACGGGCATTAAGATATGATAAACAGCCGGACATTGTTGCAAGCCTGCACCAATGGAGAAAAGAGAAGTTTGGAGAAAAGAGGGGCATCGGAGTAGATGGAGAACAAGAATTAACATGGCTAACATCTAACAAACATGCTTTGCCCGATTTCTCCGGAGGGTTGGTTCCCAACTTTGCGAGAATGCCAAACGCCAATTTCGGGAGGGCTGTTAGTCCTGGTCAGCTAGACACCATACGAAGGTTGGCCTTTGGAGGAGGGACAGCCGCCCCATTAAAGTCAGCGCAAAATCTGTTATGGCAAAAAGGAACTCCCGACGACAAGAAGAAACTAGAAAAGGCAGGATATAAGGGAAAGAAACCTTGGCAATTTGAAGCCAAGAAAGATTGGGGCGATAAAAAATCACCAATATGGGAAATGCTACAAACGGGATTTGCTCAAAAAGGAATGTCCGCTGATAGGTTTCGGGTACTGGCGAACCAGTTCAGGTATTTCCAGAAACAAGACCAAAGGAGGGGGGTTGAACTAAATACTCCAGGAGATTTCTTTCGAAGCTATCAGAGTGGGAGGAAATTTTCAGAATTAAAAAACGAAAGCGCACACTTAAACATAAGGGCTTCCGACAGTCATCAAATTGCCCGTGATCGCTATCGAATGCGCAATTATGTGCCAGGTAAAACGGATATTGACGGCAATCCACTTCCAATACCGCGAGCAGATGGCATGGGCTGGGCAAATGCGGGAATGGTTCCTAATTTTGCCTCCACAGCGACACCGGCAGGAGGGGTACCCTTCCAATGGCCAACTAACATTATAAAATCTAAACCTAGGCTTATAGACCGGCTGAAGGAAATACCTAAAAACGTACTAAAAGAATTAAGGAATTTAAAAGACCTAACTGGACTTGAGTTAGTAAAACTTTTACAAAAATATCCTGCCCTTCAGAAAATAGATCTAAATAAAATAGATGATTTTATTCAGCCATTTATGGGGCGTGGAATGGTTCCTAATTTCGCGAATCCCTTAGGGGATGCTATCGGTAGGGAGCGGGCTGCTGGAGTTCCTGCTAGTGCAATTAGGGTATCCAGGTCTCCAAGGCTTAGGGGGCCGTCAAACCCGGGCGGTTTAGCAGTTATAAACACGAGAGACGAGCCGGCTGGCGTGAACCAAGGAATCAATCGAGCTTTATCGATGGGGATGAATCCCAAGACTCATGGGGCAGCTGGAGGAATGTTTCCTAATTTTGCACCGCCTCCTGCGGGCGCCCCGATGGCTGGGGACGCTTTAAACAAGTTATTCATGTTGCAAATGGGGTTAGGTATGTTTGCTGGAACCCTACAGGAGGCCGGAGGTAAAGCTCAAGCTTTTGGTGATTTAGTATACAAGGCCGGAACGATGATCATGGCTTATCAAATGCTAGTGATGACTAAGTTTGGCCAAAATATGACGAAATTCCTCAACCCGAAGCAGTTGCTCGGCAAGGGAGGCGGGATAGTTAGAGGTGGAGCGGTAACTAAAGATGCAAGCAGGCCATGGGGGTCTAACCTTAATCAGCAAGGATGGAGAGAAAGGTTTAGAAGAGGCCGGAGCGCAGGGTACCAGGGTCGACTTGGAGACCAAGCTCAAGCGAGAGGAAGGAGATGGGTAGCCGGAGGCACACTCCCTGAGCAGATGAGCCGATCCCTTCGAGTAGCAAGGGCGAAGGGCACGGAGAAGATTGCAGCAGCTGGCGCCAGTCGCGGCATGGGTATGGCCGGGCGTGCGGGAATGCTGGCAGCTAGGGCAGGCCCAGCAGTGGGGTTGATGGGAGCCGCCGCAGGTGCCGCCTCAGGAGTAGCAGCGCTTGGGTTTGCGGCTCATTCGATTGCTAAAGTGACTTTTCCAGCATACAAGAAGATGATGATGGATACCGGAGACCACTTGAAGACTCACTACAAAGGGATTGCTTCGGTAACAAGTTCACTAGAATCAGCATTTAAAAGTCTTAAAAATGTGGTGGGAGCGAATGTGGCCGCTGAACAGGCGAGATTAGATCTTGTGCAAAATCCGGATGACCTGGGCCGCGAGATGGAATATCAGGAGGCTATGAAAAGGCAGCGGGCTGCAGTCAGAGAGGGAAGCGAAGGCCTAGTAAAGACCTTGAATGAGCTGGACAGCTATGACATCGCGGAGACCGATTCGGTCGCGAAGATTGCAAATGATGCCAGGGCGTTGTTGAGTAAGGTAGAAGTCAAACTTAGTGACACAAATCTAAATGATGCCGACTTAAGAGAAGTCCAGGCTTTGATAGCTCAAGCGACAACGATTACTAGGCCCGTTGAGGTAATGGGGGATATGGAAAAAAGAACAAAATGGGCGGATGAATATACCACCCTCGGAAGCATTTTTCGCGAGGTTGGGGGAGTGTTTGGGACTGGAGGAGATGTAGTCAACAGAGAGTCTCAAGCTAGATTACAACGAGATTATGCATCCAGCGCGGGCATTGGGTTTCTTCAGCAAGGTGAGGTGGGAGACGACGATTACAAAGCGGAGTATATAGCTAAGTTCGAGCAAGGGGATAAGGCTCTGGCATGGCTGGTGGCTAAATATTCAGGAAATTTTGAAGGCATGCTTGACACAATGGCTGCCGCCTTTGATAAGATGGAAATCGTGACAGGGGCGGGAGAGGGTATAAGTGATGCGTTAAAAGACGCGGTAGAAAGCATTGACGATGAAGAAGCTAAAAGGCTATTTGGAGAGTTTTTTGATTTATCGGAATTTGAAAAAATGATCAAGAAGGGAGATATAGAGGGGGCGAATAAACTTGCTGATTCAAAGCTTCAAGCAATAAAGGCGGCGGGCTCCTTTCTTGTCCAGTTGAATCAAATCGGAGAGGATATAACCCTCGGATTCGTTTCGGCGTCCAATCGCCTAAAAGAAATTTCAAATTCGGTTCAATTTGGGGATAAAATTAATAAAATGAACCCAATGGCATTTGCAGGACAAGGTGAATTGGGAGGGTTTGCTCAGAGGAGGTTAACTCTTTCAAGGAATGAAGGATTTCAGGGTAAATATGACACAATGGGCGAAAGGCAGCAACTTAGCCGAGACGAGCTTCAGCAGTCCTTTAAAGATCGACGAGGCCAACAAACGGTGGAGTTCAGCAAGTTAATTATGGATAAGGCGGTCTCATCTAAGTTATTCAAAGACGTCCCAACGGAATTCGCTCTGGGAATCAAACAAAATTTTAAGAAAGATTTAGATAAAGGCGTAGACCCAACCGAGCGGTTATTTAAAGCCTTTGAAGCTGCAGCGGAAAAAGCTAAAACCCTCGCGGAAGCCATGGAGGGTGCGGGCAAGGCTCTATTTGATCCGAAGATATACGATGATAAATTTTTGAGTAAAACTGCAGCAAGCCCGCGAAGAGAACTCGGGAAGTCCTTAAGGGATGCGGGCATAACCAAGGAGTCTAGCTTGGAGGATAAAGTTACCAGGTTCATGAAGCTTAAAGAAAATGTAGACATAACCGATCTAAAGATAGACTGGGGCGGCCTAACTGACGATAGGGGGGGAATTGATGAGACTGATTTTAAAAGTTTGATGTCTAAATTCAATAACTTAAGTGAGGACTCATTTACCTTTAAGAAAGACCTTGCACCCGAGTTAAAGAACCGAGCTGAACAACTTCGCTCAACTGGTATCAAAGAAAGTGGGGAAGCGGGAAGACTCAGGGAGGGACAGGCCAGGGAAGCATATGATATAGATATCTTTAGGCAGCTTAAAGACGCATACAAATCCCCGGGCAGATTCGCCAAGGCAGATAGGACGGGCGCCTATCAACAGTTTACGGGAAAGCTCACTCAGTTCAGGGAAACCGCACGAGTAAGAGAGATTAAAGGTTTAGGTATGAAAGAGTTCGACGGCTTTACTCCTCGTCAAGTGGTAAGTAAAGCTCGAGTGGGCGATGAAATAGGTGGGCTGCAAGATAACCGGAAAGACCTAGAGGAGGATCTGCTAAATATAAACAAGCGAGGCCTGGAGTTTGGAAAAGCTAAAATAGGAACAGACATAGCAGGCCTAAATCTTAGCGCGGGTAAAAATAAATGGGCACTAGAGGAATTGGAAAACAAGAAAATATTAGCGGAGCTGGGGGAAAGTACCGCTAATTCAGAGACGAATAGCTCTCTTTATTCTCTTAAGGCTCAAAACGCTAAGCTTAGATACTGGCAAAATACAGAAAAAGGCGTAGAACAAGTAAAGAAGATAGCCGAGGCAGAAAGAGTGAATGAGGCATTAACGTTAGGGGTAAGCAATGAAAAAATGAGACTGAAGCTCGGGACAGCTGAGATGGCGGATATTGCTTTCAAGTCTGCAGAGGCAGAAGCCTTAGGCGTCAAAGTGTCCATTGCAATGGCGGACGGAAAGCTCAAGCTGCTGGATATAGAAGGCAAGACAACAGAGATAGCTCAAGGCCAATTGGAGGCGGAAAGGAAAAATCTTGATGCATCCAATCAAATTAACGCAAAAAAGACAATACTACTTCTCTTGCTAGACGAACAGGCTGTAAAACTTGCGCAAGAAAGGATTAAAGGAGGTATAGAAGCAACCCGAAGTGCAGGGGGCAACGACTGGTTTGCGGCCCAGGGAGACCGCTCGGAGGAGGCTTCCGTCTCAATAGGGGCGTCGTCAGCTCAATTATTAAATAAAAAAACACTTGATGGTGAAAAGTTCGACCAAAGACTAGTGAGAGGCTCAAGAAATGCAGGAGAGAGTTTATTAGGATACGCAGAAGGGATGGCTGCTATTAACGCAGAGCTCGGAAAGGGCTCCGGAGTGGTCGACACATGGCGCATAAAAATGGCCGAAGCTTATGTTCGAGTAGAAGATTTTAGCGCGGCATTAACTGGCGATCTATTTGAGACGGCGAGAAGCGGAATGGTGACAATGTTTACCGATATGATTTCGGGAGCAAAGTCAGGAAAGGAGGCTCTATATAATTTTGTGGAAGGCATAGCTAGAAAAATACAAGAGGCATTCGTCGGTAAGTTTGTAGATAAACTAATGATGGGTATAGGCGAGATATTCGGACTAGACCTTATGAGCACGGACCAACAACAGCTCCAAGAGCTAAAGGCTATCAGGCAACTTCTTGGAGGGGGTGCCTCTATGCCTAGTTATCACGAGGGGGGCGCAGTGGGATTTTCTGGAGGAGGGGCGAGTGGGGATGTTCCTGCTATGCTCACCAGTGGGGAATATGTAATAAGGAAAGAAGCTGTAGATAGAATTGGGGAGAAAAATATTGAAGCATTGAATAGAGGCGAGAGTCCGAGCGAAATAAATGAGATGGATTCCCTACTTAAACCGGTTCAAAAGTTATCTAGAGGTGATACGACATGGACCAAGCGACAGCTGGAGCAACAGCTTGACGAGCATAGAGCCTCTCCGTTTGGTAGATCCTTCCAGTCGCCTACTGATTGGGGTTCAGGAAATTCGCGGGAAGGTCCGAGTTTTGGAGAAAAATGGGGCGGGGGATTTACAAGTCTATACGATCAAGATGGAGAAGGCGCCTTTGCTAGGGGATTTAGGGATATACAAAGTGGAGTAGGTGGTCTTGCGGGAAGCTATTACGGATCTGTCTGGGCTAGAGCAGCCCTTGGAAGTAAAGATGAAGGGGATGAGGACTTGCTAGTTGCCCCAAATTTAGGAGCACTTAAAAATGTAGAAGAAGGGTCAATGATAAATATAGGAGTTGACGATGCGAGATTAAGTTCTAGGTATTTATCTCAGTCTTCGGAGGCAGATGACCAGAGTTCTTATTTAATGGAGATGGCAGAAAGACGAATAGACGAGTTTAATGCAAAAGAAATGGCGAAGGCTGGAATGATCGGAAACCTTATCGGAGCCGGCACAATGATTGCGGCAAACGCGGGCTTCGGGGCTATTGACTCTTATCACGAAAAGCGAGCAGTTAAAAAGCACAATAAGGGCATCCGTGATAGTCTAGGAATACCAGGGCTCACTAAGGCGCAACAGAAGGAGACGGGAGTAAATGCAACGAATTATGGAAGAGCTCATTCAAGTTTCGACACTGAGAATTGGCAAGAAGGTAATCCTAATGCTAAAAGCAGATATAAAACGATGAGCAGAGCGCAAGGAGGCATGATATCCAAAGATTTTTCGAGTTCAAAATCAGTAGGGGATGCAATACAGAAATTCTTCTACGGCGGGAATACGTCTAGGGATTC